>JAABUQ010012477.1_pt1 | contig 10549 bp, 12 predicted proteins | sample 5560001 | NCBI WGS metagenome assembly JAABUQ01 (sample SAMN10711888, study PRJNA513371) | rock metagenome | isolation source: Antarctica rocks | place: Antarctica: Victoria Land, Finger Mt nord | collected 2015-12-18 | reverse complement strand
GAAAACTTCTACGGCACATGCCGTAGAAGTTTTCACAAACATATAAAAATATATAGGCCGCTGAAGGCGGCGAGTGAGAGAAGGAGGGTGACGTAGAACCTTTCAGCATACAAAACGTCACTGCCTACCTGGCAGTGACGTTTTGTATGCTGAAAGAGAAATGTTACTCTTCGACTTTCGAAAAGCCCTGGCATAGTATCGATATTGTGGGCAAAGTGTTGATACTGGTGCAAAGATGTGGTATTATTGCCACACAGTTTGACAATCACTACATAGTGATGTACAAAACCCGTTCCCTTTGAACGCACTACGATGTTAATAAGGGAATGAAAGACCTGTGAAGGTCTTAGCAATGCGTAGGAGCACAAGATGTGCTGGCTAAAACGTGGCGTTGCTGAAAATATAATCCCCATCAGGTGGGGAAGAGGTGGAATTAAAAAAGCATGAGTGTCAAAATTCGTTTGAAACGTACGGGCATGAAAAAGGCCCCGAGTTACCGTGTCGTTATTGCTGATGCGCGTTCTCCCCGCGATGGTCGCATCATTGAGAACATTGGTTGGTACAATCCTCGTGTCGAACCTTCCGCGATTGTGATTAATGAAGAGAAGGCCCTGAGCTGGCTGAAAAATGGCGCGCAACCAACCGAGTCGGTAGCAATATTGCTGAAGCGCGTCGGCATTCTGGATCGTTTCGCGCAGGCGAAGGCCGCTTCCGCTCAGCAGCCTGTTGAAGCTCAGTAAGAACTGAGATAGGATTGAGCTATGCGTAAACTGGTTGAATATATCGCTCAGTCATTGGTAGACGATCCCTCGGCCGTGCAGGTACATGAAGTCCGCAATGATCGTAATGCGCTGGTATTGGAGCTGCATGTCGCCGCCGATGACTTTGGCAAAGTCATCGGACGACAGGGACGTGTCGCGAAAGCGATGCGTGCCCTTCTGCGTGCCGGCGGGACACGGGAAGGTCGTCATACCTCCCTGGAAATTCTGTAAGATTCGTGAACCTTGCTCCCTCCTGCACTGCTACTCGATAGAGACTTGCGTGCTGGATGTGTGTGGAGTGCTGTCATTGCGCAGCCTATAGAGAAAAACTATGCCTATAAACGACACGACAGAATGGGCTACTATCGGTACAATAGTAGCCCCTTTTGGTCTTCGCGGCGAACTGAAAGTCTTCCCATTAAGCGATATACCCGATCGGTTCGTCTCTCTGAGTACTGTGTGCCTTGGCCCTGATCATGCTCGCTATACTATCGAAAGCGTACGCCCCTACAAAGGCGAGATGGTCTTGCTCAAGTTGTCTGGCATTGATGATGCCACCCTCGCCGAGACCCTGCGCGATCATGCGCTCTACATCCCTGTCAGTGAACTGGCAACGCTCCCTCCCGATTCTTACTACCAGCATGATATTGTAGGGCTGCAGGTGTGTAAGATGGATGGGAGTGTAGTAGGTGTGATTGGTGATATCATGCCTACCGCTGGCAACGATGTATATGTGATCAAGGGTGAGGAAGGCAAACAATTTCTTATCCCCGCAGTCAAAGAAGTCATCAAGCAGGTTGACCTCATCCGTCATGTAATGTATATTGATCCTATCAAGGGTATGTTAGATGACGATGCGGTAATTGACGATACGATTGAAGGAGGGTAAGTAGGCATTATCGTGTGCCGATCAGAAGAGAGGACCAGCACGTTTTTCGTCTTTTTAGAGGGAAACTGCTGAAACCTGGCCCTATTGGGAAACGTGTATTCGGTATACGGTAGTGAGCATCGTAGGTTCTGTCGCCATATTAGCGCGTTACAGTATTTTGTAGGGAGGTGTCCCGTGTCCGACCATATCCCCACTCTTGCTGATGTTTGTAGTGCGATCGCTGAAGGACATCTGGCCGCGGACTCTGATGGAAACATGTACCAGGTGAACGCACTTGAACTGCGTCGCTACTTTACCAAGCGCTATTCCCTTCCCGCTATTTCCTTTGTGAATGCTCCTAACTCCGTTTGTGCTGACTCTGGTCAGTGGTCCTCTTCTGATCTGTGTAGCTTAGGCCGTTGAGGCCGTTTTTTATGTCTGTAAAGCGGGAAGAGCAGTTGCGTTTGTGGGAGTGAAGGACTATAATATGACCTGAACCGGTAGGCCATCAACGATGGCCTACCTGGTATATAAATACTTGCTGACCTGTGCAGGCTTCCACTTGCCTGTTGGAAGTGTGCCTGGGATGGACCGCTGTTTTCTTGTGACAGTGTGTTCCTCTCGGTCATTGCGTTCCTCGCGGTCATAAGGAAAGGTATTTCATGGAGCCTCTTGATTCAGATTTAGATTATGTTGTACGCGCAAGGAATCCGCGTGCCCGTTTTAGCTGGCTATATATTATCCCGATCCTGGGTGTTCTCTGGCTGCTCTTCCTTCTTGGGGCCGCCATCTTCCAGTGGTCTATCAGCGATCTTGTAGGTCCGGTGATGGGCTTTATGCTGCTCTTCTTCTTTATTGTGGCAGGGTTGCTGTTCTGGGCGTTTGCGCCAAGAGAAAACAGGTAGTCATACTGCATGGCAATAGACAGGGCATAGCCGGGCCTTTTCTCTCTGCGCTTTGTTGTGCTATGCCCCTCTTTCCTACCCCTCGTTGCGTCACAAAACATGCCTCCAGCCCTGCCCATCGACGCGCAGACCTGCCTGTTTGCCCCATAGCACGTGACCCAGTAATTCCGCTGAGTCAACCAGGCGCGGACCCGATCGATTAAGATAATAGTTGCCATCGATCGCGTAAACACGCCCTTGCTGCACTGTTCGTAATGCTTGCCAGGAGGGGTTGCGCTGTAACAGGGGAAGCTCTTCCATTGTTCGTGCGAGTGAAAATCCACAGGGGGAGAGTACCAGAACATCCGGGTCCGCTACTCGTAGCTCTTCCCATGTCAACCAGGGAGAGTGTATGCCCACCTCAGCGCAAACGCTCTCTCCCCCGGCGTACGCGACTAACTCAGGTGTCCAGTTGCCAGCAGCCATCAATGGATCAAGCCATTCCAGTACCACAACGCGCGGCTTCCCGCTTCTTTTGACCAGTTCACCTGTCCTGTTACGTATATACATCAATCGTTGTTCATACTGTTGTAGCAGTGTCTCCGCTTGCTCTAGCCTGTCAAGGGCACGGCCGACGCGCCGCATATCCTCCCATACGTCACTCAACCTGTATGGGGCAAGCGAGATGATGCGCGGCTGGAGCCCTGTAAGCTGCTCAAGCGCCCGTGAGACGTCTCGCTCGCTGACTGCGCAGACCTCGCACTGGGTCTGCGTAAAAATTACATCGGGCTGAAGGGCCTGAAGTAATGTTGTATCGATTTTGTAGATACTAAGGGCGTTCAAGGCTGGCGCCTGGGTCGAAATTTTTGCCGCCAGCCCTTTAATCTGGGCGTCAATCTCGGCGCTGCTGGTCTGTACGTCGATCTGTACCGTGCTGACCAGGGGGAGGCGCTGCACAGTGGGCGGAAAATCGCATTCATGTGAACGCCCTACCATCTGGTCGAGGCAGCCAAGCGCCGCTATCATCTCTGTCGCGCTTGCCAGAAGAGAGACGATACGCATTGCTCCCCCTTTCTAAGATATTCATATAGCCGTAGTAGTTGTAGCACATTCTGTAGTCAATATAGCATACACGAACGCCACAAACAACGCTGAGAGAGCAACAAATGTCCTGCTCCCATGCATGAGCTTGCGGTTTCTTTAACCAACTGCCTACAATAGTGTAGGAGACCTGCTAGAGAAAAGCGGCAAATACAATAGATTCACGATACATTTTAGGAGTGATTATGACAACTACAGAAACTACGTCACAGGTCCAACAATGGACCAATCTTGCCCAGCAGTTGCGCGTGGATAGCATTCGCTGTACAACTGCCGCAGGCTCAGGACACCCGACATCTTCTATGTCGGCGGCAGATTTGATGGCTGTTTTGATGATAAGCCACCTGCACTACGATTTTGATAAGCCACAGAACCCCAACAACGATCACCTTATCTTCTCCAAAGGACACGCATCCCCCCTTCTTTATTCTATGTACAAAGCGGCAGGGGCCATCGGCGACGAAGAGCTGTTGACGCTGCGCAAATTTGGCAGTCGTCTCGAAGGTCATCCCACTCCCGCGCTGCCCTGGGTGGATGTCGCGACTGGTTCGCTCGGGCAGGGCTTACCCATCGGCGTTGGCGTTGGCCTGGCTGGCAAATACCTTGATAAACTGCCCTATCGCATCTGGGCGCTGCTCGGCGATAGTGAAACGGCCGAGGGGTCGATCTGGGAAGCCTTTGATAAGGCGGCATTCTACAAACTGGACAATGTGATCGCGATTCTCGACTGCAATCGCCTGGGTCAGCGTGGTCCAACCGAACTCGGCTGGAATACAGAAGCCTATGCCGCTCGCGCCAGAGCTTTTGGCTGGAACGCGATCATTGTCGATGGGCATAACTATGATGAGATCAACAATGCCTATGTCCAGGCGGCGCAGCCAAATGGCGCGCCGACGTTGATCGTCGCGAAGACACTCAAAGGCAAAGGGGTCTCGTTCTTGCAGGATGTTGGTGGCTGGCATGGCAAGGCCCTCAACAAAGAGCAGGAAGAGAAGGCTATGCAGGAGTTGAATCCCCCGGCGCGCAGCATGACCTTCCCCGTGCAGAAACCTGCTGATATGCAGCCAGCCGTCGAGGCTGAAAAGAAACCGGTAGAGCTCCCGGTGTACGAGTTGAATAGCTCTCAGGCCACGCGTAAGGCATATGGCGATGCGCTCAAAGCGCTGGGCGCCGCCAACCCTGATGTTGTTGCGCTGGATGGCGAAGTCAGCAATTCAACATATGCTGAAGAGTTCGCCAAAGCGTATCCCGAGCGCTACTTTGAGCAGTACATTGCCGAGCAGCAACTGGTTGCTTCAGCGGTAGGTATGAGCGTGCGTCACAAGATCCCCTTCGCTTCTACCTTCGCTGCCTTCTTTTCACGCGCGTATGATTTCATTCGCATGGCGGCAATCTCGCGCGCGAATATTCGTCTCGTTGGTTCGCATGCCGGTGTCTCGATCGGTGAGGATGGCCCTTCACAGATGGCGCTGGAAGATCTCTCGATGCTGCGTGCTGTCTTTGGCAGTACTGTGCTTTATCCCAGCGATGCCAACCAGGCCGCGCAGTTGACGGTAGAGATGGCGAATCATAACGGCATTGTTTACATGCGTACGACGCGTGAGAAGACGCCGGTCATCTACGGTCCCGACGAGAAGTTTTCGGTTGGTGGTAGTAAAGTTGTGCGCCAATCTTCTCAGGACCAGGTCACGGTTGTCGCGGCCGGCATAACGCTGCACGAGGCGCTCAAAGCGTACGATCAACTCAAGAGCGACAATATTACGATCCGCGTCATCGATGCCTATTCGGTGAAGCCGATTGATGATGAGACGCTGTTCGCTGCCGCGCAGGAAGCTGGTGGCAAGATCATTACCGTCGAGGATCACTGGCCCGAGGGTGGTCTGGGTGAAGCTGTCCTGGAAGCTTTCGCGCAAAAAGATGGCCCACTGCCGCAGGTGGTAAAACTGGCGGTACAATCAATGCCGGGCTCTGGCACTGCTGCCGAACTGCTTGAAGAGGCCGGTATCAGCGCGCACCATATCGTCCAGTCCGTGAAATCGCTCGTGAAGTAGCTTTGTGTTCGCGACATCTCTGGTGTCTTCTTTCTTCTCACCTTCTGTGCCTGTTTTCTTGCTCTTGGCAAGAAAACAGGCACAGAAGGTGATCAAATTGTAACTACTCCGCTTCCTCTTTCTCGCGCGTGGCGCTCGCGTGTTTTTTTGTTTGCTGCCGCATTATCTGTGCGAAGCACAGATAATGCGGCAGCAAGCACTCTATTTTTGAGCGGCGGAGCTGCACAAACTCATGCACCGAGAAGGCGAACGTGACCAGGATCAGACACTCTCACAAGCCATAGCATATGCAACAAAAGTATAATAAAAAGAAGGAGGCCGCCGCAGGCGGCGCATGAAGTACTACTATGAAAGAAACAGTAACTCCAATGCCTGATAGCTCTGACAGGGCTAAGGATAAGCGATCAGGACCGAAGGGTATTGGTATGGCGGTAGCCTTTGACTGGGGACTCGCGGTACAGATCCTGTCAATGCCTCTCCTTTCTTTGCTGACCGGTAAACCTGGCTTCTTCAATCTGCATCAGGGGCCAGCAATGACGGCTCTGATCTCCTTTGTTGCCGCTCTCCCTTTTGCCGCCCTCTTTGCTCTTTTCGGTGAGGGAGTGCGCCGTGGCTGGCGCTGGACGCTCCCTATCCAGATTATCTTTAATACGCTTGGTTTTATCGCCGGTATCGCGGGCCTGTTGAACCTCTATCAAAGCATCCGCCAGGGCGTCTACTGGTCTATTGTCACCTCAGTCATTCTGCTCATCTTCTCTCCGCTGATTGCCTGGCGTCTGAGCCGCCCTGAGACACGACGCTGGTTCGCAACAATCACTAGCGCTGTCGCTCGGCGGCGCCATGGTGGCATGTGGCCCATCTATATTGCCCTCTGGGCCCTTGTGGGCGGAACGCTGCAAGCGCTGGCGACTCTCTTCCGTTAGGGCTACTTTGAAACTCGACAACTGGCTCCCCCGTACTTTTATTTATAAAAGATAACTTTCCATATAATGACGAGGGAGTTTTTTTAGTATGCGTAGTAAAAAAGCCTCATTGATTATCAATCCCAGGACTGGACAAAATGTCGCGAAATTACCTGATGTCCTGGCGGTTTTATCTGCGGCTGGCTGGAAGACAAAGATCGCGCTTAAAGAATATGGCAAGCACGTAATGGAGCTAGCACGTAAAGCCTCCGACGGCAAACGTGAACTGGTCATTGCTTATGGGGGCGACGGCACGCTCAACCAGGTCGTCAACGGCGTCATGAGCGTGAAGGGGAAGCGGAGCGTGGTTGCTGTGATGCCCGGCGGGACCGCCAACGTGTGGGCTGGTGAAATCGGCGTACCGACCGAACCTGTCAAGGCTGCGCTCGCCCTGGTCAACAGCGAGGAACGCAAAGTGGACGTGGGGCGTGTCGAAGTCTATAGCCTGACCTTTCCAGGCGAACAACCAACACTTATTGCCGGGAAAATTAAAAAGAAGGCGACCAGGGATAGCCGCGCGGTCAGGCACCACTTTCTGCTGATGGCCGGTCTCGGCATTGACGCCGCCGTTATGGGTGCCGTCTCCAAACCGCTCAAGTATCGTATTGGCCCTCTCGCTGTTGGCCTCTCCGCGATGAAAGAGATGCCTGCCCAGCATGCCTTCCCCATTGAGATCCGGGCGCTGGGCAGCGATACGAAGAAAGATATGCTCTGGAAAGGCGACGCATTGCAGATAGTACTCGGAAATACGCGCCGCTATGCCAAAGTTGCCACGTTAACGCCGAATGCCTATATCGATGATGGTATTCTCGACGTCTGCGTGATTACTTCGGGTGATGCACTAACTACCGTTCAGCAGTTCGCCTCGTTGCTCCTGCGTTTAAAGCCAGATACAACGACCGCCGAGTACTTTCACGGTGCGCACCTGCTGATTACTGTGCCGTCTACCGTACTATTCCAGGTGGATGGGAGCCCGGTCAAACTCAAGGATTATCTGAGCAACGCTGATTATAAGAAGCTGCAACAGGCACAGGACAAGTCTCAGGTCATGGTTACCTATCAGGTCGATTCTGTCCCCCATGCGCTGCAGGTAGCTATCCCCTGTACATACAATGATGAGCTGTTTGAACATACTGCTGAGCAGCAACAGAGTGTTAGAAAGCAGCATATTGAGGAGGGTTCATCTCCCATCAAAGTGTACCGTGCAAAAGACGAGGATAATCCCGAGACGCCCTTGCAGCAAAAGACGGTCGCGTTAGAGTCACAACCCCAGTCGCTGCTCAATCGTAACAAAGAAGACGACGAACAGGCGCAGAAGCATGTCGAAGAGATGCGCAAAGAACTGCCGGCGTTCGCTGATGCCCTGCTTGAACATGGGCAGAGAATTGTGGTCGTCGGCAAAGCTCCCAATCCCGCGCAGAAACAAACGTATATTATCGCTGGCGGTCTGCAAAGGCCGATTACCGGCGAGACGATACCGGTCGCGGTGGTCGTCAATAGCGAAACAGACGTCTTTAACCGCGAGGGGCATCGTGTGAACGACCTGGCGCCCGCTGTTCATGAGCTCGTCGAAGGAGCTGTGATCGTCGTCGAAGGCAAGCGCAGCAAACGTGGTGTTATTCACGCGCGGCGTCTCGTGCTGTAATCGGGCCGGACGTGGTAGCGTATGCTGACCCCACCCTCACGTGTAAGAATGCTTTGAAAGGAAGGTTTTCACTATGCGCTACCATTTGCGAGAACGGGCCTGGAGCCTGACCGAGGCGTTTCTTGTTCGCGATGACACAGGGAATGCCGTCTTTGAGATTCGGGGCAAATTCTTCCATATTGGCGATGACCTGGTCATGTATGACCGTTACTCGGGTCAGCCACTGGTGCATATCAAGCAGCGTGTGCTCTCGCTCCTGCCGCACTACGAGATATATCGCGGGGGTCAGCACTGGGCAAGTGTGCATGAACAGTTTCGTTTCTTCGGCGAACGTTTCAGAGTCGAGGGCGGCAATGGTATGGTCTTCCACGTCGATGGTGATATCTGGCGCTGGAACTTTATGATCCTCGACCATGCTGGCAACCTTATGGGTCGTATAGGCCGCGAGTTCTCGCTCTTCCGTGATAGCTATGCCGTCGATGTTGCTCCTGGAGTTGATGCCCCGTTCGTCATCGCTCTCGGTGTGGTAATCGAGATGGTAAAAGAACATCACGAGAAGCGAGAATAAGCGTAACTCCTCAGTGTCCTGCCCGTGCCGCAGGCACGGGGAACATTTCAAGGGTGGTTGTACATATTTTTTCGGCCTTTGACCGAAAAAATATGTACAACCACCCTTGAAAAAAGAGTGAGGTCGCCTCTGGCGGCCAGGTGAGGTGAGGAGTTACGAATAAGCATCTTGTTATTGTAGAGCTGCATGATGTAGTACTCTACAATAACATTGATAAATCTCAAGTATATGCCATTAACTTCATTTGTATCAGTAGGGAGGCTGTCCTACGTACTAGTAGTAGTAGTTTTTCTCAGCATTGCATGTTGAGAAGGAAACTATAAAAATAGTACCGTATATTGATACAACAAAGGAGTTTATGTTATGGCTACAACACATCCTGCAACAGAGCATCATCGCAAGGCTGCGGAACATCATCGCAAAGCTGCGGAGCACCACGAGAAGGCCGCTGAGCACCATGACAAAGGCAGCCACGATGCGGCAGCCCATCACGCTCATCTCGCTCATGGTCATCACACGCATGCAACCGAGCACATGAATGAAGCAGCGAAGAGACATACGGAACATTCATCTGCGGCGAAAGTCTAGTTTTTAACTAGTCTACCAGTCAAAAGGCCAACGAGAGAGCGCCAAAGCTCTCTCGTTGGCCTTTTGACTGGTAGACTGTTCTCACTTGCCACCTTCGGCGGCACATATTTTTTTATGTATATGCTGTATTCCTGTGACCTCTGGTCGCAGGAATACAGCATATACATAAAAAAATATGAAAAATAACGAAAATACACATTTACAACGCTTTCTGCGGCCAGAGGCCGCAGAAAGCGTTGTAAATGTGTATTTTCGTATTAAATCTGGCGACGAGTGGGTAAATCCATGGTAGTTACCTGATCTACCGCCTGCTGCTCACGCACTTGAGCGGTTACATTTGTCAGGTTACCCTCGCCACGTGCGAGCAGACGCTGAGCCGAGTCACGACCACCAAGGCCAAAGGCCAGGCCGAAGGCCAGTGCAGCTGCTCCCACGATAGCTGTAAACAATATTTGAATGAGCGCAGGAGCGATCTGCAACTGCTCCAGTGCGACCAGGGCCACAAATCCCAGGATCGCGTAACGCGCAATATTGGCAAAGATATTTGGATTGCCAATGCGAGAACTTGCCGTGGCACCCCGGACAATATCGCTTACAAAGGTGGCGGCCAGTGTGCCCAGGAAAAGGACAAGAATGGCAACGAATACGTTGGGCAGGTAGCCAATAATGCGGCCAATCAGGTCACTTACCGTTGTAAGACCAAGTGCGTTGACGGCAGGCACCAGGAAAATGAGAAAGACAAACCAGTAGGCCAGACGGCCTAAAACGCCGGCTGTATCCATGTGGATGTTCATCTGTTGTTCGAGCCGTGTGAGCCCGATACGATCAGCAAAGCGATCAAAGCCAACCTTGCGCAGGACGGTCGTCAGAACTTTCGCTATCGCGGTTGCTACAAGCCACCCAATAAGCAGGATGACCAGGAAACCGAGGAGTCTGGGAATGAAGGAAAGCAAGAGAGCAAGGGCACCGGCTAGCGAGGTCCAGATAGCTGCTCCCCAATCAGTAATAACGGGCATGAGTACCTCCCTGTAGACATTTGTATAATAACAAACAAAATGAAGTGACAAAGCAAACAACTTGCTTCAGGTATCTAAAATTGATACGGAACGATGTGTGTCGAG
>JAABUQ010012476.1_pt1 | contig 10549 bp, 9 predicted proteins | sample 5560001 | NCBI WGS metagenome assembly JAABUQ01 (sample SAMN10711888, study PRJNA513371) | rock metagenome | isolation source: Antarctica rocks | place: Antarctica: Victoria Land, Finger Mt nord | collected 2015-12-18 | reverse complement strand
GTTGCGGCTCGAAGTACGGGCACGGCATACCTAAAAGTATCTCAGCCTCGAATTAGATTTTTCCTTGCTTGCGCTGGCGTGACCACCACCACCAATTGCGCTGTTCGAGCGGCAACTGTGGATCACGCGCTTGCGCCACCGCACACCGGAACGTATCCAGAACGCATGGATCCTGCCGGGTTCCAGTCTTGTGGCAAAGCTCGGTGTAAAGTTGGTCCCCATCGCGAGTCGCCAGTTGCGCCACGCTCCTGACATCGAGCAGTTGCAGATCGGCTTCTATCGAAGGGCCCACGCCAGCCAAGTCGCGCAAGCGGCGAGTGTCACCCGAGATGGAACGTGCAGCGATGACAATAAGTATAAAAGATTGTGTAACGGTAGTCGCGGAGGTGCTCCAGCCCATTGTTGTAGGCCCCGTCACGCGCGAACAAATTAACGCGGTTCTTGAGTTTGCCGCGCGAAGCCTTGACGCGCCGGCCCCGCCCCTCCCGGATCCCCCGTGGATGCTTATGCTAGTTGAGACTGGTCAACCCCACGTTTTTGCAAGGGCAGCCTGCTGTCAGGGTCTGAGACTCTATTTTGATTCTGCGAGCAGCGCTTTTAATTTCGCACTCATCGTTGCTAGAGAAAGACCTTTAACCTCATCCACAACTGGATGCGGCCCATCTTCAAACGAGGCCAGCGACTCCAGATGAGCTGCATCGGATGCGGAGACTAAGCCATCTGCACCATTCATAACCGTATAAACCCCATCGGGGTGCTTCCGCAGAAACATTAGAAACGGCTTGTCAGGCTGGAGGCGGGCCCATTCCGTCGTGATAACTTCAGCGCTGGTCCCGTTCGCAAAAGTGATAAACCCGCCTGAAGCTTCGAATTTCAGACCTCCTGCGGGCACTAAGCCCTTGAAAACTCTCCAGGGCGCAACCGTCCAAGTGGTCCAAATGTCATCGCCATCTGGCGACAACTCAGACACCTTCTTCGAAAGAGTACCCAGCACAATAACGGAACTTAAGGAGGCCAACGCTTTAAGATCCGGCCTAACGATGGGGTACGGCGTATGAGTGTAGGAGCACGTCCCGACGAGTTGTGCGCAAGCCGCCAGTCCTCCTGGCTCTCTAAGAAGATGAGCCAAAGCCGTCGGAGATAGCTGCTTGGTAGCAGAAGGTGAGCTACTCGATTGACTGCATGCACATAGCGCGGATAGAAGAGCTATCGGGAACGAGACTCTCGCGAAGGAAGTCATTGAAAGCATAATCCTCTTTTCATAACATTACGATTTTAATAGCATGAGATGCTGTCGACGAGTTCTTCAGAACTGTCGTACTGTGAGTCTTGTTCCTATCGAAACGATACTCTTGCAGGCGGGACTACGCTACCGGTCGCCGTCTTAAAGATTGTTCTGGACGAGCTCGAGTTCAGAGCCGATAAATCCCCAACTGTTCCAAGCGAAGCCCGTCACCACGCGTTGAAAGAACTCGCGGGCGCGGGTTGGGTCGTTATTGTAAAGGTGCCAGTTTCCTACCCCGTAGTTCACGGTGTTGAACGATAGCTCGCCTTCGATGTCTGCCGGGCCGGTCGGCTTCGCGGGCAACACTTGAGTTTCCGTGAGGGTGCCTTGATAGAAACGCAACAGTCGCAGATAGAAGTAAAGATGCGGCTCCTTGTTCTTCATGTCGGGTGTAATGCGTTTGAGTACATCGGCGGCCGCCTCGGTCTGACCAGCCCGGCGCAATGAGACATACAGCCAATTCGAACAATCGATGACGCTATCCGCGTTTTGGGCCAAGTCCAGTGCACGGCGGAACGATTGAGCCGCCTCCCCAAACTCGCGAAGGAAGTAGTGCGCCGTCCCCAGATGGTATTGCGCGTCTAGCTGCTTCGGATCTAGCTCCACGGCTCGACTGAGATCCGCCCGGCCTGCTTTGAACTCGCGCAAACCCAATTCGCGGTGACCTCGTTCCACATAAAGATCCGCATTGTCCGGAGCAAACCGAAGGCCCGCCGTGCAAGTGGTGACGGCTTCGCGATATTGACGTTTGGCAGCCTGCGCCTTCGACAGCTTCAGGACCAGCGCGACGTTTTTCGGATCGGCTGCCAGCTTCCCTTGGGCCGCTCGAATGGAGCCGTCGTCGTCGGGCAGCGCGTACAGTTTTCGGCCCAAAAGAGAAGTGAGTTCGAGCGGTCCGCTGGACTCGGGCGACCCCTTCTGAGCTACGGTTACGGCACAAAGCGCTAGAAGCGATACCGCAACGGCTCCGGATACGCGGCGAATCATGTTCCCGGAGTATCCCATACGGAGCATGAGCTAAAATTTGGACTCCGTGATCTCACCGAAGCTGATCGCTTGTCTGCTCGCCGCCTTTAATGTTCCCGCTGCCGATGTGGAATGGCCCGTGAATGGAGGCGTTGACAACATCCGCTATTCGCCGTTGACGCAAATCAATCAGCGGAATGTAAAGCAGCTCCAAGTGGCCTGGACGTATGATTCGGGCGACGCTTTCAAGGGCTCTGAGATGCAGAGCAACCCCATCGTTGTGGACGGCACTTTGTACGCCACCACGCCCAAGATGCGAGTGATCGCGCTCGATGCGGCGACCGGGCGCGAACTCTGGAGCTTCAACCCGAGTGCGCCTGGCGATGCGCAGCGCCGGTTCCGCCAGCGCGGTGTCACTGTCTATCGAGACCGCGTCTTCATCACTTATCGCAATTACCTTTGCGCTCTCGACAGGCGCACGGGAAAACCGATCGCCAGTTTTGGCGGGAACGGCCGCATTGACCTGCGCTTGGGATTGGGTAGACCGCCCGAGACGGTGACGATCAGCGCCAGCAGCCCTGGCGTGATTTTTGAAGACACCATCATCCTGGGGAGCACCGTGCCCGAGACGCTGCCGGGCTCCCCAGGCCACATACGCGCGTTCGATGCGAACACCGGCGCCATACGCTGGATCTTTCACACGATTCCCCATCCCGGTGAGTACGGCTACGACACATGGCCGAAGGAGGCATACAAAATTTCGGGCGGAGCCAACGCCTGGTCTGGGCTGAGCATTGACCCGAAACTAGGAATGGTGTTCGTAGCGACAGGATCGGCGTCATTCGATTTCTATGGCTCGAACCGGATTGGCGATAACTTGTTTGCCGATTGCGTGCTGGCTCTAGATGCGCGCACGGGCAAGCGGATTTGGCACTTCCAAGACATCAAGCACGATGTGTGGGATTATGATTTCCCGGCTGCGCCAAGTCTCGTGACGGTGACCCGGAACGGCCGGAAGGTGGAGGCCGTGGCGCAGATCACCAAGACAGGATATGTCTTTATCTTCGATCGCAAAACGGGAGAGCCGCTGTTTCCCATTGAATATCGCAAGGCGCCCCAGTCGGCGCTCAATGGCGAAAAGCTATCCGAAGTGCAGCCGTACCCTGTAAAGCCGCCGCCGTTCACGCGTCAAGCCTTCACGGAAGACATGGTGACGGATCGCACGCCCGAAGCGCATGCGGCCGTTCTCGCCAGGTTGAAGACACTCGATTCCAATGGGATATTCACTCCACCAAGCCTGCGAGGCACCGTGCTGATGCCCGGCACCGATGGTGGCGCCGAGTGGGGCGGTGCGGCCTTCGACCCGGAGAGCGGATTGCTCTACGTGAACTCCAATGAGCAGCCGTGGATTATCAGAATGGTGACTCATGAGACCGCTTCGCTCTACCTAAATAACTGCGCCACTTGCCACGGGAGCAATCGGGAAGGGGCGCCCCCGACCTTTCCGTCGCTGGTCGACATCGGCAAGCGACGTTCGCGCGAAGACATCATACGCTTCGTCCGGGAGGGTGGCGGCCGTATGCCCAGCTTCGATTATCTCGAGCACAATGTGGATGAGATCGTCGACTTTCTACTGACTGGCCGGGACCTTGGCACAGTAGACCAGGCGGCAGCCAAGGCGAACCCGAACTGGCAGCAGTATCGCAACGAAGGATACATGCTGTTCCGCGATCCTGAAAATTATCCGCCCATCAAGCCGCCTTGGGGCACTCTAAACGCGATCGATCTCAACAAGGGCGAGATTCGGTGGAAGATCCCGCTCGGCGAATATCCTGAGCTGGCCGCGCAAGGAATGGCGAATACCGGAACGGACAACTACGGCGGCCCGGTCGTGACGGCGAGTGGCCTGTTATTCATCGGCGCAACCAGTTTCGATAACAAGTTCCATGCCTTCGATAAATCGACCGGCAAGCTGCTGTGGGAAGCGCAACTTCCGGCGGCCGGGAATGCAACGCCCTCTATCTACGGGATCAAAGGACGCGAGTATGTGGTGATTGTTTGCGGCGGAGGCAAGAATGAAGCGCGTTCCGGCGGGAGCATTGTGGCATTTGCACTGCCTGAGAATCTCGATCACCGGAGTCCGTTACAGTAGGCATAATCATGAACTGTCCGAACTGTGGGTTGGGGAATCCAGATACCGCGAAATTCTGTGCAAATTGCGGCACGGCGTTCGGCGGGGCTCCTTCCCCACAATCCCCTCCCTACCAAGGCCAGCCGCAGTACCAAGCGTCTCCGCCCTATCAGACATCCGATCCATATCCAGTACCAGGCGCGCGCGGAAGCGGGAACACCGTCGCAAAAAACATCGGGATCGGGTGTCTGATCGTGCTGGCAATTTTTCTGTTCTTTGGCCTTTCCTGTACGCGGGCTTGTTTGGGCCTCAGACACGGGCGAGGTTTTAGCCATACGCGGTATTACTGAATATCGGCATTACCCATGCTGATCGTTCATGTTCACATACGTGTCAAACCGGAATCGATAAACGATTTCGTTGAAGCGACCAGGGAAAATGCGCGCAACAGCATCAGCGAGCCTGGAATCGCTCGCTTTGACGTTGTTCAACAATCTGACGACCCGGCCAAGTTTGTATTGGTGGAAGTCTATCGAAACCTCGGCGCGCCCGCCGAACACAAACGCACGTCTCATTACGCCAAGTGGCGGGATACCGTTGCCGGGATGATGGCGGAGCCACGATGGAGCATCCAATTCTCTAACGCTTTTCCAGACGACGAAGGCTGGTGATGCAGTTCGAGTTTGCCACTGCGGCACGCATTCTCTTTCGCTCCGGCGCGGCTGAAGACCTGCCGATGATGGCGCATGAATTGGGCACGCGCGCGCTGGTCGTAACCGGAAGGAACCAGGACCGGGTTACCCGGCTGACTCGGCGATTCAAGAGCGCCCGTCTGAGTTGCGCACTCTTCTCCGTGCCAGGCGAGCCGACATTGGAAACTATCCGCAAAGGTGTGCAGGAAGCACAGCAGGGCTGCGACTTGGTGATCGGTTTCGGCGGCGGAAGTGCGATTGATGCCGCCAAAGCCATCGCTGCCCTCACAACCAACTCCGGCGAGCCGCTTGATTATTTGGAAGTAATTGGAAAAGGGCAACCGCTTGAAAACGCGCCCTTGCCCTTCATCGCCGTTCCAACCACCGCGGGCACGGGAGCCGAGGTCACGCGCAACGCCGTGCTGGGCTCGCCCGAGCACGGCATTAAAGCGAGCCTGAGGAGCCATCTTCTGCTTCCTCGCATTGCTCTCGTCGATCCGGAGCTGACGCTCGATCTTCCGCCGGCCATCACAGCGAATACGGGTTTGGATACGTTGACTCAGCTCATCGAGCCTTATGTCTCCATTCGCGCCAACGTCTTCACGGATCAGTTCTGCCGCGAGGGACTGGGTCGTGTCGCGCAATCGCTCACCAAGGCTTACCGTCAGGGACACGACCACGCGGCACGTGAATCAATGTCCTTCGCCAGTCTCCTCAGCGGGCTCGCGCTCGCCAACGCCGGACTAGGCGCCGTGCATGGCTTTGCCGCGCCGCTGGGTGGCATGCTGCACGATGCGCCACACGGAGCGTTGTGCGCTGCTATCCTGCCGCACGCCATGGCCGTAAACATTCGCGCGCTCCGCCAGCGCGGAAGCAGTCATCCCTCGCTTGATCGCTATCGTGAGGTGGCCCGCATTCTGACGGGCGACCCCCACGCCGAAGCCGAATACGGCGCCGCCTGGGTAATGGCGCTCTGCACGCGCATGCAAGTTCCGCCCTTACGCACCTATGGCCTCGAGCGAAATCAAATTCCAGCGCTGGTGGAGAAGGCCGCTCAAGCGAATAGCATGAAAGGCAACCCGATCCAGCTAAAAGCGGATGAACTCGCCGAAGTGGCCTCGCTGGCACTCTAGGAATTTTCAAGTCGAGGCAAAATAGCTCAGACGACGGACGCTTCCACCTCATCGCCTTCTCCGGGCGCGAGAAATAGGTTCGATTCCACTCCGTGCTGGCGCGTGTAGAGATCGTAGTAGCGGCCTCCCGCGGCGTACAACTCCGCGTGGTTCCCGCGTTCGAGGATGCGCCCGCCCTCGATCACGAGTATTTTATCGGCTCGCCGGATGGTGGAAAGTCGGTGGGCAATCACGAAAGTGGTCCGGCCCCGCATGAGGTAGGAAAGGCCGGTCTGGATCAACGCTTCCGATTCGGAGTCGAGGCTCGAGGTGGCTTCGTCGAGGATGAGGATGCGGGGGTCGGCCAGGATCGCGCGGGCGATCGACACCCGCTGCTTCTGACCACCGCTCAGCTTGACGCCGCGCTCGCCCACAACCGTGTCGTAACCCTGCGGGAAATTTTCCGCAAACTCGTCCACCCGGGCAATGCGGCAAGCCTCCTGAATCTGCTCCTCGGTGGCGGACGGACGTGAGAAGGCTACGTTCTCGCGAATGGTGCCGTCAAAGAGAAACGAGTCCTGCAGCACCAGGCCGAGTTGCATGCGATAGCTCGACAGCGCCACCGTGGAAAGATCGAAGCCGTCCACCAGAACCTTCCCTTGCGTCGGCGCGTGGAACGCAGTGATTAGTCCGATCATGGTGGACTTGCCGGAGCCTGACGAGCCAACCAGCGCGGTAACCTTTCCTGGCAGCGCGTCGAAAGACATATCGTGCAGCACCGGCTTCCCCTCTTCGTAGGCGAACAACACGTGCTCGAACTGCACATGGCCCTCAATCACGGGCAGCACGGTTGAGCGTAACGGATCTTCGTCTTCCGGGCGCTCCCGCAGAATCTGCCGGGTGCGCTCGAGTCCGGCCAGCGCTTCGGAGATCTGTGTACCGATGTTGACGATCTGTACCACCGGCGCAATCATGAAGGCAAGCAGCGACGTGTACATAACGAAGTCGCCCACATCCATGCGGTGAGCGGCAACCTCGCGCGCGCCGAGAAACATGACGAGTGCGCCGACCAAGCCCATCAGAACGGTGGACGCCAAGGTCAAGAGCGAAATGGTGGTCAGCGATTGCACGACGTTGTCGAGCAGGCGCTGCGCCCCGCCCGCGAACACACCCGCTTCCCGTTTCTCCGCGTGATAGCCCTTGATGACCCGAATGCCCCCGAGTGTTTCGGTCAGGCGTCCAGTGACTTCGGCGGTGATTTTACCCCGCTCCCGGAAAATGGGCCGCACGGTTTTGAAGGCGCGCTGCAGAACCAGACCGAACACGATCACAATCAACAACACGAAGGAAGTCATCGTGGCGCTGGTGTGGAACAGCAGAACCGTGGAGATAACCGCGGTGAGCAGGCCTCCCGCCAGTTCCACCAATCCGGTTCCGATGAGGTTGCGGACGCCTTCCACGTCGCTCATGATGCGCGATACTAGCGTTCCCGTCTTGGTTGCGTCATAGAACGCAACCGGAAGCCTCCCGATGTGTTCCTGTATTCGGACGCGCATTTCATAGATGAGGCGCTGGCCGGATTTAGAAAGAAGCTGGGTAAGTGAAAAGGAGGTTATGCCCTGGATCACGGTGGCCAGAACGACGTACAGCACGATTGGCCTGAGCAGGTTGATTTGGCCTTGGCGCATCACGTTGTCGATAAGGAATTTCGAGCTGATCGGCAGCGCCAGTCCACAGACGCGATTGACGACCATCAGTGCGGCGCCCGCCAGCAGCAGCCTGCGGCGTGGCTTCATGAGCGCCCACACTTCGGGCAGAAGCGTCTTCAGCCGCTCGGAGGGGCCTGGTTTATCCACAGCTTTCACGTACGAAGTCGTTCTTAGATGATCTCGCGTCAGAAAAGGGCGACATTTTTTCCTCCCAACTCGTTTTATAGATACTGAAGGAGAGAGCTACTCTTTAGCTCACAGGAGGAAACAATGAAAAGCAATACCAATAGCGGCCTAATCGGCGCGGCACTCATCGGACTTGGCTGCGGACTAACGGCGGCGGGCATAGCACTCGTGATACCTGTCTACACAAGGTGGTCACTCGGCTTGGTGGACCAGTACGTAAAGAAAGGCAAAGACAGCCTCAGCTCGGGTGTGGGCTCGGCCGCTTCGTTGGCGGGCCAGATGCATGGAATGGCCTATAAGAAGTTTGACGAGGCTTCCAAGACCGCCCGCGGCAGGACTGCTAAAGCGGCCGAAGCGGTAGAGAACGCGGCGCGCCATGTGCGCGAATACGCGTCCTAGTCGTCGCGGCCGTGAACGTGTGCCGGAGGGTGAGTCGCTTCTACTGCCTTGAAGTGCTCTTTGATGTGATACGTATGACTCGCCCCCTTCGGCACCACCCACGAATCACCTGCTTCGAGCCGAATCGTTTGTCCTTCCAGCTCCAACTCGGCCGAACCCTCAATCACATACCCCACCACTTCGTAGTCCCGGGTGGCGTGCTCCGGCTTGTGGCTGGTTGATGTTTCTTCCCACAACCGCATGGCTAGCGACTTGCCCGAGGCAAGATACTTTTGACCCTGTTTACCGCGCGGAGAATGGGCCGAATCTACTTTCGTTACCGTTGTATCGCTCATGTCCAGTAGATGCGCCATAACGCTCGTGTGAAACAGAAATGCCAGAATGTGAACGATGGCAACGAATCGCGTCGACATACTGAAACAGATGGTCAGCCAGGATCCGAACAACGGATTTGCGCGCTATGGCCTGGCCATGGAGTATGCCAACAGCGGCCATCTGGAGCATGCGGTAGCGGAGTTTCGCACCCTTCTTCAGCACGACGAAACATATGCTGCCGCTTACTATCACGGCGGTCAGGCGCTGGAAAAATTGGATAAGGTGGACGAGGCCCGAGCGATGTACGAGAAAGGCATAGAGGCGAGCACCCATAAAGGCGACCTGCATACGCGCGCTGAAATCGAAGCCGCTCTCAACCTGCTGCCAATTTAAGGCGCTGCCTGAATCAGCGCCTCAACACCGGGAGCAATCGCGATGGTAATATCGCCGTGCCGCTTGCCCGCTTCTTGCGTGCGCGTCAAGCTGCGTTGTTTCCAGCCGTCGTTCGCGCCTCCTGCCTTGCCCTCCAGGTGGTCCAGCGCCTCTTCCCCTGCCTTGCATAACGTGACAAGGGCGTCAGCCACTGCCAAGTTTTCCGTCAGGATCGAATTGCTCTCCAGCATCGGGCGAACAGAGGCCTCGTCTTCTTCCCACGTGACAAGCTGTTTGCGAAGCACATCGGCATTCCGCTGATCTTTTGAACCGGCTACATACTGGTCGACAGCGTTGCGGAACTCTCGCGCTCTATCGCTCTCCGGCGGTATCGAATCCACTAGCCGGTTCAACGGCGTCGTATTGCTGTACTTCTCGGCATGCCGCGAATAGCCCTTTACCGGTTCAAGAACCGTTACGAAGCGATCCAGTGGTCCATACGGCGCGACGCCAGCCAAGCGCTGCCGCATTAACGCCAGGCTCGACCGCTGCGTCAGTCCCAGCCATTCCAGCCACCGGTTTGTTACTCCCAGGCGCGCATACATGGAAGTCACATCGGTGGTCGATTCAGGCGACCAAAACCGCTCCGCGATGGCGGCCAGGCGAGGCCACAGCTTCGCATCCAGGTTCTCCGCCGTTGCCAACTCCTCCCACATGGCCGCTTCTCCGCCGATTACGTTCTTCTTTTCCTCCGCCGTTAGCTCCGCGGGGATCGGTTTCCCTTCCCGCTCCAAACGTTTCTGCCGCTCGGGCGGCAGTTTCATCGGATCGATGGCATAGTGCTCGGAGGCAGGGTGCATCAGGTCGAGATAATAGCCCGCCGAAAGAATGCCCTTGTAGCCTTCGCGGGCGGCCTGCCACAACGATTCCTGTCCGCGCCAGGACTGAATCACAACGCTCTTCGGCAAACCCGGCTCTAGAACCTCGTCCCAGCCCTCCATGTGCTTGCCGTGCCGCGTCACAATCTTGAGCAATCGCTGGTTGAAATAGGTCTGCAGAGCTTTCGGGTTCGCCAGTTCGTGCTTCCGCATGAATGCCTGGATTGCCGGATTATCCTGCCACTCCTTGGGATTCACTTCGTCGCCGCCGATGTGGAAATACTCATCCGGAAATAGCTTCGCCATCTCGCCAACAAATCCGTCGAGCAGGCGATAGGTCGATTCTTTTGTCGGATCCATTAGCGCCGTCAGTATCCCGTGGCTGCGCTCAATCTCGTAAGGTCCTGGGCCGCTTCCAAGCTTCGGATAGCCGGGCAGCCAACTGGTCACGTGGCCTGGCATATCGAACTCGGGAACAATGCGCACGCCGCGCTCGCGCGCAAA
>JAABUQ010012474.1_pt1 | contig 10554 bp, 11 predicted proteins | sample 5560001 | NCBI WGS metagenome assembly JAABUQ01 (sample SAMN10711888, study PRJNA513371) | rock metagenome | isolation source: Antarctica rocks | place: Antarctica: Victoria Land, Finger Mt nord | collected 2015-12-18 | reverse complement strand
GATCTTGTGGAGTTTCGAGGGGTCGATCGGCGATTGGCCGTGCTTGGCGCTGATGATGAACTCTGTCGACTGGGCCAGTCCCTGCTTCTGGAGCTCGTCAGCCATCGACCCGAGTGCGCCGTCGACGTACGTCATCGCCTCAGCCAGCTGGGGGGTGAACTTGAGCGAGCCAGGCTCGTAGCCGCCCGGAAAGTACGCCGGGTCGCAGGTGCTGGTCTTGTTGCGCTGGCAGGACTTGACCGGATCGACCAGCTTCTGGCCAACGCTGAGTGCCTGGAAGTTCATGCCGAAAATGGCCGGCACTGGCGCGGTCCGATTGCCGTCGGACGTCTTGCCGTCGATCTCGTTGAGCACGGCCTGAACTTTCAACTGGTCATAGGCGGCCGTCGCGGTGACGCTGACGGTGGTTGGATCCGGCACTACGGTCGTGTTGATCTCTGGCGTGAACAGGTCCACGACCCCGTCGCCAGAAGGTCCGTTCACGATCTCGTAGGACGGATGCTTGTCCGACCAGGCCGTATGCAGGCCGGCGTTGTGGGCGACGTTGAAGACCGTGTTGGTCAGCAAGAACTGGTGTGGGTAAACAGGGGTGCACCGCCCGTTCAGCTTGGCCAACGGAAGATTAGCCGGATCGATGCTGGTGAAGCGCGGGACGAGACCGCTGGAGTTAGTCTTGTCGAGGTTCTCGGCGTAGAGCACTTCGGTGCCCGGGGCGCCAGCGCAGTTGCTACCCGGCGCCCACAGATCACGCGCGTACGAGTCGTCGTAGAAGACGCCGGTGGTCTTGGGCGTGCCGCCGGTGAGCATCGCCAGCAGGCCCGGGAACGAATCAGACGGCACCGCCGACGATGCGTGCGCATACGTCGTCCCCCGCCCTGACAATTGCGCCAGGCGTGAGGTGGGGTGCGTCGAGATCCACTGGCTGAGATCGGACGCGTGTAGTCCATCCACGCTGACGAGCAGCACGTGGCGACCTTGTCGATCGGTCCGGTGCATGGGCGCGGCGGACGCGGCCGGGAGCAAAACTCCGGACGCGACAAGACTCAGAGCTATCGCAGCGACTGAACGGGTGAGCATCGGATCGACAGTACCCCCGCCCGGCGTTAGCAACGCGTGAGCGCTGGGTTAACGTTCGGGGTCCTGCGCCGTGTCGACCGGTTGCGCTTGACGGTCACCATGTGCGTGCGTATCCTGTACAGGAGTAACATTGTTCTGTATGTTGTATCGAAGGTGGGTTCGAGTATGAGTGCCAGTCTGTTGACGCTCGTCGTCGCTGCGGTGCCCGCCTTCCTGGCGAGCGTGGTCGAGTGGGTTGAGGCCTTCACCATCGTTCTGGCCGTCGGAAACACCCGCGGCTGGCGCTCTCCGCTCTGGGGCACTGCCGCCGCGTTGGCCACCCTGGCCGTCATCGTCGGCGTGTTCGGCACGCCGCTGATCGTGTACCAGGAAGAGGTCAGGCAGAGCTTTCACATCGTCGTCGGCATCTTGTTATTGCTGTTCGGGATGCGCTGGCTGCGCAAGGCCATCCTGCGCTTCGCCGGCATCGTCGCCCTGCACGACGAAGAGATGATCTACCACCGTGAAGTCGCCGAGCTGCGAGCGCAGGGCAAGACGATCCACCGGTGGGACAATGTCGGCTTCTGGTTCTCGTACAAGGCCGTACTGCTCGAGGGCCTGGAAGTTGCCTTCATCGTCATCGCACTGGGCGCCCAGGGCGGCATCGCGCTCCAGGCCGCCATCTTCGGGGCGCTGGCAGCCTTCGTGTTCGTGGCGGTGGCGGGCTCCTTGCTGCATAAGCCACTCGCATTCGTGCCCGAGAATTTCATGAAGTTCGTCGTCGGCGCCATGCTGACGACGTTCGGCATCTTCTGGGGCGCCCAGGGCTTGTTGGTCGAGTGGGCATTGTCGGATGTGACGCTGCTGTACATCCTGGCTGGCGTGTGCCTGACCAGCTTTGTGGCGGTGCGGATGCTGGCGCAGGTCGCCCCGCAAGGCGCGCGCGTGGCCGCGCGCAACATCTAAGCGAGGCAAACGACTAAGCGAGGCAAACGATGATGGAGAAGTTTCTCGCGGCTGCCTGGGAGCAGATTTACGGCTTGCTGGTCGAAGACGGCCAGATCGCTATCGGCACACTGGCTGCCTTCGTAGCGTGCGGGGCGCTGTCGGCCGGGGCGGGTAGCGTTGGCGACGCAGCGCTGCAAGCGTCGCTGCGCAATGCCGTGGGGCCGCTGTTGTTCGTTCTGCTGATGACGCTGCTCCTGGTGAACCTGTACACCACCGGCCGTAAGGCATTCGCCAAGCGAACGCGCGTCTAAAATCAGCGTTCCTGCTCGGCGTTCGCTGGCCGCGGCGAGTCATCGCTGGCTCGCACGCGCCTGGCGCGCGAGCGAACCGCCCGCAGTGGCGTGATCGGCCGCAGCGGCACGACTGCTTCGATGGTCTCCTCCACCGTGGCGTCGCGAGGACTGTCAGAGCCGTTGCGCCGATACACCTCTTCTTCGAATCGAGCCAGCAGACCCTGACAGCGTGCCAGCCACGTCTCGACTTCATCGCGTCGCTCGGCTTTGAACCAGTCTCGGCCTCTGACACGCTCGAACCAGCGGCGTACCTTGTCGAGGTCCTGCTCAATTTCTTCGGCTTCTTCGAACGTATAGTTCTCGCGGAAGTGCTCGAACTCGATCTCTTTGACGAACTTCGTTTCGCACTCCTCGATGATCTCGGCATACTCGAGGGCGCGCTGCGTACGGAATGACTGGATGATGCGGGCTTCGTCCTGCGGTTGCAGCCGCGGCACGTCGAGCAGAAACGTTTCCCCGCCGAGCGCGGGAATCTTAGCCGCCACCTGGTTGACCGCGTCGGCGACATCGGGGATATCGGGGAAGATGCACGCGCACTGCTGCAGGTAGAGCGCCCCCAGCCGCTTCAGATCGCGCCATACGCCCACGCGCTTGCTGGCCGGCTCCGTCGGCACGCGATAGATCAGCACGCGCCACCTCAACGGCACGCCGCGCCTGGCCGAGCCGGACCGGGTCCGGGGCGTCATGCTGGCGCGCCGGTCGTCCAGGCGCCGGTCACACCCGTACGCAGTAACACGTGTAGTCTGACAAGTGTAGCCGAAAGCTGATTTCAGGCCGCGCTGGCTCGTACAATGCGCGCTACCTGCAGTGGCGCTGCTCAGGTCGTCCTGAGAGCGCTTGCTCCGGCGGGCACGAGCAGCGCTGGCGCCACGCGATAGCGCCGTTTGTCGGTCGTCGTTGTTTCTACCAGCAGCCGCGTCCGACCCAGACCCATGACTCGCACCTGAGCGCCGTCAAGCGCGCCGCGTCCAGTACTGATCCGGGCAACCGCGCCCACCTGCCAGGCTTGCAGTGCGGCTCGATTCGACCGCGCTCGCTCGCGCCGCGCCTGTCGCGCAGCCATGGCGATAGGTCGCGCGGCTGAGCCTGCCAGCTTCTCGTCACCGCGCCCGCGCTCGCTCGGATCGCGGTCCGAGGGATCGAACACGCCAGCCGCGACTGCGCGGTCCACCAGGCGGCGGTGCAGAGCCCAGAAGCGTGGCCCGTGGGACCGATAACGCACGTGCGCCAGCTCATGCAGCAGCGTCACGACGATCGCTCCGATGCGGCGCCATCGGGTTCGATCACCATCGCCTGTGCAGCGTACCGACACGACTGGGGGCTGGTCGGCCGCGATCCAGGCGCAGCGTCCGTACGCCCGGCGCAGGCGCAACCCGGGCTGCAGGACAAACACGGTCGAGACGCGCTCCGCCAGCATGATCGGCTCGAGCGCGGCGCGCAATTGGGCGAGCAGCGCCGCTTGCGCCGCGGGTGTCGGCGGCTCGGTCACCCTGGCTGTTGCGCCGCCGTCGGATGCCGCGGCGCATACAGTGCGAGCTCGGCCTCGCCGGGGATTTTGATCGCGTGCACGCTAGTGATCATGCCCAGACCTCCGCCGCCGACAAGCGTAGCAGCCGGGCGCTCGAACGACAGGTCCTCGCGAGCAACGCCAGATCGTGCCAGCCTTGAAAAAGCTCTAGCCTGGTCCCGGGCTGGTACGCTCACCGGCAGTGCCAGTCATCTTAATCCTCATCCTCTTTAGTGCCATCGCCCTTATCCTCCTGGTGCCAGCTGTCAAAGGCATGATCCGTCCCGTGGTGGTGCCGTCCGACGAAGGGCGAAAGCAGCGGCAAATTCCCCCTGCGTGAGCGAGGATTCCCATGCAGCCTACAAGCGAGTTTTTCAAGAACCAGGACCCTCGGGGTCTGTTCGGCTACTCGGTGCCCATGGTCGTCGAGCAGACGAGCCGTGGCGAGCGCGGCTACGACATTTTTTCGCTGCTACTCAAAAACCGCATCGTCTTTCTGGGCACGCCGATCGACGACGTGGTGGCCAACCTGATCGTGGCACAGCTGCTGTATCTGGCCCAGGAAGATCCTGACCGTGAGATCCAGATGTACATCAACAGCCCAGGCGGCCAGGTGGACGCGGGTCTCGCGATCTACGACACGATGCACCTGATTCAGCCGCAAGTCGCTACGACCTGCATCGGCATGGCCGCCAGTATGGGAGCGGTGCTGCTGGCCGGCGGGGCGAAAGGCAAGCGGTCTTCGCTGCCGAACTCGCGAATTCTGATCCACCAGACCTCGGCCGGCTTTCAGGGCACGGCCGCGGACATCGAGGTGCAGGCGCGTGAGATCATCCGCATGAACGCCCGCCTTCAGGAGATGATGGCCGCGGATACCGGCCAGTCAGTCGAACGGATCGGGCTGGATATCAACCGTGACTACTGGATGAGCGCTCAGGAAGCCAGGACCTACGGTGTGGTCGACACGATCGTGGGCCAGACGGAAGCCACCGCCGCGGCGGACCGGGCGGAGGCAGCCGTTCAGGAGACGACCGAGGAGCGCGCCGCCACTCCGTCCAACGGAAAGCACTGATCATCTGCGCGCGGACGTTCGTCCGCGCGCAGGATCTGACGCGGCAGACCCGTCGCGCAGGTGTAGCACAGCCCCGGCCACACGATAGGCTTTCGGCAGCGCCGGCAGCGTGTAGCCAGGGCTGGCGCGCGGGGTTTGCTGTCGGTCATCGTGCTGGCCGCAACGGTCGTGGACCCCGAAAGCGCTTGGTCCGTCGTCGTGCGGCCGCTTTGGCCTTTTCGCGCTGAAGCTCGCCGTTGCTCTTGAAGTAGCGCTTGCGCTTGTACTCGCGCAAGATGCCTGACTTGTCCATGCTCGTTTTGAAGCGGCGCAGGAACTGGTCGAAGCTCTCGCCCTCGCGTGGCTCTACGTGCACGTTAGTCGCGCCCTCGGCCGCCGGAGCGACCCGCGCCGTATCCGCCGCCGCCGCGGGCGCCGCCGCCGCGCTGCTGGAAGCACGTCGAGCAGTACACCGGCTTGTCGCCGCTGGGTTGGAATGGCACCTGCGCCTCGTTGCCGCAGCTGGAGCAGGTGGCTGTGAACATCTCGCGTGGTCCCCGGCTCGCGCCGCCGCCACCGCTGTACGATCCGTAGCCGCCCCCGCCCCCGTCGCGTTCGGCCTTGCGCGCGGCCCGACAATCTGGGCAGCGGCTGGGCTCGGAGTACCCGCGCGAGGCATAGAAGTCCTGCTCGCCGGTGGTGAAGGTGAATTGCTGGCCGCAATCGCGGCAGGTCAAAATGGTATCGGCCGCCATCGCCGGACGGACCTCCTAAAGACTCGTTCGACCCTGGCTGGCATGGGCCGATCGCAGGGCTTGAGTTCCGTCGCGACGAAGGAAACAACGCAACAGCGGAACGCGCCAGCCCGCATAGTGTGCCATACCCTCGGCGCTGAGTGCGGATACCCGCGCGATAGGCGCCCAAATGGCAGCGGGCTAGGCCCCGATCGCAGCGGGCTAGCCCCCGATCGCAGCGGGGTAAGCCCCGATCTCAGCGGGAACGGCCCCGATCTCAGAGTGTTGGCCTGGTCGTCGGCGCCCTGGGTCGGGTCGGCGGAGTCGGCGGCGTGGGCGGGCGGGGAGGCGTCGGAGCCGGACGCGTCGTCACCGTCGGCGTGTCCGTCGGCGCTGGGGTACTCGTCGGCGCTGGCGTGGCTGCACGAGCCGGCGGCGTGGGTGCTGCTGCTGGCGGCGTGGGTGCTGCTACTCGCCCGGGTGGGGTTGAGGGTCCTGGGGTGCCGGTCGGTGCTGGCGCTGGCGGTGCTGCCGCTGGCGTGGCAGGCGCTGCTGGTGCGGCGGCTGGGCCTGGCGTAGCTGCTCGGGCCGGAGCGGTCGAGAGCCCGGGGGTAGCCGGCGGCGTGGGTGCAGCTCCTGGGGCTGGCCTCGTGGCCGCTGGTGCGGATGCCGGCAGAGCTGCTCCGGCTGCTGCAGGCATCGTCGCTGCTGCTGCGGCTGGCGTTGCTGCTGCTGGCGTTGGCGCGGCTGGCATCGTCGCTGCTGCTGCTGCTCGCGCTGCTGGCGCTGGCATCGTCGCTGTTGCTGCGGCTGGCGTTGGCGCGGCTGGCGGTGCTGCCGGCGCCGTGGGGCGGGGCGGGCTGGCTGGACGGGGCGCTGCCTCCTCGCTCGCTCTGGGCGCCGCCTGGCCCGGGCCGGTCTGCGCCCCCGCGCGACCCCGGGCTAAGATCGCGAACATTGCCCGACCTTCCATCGACGGCGGTCGCTCGACAATCGCGATGTCCGCAACGCCCGCGGCGATCCGCCCGATCTGGTCCCGCGCTACTTCCGGATGCGTCGCCTCGCGACCCCTGAAGCGGACCTCGACTTTGACTTTGTGCCCCTCTTCCAGGAACCTGCGCGCCGCCCGCACGCGCACCTGCAGGTCATGGTCGTCGGTGCGCGGCCGTATCCGTACTTCCTTGACCTCGGACACGTGCTGGTTCTTTTTCGCGTCTCGAGCACGCTTGTCCGACTCAAACTTGAACTTGCCCAGATCAGCAATCCGACAGACCGGCGGCTCAGCCGTGGCGGCAACCTCAATAAGGTCCAGTCCGGCCTCTTCGGCGCGCCGAATGGCTTCTTCGATCGGCATGACACCAATCTGCTGGCCCTCGGCGTCGAGAACCCGCACTTCGGGGACGCGTATCTGGCGGTTGGTCCGCGGACCAGTGGGTGTCGGTGGCCGCGCAACGAATGGTGGACGAGGAATCGGCGTTCTCCTTCCTGATGGGCTCCACTAGAGCGAATACTGCTGGAAATGTAAAGGGTGCAAGGCGCATAGCGCATGCCAATTCGGCTAGGAGTTCGGCCGAAAAGTGCATTTCACACGCCAAAGGGTCGCCGAACTCCGTTCAAACAGATTGCCTGGAGGGGCGACTCCGTGCCAGAAGACTTTTCGGCCGGGCCCCTCTAGGTCATTCCACCAGTGCTGCGAAATCGGTTATACTGGGGTAACTCGTACGAATCGGCGGCCGTCAATTTTTCTCAACCCGGTACAGGATCGCACTCAAGCGTTGTCTACAGAGCCATTCGCTCTCCTGTCCCGGGCCTCGTCGCGCTGACCGTCTCGACCAGTGTTATTCATCCCGGCCTCAAGGCCGACACGGAGTCAGCGCGCACCTATGTCTTCTTCACTTTCTACTCGGGCAGATAGCCCCGTGCCCACGACTCGGGCAGATACCCTTCGGGCGGAAACTTTCGCCCAGCTCCAGATTCAGCCTGGCCTGGTCCAGGCGCTCAGCGCTCGCGGCATCGTCACGCCTACGCCAATCCAGGCTGATGTGATCCCGCTCCTGCTCGATGGCCGCGACGTGATGGGCCAGGCTCGTACCGGCTCAGGCAAAACGCTGGCCTTCGGGCTGCCCCTGCTCCAACGCTGCGATCCAGCCCGACCAGGCGTTCAGGCGCTCGTGCTGGTGCCGACTCGCGAGCTCGCCATCCAGGTTGGCGAGGTCATCGGCCATCTTGCCGGCATCATGCGGCTCAGGCTCACCTTGCTGTACGGCGGCCGGTCACTCGGGGGCGAGAAGCGAAGCCTGCCGACCGCGCAGATCGTGATCGGAACCCCCGGCCGCACGCTCGACCATCTGCGCCAGGGCGGACTGTCGCTCAAGCACTTGCGTATCTTCGTGCTCGACGAGGGCGACGAGATGCTCGACCGCGGCTTCGCACCGGACGTCGAGCGCATCCTGGCCCACACGCCGGCGCAGCGTCAGACGGCCCTCTTCTCGGCAACCCTGCCCGAGTGGGTCGCCGGAACGGCCAGTAAGCACTTGCGCTCACCAGTCACTGTGGCGGTCAATGCCGGCGAGACGTCGGCGCCGGACATCGAGCACGTCGTGTACGACGTGGATCCGGCTGCCAAGCTCGGTGCACTGATGACGCTGCTCGACCGACGTGGCGATCAGCCGGTCATTGTCTTCGGCCGAACCAAGCACGGAGTCAAGAAGCTGGCGCTGCGGCTGGTGGAGCTGGGCTATCCCTCGGCGGCGCTGCAAGGGAACTTGAGCCAGAACGCCCGCGAACGGGTCATGGCCGATTTCCGGGCTGGTCGCGTGCCGATCCTGCTGGCCACCAACGTGGCCGCCCGCGGGCTCGACGTACAGGACGTGGACACGGTTATCAACTACGAGCTGCCGGAATCTGCGCAGTGGTTCACGCATCGAGTCGGGCGCACCGGCCGGATGGGTCGCAGCGGCCAGGCGATCACGTTTCTTACGCACGAGGACACTGGCAAGTGGCGCGAGATCGAGCGAGCCCTCGGTCGCAAGCTCCATCGTCAGCCCTGGACTGAGGTCAGGCTGGTCGCGCCGTCCACGCGGGAGGTGGCGCGTGGGCCACGCCCGGCCTTCTCGCCGCCGCGCGGGTCGAGACCAGCCGGCTCGGGGTCTCAGCTGGCGCGCGGTCCGAGGCCAGCCGCTTCAGGCGCGCAAACGCCCCCGCGTCAAGCCAGGCCGGCCGCTTCAGGCGCGCAACTCTCCCCGCGTCAGGCCCGGCCGGCGGCTACGGGCGCTCAGCAGTTGGCTGGCGCTGAGTCTGCCACGCCCGCGGCTCCGCGTCCGAGACGGCGGCGCCAGAAGACCTGGTACCCCGGCCCCCGCGCCAACAGGCTCGCCTCTGCCGCGGCCGCCGCGCACGCCGCCTAACAGCTGTCTTCGCCAGCGCCGACCTCACCCGGCCTCGAGCGCCCAACACATTCGCCGAGCGACGTTCCGTACGCACCCAGTGTCCCGGCCGACCAGCCCGAGCGCGCGTTGGGCCTCGGCGAGCTCAGCGGGTGACGCGGCCGATAGTCGCGCAACGCGATCTGGCTACGCAGGTCCGCTGTCCCTGGCAGAGGGGCCGTCGGCGGGCGCCTCCGGGCCAGATTACGTACTGGCCGCCAGGCCGAGCGCGCGTTGGCCTCCGCTAGCTCAGCGGGTGACGCGGCCGGTAGTTGCGCGAGGCAATCTGGCTACGCAGGCCTGTCCCTAGCAAGGGCCGCGGTGTAAGGCTCTGGATCAGACTTACGTTCTGACGCCGCAGGCCGAGTGCGCGTTTGGCCCGGCTGACTCGCGGGTGACGCGGCCGGTAGTCGCAAGGCCATCTGGCTACGCAGGTCCGCTGTACCTGGCAGAGGGGCCGCGGCGGGCGCCTCCGGGCCAGATTACGTACTGGCCGCCAGGCCGAGGGCGCGTTTGGCCTCGGCCAGCTCGCGGGTGACGCGGCGGTACTCGCGCAGGGCATCTGGCGAGGGATCCTCGAACGCTACCCGGTCGGCCTCGTCCCGTAGTTGCTCCAGGTCACGTACGAGTGACTCCAGGCGCTCGGGGTCGCTGCCGTGGACGGACAGGACCCGCCGTGCGCTGGCGTCCAGCGCGCCCGAATCTTCGGGTGCGGTCTTGCGGTCGCCTTTGTTCGGGCGAAACGCTGGGCGCCGCTGCTGGCGCCTCGGCACTAGGAGCGCTCCTGTAGGTCAGCTTCACGGCAAATTCGAGTAGCGTCGGTGGACATGAGCGGACGGTCCTCCTCGAAATGGAGTGGCCCACCAGCGCGGGCGGGCGACAGAAATCTGCGTCCGAGGCGAGAAAGCAAGCCGCGCCGCGGCAGCAACGGACCAGCACTACATGTTGCCACAGTGCGCGCGTTAACAGGCGCTGCCGACGCCACGTGGTTGCATCCCTCGGCTGGCTTGCAGGGACTGCGCGGCGTTGCCTCGTATGCGGCCAGACCGGGGCGCTGGCGGCATTGCCCAACGTGCTTTTTAGCATGACATGCACACGCCGGAAGTAAACGGCGCACCCAGCCGGCCTACAGTTCCGAGCCGGCCGACTTCAGGCGCACCGAAGCGGCTGCCTGGCAGATTACGTGAACCACCAAGGCGCCAGCGTGAACCAGCAAGGCGCCAGCGCGGGCGGTCGAGGGTAGTGCCGTTGCGAGCCCCTACGGACGCGAGGTCCAGGGCGAGTAGCCCTGGGGAGTGGGCCGCAGCCCACGACTTAAGGAAGAGCTCGTTCTAGAAATTCTGAGCTGCAGCCCACGACTTCAGGAAAAGCTCGTTCTAGAAATTCCGAGCCGCAGCCCACGATTACACAAGCATTACTCGCAGCTCGGTACAAAAGCCGTACTTGTGTGCATGCCTCAGGCCGAGCTCGGCGGACGGAT
>JAABUQ010012473.1_pt1 | contig 10554 bp, 11 predicted proteins | sample 5560001 | NCBI WGS metagenome assembly JAABUQ01 (sample SAMN10711888, study PRJNA513371) | rock metagenome | isolation source: Antarctica rocks | place: Antarctica: Victoria Land, Finger Mt nord | collected 2015-12-18 | reverse complement strand
GCGGAACCCATCTGGGCCAGCGGTCATCGTGCCGCGTCAAAGGCCGGACACATGACCGCCGTCGCACCGCCCGTCAAATCCAGCAGAATACCTCTTGCACTCCAGGGGCCGTCCACACATGCGCGCCTGCCCGGCGAGGCGGGGATCCAGCGCATGATCTTGTGGGGCGTCGCGCTATGGGCGTTTTTCCTGTTCGGCGACGCGCTCGCGCGGCGGCGCGGGACCTCGGACGTGAACTTCGCCCGGCCGCTCGAAGCGGCAATGCGCGACGGCGCGGCATGGACGGTCGTGCTGACCGGGGGCGCGGTCGGACTTGGCCTGTTCGGGGCGGCCTGGGCGACTGTCAATCGCGCGATCCTGTTCACGGGCTACGCCAACCTTCAAGAGACCGCTGCGGCGGGCGCGCTTCAAGCGGCGATCGCATTCATGACGTACATTAGTGTGATTACTGTGTTGCTAAACGCCGCGATGCCCCGCTTCGTCGTTGGACTTGCGCTGCTGGTATTGGGATTTTTGGGAATGTTGGCGCTTTCGATCGGCGAGCGGCAAACCTTCGTCCTCTCGCTGATTGCCGCGCTCGTGTCTCGATCGGCGTTGCGCGGCGGCGTCCCGCGTAGTATGTTTGTGGGGCTGACTATTACGGGCGTGCTCTTGTTCGGTTCATTGGTACCTGGCGATCGGGTTCTTCCGACAGCGGTGACCTGTTTAGAAGCATTGCGCTCGAGCCATTGTTTACGTTTTTCAGCTATACACGCTCGTTGCCTTCACCGATCTACCAAGTTTCGCATTCCCGACACCTATATTGTTGAGCTTTGGCAACATAGTGCCGAGTGCGATATGGATGGATAAGCTCGACTATTTCGGACACTTTCTGGATCAGTTTCGCTTTTTTCACCATTAGGCGCGTTGAGCCTTGGTACATCCATGTTGATTAACTTCGGTTGGATCGGTTCGTTGATTGCGGCGATGATGGGAGGCTTCGGCGCGGAACGCCTTCGCCAGGGGGCACTGCGCCATCCGCTGTTGCTCGCGAGTTATTGTATCGTCGTTCCCGTGCTCACTCTGGACTTATGGCGCAACCCGATGGAAATCCCGATCGTCAAGAATATGTTTGAGGTCGGGGTGCTATTACCGGTCGCGTTGCTAATCGCGAAAAATCTGCTTGCTCCCCATTCGCGCCCGTCCAATCCACGACAGCCTTTGCCCTCGAAAATCGATGCCTGATAGACGGGTCTCCAATCCACGAGACCGCAGCCTCGGCACCCCGCTTTCGATTATCATTGCCACCCGAGAGCGCGCGCTGTTAGCTTCTTGGGGGATGCTGCTATTTGCAAGCCTCCAGATCGCCATGATGGAGGCTATTCTATTCTCGGCGGTGGCCTAATGAGCAAGCTGGTCATTACCGCTTTCGGGATCCACAAGGGCGGTGGCCTAGTTTTACTCGAAGCGTTAATGCGCGCCGCTCATGGCCGAATACGCCAAGCCTTCATTGATACGCGTGTGCTGGCCCGGATAGAGGAATTGGTGTCGCCTGAGGTGCTTGTGCGCGTACCTTCCACAATTCCGGCTCGGCTAAGCGCGTTGCGTGCCGCTTCTCGCGTTGCCCGCGCCGAGGACCGGCTCCTGTGCTTCAACAGCCTCCCACCGCTCACCCGCTCGCTCGCGCGAACAATTGTCTACGTACATACCCCGCACATGGCCGGGCAGTCGGCGTTTGCTTACAGCTGGAAAATCAAAGCCCGTCACTGGGCCGAGAGCAGCCTGTTCAAGCGCGGATCTCACAACGCCGACCTATTCTGGGTGCAAACACCCACTATGGCAGACGCGCTGGCATCTCGAGTGAATGGGCGCAAAATACAAGTGGTGCCGTTTGTCGATGACGCTTTGGCGTCAACCGTATCGCGATCACGAATGTTGGTTCGCACCGCCGAGCAGTTCATCTACCCAGCGGATGGTGTTGCCCACAAGAACCATATTAATCTGTTCCGCGCGTGGGCTTTGTTGGACTCGGAGAACATTCGCCCAAAGCTCGATCTCACATTGAAACCTAGCGAATTCTACAGTAGGTTAGATGAAGCTGGGTTAAACCCAACTTCATTGCCTCATGTCAAGGCTGAAAGATTGGCAACGCACGAGCAGGTTCTTGCCAAAATGCGCGCTGCAGACGCGTTAATATTCCCGTCTAGGGCAGAGACTTTCGGCCTTCCTCTAATCGAGGCCACAATGTTGAATGTACCCATCCTAGCTGCCGAGGCCAGTTTTGTAAGGGATGTTTGCATACCGGCTCAGACGTTTGATCCCGGCGACCCCCGGTCAATCGCAGACGCCGTTCTCCGTTTTATCGGACGACCAAGACCTACGGTGCAGCCACTCAGCGCACAACGATTCGTGGAGCGGCTGTTTGCTGCCTAAACATGACTACTCTGGCGGTTTATTGTAGATATGCTTAGTAGGTACAAGCCCATTCTTAAATATAGAGCGAACTGCAGTCCGCGCTTGCTGATCGGCCTGAAGAATTACGTTTTTTACAGGCTCTTCGGGCCGCCCCCGAAAAGAGGTCACATGGAAGTAGTCATCCTTTTCAGCTGATTGTTCGGAAAAGTAATAGTTCGATATACAGCATCGATATTGATCAGACATGACCTTACTTACCGAGTGCCAAGACGACTGGTTTGTGATCATGATCACAAGATGGTTGAAAGCGCTTACAATCGCGCGAGGAGTCCCCTTTGGTCCGTTATCCCAGAGTTCTAAACTACCGCCGTCCGCTCCGTCCCAATTCCGTGACACATAGTACAAAGCGTTTATTGCACGGTATTGTTTGCGGTCAACGTCATGGGAATTGTCAAGATGAGGATTGAGAAAGTTTCCTCGACGCATGACGCTGATCCCCCCAGCGTAAAGCCGCTCATCCGGAATTAGTTTGCTAATAGAGGTGATTTTTTCAACCTGCGCCAGAACGCTTGGTGCTTGAAACGCATAAATTATCTCCTCAAGAAGAGGATGATATTGGTTCATCTGAGCCGCAACGTATTTGTCTTCTCTAAGCGAGCTGCGGTGACGCATGCTACTCGTATCGGGAAACACATCGCGAATTCGGCTTGCAATGCCAACGGGTAAGAGATCATCGACCACGCACGTGTTCACTCGGCCTGTAGTATGAAACTCTGCTCTGAGCACATCCACCTTGGCAGCTAGTCGGTCAGCGATCATCTCACCGATGCTCGTGCGGTCAAGCGCGGCGGCGGATGAGAAACCCGTAATGTGTGTCATTCCTACTCCTGGTCAGATCGTTGTTCCGCGTCAATGACGGTCGGATTTACGGAGGTTCGAGGCATACCAAAGGCGTACACGCGGTTCCAGCCTTGACTGCGGTAACGCCAAACTGCCAAACAACTCGGGCGCGTAGCCGATTATTCCGAGATCAGACAACGATACGCGCGGTCTACAACCGTGCTCAATGGCCAAGATGTTGTGGAAACATCGAACCCTCTGCGCGATGCCGGGCCTTTTTGGTAAGGGGTGCCGGACCCACCCACCGTATCCTGTAATCACGCGGTTACGACAGGCTTGGCATGCGCCCGATTACCTACAACGAACTTGCTGAAATCGGCGATCCGATCATCGTTCATACCTTTGGACGATCCGGCACGCATATGATCATAGACTTATTACGTCGTCAGTTCAGAGAATGTAGAACCTGGAAATATCCAGGCGAGAAAAGTAATATGCTCCATGCGTCTCTAGACGATATTTCACATGGCGACATGGAATCGCGAACGCGAACCCTTGCCCGCATGAAACGGTCAGCGCGACCTATTTTTAAGACACATGCATTCCTGTCTACAATGGGTAGAGTGAAGGACATACACCCGGATATAGCCGATTGGATAGCCGAGCGTGGGCAGATGATCTATGTCGTCCGAAATCCACTAAATGCACTCCCTTCCTGGTGGCTGGTTGAACTATCAAAACGGCGTACATCAACCCTAATGGGTAAAACGTCTCTAAAATGGTTTATCGCGGACATGGTCGCAGGTGGGCTAGTCAAGCACTGATGATGACCAGAACGCCACCTTGTCTAACTATCAGGTATGAAGACGTTCTCGACAATCCGCGGTCGGCCACTCTCCAGATGGGTGACGCTTTGGGTATGGAGCCGTTGCTCGTTGAGCCCGTCCTTGCGCCCGAGTTAACCGGCGTCGCAGCTGCGCGACGAGCACGTTTGAGCGCGATTAGACCTGCGTCGAGCGCTATCATACTTCCCGGAAGTGTGCGCCGAAAACGACGATTCGAGTGGACGCCAAAACGGCTGGCCATTTTACGCGTGGTCGCCGGTGATATGATTGACCATCATAAATATGTCGATCACAATCGAAAAAGCCAGATCAGATGTTGACGTGCCTCCAGCGCTGGTCACTACTAATGCCTAATCGGGAACGATTGTGTGGGCTGGCCTTGGTTTCGCCGCCACTTTCTCGATAATGGTTATAGAATCAAAGATATGAATAGCACCAATTTGATCGCGTGCGGGGGTGGTGGTTGCTCGATTATGGTACCAGGCATGAAGATCGTCGATCATCTCCTTGACGTGCTCGATGGCTGTCCCCTTACGGCAATGGCCGCCTTCGTACGGTCCCGGCCAATACGCTGTATGCATATCTTCGATTATATAAAGGCCGGCTTCTTTCAATAGTGGAAACAGGACATCGAAGCTGACGCGCTGGTGACGGCCAATATGAGAACCGTCGTCCAAAACGATATCAGGAGATCCCATCTCGTCAACGACGCGTCTTAAAAAATCCGGATCGTCCTGTGAACCTATGCGAACCTGGTTCGTGGGAGAGACATGGCTTGCACATGCCGGATCGATATCGACACCATAGATCGTTGCGGCCGGACCAAAGTACTCGCGCCACATCTCCAGCGACCCGCCCTTGCTCACACCTATCTCGAGCATCTTCACATTCGTATCGCGATAGTCCTCAAGATAGCGCTCGTAAACAGTGAGATAGTGAATCCATTTGTGGATCTTGCGTCCCCGATGGTCAAAGAAGACGTCGGCTAGTCCCGTCCTGTCTGCTTGCGCACGCGCCTGATCGATGGATATCGAGAGACTGCCAAAATCCGGGAAACTAGGGGAAAGTCTCAGCACTTCTCTGAGCCTTCGTCGAAGGCCCTCTACCACGTCTCTGCGCTGCATCTATGTCCTCTCCGCGTCATCTGACGTGCTAGAAGGGCGACTTGCGGCAAGTTAGCCAATCGTCGAAACAGCCCACCATCCGCTATACGAGCCGGGATAGCGCTAGACTCAATTCCTCGCAACCGGAACAACCTTGCTCGGGCTGGCGGATGATGGTTTGGTCGCCAGATTGAACCGTTGCTAAACGGTACAGTATTCTGGAAAATTAAAGTAAGACACTTTTAGCGCCCGAGGATCTTCTTCCAAGTCATCGGGTTGAAATTTATACACGTGCCTTGTTCCTAGTTTGCCTCCTAGCCGAGAGTCCGATGACGATAGTGCAGAAAACCAGCGGCGCGGCCTCTGCGCCGGTGGCCGCATTCCGAGCGCATCCCTTGCGCTTGCTACTAGTTAAGGTTAGGTGACGTCCGGCCTCGTAGCCAGGATCTAGATGTGACAAAACGGTCGTTAGTCATTGCGGCAGCGATTAACGATGAGCAAATACTTGCAACAACCCTTGCGTTATCGCCCGATCTTAAGAACGGTTCTGCCGAACTTATTCCGGTGCGTGGCGCGCTGACTGCTTCGACTGCCTACAACGAAGTTCTCGAAAACACTTCAAGCGACCTAGTGGTATTCGTCCACCAGGATGTCTATCTCCCCACTGGTTGGGTCGCCCAAGTCCTGTCGGAGGTGGATCGGCTGGACTCGCAGGACCCTTGCTGGGCCGTTTGCGGGGTGTATGGCGTCGCGGCAGATGGGCAGCATTTGGGCCGGCTTTGGTCGGGCGATCAACGGAGCGAACTGAGAGGCAGCGGCGGCGGCTCTGGCGAAGTCGCATCGCTGGATGAAGTCGTTTTGATCCTGCGGACGGATGTAGGCCTGAGATTCGATCAGCGATTGCCGCACTTTCACCTTTACGGCACCGACATCGTACAAATCGCGGCATCCCAGCGCCGCACTTCGTACGTGGTGGATGCCCCCATCGTCCACAACACGGTACCGGTGGCCAGCCTTGGCGGCGGTTTCACGGCGGGGTACCGTTTTCTGCAGCAAAAGTGGGCTACCCGGCTGCCGATCGCAACATCGATGACGACACTAACCCGCTATGGACTACCGCTGATTCGCGCTCGGGCGGCACACTGGTGGCACTTCGGGCGGCCGACACGGTTGATTAACAGGGTGCCTCGCCTCATCGACGTTGTCGGCCTAGCTAAACGAGTCGGATACGAACAGGAAGTGCATGACTAGCACGAAGATGGATGCCGCTGTTCAGAGCTATTGCTCGAAATCTCTGGAATATTTTGCGGGAACGCGGGCCGATCTGGTTAGACAATTGCCGGATGCAGCCGATGCAGTGATCCTGGAAATCGGCTGCGGCAGTGGCGGTACCGGCAAACTCGCTCTCGCAACCGGGAAATGTTCCAGCTATCATGGCGTCGAGATTCACCAAGCCTCGGCTGCCCGAGCCAAGGAGGTTTTGAGCGATGTGCTGGTAGGAAACGTCGAGACGATGGACCTGCCCTATCGAGTCAACTCCTTCGATGCGATCATAATCAGCGAAGTTCTCGAGCATCTTGTCGATCCGTGGCAGTTGGTCGAGCGACTGGCGCGCCTTCTTAAACCTGGTAGCCAAGTTATCGCGACTTCCCCGAATATAAGTCATTGGCGCGTGATCAAATCCCTTTTGGCGGGACGTTTCGAGTACACCGGCATGGGAGTCATGGATCGCACCCATTTGCGATGGTTCACGCCGTCAACCTTCGGAGAAATGTTCACCAGCGCCGGGATCATCGTTGACGCTGTCGGTCCATCTGGCGGATCCGGCCGCGTCGCACGCGCGGTCAACCTGGCGACAGCGGGAGCCGTCCGGCACCTGTTTTGCACACAGATCGAACTACATGGTCACAGACCAGCATAGCTGTGCGCAGGACAGGTCAACATAGTACGGCCTCCAATGCTGCATGGAACATCTTTGGTGGTCTTTCGCCGGCTCTCCTGGCCGTCGCTCTTCCGCCCATCCTGGTACATTCGCTGCCGTCGGCGGATTTCGGCCTCTGGGCTGTGATCCTTCAGGTTACGGCGGTGGCAGCCGCTTTCGGGGCCGTCGCCCAGCTCGCCGTCGCGCGGTTTGTCGCTGTTGCCGCGGCTCGCGAAGACGCGGTTGCCCGCGACAGCTACGTGTCGACGGCCTTCCTATTAGCGTTACTGCTAGGCGCGCTGCTGATCGCGGTCATGGCTGTCATCAGCTTGCATATAAAGGCCGTTTTCCCTCAGCTTCCCGCCTCCCTCTATTCTGAAGCAGGACTTTGTCTTTTGCTCGTCAGCGCAGGCGCGTCGGCAATGCTTCCGACAGGAGTAATTTCGGGCCAGTTCATGGGAGAGCAAAGGTCCCGCGTGCCCAACTCCATTACATTTCTCGGTCGGTTGTTGCAGGGCGTGCTCGTCGCGGTGGCAGCCCTGTGGACGTCCAGCCTGGTCCTAATTGCGCTTGCGCACATGGCGGGGAATCTAGCAATCCTGGTCGTGCAGGTGCTGGCGCAGCACCGGCTGGCACACACTCGAATAAAGCGCTCGTTGGTATCGCGAGGGCTTGTCAGAAGCCTCTCGGCGTTCAGCGCAATCCTCCTACTCTGGCAGATCGCCGCATTCATAATCAACGGCATCGATCTCGTTGTGCTCAGCCGCATTGACTTCGCTGCAGTACCTTATTTCGCTGTGGCCGGCTCGGCATCGGCGATCTTTGGCGGAGTGATCGGATCGGTCTACAACGCCTTCATTCCTTTAGCGGCACGGCTGCATGAGGGCGGCGACGGCGAGCGTCTTGCGGCCTTCCTCCAAGAAGGTCTGAGGCTAGGAACCACCTTCATGTTGATGGCTGGCATTCCGCTCGTTCTTTGTTGTGAACCCCTCTTGAGGCTATGGGTTGGGACCGGATACGCGTCGCGGTCGGCGATGATCATGACGATTCTGGTAGCGGCTCTTCTGGTGCGGACAAGCGTCATGATGTACGTGATTGTTGCGGTAGCAAGTGGCAGCCATGGCAAGGCTTGGGCGGGGCCAGTGTTCGAAGCCGGGGCCAATTTGGGCCTCAGCATCGCGCTGGGAAGCTGGCTCGGCGCACCGGGTGTGGCACTTGGCACGCTCGCCAGTTCGGGAATCGGTGTCGCTGCTTGGTTAGTGCTCGATCCGCTCCGCAACGCGGTCAATGGCCGGGTCGGTTGGCGCGTAACATTCGATGCCCTGAGGCGGCCCGCAGCTGTGCTGTTACCCTTTGGATTGATCGGTCTGCTTGTACCGCGAGAACTGCGTGCTTCATGGAGCGGTCTCGTCATTGTGTCAGCAGCAGCAGTCCTGCTCGGATGGTTTTTTGCATTGACGGAGAAAGACCGGTCGGCCCTTATGCCGTGGCTGCGACATCGTTTGGCGCTGATCCGTACTAGGCTGGTCGCGCCGTGAAGGAGCTACAGATACTTTCCGTCGGAACCGAGTCCGGGTCGATCGGTCATCTGCGCCTTGCCGTTGTAACCGTCACATTCAACAGTTCGGCTGTTTTGCCCGAGTTCCTGGAATCGCTCGCCCGTCAGACCGATAAGTCGTGGGTCCTGATAGCTATTGATAATAATTCATCAGACGACAGCGTGGACCAATTCGTATCTCACCAAGATCCTCGCATCCACATTGTTCGCAATTTGCAGAACGTCGGGTTTGCCCGGGCTACCAACCAGGGACTTCGCATTGCAATCGACGCGGGAATCGACTGGGTGTTGGTTCTTAACAATGATGCTAGCTTCGAACCGGACACATTTGCCACGCTTATGGAACGGGCTGCGCGCCAAGACGCTTCGGTCTATGCTCCGCAGGTCGTCCACCATGCGCATCCTCGCGTTATCTGGTATGGTGGGGGACGCTTTTCGAACGTTTGGGGGTTTCGTGCTACGCTGGAAGGCGAAGGTCGCTCTGATTGGGCACCGGCGAGCCAAGAACGTTGGGTCAATTTCGTGCCGGGCTGCTGCAAGCTCATATCCACACGCCTGCTGCAAACATCGGGCCTGTATGATGAGGACTATTTCGTCTACTGGGAGGATGTTGATCTTTGCTGGCGATGGGCGGAGGAAGGAACCAAGATACGTTACCTTCCACGCCCAGTAATACAACATAAGGTGAGTTCGTTGACTGGAGGGGAGACTTCAGACTTCTCGATACGCATGTACCACATGAATCAGATTATTTTCTTTCGAAAGAACTTCTCGGTAGTCAGCATGATGATGCGTCTTGTGCCTATAGCTATCAAGATTGCAGGTCGGATGGCGGTAGGGAGGGACAGTCCGGGGCACGCAAGGCGTCGATTGAGTGCTATTTTGGAGGGACTTCGGTATCGTTTGACACCTGGCGGTGGTGGGGGCAACGCCGAGCGGGGCGATGCGCCGGTTTGGAAAGCGCCATCTGTCAAGGACGGCGCTTTGGAATACGGTCCCCCAGTTTTCCCTCCGGCCTGAGTGTAAGCATCCGGCGCTCATTGCGTTTATCGGAACCATTGTGAGCTGAATTGCGCTAAGCAGAACGAATCATGAAGATGATTGGTCAGGCATGGTATGATTAGGGATATAGAGCGGTCCTTGAAGCGGCGACGCTGCGGAAGCAATAATGCATTTAACAATCAGACCGGACCACTCGGTGGTGGCCGATCACTGTGCCGCAATACTGAATCGGACTAATGGAGCGGTGTCCCATCAGCTATACCTTATCGAGGTAGGAACATAACGGGAATGTGCAAGCGTTGATCGCCACCTCGGACGACCCGCTGGGCGGCTTGCCGCCGTTCTACCGCGCGACACCGGCGTCGATCGAGCGGGCGTCGCTGTCGCAATCGACAACGAACCGCCGAAATTTACCGATTTCCGAAAACGCGGCCGACTACGCGGCGGGCTAAGCCAAGGCCGATGAAATGATGGTCGAGGCGTAACAAGGTCGGTAGTGCTCGCGTCATTATTCATTCGAACCATTGCACAACCCTGTAGACTTAACATCTCGGGAAGGTTGTTTACCTTTGTCTTGCGGATATCAGCTGCCAAGATAAGGTCTTATATAGTTGGTTGTTTTTAGCTTGCCAGTTTGCGGAGCGACAATGGTAGTCTGCGATACGCGTTTCTGTCCGAATGTCGTCGAATAACCGCCGTTACAGCTTTGAACGGGGTGGGGCTGCGATCCGATTGCTAAACACTTCGGATTTACCCGTCTCGACAGATTGTCCGCTCGCAAGGGTGCTCGCGACACTGCAGCCGGTCGAACGCGCGGCAATCGAAACCGCGATCGAGGCCCGCGTCGTTTCCCGCGCCGCTGCGGCGAGCGCGGACGCTGCTCGTCATCTC
>JAABUQ010012468.1_pt1 | contig 10556 bp, 12 predicted proteins | sample 5560001 | NCBI WGS metagenome assembly JAABUQ01 (sample SAMN10711888, study PRJNA513371) | rock metagenome | isolation source: Antarctica rocks | place: Antarctica: Victoria Land, Finger Mt nord | collected 2015-12-18 | reverse complement strand
GCACTATGGTCGTCACGCGTGATCTCTGTCGCTGCCATTTGACCCTCCTTGAGAGACGAACAGCGAATCACACCCGCCGTGACCAAGGGAATCCCATATCCGAGTCAAACAATCCTGCCGTTGGTATTACATCTACCTCCGGCTAGGCGTCGGAATGATCGAGGGGTCTGGCGCCAGCATCCTCGCAGGTGGGAGACGAACGCCTGCCCAGGTGACGCGGGGATCCCCTCCACGCCGCACTCACCCGATCTGAGAGGCCTGTCATGCTTGAACGCCGTCAACTTCTCGGTGCCGCCACCGTCGGCATCGGCGCCGCCCTGGCCCGCACGGCCCACGCCTGGTCCGCGGAACCCGTCCGGCGCACAGGTGCCGCCTCCGCGGAGCTGCGCCTGAACGGCCCAGGGTCGGAAAGCCGCCGCATCGCCCAGCGGGTAGGCCTTTGGGACGTGAAGGAAACCGTATGGCCCGCGCCAGGAGCCGCCCCGATCGTCAGCACGGGCCTCATGGCCGAGCGCCGGATGATGGGTTCGCTGCTGCAGGAGTTCATCCGTCCGCCTGCGGACGAGGCGCATGCGGACGTCAAGCGCACGGACCTGCTGTCCTTCAACCGCCTGGAGGGCCGCTGGGATTACGTCTCGTTCGACATGCGCGCCGGTCGGGCTCATGCCCGCCTGGAGCACCGATGCGGGAGACGGCTCCACCATCGAGATCGTCTTCGTCCCCTTCGCGGTCGCCGGAGTCGGGGCGGATCCCACCGGCCAGCTCCTGCGCATGCGGCAGCTCATCAGGTTCCAAGGCCCCGACAGCGACGTGAAGGACCAGTACTTCACCCTGGCCGACGGCACCGGGCACACGTGGCTGGCGCACCAATACGCCTACACCCGGCGAACCTGACGGAGGCGCGGATGAACCTCGGTCGGGGCATGATGCTGGCGGCGATGCCGAGCGCAGGCATAGCAGCCGACTTCCCGGCGCCACCGTCCGGCGCCAGCAGCCGGATCGACGCGATCCGGCAGCGCGGCTCGCTGCGGGTGGCGGTGCTCGACGAATATCCCTGGCTCAAGCAGAACGCCGGCGGCGGTGAGCCCTTCAGGGGCCCGGCATGGCGGCTGGCGAAGGAATACGCCAGGCGCCTGGGGGTGCGGATCGAAACGGTGCCGGTCGGCTTCGGCGACAAGGTCTCGATCGTGTCGAGCGGCCGCGTCGACATCACCATAGCACCTCTCCTGGTGACGCCGGAGCGGGTGAAGGTCGTCGACTTCATCCCCTATTCCATGTCGGCGCAGTGCCTGTTCGGGCGTGCGGACAACCCGAAGGTGGCGCGTGCCGGCCAGGTCGACGACCTCAACCGTCGCGACGTCACCATCGCCATCATCACTGGTTCGCCTCAGGGGGCTTGGTTGCAGAAACGGCTGCCTGCGGCCGCGGTGCGCAGCGTCCCGGACTCACTCGCGGATGTGCCGGTGACCGAGATCCTTTCCCGGCGCGTCGACGTGAGGACGATCGACAAGTTCTTCTTCACGGGTCTTGCCCGGAACACACCCGGACTCGCAAGCGTGCCCAGGGGCGACGCCTGCCTGAAGAGCCGGGAGCTGCCGATCCTGTCGGCATGGCCATCAACAAGCGGCAGCCGGTATTCCTGGCGTGGCTTCGGACGATCGCGGTGGCGATCAAACCTCGGATCGATGCCGCGGAGGCCGACGTCGAGAAGGTCGGCCGCTGATCCGGCTTTGCAACGCGGCCGCCCTTGGGCGATCCACAATCTCGGTCCCTCGTCGGCACTCCCGGAAGGGTCCAAGCCTCCGCCTCTCGGCAGATCGCAGCTCGACGATGGTGCGGGTGGTCGGGGTCGAACCGACACTCCTTGCGGAACCGGATTTTGAGTCCGGCGCGTCTACCAATTCCACCACACCCGCTAGCAATCGTCGGGACGAGCCGCAGGCCGGTGAGACCGCGCTACGCTCCTATGTTACCCCTGAAATTTCGATGCCATAAAACAGGTGGTGCCGTCTAGGTGCCCGCAATCCTGAGACAAACGCAAGTGCGGTCGCCACAACTCCGTAGCCACCCGACCGAGTCTGCGCGCTGACATATCGGGAGATCGGGAGTTACCCTCTCCCGGCGCAATCGGTTCCGGAAGAGGCCTCTTCATCCGGCGCCTGGACGTCGTCCTGCGGGTCCCGCTCGATAGGATCCGCCGCAGTCCATTCGATCGAAATATCTGGAGGGTTGTATGCAGGAACCGCTCGCCAAGCCCGTGCTGTTCGTCAAGCACGGATGCCCATTCTGCTTGAAGGTGCGGCTTTTCCTCCTCGAGGCGGGTCTGCTCGACAAAGTGGAGCTGCGTGAAGCATCTATTCCCGACGAGGAGGAGAGGCTGCGGAACGAGCTGAGCGCGCACGTCGATAAGGTAAGCTTTCCCACGGCGCGTTTCGGAACCGACGACTACCTGACCGAGTCCGATGACATCATCGCACGCTTCGCCGCGGTCTCTGGCACACAGCCGGAGAGGCTCCCTACCTTCCGCGCCTACGTTGATGGGCCATTCGCGCAGTTGCTGGCGCTATACCGCGAGAACGCCAATTTGAAAAAACGCGCGGGGTAATTTCCTCTAGGACGCAAGTGTCCGGCGAATCCGCACCAGCCACCATACCGCCGAAGGCCCTACGCGGGCACCGGCACGTGGATCCCGCATTCCACCTTGCGCGAGCCGGCCCAACGCCCGGCGCGGCTGTCCTCGCCGGCGGCGACGCTGCGCGTGCAGACCGAGCAGCCGATCGAGGGGAAGCCGCGCGCGACCAGCGGATGGCGCGGCAGCGCGCGGCTGGCGAGTTCCTGGTCGATGCGCGCGGCGTCCCAGTCGGCCAGCGGGTTGAGCTTCAGCCGTCCCCGCTCGCGCTCGACGAAACGCAGCGCGGCCCGGCTGCTGGCCTGGAAGCGCTTGCGCCCGCTGATCCAGCTCTCGAACGGCGCCAGCGCGCGCTCCAGCGGCGCCACCTTGCGCAGGTGGCAGCAGGCATCCTGGTCGTAGTACCAGAGCTCGCCATCGGGATCCTGCTCGCGCACGGCGTGTGGCCGCGGCGCCACGTCGCGCACGTCGGTCAGCCCCAGATGCGCCGAGAGCGCCTCGCGATAGGCCAGCGTCTCGGGAAAATGCTTGCCGGTCTCGAGGAAGATCACCGGCACCGACGCATCGATCGCCGCCGCCACCGACAGCAGCACGGCGGACTCCGCCCCGAACGACGAGACGATGGCGATGCGCCCGCGCAACGGCCCGGTCACCGCGTGGCCGAGGATCTCGCGCCCATCGGCGCCGTCCTGCTCCATCTGCCGGAGGGTGGTGAACACCTCGTCCAGATCGGGTTCCAGGCTTGCTGACAGGGAGTGAGGCAGGTCCATCTCGATCGCAATCATTATACGGCTGCAAGCATATCAGACCTACGCCCGGCCATAAGGGTATAAACAGACCAACAGGGCAGGAATGTGTTTTTGTTGCAGCTTTGCCGCAGCGGCGCCATGGCCGCGTCGTCGAGGTGCTTCGGACCACTTAGCCCTTCAGCACTTCGGCCGTTACCCGCTTGGCAAATACAGCGGAATCAACGCTCTCCGGCGTCAGCCCCAGCAACTTCAACTCGTCGATATATTGTGCAACCTGGTTGCGTAGATTAGCGCCGCTCGGATGCACGTTGTGCCCCTCCGCCTTAAGCATGCGGCCGACCTGCTCGACGGTGAGCTCCGGATCCTGCGCTGCCAGCAGCACGCTGACCTGATCCGGGTGCTTCGCCACCCAGATGGCCGCCTCCTGGATCGCCATGGCGATCGCGACGGCGGCCTGTGGATCGTCGTGCAGGAGCCGGTTGCGCAGGCCGAGCACCCGGCTGACGCGTACGCCGTAGCTGCCCGACATGCTGCTGGCGAGCTCGTTCAGGTGCAGCGCCTCGCGCAGCTGCCAGATCGCGGGATCGTGCCCGACGATGGCCTGCACGTGCCCCTCGGTCAGGGCCAGGCCAAGTGCGGCGGCCGGCACGGCGCGCCATTCGACGTCGCGGTTCGGGTCCATGCCCTTGCGCCGCATCATGATCGAGAAGAACAGCCGGTCCGGGCTGTCGGGGTTGGCGATGCCGATCGCGCGCCGGTGCAGGTCCTCAATGCGGCGCACGGGCGACTTGCGAGGGATCAGCAGCCGCGCGCTGCCTGCCTGCAAGCCGCACACCAGGCGCGCGTCGAGCCCTGCCTGAGGCGCTGCCGTCGCGGCCTGCAACTCCGCCTGCAGCCGGGGCAGCCAGGAAAGCGCCGCCGCCACCGCGCCGTCAGCGTGGCCCGACAGCACCTGGTCGAGCGCCTCCTGGCCGGAGCCGACCGCATCCGCGAACGCGATCTCGAGCTTGTAGCGTTCAAAGACGCCCTGGTCGCGCGCTGCCAGCAGCACCGGGTCGCGCCGCTGGTTGGGCACCGCCAGCACCAGGCGTCGCGCGCGGCCGTCGGGTGCCGGATGCTTGTCCTTGTGCGGGTGCCGGACCTGGTTGCGCAACACCAGCCCGCCCGCGACCGCCAAGCCGAGCCCGCCGGCCAGCCCGGTCTCGAGCAGGCGTCGCCGGAGTATCCGGCCGTCGGGCGGTTCGTCCATGGCTGCTCTCCTGCGACTGCTCTCCCAGGGCCCTCCTGAGCGACCACCCAGCTGCCGGTCCGGGTCCGCGCGTGCGCGGGCTTTACGTCCTGCCCACGCGTCGCTATACGATCCCGCGCCGATCCCGGATAGCTCAGCTGGTAGAGCAAGCGACTGTTAATCGCTCGGTCGTAGGTTCGAGTCCTACTCCGGGAGCCATATTCCCTCCCCGACCTGCCTGCATCACCGGCCTTTGCGCTGTCGACCGCTTGGCAAAGTGTCGCGAATCGGCAACAAGATGGCATGCCAGGCACCCATTCGAGTCCCGTCGCGAGCAGCCCCATCGCGAGCAGCATCGGCATCGATGACTTCCAGCGCGTCGACATACGCGTCGGCACCGTCGCCGACGCCAAGCCGTTCCCCGAAGCGCGCCAGCCCGCGATCCGCCTGTGGATCGACTTCGGTCCCTCGATCGGCATCCGGCGCTCGTCCGCCCAGGTGACCCGCCACTACACGCCGGACCAGCTGATCGGCCGCCAGGTCTGCGCCGTCATCAACCTGCCGCCGCGTCAGATCGGCCCGTTCGTCAGCGAGGTGCTGACCCTCGGCATGCCGGACTCCGCGGGCGAGGTCGTGCTGATCCGGCCGGACCACAAGGTCGCCAATGGCGGCCGGCTGTTCTGAATGGCGGTCAGCTACGCCACCGTCACCTGGGATCAGCTGCATCGCGACGCGCGCCTGCTCGCCGAGACGCTGATGCCGCACGGCCCCTGGAAGGGCATCGTCGCGATCACCCGCGGCGGGCTGATCCCGGCGGCGATCATCGCCCGCGAGCTCGACTGCCGGCTGATCGAGACCATCTCCGTCGTCACCTACGACGAGGAGAAGCTGGGCGAGCCGCAGATCCTCAAGCACCCGACCGCGGCCGGCGACGGCGAAGGCTTCCTGATCGTCGACGACCTGGTCGATTCCGGCGTCACCGCCCAGCTCGTGCGCCGGGTGCTGCCGAAGGCCTACTTCGCCTGCCTCTACGCCAAGCCTTCCGGCCGGCCGTCGGCCGACAGCTTCGTGGTCGAGGTGCCGCAGGACACCTGGATCCTGTTCCCGTGGGACACCGCCCCGCTGTTCGTCCCCCCGCTGGCCCGGTCCAAGACCAGCGAGCCGGCCTGATCGGCCGCAGGTGACCGCGACCGAGCAGGCGAGCCCGCGCTTCACGGAACTCGATACCTGGCCGGTCGGCGTCCAGATCGAGGCGCTCTACGAGAGCCAGCTCGACGCGCTTGCCGCGATCCGCCCCGCCCTGCCCGCCATCGCCATGGCCGTGGCCGGCGCCATCGAACGGTTGCGCGATGCACGCGGCCGCCTGGCCTATGCCGGCGCCGGCTCCTCGGCGCGGCTCGGGGCGCAGGACGGCGCCGAACTGGAGCCGACCTTCGACTGGCCACGCGAACGGCTGCTGTTGCTGATCGCGGGCGGCGCCGGCGCGCTCACCGTGGCGGTGGAGAATGCCGAGGACGATGCGGACGCTGCCCAGGCGGCCGTGCGCGATCACGCGATCGGGCCGCACGACGTGCTGATCGCGGTCGCCGCCAGCGGCGCCACGCCGTTCACCCTGGCTTGCCTGAGAGGTGCCAGGGAAGCGGGCGCGCTCGCCATCGGCATCGCCAACAGTCCGCATGCCCCGCTGCTCGACGAAGCCGACCACGCGATCCCGATCGAGACCGGCGCGGAGCCGGTCGCGGGCTCGACGCGGATGAAGGCGGGCACGGCGCAGAAGGTGGTGCTCAACCTGCTCTCCACCGCGATCATGACCGGGCTCGGCCGGGTCCATGCGGGGCGCATGGTGGACATGCACGCACGCAACGAGAAGCTGCGTCGACGTGCGGTGGCAATGGTCGGCGAGCTGGCGGGGTGCCCGCCGGAGACGGCACGGGCGGCCCTGGCCGCCTGCGCGATGCGGGTCAAGCCGGCCGTCCTGGTGGCGCACGGCCTGGACGCCGTGGCCGCCCGGGCGCTGCTCGCGGCGCATGGCGGCAGCCTGCGGATCGCGCTGCGCCACCTGCAGGAGGACGCACTTGCCAGAAGCGGGCCGGCCCCATAGCTTCCGGCACGGTCCGGGGCGTGGCGCAGCCTGGTAGCGCGCGTGTTTTGGGTACACGAGGCCGCCGGTTCGAGTCCGGCCGCCCCGACCAGCCAGGAAGGAGTTCAGCCGGCCATGCGTGCGCGCATCTTCAAGGAGCCCAGGACCGTGACCCAGTCGGGCCAGGCCAACACGCATGAATGGATCCTGGAGTATGGCCAGTCCCAACCGCGCCGCAGCGACCCGCTGATGGGCTGGACCGGGAGTGGGGACACCCAGAGCCAGCTCCGGCTCAAGTTCCCGAGCCGGGAGGAAGCCGTGGCCTATGCCGACCGCGAGGGCGTCGCCTACGACCTGGAACTGCCGGTCGAGCGCATACGCAAGCCGAAGGCCTATGCCGACAACTTCCGCTTCGACCGCAAGCAGAACTGGACGCATTAGCCGCCTCACCCCTGCGCGCCCTTAGCTCAGTTGGATAGAGCAATAGCCTTCTAAGCTATGGGTCACTGGTTCGAGTCCAGTAGGGCGCGCCAATGTCACGCTGGGCAACGCGACGGTCGCCACCTACTCTATCCGAACAGCCGGATCATTGCCGGCAAAGGTGCTGGCCTGTCCCGGGGCGACGGTGTTCGAGGATAGACGATCAGCCGCGGAGAGCCGCGCCGCGAGACCGCAAGCGAATACGCGCCATCACCGCCGACGCAAGCCGTGAGGTGGCGGACGGCATTGGGTTTGCCGGCTCCGGGACCGGGCCGAGACGTGAATGCATCCTGAACAGGGCACTCCCGTAGGACGGCGTGTTGCTGGCGATCGAACGCGCATCGCGCTCGTCCCAGGCATGCACGCCGATGCGTTGTTGAGGCTGCAACATGGCAGGACCTTTCCCGTGCAGGTTCATACCTGCGCCAAGAGAGGATATAGGAGCCGAATTGTGCAGCACAGCATTTTTCAGGGGCTCGACCCGATCATAACCATAATGTAACCGAAGCGCCGCACTCCGGATCGGCTAATTCGCTTTTTGTTCTTATGACGGAGGCTTCTTGGGTCAGGTTGCAGATCATCGCTCCGAGAGGTCGGACAAGTTGGAAATGTCCGGCAAAGTATCGGACAAGACCCTGGGAACCAGGGGTGTACGTCCCTGCCGGTCAAGTCCGGGGCGTTCGAGGTGCGCAAGATCGGCATGCAGCGCGATTGGCGCGATCCCTATCATGTCGCCCTCTCGATAAGCTGGCCGCGCTTCTTCGGGATCATGCTCGTCCTGGAGCTTTCGCTCAATAGCCTGTTCGCCTGCCTCTATCTCCTGCAGCGCGGCGCGGTCGCCAATGCCCACCCCGGCAGCTTCGCCGATGCCTTCTTCTTCAGCCTGGAGACGCTGGCGACGGTAGGCTACGGCGTCATGGCACCCGCCATGCTCTATGGTCACATCGTCTCTGCCATCGAGATCGTCACCGGCGTCGCCTTCACGGCGTTGCTCACGGGCCTGGTGTTCGGACGCTTCTCGCGGCCCAGGGCCAAGATCCTCTACGCGGACCATGCGGTGATCTGCATGCACGAGGGGCAGCGCACGCTGATGGTGCGCATCGCCAACGGCCGGCCGACCATGCTGGCGGATGCGGAGGCGCGCCTATCGGCCCTGCTGATGGAGACCACCCGCGAGGGCCAGCGCTTCAGGCGCCCCTACGACCTGCTGCTGCTGCGGACCGGCTTTCCGCTGTTCGCCCTCACCTGGACGCTGATCCACACCATCGACGAAGCCAGCCCGCTGCATGGCTGGACGCCGCAGCGCTTCGCGGCGCAGGAAGTCAGGCTGTTCATCAGCATCAAGGCGCGAGACATGGCGCTCGCGGCCCAGGCGCACGACATCCACACCTACCACCACGACCACATCCTGTTCGGCGTGCACTACCAGGATGCCGTGTCATGGGACGAGCAGGGTCGCACGCTGGCAGATCTCGCCAAGCTGAGCCTGGTGGAACCCGACCAGGACGACGCCGCGACTTGAATCGCGCGCGGGTGCGGCGCAAAAGCACGCGATAGTGCGTGGCTCGGATCTCACGGGAGCCTGCGCTGCACACGATATCGGAAACCCGGAGCAGGAGCGTGACATGGGTATCGAAATGATCGGGCCGTCGAGATCCATCGTCAGATGTGCGGCGGTGCTCCTGCTGTGCCTTCAGGTTGCCGCGTGCACGCACTACTCCGGCCCGATCACCAATGCACGCGCACCTGATGTGAACGGCCCGCCGCTGCTTAACGGTGGCTTCGCGCCCTGAGCGACTCCAAGTCAGCCTTTCGGTGATCCCGGTGGCGCGCCTTTAGAGCGTGATCATCCCAAGTTGATCACGCTCTAGATAATTTTGACGAGCAAGTTCATGCCTTTGGCTTGAACAAGCGGTTCAAGCTAAAGGCATCTTGCTCTAACGAACCGGTCTTCGTCACTCCTGAAAATCCTGGCCTCCCCTTCCCACCGGGGGACAAAATCGCGCGTCATGCTGTCTAGAACGTCCGGCTTCATCATCGTCCTGCTGGCGCTGCTTACCGCGGTCGGACCGATCTCCACCGACATGTACCTGCCCGCCTTCCCGGTCATGAAGCTGGAGCTGACGTCTCGGCCGGGGGGCGCCCAGCTCACCCTGGCCGCGTGGTTCCTTGGCCTGTCGCTCGGCCAGATCGGCTTCGGGCCGCTCTCCGACCATTACGGCAGGCGCGTGCCGCTGCTGGTCGGCACCGCCATCTACACCGCCGCCTCGATCGGCTGCGCGACCGTGTCCTCGATGGGCATGCTCTCCTTGTGGCGGCTGGTCGCCGCCCTGGGCGCCGCGGCGAGCCTGGTGGTGCCGCGTGCGGTGATACGCGACCTGGTGATCAACGGCATCGAGGCGGCGCGGCTGCTCAGCCGGCTGACGGTGGTGGTGGGCGTCGTGCCCATCCTGGCGCCGACGCTCGGCGGCCTGATCTCGCAGAACGCCGGCTGGAGGGCGATCTTCTGGACCTCCGCCGCATACGGCATTTCCTGTACGGCGCTGATCTGGCGTTTCCTGCCGGACACGCTGTCCCCCAGCCGGCATGTCACGCTGCAGCTCGTGCCGACGCTGCTGCGTTACCGCAAGGTGTGGCAGGACCGGGTGTTCCGCACCCACGCGCTGGAAGGCGGTTTCGCCACCTTCAGCCTGTTCGCCTTCCTCGGCGGAGCGCCCCCGGTGTTCCTCGGCGGCTTCCACCTGTCGCCGACCTGGTTCGGCGCCGTCTTCATCCTGAACGCCATCGGCTACATCATCGGCACCCAGCTCAATGCCAGGGCGCTGCCGCGGTTCGGCACCACGCGCGTGCTCAGCTTCTCCGCGATCGGGCTGATCGCCGCCACCAGCGCCATGCTGGCGCTGTCGCTCACCCCCGCCCGCGGGCCGCTCGGCATCGCGTTATGCATGACGGGCTACATGACCGCCCTCGGCTTCATGCTGCCCGGTGCCGCGATCGGCTCGCTGCTGCCGCACGCGAGCGAGGCCGGCAGCGCCTCGGCGCTCTACGGCACCACCGTGTTCTTCATCGGCGCGGTCAGCACCGTGCTGATCGGCGAGATCGGCAACAGCAGCCCGGCGCCGATGGCCCTGCTGATGCTGGCGGGCGCACTGGCGGCGGGCTGGTGTGACCGGCTCCGCCCGAAAGCGCTCTGCCTGGGCGGCCCGGTCGACCGCGACCGCGGCGATGCCATGGTGGATGCCTAGAGCGTGATCACCCCAGGTTGATCACGCTCTAGAGCGTGTTTGTATCACGTTGCGACATAACCTGAGTTGGTGAGATAGTTTCTGCACTCTGTTGAAGAGAAGCTATCGAGCAGAGACCCGATGCGTTTCCACGTTGCTGTGACGG
>JAABUQ010012467.1_pt1 | contig 10557 bp, 8 predicted proteins | sample 5560001 | NCBI WGS metagenome assembly JAABUQ01 (sample SAMN10711888, study PRJNA513371) | rock metagenome | isolation source: Antarctica rocks | place: Antarctica: Victoria Land, Finger Mt nord | collected 2015-12-18 | reverse complement strand
CAACCTTGCAAAGCTCGAGGGATCAAAAGAGTCCATGAAGGGCAAGCTCTATCGCGCCGCTCTAAGCGACACCTTCCTGACACGCCTTCTCGCCCAATTCAGCAAAACCCAAATGCGATAGCCCTGAGTCCCAGCGGCCTTCCACGCGGTTGAAGGTCAGGTAGTCGATCCGGTCTGCGGCCTTTCCGGCGGTGTCCGCCGCCGGGCGCAGAACCTCCTGCAGCATCGACCCGATTACCCGGCGCTCGGCCACGAGGCCCGTAGTCGTGACCGGCGCGGCGCCCGGGGCCTCCCAAACCGTCTCCGTCATGTCCCAAAGCCCGGCCCGCTGCGCCATGGCCCCGTTCTCCGGACCAGGCTCGTTCAGGCGCACGGACGTGGGCGCCGCCTGGGCCTTTGCCAGGGCCGGCAGCAAGACGGACCCAAGGGCTGCCCCGAACAGGATGCGGCGTTCAATCATGATGGTCTCCATGGGGTGAGGCTGAAACTGGGGTGGCACGTTGAGCGAGACGCAGGCCGTCCGGCGCAGCCGCCAGCCGGTCCGGGCTGCCGGGGTCCGATCAAGGACCCTCGGCGACGACCCTCGCCTGTTCGGCTTCGACCTGAGTTTCGACCGCCTTGGCTTCTGCTTGCAGCCACGCCAGGAACACCGGCTGTCCCTTGCTGATGGCCATGCCGATGGGCAGGGGCAACTCCGTGCTGCTCAGGCAGGCAGCGTCTCTGGGGATCGTCACAAGGCCGGGCAGTTTCTTGACCAGGCCAGCGAAGAAGAACTGGTCGACCGGCGCGACGTCCGCCTTGCCCGAAACGACCTCGCTGGTCGCAAGGTCGGCGATGGTGCCGGGGATGCCATGCCGCGCTGCCCTGGGCAGCCGATCCTGCACCCATGCCCCCTGCGGCGTGTCGTTGATGAAGCCGACCGTGCCGTCTGGCCGGTCGAGGTCGCCGATGCTGTCCGCCTGCGTCACCTTCGGGTTGTCGGCAAGGCCGAACAGGCAGTGCGCGGCCTTCGAGTAGGTGATGAGGTCCACGGCCTCAGCCCGGGCCGGCGTTTCCAGCAGCGGGACGATGGTGATATCGACCCGGCTCGATAGGACCGACACCTTGTCGTCGAACCCGACCAGTGTCGTTTCCAGCTTCACCCCGAGGCGCCTGGCGTAGTCCTCGGCCAACAGCCAGGCGGGACCTTCAAACGGGCTGCCCGCGCCGGCTGGGTTCCTCTTGAGCCACGGATACTCGTCGAGCACCGCCACCCGGGGCGTCCCGCGCTGCCTGGCCGCATCGACCCGCTCGCTCGCGCCGGGCGCGGGCACAGGCGGCTCGGCAGACGCGGCCATCACCGGCGTCGCCATGAGGAGCGTTGAAGCCAACAATCCCCCAACAGTCATTCTGCTTATTCGCATGTTGTGCTCCGGGCTAATTTGATGAAACTGAATGTAATGCCGGCGCCTGGCCGCCTAATCTCGTAGACCACAGGTCAAAAGGCTTTCCGGCTGTCATCTCGTCAGCCCATGCCGACGACGATTTTGCCAACGGCGCGCCCGGCTTCGAGGTGGTCATAAGCAGCGCGCGCATCGGCGAACGCGAACTCGCTGTCGATGACGGGCCTGATGCCGTGCAGCTCAATGAACCGCACGAGGTCGTCGGTCATGGCCCGGCTTCCCACGGCGACCGCCGTCAGCGTCTTTTGCCCGAAGACCAGATCGTGCGGCTCGATGCCGGCGGCGCCGAACCCGCTGAGGCCGCCGATGACGACCACGCGTCCGCCGAAGCGGGTCGCGGCGACCGAGCGCGGGAGCGTCTGCTCGCCGCCCACCTCAAGGACGAGTTCCACGCCTTCGCCGCGGGTGAGGCTCAGCACCTCCTTTTGCCATTCCGGCCGGGTGCGGTAGTTAATGACCGCGCGGGCGCCGAGCGCCTCGGCGTTTCTCAACTTGCCGTCGCTTGACGAGGTGACGATTGGGTTCAGCCCGGCGGCAACGGCCAGTTGCAGCGCCCAGGTGGCGACGCCGCCCGTGCCCAAGATCAGCACGGTGTCTCCGGGGTGCGCCGCGCCTTGCACGAACAGGGCGTTCCAGGCCGTGACCCCCGCGCAGGGGATGGCCGCCGCGCCGGCGTCGCTGACGGTCCGAGACGCCCGCGTCAGCCCGTCCTCATGGGCGACAAGTTCTTCGGCAAGCGTGCCGTCGATCTGCGCTCCGTAGGAGACCGCCAACTTTGCCGGGCTGATCCGCCCGTCGGTCCACCGCGGCCAGAAGGTGGTGATCACCCGGTCGCCGACCGCCAAGCGCTTCACCGCAGGCCCGATCTCGATGACCTCGCCGACGCCGTCGCTCAGGGGAACAAGCGGATGGGGCGGCGTGTTCGGGTACTGGCCCCGGGCAAACTGCAGGTCGCGGTAGTTCAAGGCCGCGGCCCGGACCGCCACGCGCACGTCGCTGGGTCCGAGCGGGCGTGACTCGGCTTCGGCTTGGCGAAGCCCTGCAAGACCGGCTCCGGCCAAAAGAGTATATACTTTCATGATCGACGACTCCTGGGATGGCGGCGCGCATCGATGCGGCGGCGCATCTGGACCCTGAGTCATCTGTGTCCTGCGAAAGGGACCATAAATAGCGGAGCGCGGATGGCTCTCCCCACCCAGGATGGGGAATAGCCGTATCGGCGCACGGAAGCTTGGATTGAATGGAGTGGCCCTTAATGGATTTGCGCCGCGCATCGCATCGCCGGAGCATGGAATGGACCGCCTAGCCAGCATGGCCGCCTTCGTGAAGACGGCCGACCTCGGCTCCTTTGCGGCGACCGCGAGCGCCCTGGACATGTCGCCCCAGATGGTCGCCAAGCACGTCGAGTATTTGGAAGACCGGCTGGGCGTGCGCCTCATCAACCGGACGACCCGCCGCCAAAGCCTGACCGAGATTGGCCGGACCTACTACGAGCGTTGCCAGATGGTGCTGGCGGAAGCCGAGTGGGCCGACGCGCTGGGGAACGAGGCGCGGGCGACGCCGAGGGGACGGCTGCGGATCAGCGCGCCGGTGTCGTTCGGCAGCAACAGCCTCGTATCCCTGATCACGCGCTACCTGCGGGACCACCCGGAGGTGGAGGTCGACCTCGTGCTCAATGACCGGCTGGTCGACTTGGTCGAGGAAGGCTTCGAGGCGGTGTTCCGGATCGGGCACCTCCCGGACTCGAGCCTCATGGCGCGGGAACTGACGCCCTTCCGCCTCGTCGTCTGCGCCGCGCCGGGCTATCTGCGCGAGCGCGGCGTGCCGTCCACGCCTGCTGACCTCGCAACCCATGAATGCCTGGGATACGCGCGCGGGCCGTCGCTGGACGAGTGGCGTTTCGTGAGGGAAGGCCGTGTCCATGACGCCCGCGTCTCCTGCCGGCTGCGGGTGAACGACGCCAAGGCCCTGCTTTCAGCCGCGCTGGACGGGTTCGGCGTCGCGATGGTCGCGCGGGACCTGGCGCGCGATTCCCTCGCCTCTGGGCGGCTCGTCCGGATGCTGCCGGACTACGACGTCCCGGCCCGGCCGATGCGCCTGGTCTACCTTGGCGACCGCCGGCAAACGCCGAAGCTCAGAAGTTTCATCAACGCCGCGGTCCAGGCCTTCGGAAGCTGACGCTTGGCTTTACTCAGGCAATCCGAGCATAGCCGCCGATGTCGTCGAGCGGCTGCGCTTAAGGGGTGTCCTTCAACATGCGGTACGCGCCGCCGCGGATCTCGACCATCACCTGGCTGTCCGCCTGGGCGCCGCTGTGGTCCGTGCGGGACAGGCTGAACACGGCCTCGGACGCCGCCAAGCCCTGCACCGCCTCCATGGCATCGCGGAGCGCCGTGCGGAAGGCGGGCGTGCCGGGCGGGCCGGCCGCCAAGGCGCGCGGCGCCGCGGCCTCCACCAGCAGGAACGCATCCCACAAGGTCGCGCCGAACAGGCTTCGGCTGCCCGGGCCGTAACGCCCCTCGTAGGCCCGCACGTAGGCGAGCGCCGGGGCCTTCACCGGGTTGTCGTCCGGAAGCTGCTCGGCGACCAGCACGGGGACGGCGCTGAACATCACCCCGTCCAGCGCCCGGCCCCCCACCCGCAGCGTGTCCGGCCCGGCGATCCCCTGCACCGTGTAGATCGGCCCGGCGTAGCCGCGCGCCCGCAGTTCGAGGATCGGCGTCGCCGCCGGGGTGCTGCTGGCGGCGACGAACACCGCATCCGGCCGGGCCGCCAGCAGGCGGAGCACCTGCGGCGTGACGCTCTGATCGCCGGGGTTGAAGCGGACCTCGGCCACCGTGCGGATGCCGCGCGACGCCGCTTCCGCATTCAGCGCGGCGATGTAGCCGTCGCCGAGGCTGGTGGCGAAGCCGATGTGGCCCAGCGTCTTGCGTCCGGTCCGCGCCATGTGCTCGGCAAGCTGCGCCGCCGCGACCCGCTCGTTGGGAATCGGCTTGAAGGCCCAGCGGCGGGCGCCCTCCGGCGGCTCGATCACGGCGCTGGACCCGGCCAGGCTGATCGCCGGCACGCCCGCGGCGCCGATGGCGTCGAGGATCGCGATGGAGGTCGGCGCGGCGGACGCGCCCAGGATCGCATCGACGTGCTCCTCGTCGATCATCTTGCGGGCCGCGCGCACGGCGGTTGCCGTGTCGGTCGCGTCGTCCAGTACCACCCAGCGCACCGGCTGGCCGGCGATGGCGTCCGGCAGCAGGGCGATGGTGTTCCGCTCCGGGATGCCCAGCCCGGCGCCGGGGCCGGTGAGGGACAGCAGTGCGCCCAGCGTCACGTCCGCCCGCGCCGGGGCCGCGGCGAGCCAGGCGACCAGCAAGGGCGCGAGCGTGCGGACCGTTCTCAAGCAGTCCCTCCGCCCGGGCCGCCTTACTGAGCAGCCAGCCCGGACAAGCGCGCTGCGGGGCCACCCACCGTCTCGCCGACCGATTCAAGAGCAGACCGGGCCGCCGACCAGACCGCATCCCGCACCCGGTCGCCAAACGAGGCCGCGCGCGGCGGCGGCTGCAGGCCGCAGATCGTGCCGCTTGCCAGCGTCGCGAAACCGTTCGGGTTGGCGGACGCCAGTTGCGCGGGGTCGTACACCTGCATCACGGCCATCATGCCCCCGTCCTCGTGGCTCAGGATATGGCAGTGGTAAACGAAGTTGCCGACCTGTTGCGGCGCGAAGAACGGGGCCGTGATGAAGATGCGGCCGCCGTAGGGCGGCAGCGGGAAGGTGTCGTGGTAGGCGTCCACGTTGGTGATCGCCTGGGCGTTCGCCGCTTGCGGCTCATACTGCGCGATCAGGCCGGCCGGATCCTGGAACGCGACAAGGTTCGGCGGCACGCCGGAGTCGGTCTGCTGCGACAGGCGAAACCTGATCTCGTGCAGGTGCACGTTGTGCAGCTCGCCCGTGTAGTTGACGACCTCCCACACTTCCTGCGTGCCGAGGCGCACGCAGATGTGGGGAACGGCATCCGGGGTCAGCGCCGCGTTCAAGGGGAAGACCTGCGGCGAGATGGTATGCTGGGCGTCGATCGGCACGCCGTTCACGTCCACGACCTCGCTGCCGATACGGTACGCGCTGCCGTCCGGGTTCTCGTCAAAGGTGATGCGGCGCCGGGTCACCCGGCCGGTGGGCAGGATGATGCAGTTCGGGGGCGCCGCCGCGCTGACCTGGTTGGCAGGGGCGACCGAGGGCGGGGACGCCCCGGGCTGCACGCTGGCCGAGTTGCCCGATGCGGCGGACGGCCCAGGCGCCGCCGGCTCGGGGCCGGACGGCATGACGACCTGGGCCAGGTCGATGCGCGGCCAGTGGCTGCCAGCGGCGCCGGTGGTCATGCCGATGGTGCGCAGCGTCATCTGCCGGCCCTGCGCCCCGCCGGCGTTGACGATCAGCACCTCCGCGCGGCTTGCCGGCATCAGCAGCAGGCGGGACAGCGGCACGCCCACCTTGATGCCGCTGCCCTGGGTCACGGCGGTGCCCGCGGCGAGGCCGTCAAGGGCCAGCACGGTCACTGATTCCGGCTGGCCGGCCGCGTCCGCCAGCTCCAGCAGGTAGGTCTCGTTGGCGCTGAGGTTGGCGATGCGCCAGATCTGGTTCCGCCCCGGCGCTAGGGTGACGGTCGGATTGGCTTGGCCGTTGACGGTGTGGAGCCACACGGTGTCCTGGCTGCCGTCATACGTGCCGTTCGCGGTGGCGCCGTGGTGGCCGCAGTAGCCCGGCCCCGCAAAGTTGCCGGGCACCGGCACGGGCGGGTTGGCGTAGGTCAGGCAGGCGTTCGGGTTGTAGTCGGCGCCGCGCAGCCACTGCGCCGCCTGCCCCGGCGGCGCCTGGTCCGGCACCGCCCCGCCCGGCACCGCGAGCTGGATGTCGCGCAGCCCCATGTACACCGTGTCGGCGTTGCTCAGCGCGGCGGCGCTTGCCGCGTCGATCCCAGGAGTGGCGAGCAGGTCCGCGCGCAGGTCGCCGACATAGAACATCCCGGCCTGGCCGGCCGTCACGTCGTCGGAGGTCGCTTCGTGCAGGTGGGCGTGGAACCACTGCAGCCCGGACGGGTAGCGCACCGGGTCGGGCTGGTTGCCGACCATGTAGCCCGGCAGGGTGGCCGGGATGTCGAAGCGGTAGGACACCGTGGTGTCCGGCTGGTCCGCGATGAAGATGTCGTCGCCGAGCGGGATGCACGGCCGCGGGCTGGTGACGAGGCCGTGCGTGTGCAGGTTCACGTCCCCGCTGTGCGGCGCGTCCGGGTTGAGCTGGTTCACCACGTCGATGCGCAGCGTGTCGCCGGGATACGACTCGAACAGGAACGGGCGGTAGGAGTCGTTGGCGGACGACGCCGGGTCGGCGGCATAGCCCGGCAGCGAAACGGTGTAGGGGCCGACATCCGGACGGGGCGTGCTGCGGACCACCAGACGGCCCGGGCTGACCGCGCCGGTCAACGGCGGCACGGCCGGGCAGGTGGTGAGCGAGCCGGGCGGGCTTGCCGAGTCCGGCGACGCGTCGGTCGGTAGGCCCACGGCGTAGAGCGGGGTTGGCGGCTGCAGCTCCGCCGCCTTCGCGCCCGGAATGGCGGCGAGCAGGAACGAGCAGGCAAGCAGAGCCGCCATCGCTTGAACATGGAACATTCTCATATGGCCATCTCCATTCCAAGGCGCCGTACAGATCGGGGCTGGCTGCCACCGTCACTTGAGAGCGTTCAATTCGTCGCCATCAAATGACGGTTCATGCAGCGATCAGCCTCCTTCCGCGGGGCAGGCGAACAGCTTGGCTGGATCGACCGAAAGGGCTGCTCGCTCCGGCGGGGGCGTCCGGTGCAGGCCCACGAGTTCGTTGCCGGGGCAGCCGACCTGCCACCGCGTCCGCCACAGCCCGGCCTCGAACACGCAGTCGCGGCGGATGGCCGGCAGGCCGTGCTCCACGGCCGATGCAGACCCCGTCCGGGTGGGCAAGGGCCACGCCCGCCGTGCCCGCCGCAAGGCCGATGCATGTCGCCGGCACCCGGCAGCCGCCGGCCGTCACGACATGCCCGCCGCCGGCACCCTGAACCCGGAGCCGGCCCTCGGCGCCCATGCAGCGCGCGGCGGTGGCGGTCGCCGGGCTGGCGTACATCGCCTGCGGGGCGGCGCACTGCGACAGGATGCCGTGTTCCAGCACCAGGATGCGGTCGGCCAGGCGCCAGGCGTTCAGCCGGTCATGGCTGACAAACAACGCGGCCCGCCCGTCGCGGCGCAGCATGTCGCGGATCAACGGACGCAGCCGGTCGCGCACCGCCCCATCGAGGCTGGACAGCGGCTCGTCGAGCAGCAGGAGGTCCGACCCCGTCGCGAGCGCACGCGCCAGGGCGACGCGCTGCTGCTGGCCGCCGGACAGCGTGCCCGGGCGCCGGTCGGCGAGGCCCGCAAGCTCAACCGCGTCCAGCAGCGCCTCCGCCGCCGGGCCGCGCCGTGCCTGGCGGCAGCGCAATCGCCACGTTCTCCCGCGCCGAAAGGTGCGGCCACAAGGCGTGCTCCTGGAACACCATGTCCAGGCCGCGCCGTTCCGGGGGCACGAAGCGGCGGGCCGACGCGCCGTCCACAGCGGCAGCCGGCGGTCGGCAGGGCGGCCAGGTCCCCGCCCGGGTCCTGGCGTTCGCGCATCCGGCCGGCGATGCCCCGCGGGATGGCGGCAAGCAAAGCGCGCGTGTAGGGATGCGCCGGGGCGGCCAGCACCACGCCTGGCTCGCCCTCTTCCACGATTGCGCCGGCGAACATGACCGCCACCCGGCCGCTGATGCGCGCGACCAAGGCAAGGTCGTGGCTGATGAACAGCATCGCCAGGCCCAGCTCTCCGCGCAGCCGGTCCAGCAGGTTGACGATCTGCGCCTGCAGCGACACGTCCAGGGACGCCACCGGCTCGTCGGCAATGAGCAGCTCCGGCCCCATCGCCAGGCTTCGCGCGATGGCCAGGCGCTGCCGCTGCCCGCCGGACATCTGGTGCGGCAGGCGGGCGAGCAGCGCCGGGTCGAGGCCCACCAGGCGCAGCAGCTCCTCCGCGCGGGCCTGCCGCCCGGCCCGCGGCACGCCGGCGACGGCCAGCGTTTCCGCCAAGTGGCGCCGCACGGTCTTGCGCGGGTTCAGCGAGCTGCCGGTGTCCTGGAACACCATCTGCACGGCACGGCGGAACGGGCGCAGCGCCCGCCCCGTCACGCGCGAGACGCTGCGGCCCCGGTAGGACACGCTGCCGCGGTCGGCGTCGAGCAGGCGGATGGCGACCTGCGCCAGGGTGGACTTGCCGCACCCGCTCTCGCCCACCAGCCCCACGACCTCGCGCCGGCGCACCTGCAGCGACACGTCGTCGAGCGCCACGTTCGGCGCGGCCCGGCGGAACAGCCGGCGCGCGCCGCCGAACTCCTTGCGGATCTCCACGAGGTCAAGCAGCACCTCCTGTCCGGGGGCGCTCACGCGGCCATGGCCCAGCACGCGGCCTCCCGCGCGCCCGAGGCGCGGGCGGGCGGATACTCGTCCGAACAGATGTCGCGCTTGGCGGGGCAGCGCGGATGAAACGGGCACCCCGTCGGCATGCGGTCCAGCCGGGGCGGCGCGCCGGCGATGCTTTGCAGCGGCTCGGCTCCGGGACCAAGCCGCGGCACGCACCGCTGCAGCATGGCGGTATACGGATGTAGCGGCGCGGTGAAGACATCGCGCACCGGCCCGGTTTCCACCACGCGCCCGGCATACATCACCGCGACCCGGTCGCAGATCTCCGCCACCAGGTCGAGGTTGTGGGAAATGAACAGGATGCTCAGCCCGAGCCGCTCGCGCAGGTCTGCCAGCAGATCGACGATGCGGGCCTGCACCGTCACGTCCAACGCCGTGGTCGGCTCGTCGGCGATCAGCAGCTTCGGCTCGCACGCCACCGCCATGGCGATCAGCACGCGCTGCCGCATGCCGCCGCTGAACTCGTGCGGGTAGTGCCCCAGCCGCCCGCGCGGCGACGGGATGCCGACCAGTGCCAGCACCTCCGCCGCCCGGTCGTGCAAGGCGCGGCGCCCAAGCTCCGGCCGGTGGGTGCGAATGACATGGACGAGCTGCTGCCCGATCGTGAAGGCCGGGTTGAGCGAGGTGGACGGGTCCTGGAACACCATGCTGATGTCCCGCCCGCGCCGGGGACGCATCTCCGCTTCCGTCAGGGTCAGCAGGTCGGTGCCGCCCAGCTCGGCCACGCCGGCGGTGACGCGGCCGGGCTTGGCCACCAGCCGCATCACCGCCATGGCGCTCATGCTCTTGCCGGAGCCGGATTCCCCCACCAGCCCCAACACCTCGCCGGGCGCCACGGCGAAGTCCACGCCGCGCACCGCCTCCGCCATGGCCCCGCCGATAGGAAAGGCGACGCGCAGCCCCTGCACGCGGAGCAGGGCGGCGGCAGGCGGCCCGTCCCTCACCCGGCGATGCTCCTGGCGGCGCTGCGCGGGTCCAGCAGGTCGCGCAAGCCGTCCCCCAGCAGGTTGAAGCCGATCACGGTCAGCGAGATGGCGAGGCCGGGGAACACCGGCAGCCACCATTCGCCCGAGAAGATGACGTTGCGCGAGTCCGCCAGCATCGCGCCCCAACTGGGAATGGGCGGCTGCACGCCCAGGCCGATGAAGCTGACGGAGGCCTCGATCACCACGCCGATGGCCACCAGCAGCGTGCCTTGCACCACCAATGGCCCCATGCAGTTCGGCAGCACGTCGCCAAGCAGGATCGCGAAGGTTGGGACGCCCTGGATCCGCCGCGCCTTGACGTAGTCCGCCGCGATCTCCCCGGCGGCGACGTCGTGGGTGATGCGGGTCAGCGTCGGGGTGTAGAGCACGCCGATCAGCGCCAGCAGCTTCCACTCGTTGCCGAACGGGACGCCCCACACCGTGACCGGCCCGACGCGGAGGATGCCCAGCATCGCGATGGCCCAGATCAGCAGGGGGATGGACGCCACCGCTTCCATGCTCCGCATGACCACCTGCTCCACCCAGCTCCCGCGCTTGGCGGCGGCGAGCAGCCCGGCGGCGACGCCCAGCACCATGCCGATCACCATGGACAGCAGGCTCACCATCAGCGACACGCGCGC
>JAABUQ010012466.1_pt1 | contig 10557 bp, 7 predicted proteins | sample 5560001 | NCBI WGS metagenome assembly JAABUQ01 (sample SAMN10711888, study PRJNA513371) | rock metagenome | isolation source: Antarctica rocks | place: Antarctica: Victoria Land, Finger Mt nord | collected 2015-12-18 | reverse complement strand
CGTCGCGGAGCATGTGGCGTTCCTGCCACTGCTCGTAGGGCGACCGCGCGGCGGGTGGAGAAGCCGTTTGAGGGGCACTTTGCGTGTCTCTGGTCGCTTGCTCGAGGCTAACGGGTGAAGAGGCGATCGCGGCGGCTGGGACGGGACTGCGCGTCGCGATCCCCCGGATCGCGCGAACGACGTTGCGCAAGCGTGCGAATTTGCTACGCTCCGTCGTGTAGTAGGCCTCCAAGACCTCGGCATGTCGAGCCCGCGCGGCATCGAGTTCGTGGCTCGCACGCGCCAAAGCGTCGATATCGGCCTGGAGTGGATTCATCGGGCGATTGGTTTAGGGATGTGGCAGTATCGCCCTCCTCAGCAACGCAGTTGCGGAGGTGTCGGAATCGGCCGGTCGATGCCGAAGCACCTGGCATGCACGATCGACTCCAGACCGCGCCATCCGACTTCGACGACCTCGCGTTCGACACGAGCCCGTCGGCCGAGAATCATCGCCAGTCTAATTTCTACGCGGCATCGCTTGCGGCCATCGAGCGCTTCTCGGAGCAGCTCGACCGAAAGGACCGCCTCGTTGAGAAAAAGGACGAGCGGGCGCAATCGCTCGAGCGAGAAATCGTCGCGCTTCGCGCGTCGATCGCAAGCTTGCAGCGCACGAACGACGACGTTCGTAGTGCGTACAATGCCGCGCAATCCGACCGCCAGCGTACGATCGACCGCTTGACGGCGGAGATCGGCGAACTTCGCTCGGTTCGCGACGAGCTTCGAGCGAGCGATCTCGCGCGGGCAGAGCTGTTGAACGAAATGTCCGAAATGCGAATTGAATTTGCGCGCGAACGGGGAGACGCTCTTCGAGTGAGCGATCTCGCGCGGGAAGAACAGCTGAACGAGATTTCCGAAATGCGTGTCGAATTCTTGCGCGAACGGGAGGACGATCTTCGAGCGAACAATCTCGCTCGCGAAAAACTTCTTTGCGAAATTGCTGAAATGCGGAGCGATTTTTCGCAAGAGCGCGACAGGTTGCGTGCTGGCGTCGAGACGGACCTCGCGACCGAGCGCGATCGCCTCTTCGCACTCTCGCGCGAAATTACCGAGCGCGCGCAGCGACTTTATGCAAGCGAACTCGAGCGAACGCGCGCGCAATCAGCCGAGGTCGATGCCCTCATCCGCCAAACTCATCGCAGCGTTTTTTGGAAGCTCAAGCTCGCGCTTTCAACAGTGCGCCGGCCGCTGCGCTCGATCGTACGCACCGCCGTCCGTCGCTAGGGCTCGTGCCCGGTCCCGACGGGCCGACGTTTCGGCCTCTCGTCGAAAGCATGCTCGAACGATTGCGTGGCATCGAGCAGAGTCGTTTCTGGCAAGCGCGTAATGCCTTCTTCGAACTTAAATACTTGCTCGGGCTTTCACGCGATCGTGGGTGGGCGCCGTTTGCGCTCGCCGAGCCGTATCGCACGATGCTCGAGACGGGCGACGCTTACGCGAAGTGGACGGCCGCTCACGCGGCACGCCCCGCGGATGTCGAACGCTTGCGCGTGGCCTCACGCCGCTTGCGCACGCACGCGGTCATCAGTATTCTCATCCCCATAACCACTCGAACGCAGGCGGGCGGTCTCGAGCTTGCGCTCGCCTCGGTCCGTGATCAGGCGTATTACTGGTGGGAAATCGTCGTCGCCGCCACGCCGTCCGAGGATGCGCTTGTGAGCGCCGTTGCGGCTACCGTTTTCAAAGGATCGCGACCCGCGCGGATACTGCGCGTCGCGACGACGGAACACGCGACCGTCGCCGAATGCCTCGCGGCAGCATGCGATGTCGCGACCGGAGACTTCGTCGCCGTGCTCGGGCCGGGGGATGCGTTCGCCCCGGATGCGCTGTACGAACTCGCAGCCGTTCTCGATGACGATCCGGCCGTCGATCTCGCATACGGCGACGAGGACGTTCGGCCCGCAGACGGAGCGCCGATCGTACCGTTCTTCAAACCTCATGCGAGCCCTGACACGCTTCGCTCGCGCGACGTCGTCGGCCGCGGCGCGATCGTTCGCTCGCGCCTCGTACGCGACATCGGCGGATTTCGCGCCGAGTTCGATGATGCCGTCGAGTATGATCTGATGCTGCGCGCGCTCGAACGAACGCAGGCCGTCACCCACGTCGAGCGCGTGCTCTATCACCGTGAAGGCATGCCCGCGTTCGATGAGACGGGCGCCCGCGCCGTGGAAGAAAGCCTCGTCCGCACGGACGAGCCGGGGACGGTCGCGCACGTTGAAGCCCCGATCCCGACGTACCGCGTGCGGTATCGTTTGAGCGATCGTAAGTTCGTCTCGATCGTCATTCCCACGCGCGACCACGCGGACGACCTCGAGCGTTGCCTCGCCTCGCTTTTCGCGCGCACCACGTATGCCGACTTCGAAGTTCTCGTGGTCGACAACGGAACGAAAGACCCGCGGGCGAGCGACGTGATCGCCGCTTGGGCCGCACGTGACACGCGCGTGCGCGTCCTATCGATGCCGATTCCGTTCAATTACTCGAAGCTCAACAACGCGGCGATCGCGACCGCGCGCGGCGACTACATCGTGTTGCTCAATAACGATACCGAAGTGCTGACGCCGGATTGGCTCGAAGCGCTGATGGAGCAGGCGCAGCGCCCGGCGATCGGCGCGGTCGGGGCGTCCCTGCTGTTTCCCGATCGCAGCGTTCAGCACGGTGGCGTCATTTTGGGAATCGGCGGGGTCGCGGGGCATAGCCATCGCTTCGCGGATCACGATAGTGCGGGTTATTTTGGAGCGCTCCGCGCGATCTCGAACTATGCGGCGGTGACGGCGGCATGCCTGATGGTGCGCCGAGAGGCCTACGCCCGCGTGGGCGGGCTCGACGAAACGCTGACCGTCGCATTCAACGACGTCGATTTCTGTTTACGTCTCCACGAAATTGGCTTGCGCAACGTCTGGCTACCGCACGTCGTGCTCGTACATGGCGAATCCAGGAGTCGGGGCTCCGATCTCGGCATCGTCAAGACGCGGCGGAGTATTCGCGAAGAAACGGTCATGCTCCAGCGCTGGGGCGACATCATCGCACGGGATCCATACTACAACGTCAACCTCACACGTCGCTCCGAGGATTTCGCGATTCGCATCGACGACGCTACGAAATGAGCGCCGGCGTTTCGTTGGCTCCGACGCGGAGTTCGTTGTGATAGGCATCGACGACGAGGTCGGCCGGACCGTGCATGCGGACGGCGCCGTGATCCATCCACACGGCCGTCTCGCACCACTGCCGGATCATCTGCGCGTCGTGCGAGACGAGCACGATCGTGCGTGCCGCATCTTTGAACGCGCGCATGCGCACCCGACACTTTTCCGAGAATGCCTCATCGCCGACCGATAGCACTTCGTCCAGGAGCAACACGTCGGGATCCACGCTGATCGCGATCGAGAAGGCGAGCCGCATGTACATGCCCGACGAATACGTTCGAACGGGGAAGTCGATAAATTCTTCGAGTTCGGAAAACGCGACGATCTCGTGAAACCGTTGCTCGATTTGCGCGGGCGATAGTCCGAGCACGAGGCCGTTGATACGCACGTTCTCACGGCCCGTCATATCGGGATGAAAGCCGATTCCCAGACTCAGGAGCGGCGCGATCTCGCCGGAAATCGAAACTGTGCCCGAATCTGGCTTGTAGATGCCGGCGAGAAGGCGCATGAGCGTCGATTTTCCGGAGCCATTTTTCCCGATGATGCCGAGCGTCTCGCCGCGGGCGACGGAAAAGCTGACGCCTGCGACGGCTTCGACGAAGCGCTGTTCGCGTTTGGTGCGCTTGAGGAAATCCATGCGCACGATCGTTTCCTTGAACGAAGCGTGCTTGGGTATCGAGACGACGCGAAAGCGCTTGGTAACGTTTTCGACGACGATCGCATTGGACCTAAACAAAATCGGCGAAGGCATCTTTATAGCGATTGAAGAGGGCACTCCCCGCGAAGAAGATCGCGATCGCCGCGACTAACGAGTACAGCACGGGGCCGGAATCGGGTAATTTGTCGTACGCGAAGATGTTCTGATATCCCATGATCAGCGGCACCATGGGATTTGCCATCACGAAGATGCGTGCGCTTTCGGGGATCGACGAAATCGGGAGAATGATCCCCGAGAGATAGAAGAGCAGCATGAGGATGACGTTGACGAGTTGCTGGAGGTCGCGAAAGAAGACGTTCATCGTCGAGAGGCACAGCATGATGCCGACGGTGAGCAACAATTGGATGCCGATGAGGACGGGAAGCACGAGCATCGGCCAATTCGGATGCGTCCCGAAAGCGAAGGCAATCATGAGGAGGATCGGCAGCGAGAGCACGAAGTTCACGAACGCACTGAGCACCGGTACGAGCACGAGGATCACGGGTGCGAAGACGGCTTTCCCGATGAACATGCGCCCGTCGATGATCGAGCTCGTCCCGAGCGCGACGGAATTTGCGAACCACTGCCACGGCAGCAAGCCGGCGATCAGAAAGACCGTATAATTCGGGATCGCGGCCCGCATGTAAACGGAAAATACGAGCGTATACACGCCGAGAAATAGCAGTGGGTTGAGAAGCGTCCAGACGAATCCAAGCGCGGAGCCCCGATAGCGGAGCACGAGGTCGCGAACGACCAGTTCGTACAGTAGCCAACGGTATCGGTAGATGGATTCGGTCACATGCGACTCGTTCGCGGCGTAGTAAAGGCTCCCCCCGCAGTCGTTATTGCTCGATGAAGGTGCGCGTGGAATTCGCCGGGGACGAAACCGTCGCATGGTCGCTCGCAACCACCGAAATGCGCACCTCATGGTCGCCTTGCTTGAGGTGGGCGAGCGGCACCGCGCCATCGTATCCAGAGTTTTTCGCACCCGCCTGTTTGAGGGACGCGGCGACATCGGGTCGCGGACGCCCGTACGATTTCGTGATATCGACCCGCGTGATCCCATCGACGATCGCGGTGACCTTCGTTGCGGGCTGACCATTCGCACCCAGCGCCCAGCCTCGCAGGTGGAGGGTGTTGGCTTGATCCACATCCGCGGAGTCGAGCGCTCCTAGACTTGAAGGCCCGGCGGGTTCCGGATTTTGCGCGCTTTGCGCGTTCCGGCTATCGACTGGTTGTGTCGCTCCATCCCGCGGCGCCTCCGAGACCGCGACTGCGTGGCGACCGAATTGCTGGTGCGTGAACGCACCTGCCAGAAAAACGATCGCGAATGCGACCGCATAGATCCCTGCTCGATCTGAGGCGACGCGGTCGGCCTTGAGCACGAAGTACGCGATTCCAGCAATGACGAGGGCGACGACGACGCTAACGATCACGACCCGTTGCTTTCGCGCGCTCGGAATCGTTCCTCGCTAGCCCGCGCCTTCATGCGAGGTACCTTTCCCAATCCGTTGAAAACCGCAACGATGGCGCCCCACCCCTTCTTTCACCGCTAAAAACTTCGTACGCGATGCCGATCAAATGGAATGGCCGCCGGGTGGACCGAACGAACGCGCGCGCGATCTTGTTCGACGAAGCGTGGTATCGCGGCGGCGGTGCGCCGTTCGCGGGCGATGCGGACGCACATTTCGCATCGATCGGTTGGCGCGAGGGGCGAAATCCGCATCCGCTCTTCGACGTCGGGTACTACGTGCGCCAAGTTCCCGACCTGCTGGACGCCGACGTCGATCCATTGCAACACTATCTCGACGACGGCGTCGATGCCGGAATCGATCCGCATCCGCTCTTCGACACGGCATACTACGTCAAACGGAACTGGTCGGTCATGGACGGCGAGAATCCGCTCGTGCACTACCTGGTCGAGGGCTACATCACGGAGTGCGATCCATCACCATTTTTCGATACAGCGAATTACCTCGACGTGTATCCCGACATCGCCGCAAGCGATACGAACCCGCTCATCCACTACGCGCTCTTCGGCGCGACGGAGTTGCGTCGCCGACCGCACCCGCATTTCGATCCGAAGACGTACGCTCGCCGCCGCAACCTTCCCGCAGGTACGAACCCGCTCGTCGATTTTTCGTCACGCGTGCGGGAACTCAACGCGCGCGAGTTCCATGCCGTCGATCGACCCGACGTATCGGTCGTCATCCTCAACCTCAATAAGAGCGTCCTGACGATCGAGTGCGTGCTCGAACTCATGAACGACGGAGATGCGACCCCGCGCGAGATCATCGTCGTCGATAACGGCAGCCGTTCGAGTGATTTCGCACGACTTACCGATTGGCTCCCGAGCAACGTGCGCGTGATCCGGCTCGCGACCAATCGCGGTTTCGGAGAGGGCAACAATATCGGTGCGGATGTCGCCCGTGGACGACTGCTTCTCTTCCTCAATAACGATGCTTTCGTTTGCGCGGGCACGATCGCGACGCTCGCCGACGTGCTCGCGTACTATCCCGACGCAGGCGCCGTTGGGCCGAAATTTTTGTACCCCGACGGCCGCATCCAAGAGGCAGGCGCTTTCATCAGCTCGTGCGGTACCGTGACGCAACGCGGAAAATTGCTCGACGATCTACCGTCGCGTTTCGCCGTAACCGAAATCGTCGATTACGTTTCCGCCGCCTGCGTGCTTCTCCCGCGCGTCCTCTTCGAGGCGATCGGCGGCTTCGATCTCGCATGGGATCCAGCGTACTACGAAGATGTCGACCTCTGCTTCAAATTGCAACTGCTCGGCAAGCACACGTATTACTGTGCCGATGCCGTTGTGACGCATATCGAGAACGCGACGTCGACGGACACGTCGCATGAATTGCGGCTCGCGACCGTGGTGCAAGTCAATCGCGAAAAATTTATCTCTCGCTGGGGAACGTATATCGAGCGTCGGCGAGACCCCGCATCCGTCCGCGTCGCGTTGCCGCCGCCGTTGCGGCAACCGGCCGACGCGTCGGCCGGGACGGCCGTGCTCTACACGCCGTATCAGATCATTCCGGGCGGCGGCGAACGCTATCTGCTCGGCATCGCGCAGTGGCTCTCGCGCCGCTATCGCACGTACCTGCTCACCGCCGAACGATACAGTACCTATCGGTTGCGCGGCATCGGCCTCGAACTCGAGCTCGATCTTTCGGAAATCCGACTGGCCCCGATCGCAGACCTCCCGAAGTACGCCGACTGCGACGTCTTCGTTGCGATGGGCAACGAAGCGCTACCCGCGCTCGAGGCGGTCGGTCGTCGAAAATTATACGTGTGTCAATTTCCGTTTCCGATGAATGCCGGACAAGTCGCGAGATCGTGGGGACATCTCGAGAATTACGACGACGTCATCGTCTACTCGGAGTATTCGAAACGCCACCTGCGCGAGCGCACGAAACGCCTCACGATGCACGAACCGCGCGTGACCGTCGTGCCGCCGGCCGTGCCGATGTACGGCGAAAGCGCGGAGAGCGTGCGCGTGCCGGGGCGGATCGTGAATGTCGGGCGCTTTCACCCCTTGGGCCACTGCAAGCGGCAAGACGTGCTCGTCGAGGCGTTCCGGAGCTTGGTCGAACGAACCGGTCGCAAGGACTTGGAATTGCACCTCGCCGGAACGGTCTCATCAGAGGCGCTATCGCGTGAGTTCTACCTTGACGTTCACGCACGCGCGAGCGGGCTACCCGTCTACTTCCATCTCAATGCATCGCCTGAAAAAGTGCGCGAACTCTATGCGACGTCGTCTTACTACTGGCACGGAACGGGCTACGGTCAGAGCGAGACGCTCTTCCCCGAACGCATGGAACACTTTGGGATCACGGTGGTCGAAGCGATGTCGGCCGGTGCGATTCCGTTCGTCTACGCGATGGGCGGTCCGGCCGAGATCGTTGCGGATGGCGAGACCGGCTACCAGTGGAAAACGCTCGACGATCTCGTCGAAGGCCAATCGCACGTCCTCGGTATGTCGGAGACGGAGACGAGCGCGCTGCGATCGCGCGGGCGTGTCGCTGCGATGCGGTACGATACGGCGACGTTCGAAGAGCGGCTGTCGCAGATCATCCACCAGTTCGTCCCGGCGCCGCACGTCAATGGCGACCCGCGGTCGGGCTTCGTCCTGCAGTCGTAACGTGCGCGGTCGCGCGCTACGCATCGGAGCGTTGGTTGCGGCGTGCGCGCTCGCATCTTGCGGCTCGGCGCCGGTTATTGGCCAAGACGGGCCGCCGCGCAAGGCGGTGCCGTACGTCGCGCACGCGATACCGCCGGGCGTGTACGTTGCCAGCGGCGACCGGCAGAAGCCGATGATCGACGGTCTTTATCCCGCAACCGTGCCGAACGATCCGGCATGTTGCTGGATGGCGCCGCAGGCCCGCGTGCAATTTATGAAAAAACGAAATGCGACGTACGTCGATGTGACGGTGTACGTCCTACCAGACGTACCGCTTTTTAAAAAGAAACCTCGATCGATCCGCATCTCGGTCGGCGACAACCTCGTATCGTCGTGTTGCTTGCAGCTAGGGGCGACGACGCTATCGCTGCGGCTGCCCGATCGCTACCGTGCCGCCGCTGGCCCCTTCGCGCTGCACATCGCGACCTCGAGCTTCGTGCCCGCTAAAGAGGGACTTAACGGCGATACGCGTGTGCTCGGAGTCCTATTGCGAAAGGTCGAGAATCATTAAGTCGTCGCGACACGCGCGTTTTATGAATTCGCAACTCGTCGCGCTCGCGATCGCTATAGCGGTTCCTATCTTCGCCTTTTGGTCGATATTGGTCTCGCAATCGCGGACGTTCCTCGTCTATCCCGATAACGTACGGCAATTCTACCCGTACTACCAAAAGTTCGCGATCGCCATTCATCACGGTTACCTCCCGCTATGGGATGCGAACGTCAACTCCGGCAACTCGTTTGTCGGTGAGATACAGCCCGGTCTTTTCTACCCCGTCAACCTCCTTTTCATCGCGCTGTTCGGAACCCGTAACGGCTTCCCAGCCCAGGCGCTCGACGGACTGATCGCGTTCCACTTCGTGCTTGCAAGCGTCGGCACATATCTATTTTGTCGCACGCTCGGTATCGCGCGCGTTCCGGCGATCTTTGCCGGCATTCTCTTTTCTTACACGGGACCTCATGAGAATCGCGCAATGGCACAGATCCCCATCTTCCTGACGTACTCGCTCTTGCCGTTCGCACCATGCTTTGCGATGCGTTACGTCATCACGCGCAGATTCGTCTTCGCCGCAAGCGCCGGCGCCGCGATCGGCGTCCAAATGCTCGCGGGGCATTTCGCCGCACCATTTCTTACGTTGCTCATCTGCCTGGCGATCATTTTTGCGGCGACGTCGACGTTAAAGTTGCGCGGCGCGCTCGTCGCAACGGCCGTGCTTGGCGCAAGTACGCTCCTCATCGCGGGTCCGCAAATATTCTTCGGACTGCAGCATTTCGCAACGTCGTACCGCATTGTAGGCACGCCGGAGCCTATGCTAGCGACCGCCCGCATCCCGCTATCGGCAATCGACGATCTCTCGTTACGTCCCTTGGGCTTGCTATCGTTTTTCGATAACAAACATTATAACGGCGGCATGGATGGCAACGGCTTGTGGATGGGAGTCGTACCGATCTTCATCCTTGGCACGGGCCTCACAAACGCGTCGGTGCGAGCGGCTCTGCGCGCCTCGGTTGCGCGCCTGTGGCTGCTCTACGTCGTAGCGGGATTGTCGCTCGTCTTAGCCGTCGGCACTGTCACCCCAATCGGTTACATATGGTACTCGCTGCCGGTGCTGTCGTCGGTCGTGCGAGAAACAGGCCGCTACGTCCTCATCTTTCAATTCGTGGTCTGCGTCCTCTTGGGTCTCGTGCTCGCCGCGTTAGCAAACGATATACGTCCGCGTCTCGTTCGTAACGGCACGCTCGGCACTTATGGGATTGCAATCGCGCTTGGCACCGCGCTCGCGAGTTACGCCGCGTATCTCTACGTCGCCATCCCCGAATTGCGCTGGATTCTCGTCCTGACGCTCGCGATCGTTGTCCTGTTGATAGTTATGGGCCCTCGCATCGCAGCTGCGGCGTTCGTGGCAGCGGGGCTTTTCGAGTGCACGTCTGCATTTGCTGACCTGCCGCAATCGGTGCGAGGACCGACCTACGCTCCCTTCCTTTATCGGCAGAGCCCCGTGTTTCGGATCCCCGAAGCGTGCTTTGCGACCTGTCGCGTGTTCGTGAGCGACGATGCCGACGTTCCGCCGAATATCGGCGATGTTCTACCGCTGCAAACGGTCGGCGGCTACACGGCACTGATCGATCGAAAATACTTCGACTTTACTGCAAGCGAAGACGGCGGTCCGTTGTTCGTTTACGACCTGCTCAACGTCCGGTACGTCATAACGTCGAACCCAAAGTTATCAATTCCGCTGGTGGCTTCCGACCCGGTGCGGCATCTCTACCTCTACGAGCGCCCGACGGCATTCCCACGCGTCTTCTCGTTCGATGCCGCGCGAAAACGCGACCGTACTACAAACGATGTTGCCTTTACCATTCTCGCATACGACGACGTGCATCAGCGTTTCTCGGTTCGGCATAAGCGAGCGGAGATCGTCGTGTTTTCTGAACAATTCTATCCCGGTTGGCAAGCGACGCTCGATGGAGCCCCGACGACGCTTTTCGTA
>JAABUQ010012465.1_pt1 | contig 10558 bp, 6 predicted proteins | sample 5560001 | NCBI WGS metagenome assembly JAABUQ01 (sample SAMN10711888, study PRJNA513371) | rock metagenome | isolation source: Antarctica rocks | place: Antarctica: Victoria Land, Finger Mt nord | collected 2015-12-18 | reverse complement strand
GCCGCGGGCGAGCCGGTCGAGAGCCTGGCGCAGTCGCGGCCTGTGTTTGGCCAGAACCCGCTCGGGGTCGGGGACGGCGCGGGTCTCGCCGCTATCCAGATAGCGGATGAGCACGGGTAGCGGCGCGGCCCCGGTCGGGGCTAGCGCGCGCGCCGCCGCTGCGTACAGGGCGACGGCGATCCCGTCCGCGTCGTCGCCGCGTCGCGTGGCCCGCTCCAGGATGACATGCGGGACACCATTTATCTCCTCCACGGCGTCGATCGTCACGCTCACCGTGTGCCCGTCGAGGTCGACGGCATGCTCCTGGCCATAGTGGCCCGCCGGCGCATCACCCCGCGCCTGTAGCTCCTGGTAGGTCCGCCGCAGCGCCTGTCGCGCGGCGCCGCCGTACCACGCGGCGAGCGCGTCGTCCTCCGGCCACCGCTCCTCCCACCGGTCCACGAGCTGCCGCTCCGCCTCGCCCGGAGACGCCGGCCACGCGGGCCCGCCGTGGGCCGCGCGCAGCTGCGCGACGCCCTCGCGCAGCGTTTGGGCGAACAGGCGGTAGCCGTGTGGGCCATCGTCGCCGCGCAGGCCGGCCTGGCGGTACTGGCGCAGGGAGGGGCAGCGCAGCATGACCGTGAGGTCGCGCGCGGTCGTCGCCGTGGTCGTCGCCGTGGTCGTCACGCTCGAGACAGTGGTAGGCTCGTCGGAGGCGTCGGCGACGGGCAGGATAGCCCCGGCGGCCGGCCAATGAATCTCCCGCAAGGCGGGCGCGCCTCGTATCATCCCTACCAGGGCGGATTCGCGCGCGGCGCGCCCCGCGTAGCACTCGGCGCGGCTCAGTACCAGACGATCCCTGGCGCGGCTGACCGCGACGAAGAACAGGTTGCGCTCCTCCTCGGCGTCGGCGCTTGGGTCGCGCTCGAGCGCGGGCGGGAGCGCGACCCGTACGCCCCCGCGCGCCTGGGGCGGGAAGCGTCCCCGCGCCAGGTTAGGCACGTAGACGATAGGGAACTCCAGCCCTTTGCTGGCGTGGACCGTGAGCACGTTGACCGCGCCGGGTGTCACGGCCGCGGCGGCCGAGAGCGCCGTTTCGCCGTCGGCGAGCAGGCGGCGCACGTAGCGCAGGAAGGCGTGCGTGGCGTCCTCGTCCCCTCCGGTCAGGGGACGCGCCACGAAGCCGCGCGCCAGGACGATCAACTGGAAGATCGCGGCCGTCGCTTGCCGCGCGGACGGGGTGTCGCGCCGCACGAGCCGGCGCAGGTATGGCGCGTCGCCGAACAGATAGTGCAGTAGGACGGACGCCGGGTCGGGGTAGTGGCGCGCCGCCTCGACGTGGGCGGCGAGGCGCCCCAAGGCCACCCGTTCCCCGATCGCCAGGCCCGCCGTGACGGCGGCAGCGGTCAGCGCGCCCGGAAAGGGCATGTCCTGCTCCCGCGCCGCCCGCACGAGCTCCACGACGCGCTCCCGCTCCAGCCGATACTCGGGCCATAGGGTCAGGCGTAGCAGCGCCGAGCCGTCCAGGCCATAGCAGAGCTCCAGGAAGGCCAGCAAATCCTTGATCTCCGGGCGCAGGAACAGGCTGCCGAGATACGATGACGGCAGGCCGGCGGCCTCGAGCGCCGCCGCCATCTCGGTGGCCTGACGGTGCGTGCGGCACAGCACGGCGTGCTCCTCGGGCCGCCGGTCCGCGGCGATCGATTGTGTGATGTCCGCGACGACGCCGGCCCGCTCGGACGCGGCGTCCGGCGCGACCGCCAGCACTACCTCGTCCCCAACCCCAGCCCCAGAAGCCGCTACCGCGATTCCGCCTGTAGCGCGCTCCGCGGTCCATGCCGGGACCGCGCCGGTAAGCCGCCCCGCGACCGTGGCGACGGTGTCGACGAGGGCGGGTGTCGCGCGGTAGTTGCGTTCCAGCGAGAGCCGCACGCCGCCGGGGAAGTCCTCTTCGAAAAGGGCGACGTTGCGCGGCTCCGCGCCGCGGAACCTGTAGATCGACTGGCGCACGTCTCCGACCACCCACAGGCGCGCGCCGTCCGCCACCAGTTCGCGCAGCAGCACCGCGCTGGCGCGATTGACGTCCTGGTACTCATCGACGAGGACGTGTCTGATTCCCCCGCGCAGCGACGCCGCGACCGCGGGATCACTTTGCATGAGGCGGACGGCGCGGGCGATAAGGCCGCCGTAGTCGACGAGCCCGCGCGCGGCGAGCAGTTCGTCGTAGGACGCCAGCAGCCGCAGCGTTTCGTCGAGCGCCGCCTTTTCGTCCCCCTTCTCCGCCTCCGCCTCCGCGTCGTGGGCGCGCTCCGCGAGGTCTTCGGGCGTGAGCAACAGGTCGCGCATGCGGCTGGCGGCCTCGAGGAGCGCGGGCAAGTAGAGCGCCGGCCGCGCCAGGTGCGTGTAGCGCTCGGGGCGCAGGTCGGGCAGCGCCTCCTCCATCATGATGGCCGCGTCGACGTCGTCGACGACCTTGAAGTCATCGGATAGCCCGGCCCGCGGGGCGAACCGGCGTAGAGCGTCGAGGGCGTAGCCGTGGAAGGTGCTCACCACCACCCCGGCCGTCTCCGGCCCCGCCGCGCGCAGGCGCTCACGCAACTCCTCGGCGGCGCGGTTGGAGAAAGTCAGCACGAGGATCTCGTGTGGAGCGCTATCGGTGGCGCGTAAGAGGCGCAGCGCGCGCGCGACGAGGGTGCGCGTCTTACCCGTGCCCGGCCCGGCGTCGACCAGCGCGTGTCGGGCGTCGATCTCGACCGCCCGCCGTTGGCTCTCGTCAAGGTCCAGGGAGCCCGAGCCCTCACCCCCTACCCATGCGGATTGGTCTCCCGGCTCTACGGAGCCGGCAGCCCAACCCGCATCGGGGGGTGAGGGCTCCCCGTAGCCGCTGAGAACCGCGCCGACGAGGCTGTTGAGCGCGCAGGTCGGTGTGACGCCGTAGCTTGTGGCTAGGGCGTGGTAGTTCGCGCCGGCCAGGAAGCGGGCGCGCAGGCCGGCGGCGGGGACCAGCAGTTCGGCGGCGAAGATGTTGGCCTCGACCTCACGGGCCTGACGTGGGTTGTAGCCCCACACGCGGCCCTCGCCGAGCGGGAGCGCGACGGGCAGCGTGGCGTCGTCGATGTCGGCCGGCTCGCACAGGCAGCCGCCGGGGTGACACACGCGGTGGCCGAGTTCGTGGGCGATGGCAAACGACCGCTCCGGCGGCGAGAGCGTCTTGTCCACGAGGACCAAGCCGTACTCCTCGCGCCAGGCCGCCCGCGCGCCACGCAGCAAAGGGTGATCCGGCGTCAGGAGGTCGAGCTCGATCTCCCACGCGTGGAGCAAGCCGTCGAGCATCTCCTGGGCCGGCGCGTCGGCGTAGCGCGGTCCCAGGAGCGCCCGCGTCTCTCGCGCCCGGCGCCGGATGTCCTGCCAGGGGTCCATAGCCACTTTACTCGTCTATGCTCTGCTCGTCCGACTCGCCACGTTGCGCGCGCAACCGGCGCAACTGCTCCTCCAGTTCGGCGCGCCGCCGCGCCTCTCGCGCTAGCCGTTGTTCGGCCTCGCCGAGGCGCTGCTCTGTTTCGCCGAGGCGCTGCTCTGTTTCGCCGAGGCGCTGCTCCGTGCGCTCCGCGTGCGCCCGCACCAGGCTGGGTAGTGGTATGCGTTGCCCGTCGCGGTCGCGCACTCCCAGGAAGGGCCGCGTCGCCTCGAACGCGACATCCAGAGACACGCTGTGCCACAGGCCATCCGCCTCTGCTTGCCACGGCACGTACACGCCCCCCTCCAGCCGCCAGGCGCGTATCACGGACGGGATCAGATCCCCGTCCGGATCGAACACCATATATTCGGGCACGCCGATGGCCTCATAAGCGTGTCGCTTGTCGCCCCGGTCGTTGCCGACCGTCGAGCGGCTCGCCACCTCGGCCACGAAGAGCGGCACGCCCGCCTCCTCGATGTGGATAGAACTCATGCTGCCCGAGCGCAACGGCTGCGTGAGCACCATCACGTCGGGGCGCGGATCGTAGTCCGTGCCGTCCTCATGCTCTAAGCCTTGCAGGGCGATTTGGTTGCACACGCCCCACGTCGCCCCGCGCCGCTCCGCGACATCCCGCAGCATCTCGATCAGGAAGCTTGTCGCGTCCTGATGCCATAGCGTGCCCACAACGCTCTCCTCCGTGTCGCTCAGTAGCGTGTTCGGGACACGATATGCCGTCCTCCATCCCGTTGCCTGTGCCATCGCCTCTATCCTCCCGCGCCACGTTTCATGTCACCAACCACCATCATAGCCTACCGGCGGACAGCGCCCTCTTACTCGCTATTCTCCTCCGGTTCGAGACAGCGCGCTTTCTGCTCCGACGTCATCAAGTTGCTCTCGCCGATGGCCTCAGCGAAGGAGATCTGGCGCGCCGGGGTGTGTCCCTTGGGGGCGTGGTAGGCCACGCCGCGCTCGGCCGTGAGCGGTGGGCCGGCGAGGTAGGCGCGTACGGCGTCCGCCGTGGTCCCGAGTACGCCGGAGAGGCGGGACAGGAACGGCGCGGCGACCGTGTCGGGGGCGATGTGGCGCTCTTCCAGCAGGGCCAGCACGTCCACGCCGATGCTCAGCTTGCCCGCCAGCGCGCGCGGAGTGAGCCCGGCGAAGGCGCGTCCGCGCGCCAGCAGGCTGTCCAGCGCCGTGGTGGCCGCGGGGAGTAACGCCGCGCGCGCGTCGTCGCGCAGACGGTCGCGCAGCGCGGCCGGTGGGGCCAACGGCGCGCTCGTCTGCCCGTCGCTCGCGGCGGCCTCGAAAGCCAGCAGGCTCAACTCGTGGGCGAAGCGCGGATAGCGCGCGAGGTAGCGCCCAAGTGTATTGGCCTCGCGCCGCGTCAAGTCCTCGGCGAAGGCCAGGGCGACATGCTCGAAGTCCTCCGCCGCGTCTTTCTCAGTGGTCATAGCCTCTCTCCTCATCGTAGAAGCGGCCGAGGTGGTCGCGTATCCTGGCCAGCCGATTGTAGACAGTCTTTTCCGTGCAGCCCATGCGCGCGGCGATCTCGCGCTGCGTCAGTTCGCCCGCGGCCATGAGCAGAGCGATCTCGCGTAGGGGCGGGTCGAGCGCGGCCAATGCCCGTTCCAGGACCAGCCGCCCCAGCAGCGCCTCCTGCTCCGCCTCCGCGCTCCGGTCGGCCACCAGCGCCCCGTCGAACTCCTCGTCGGGACCGGCGAGGTCGGCGAACGACGCGTAGGAGCGCTTCTTGGCCATGTAGGCGCGGCAGGCCGACACGGCGACCGCGTTCAGGGCGCCCACGAAGTTGCGCTCCCAGAACGGATTGTCGTCGACGATATAGCGCCACATAGCGGCGATGGCGTCGCGCACGGCGTCCTCGCGGTCCTGCGGCCGCGAGAGCAGCGTCCGGCGCACGATACCCTCGACGATGGGGTAGGCGCGACCGATCAACTCATCGGCGGCGCGCTCCACGTCGGCGGCGCGGCCGCGAGCGCGGAAGCCTTTGAGCACATGGACCAGCACCTCCGGCGCCACCACCCCGTCGCCGGCCGCGAGTCGCGTCCAGAAGGCTGGACTATCGAAATCGGGCAGCGCGGCGATGGCCGCCTCAATCCTCCTGTTCGCGGCCTCGATGGCCCCACTGGTCACCGTCATCTCGGGCGCCTCGCGCGACCCGCGCCCATCTACCCACACCGGCTCGTCGTGCTCATCCATCGTCACGGCCTAGCCACGCCCACGCGGGCCGCGGGCGCCGTAGAAAAGAATTATCCTCTCCAGTTTATCCGCCATCACACTGTCCTCGTGACACCTATTTACACGCAACGACCAGCCCTATATCGGTAATAGCTCCTAACTACTCTACCTAATCGGCTACTACGCCTGTTGATAAGATGTAGCTGTGGAGGGATAGGAGAGTAGGAGAGGGGTGCGCCCCGAGATTGTGAAACGCGGCCCGCTCCGGCGCCCTGCGAGCGGCGGCGTGGGCCGTGCGCCCGACGACCGGTCCCCGTGCGACGCCCGTGCGACGCCCGTGCGACGCCCGTGCGACGCCCGTCCGGCACCCGTGCAACGCCGTGCAATGCCGTGCAATGCCGTGCTCCGTCGCCCCGCGGCGGCCCCCGCCTGCGGAAGCGCGTCCCCTGTCCTAGCGGTAGGGCTATTGTAGCACGGATTGGGCGGCTGTCAAGGAACCGCGCGCGGCGGGGGCGTGGCGCTCCCGGCCGCAGGGGGCGTGTCGCGGGCGGCCCTGCCCCAGGGGCGCGGCCGGCCGTGCTAGGTCCGGCCGCCCCAGCCGCAGGCTCCCGACGGGTACACCATCACAATCTCGAGTCGCACCCATAGGAGAGTTACTTAGCTCATGCCATGGACCGTTCGTGTTACAATAGTGGCCGCTTCCCTGCGCCGTCCGCGACCTGTCCGACTCTCAACTCCAATCCAGTCTTTACGTGAAAGGGCATGATGGTAGCCCCCGAAACGGTCAGGTACTCCAGTAAGATCATCAAAGCCAGCGCTTTGCTCGCCGACACGAAGATGCTCCTGGCCCATTGGGACGAATGCGCCGACGTCGCGATGAATCTGGACCGGATGCGGCAGGACAACGTCTTCGGCAAGGCGTCGCGCTCGCGTGTCGCGGATATACTGGCGATCTTCAGACAACGGTACTTAACGGACGACGAGGCGTTGCGCGCGCTCGTCGTCCTGGCTAAAGGGGGCATGCCGGCGGAGTCGCTCGACCGCATCCTGTATTTTCAGGCGCTGCGATCCGACGCGCTCCTACACGACGTGGTGGTCGAGGTCCTCGGGGGTATAGCCTCGCGCGGACGGCACGACGTTTCGACGCCGCAGGTCCAGGACTGGATTCACCGGCAGGTCGTCGAGGGCAAGACCGAGCGGGCATGGGGGACGGAGACGACCGAGCGGGTCGCCCAGGGGGTGATGGCGACGCTGCGCGACTTCGGCGTGCTGCAGGGGGCGGTCAACAAGCGCTTGGCGCCGGCGTACCTGCCCGTCCCCGCCTTCGCCTTCATTGCCTATATGCTGCATCAGCGCGAACGGTCGGGCGACCGGCTCTTGCACGACCCAGAGTGGCGCGTCTTCTTCCTCATGCCTCAGGCCGTCGAGCGCTTCTTCCTGGAGGCGCACCAGGACGGGCTGCTGTCGTACCACGCCGCCGGCCAGGTCATCCGCATCGAGTTCCCGGCATCTACCCTGGAGGAGTACGCGCGTGTCCTCGCTTAAAGAGCGCATCGAACTGCTGGAGGACGACCTCAAGGCGCATCCGCCGCGCATCAGCGCCTATAGCGATCTGCCCTTCGCCATCCTGCGCTATGCGCCGGAAGAGGAGTGGGAACTGCGCCGGCAGGTGGCCTTGCTGGCGACGCGCCTCGGCGCCGCCGGCAAAGAGGCGCGCACCATCTCACTGGCCGAGCTACTGTGGGAGGCCATCACGTCGACGGAGGGGTTGGATGCGGTGGTGGGGGTAGAACGTGAGCGCGGCTTCGCGCGGGCGCAGGACCAGGTGACGGCGTATCTGTCAGATCCCGACTGGTCGCCCCTGCCTCGCATGGTCGCGGAGCGGCTACAGCCGCTCGATCCCGACAGGCATGTGGCCTTTCTCGTTCGCGCCGCCGCGTTGGCCCCAGCGACCTACCATATGTCCAAGTTACTCGACGAGATGCAGGGCCGCACGGCGGTGACGACGATCCTGTTCTATCCCGGCGAGTTGAGCGGGACGACCAACCTACGGTTCATGAACTTGAAGGGACAGGAGGCGCTCGGTAACTACCGGGTAAAGATCTATGGATAGTACAACGCGTGATCGTCTGCACACTCTTGTCCTGAGAGCGCGTCCGCTGCTGATAGGGGAGGCCCGGGATCTGCTGGAAGGCGTGTACGGCCTCGGCAAAGACGGCCGCTTCGCGCCGGCCGCGAGCTTGCCCGCCGTGCAGATGCTCCCCGAGGTCGGAGTCACCCGCGTCCGCCTGGAAACCTTCCTCGCTGACGAGACCGCGGCCGGGCTGACCGCCGGTGGCGCGGTGGAGAAGCTCGTCAAGGAGGTCGCCTTTACCCATCTCAACCGCCTGGTGGCCTTCAAGATGCTGGAGGGCCGCAAGCTTGTGAGGGGCGTGATCGACAGGTACCACAACTCCAACGCCTTCGCGTTCTATCGCGCGGACCATCCCGACGAGGAGGCCCGTTACCAGGCGGGCTCCCTGCCGCAAAACCTGCTCGGCGAGGGTCCGCGCGATATCGCGTACCGTCACTTCCTGCTGGCCCAGTGTGCCGAGATGGCCGCGCAGATCCGCGTGCTGTTCGACCCCGATAACCTGCCCAGTCGCCTCTTTCCCCGTCCACACGCGCTCGAGGCGCTAATCGGTCTGCTCAACGATCCTGGCCTTAGTGATGGTTGGAAGGACGACGAAACGATCGGGTGGGTCTACCAGTATTTTAATGAGGTGGAAAAGGCTGAGGTCTTCGCGCGTTTCAGCAAAGGGGCCAAGGTGCGGGTGGACGAGATCGCAGCGGCCACGCAACTGTTCACGCCACGCTGGATCGTACGCGCCCTCGTGCAGAACACGTTGGGGCGGCTCTGGGTCAGTATGCACCCCGATAGCCGTCTGCGCGATGACCTCCTTGACTACCTCGTGCCGCTGACGGATGAGACACCGCCCTCGCTACGTCTCGCTCGCGACATTACGTTGCTTGACCCTGCCTGCGGCACGATGCATTTTGGGTTGGTGGCCTTCGACCTCTTTGCCGCGATGTACCGCGAAGAGATCGAGCGGGCAGGGGAGCCAGGCTGGCCGGAAACGCCGTCGGTGGCTGACGAGGCTAACATTGCCGCCGCTATCGTGGAGTGCAATCTGTTCGGCATCGACATCGACTTGCGCGCCGTGCAATTGTCGGCACTGACCCTACTACTCAAGGCGCGCAGCCTCAATCCAAAGGCCCGCCTGAGCGACCATAACCTGGCCTGTGCCGACGTGCTGCTCCTTGACGGGCGGCGACTGGATGCCTTTCTGGCGGAGTCGCACCTCGGGCCAATCTACGAGAGATTGGTGCGGGCCTTATGGGCACGACTGAAGGACGCGAACCAGTTAGGGAGCCTGTTGCGGCTGGAAACGGACCTAGAGGGCTTGATCGCCGGTGAGCGGCGTAAGTTTGAAGCAGAGCAGGAAAGGCCACACCTACCTGGTTTTCCAGCCGATCAGTTTGAGACCGAGGCAGGACGGCAGGAGTTTTGGGATATCATCCAAGCCCAAATCATCCAGGCCTTCGATGCTTTTGCGCGTCAACATGCCTCGGAAGGCCAAGATGAGCGCTACTTCGCGGGCGAGGCGACTAAGGGCCTGCGCCTACTCGATGTGATGCTGAGGCGATACGACGTAGTCGTGGCCAATCCACCGTATATGAGCAGCCGGAATATGTCGGCCACGATGAACGACTATTTCAAGAAGTATTACCCTACGTCGAAAGGCGACTTGTATGCTGCCTTCATCGACCGCTGTGTTGAGTTTCTGGCGCTAGAAGGGCGTGTTGGGATGATAACCCAACAGTCATTCATGTTCATCAGCAGCTACGAAGCTCTGCGCGCCAAACTACGGGGTAAAGTTGCTATCGAGTCAATGGTCCATGTTGGACCGCATGCGTTTGCTGAGATAGGCGGCGAAAAGGTAAACACCACAGCATTTATACTACGGAGCGAGATTGATGCCGCACGTCGATCCCACTCGATTGGCACTTACTTCCGTCTGGTAAAGCAGCCTAACGCAATTGCTAAACAGCGGATTTTTGAGCGCATACTCGTACATCTACGCAACGGCCAAAGCGATTTAATAGCCTATCATTACCGACAGGACGATTTCGACTCGATTAGCGGCGCGCCGTGGGTGTACTGGATTACGCCAGAGCTACGCCAATTATTTATTACTCTGCCAAAACTGAATGATCTTGCACAGCCTAAAATGGGAATGGGTACTCGAAACATATAGACGATTTCTACGCTATTGGTGGGAGTTGGGAACAGATCGAATTACGTTCGAGTGTTTGAGTGTTGCTGACTCGATCAAAACCGAGAAACGATGGTTCCCTTACATGAAAGGGGGATCATTTCAGCGGTGGTACGGCAATCAACAACATGTCGTAAATTTCTTTAATGGCGGCATTGAACTCAAGGAGGAGCAGATTCAGAAGTATCCATACATTGGCAATAACACTGGCTGGATTGTCCCCAACGAAGAGTTCTATTTTCGGCGTGGAGTGACCTGGCCAAATATCTTGTCGGGTCGCTTTAGCGCGCGTCTTTCGCCTGGTGGCTTCATTTTCGACGTTTCGGATTCGTCAGCATTTCCCTTTGACGTTTCCCTGCTACTCGCTGTATTAAACTCGGCCTTCACGCAGTATGCGCTAAAGCTCATCAATCCAACCATTAATGTGCAGGTAGGCGATGTTGCTCGCCTACCGTTGCCCGTTTCTAATAATAATACAGTAGAACGCCTAGAGCGCCATTCAAGTAATCATCCCCCTAAAAATCAGGCGGCGCGGGGGAAGTCGGCCGCAGTGGGGAGGCGTTGGAGGATATGCAGGTTCTCGACCACGGCCATGCGGCGCGTGTCGAAG
>JAABUQ010012464.1_pt1 | contig 10558 bp, 8 predicted proteins | sample 5560001 | NCBI WGS metagenome assembly JAABUQ01 (sample SAMN10711888, study PRJNA513371) | rock metagenome | isolation source: Antarctica rocks | place: Antarctica: Victoria Land, Finger Mt nord | collected 2015-12-18 | reverse complement strand
GCCTTGCGCGAGATGTCGACGGACTTCTTCGTGTCCGCGGTGGAGATGAGCGGGCGCACGCCGGCGTAGGCGCCGGTCAGCCGCTCCGGGCCGAAGGACGTGCCGAAGGCGTCGTTGACCGCCTCGAGCAGGTAGGCGACGTCCTCCTCGGAGGGGCGCACGTGGTCGAGCTCGCCCTCGTAGTCGTTGTCGGTGGTGCCCACGAGTGCGCGCCCGAGCCACGGCAGCACAAAGATCGTCCGCCCCCCGGGAGCCGGCACGATCGCCCCGGCCTCGAGCGGGAGGTCCTCGCCGGAGAGGACGATGTGCGTGCCGCGACTGGGACGGATCCTCGGCACCTCGGCGGCGTCGTGGAGCTCCTCCGGGCGCAGGCGGTCGGCCCACACGCCCGTGGCGTTGATGACCGCGTCGGCGCGGATCACCCACTCCTCGCCGGTCTCGGCTTCGCAGACCTTCACGCCGGCCGCGCGCCCGCCCTCCTGCGCGAGCTCGCGCGCCTCGACCCCGTTTGCGCACACGGCGCCGAAGCGCTCAGCCTCGCCAAGGATGGTGAGCACGAGCCGCGCGTCGTCGGTCTGGCAGTCGTAGAAGAGGTAGCCGCCGGACGGATCGCGGCCGGCGAGCGCGGGGAGGAGCTCTACGACCTCCTCCCCCGAGATCACCCGGTGGCGCTCGGGGCTCCAGTCCGTGCCCGGCGCGCCTCCCGCCTCGCGCGCCGCCTCGCGCCGGGCGGCGAGCCGTCCCCGCGGGCCGCGCGCGGCCATGACGTCATACATGTTGAGCCCCAGGCCGACCATCCGATCGGGCCGCGCCCCGTCGAATGCGGGCACCACCAGCGGCAGCGGGGTGACCAGATGGGGCGCGAGGCGAACCATGAGCTGGCGCTCGAGGAGCGCCTCGCGCACCAGACCGAGGTCGAAGTTCTGGAGGTAGCGCAGGCCGCCGTGCACCAGCTTGCTCGAGCGTCCGCTCGTACCCGCGGCGTAGTCGGACTTCTCGACCAGCGCCACGCTGTAGCCGCGCGTGGCGGCGTCGAGCGCCACGCCGGCACCGGTGATGCCGCCGCCGATCACCACCACGTCGAAGGTCTCCGACACCAGGGCCTCGAGCGCGCGAGAACGGGAGATCATGTCTGGACAGGGTACGAGGCTACCCGGCGCCGCTCCGGGGCCTCGCGCCGGCGCCGCTCACACGAGCCGTCCCTGAGCCGCGGCGGGCTCCGGCGGCGGCCCGGGGTCCTGGCCCAGCATCTCGCGCAGGCGCCGGGCCGAGGTCGGCGCGTCGCTCGAGCGGTTGTTGTTGAACATCACGCGCACGTCGCTGGCGCGAGCCGCGAGGTCGCTCACCCGTCCCACGATCTCCTGGAGCTCGTCGTCGGAGTACACCCAGCCGAAGCGCTCGGCCACGGTCTTGCCGCGCACGTAGCCCTCGGCGTCGCGGCCGTGGAGGCGGAGGTAGGCGAGGTCCTCACGGGTTACGGCGTCGACCGGGGGCATCAGCGTGAGATGCTCGCCTCGCGGGGCGTCGACGCACACGTAGGCGGCCCGGTGCTCGGAGAGCTCCTCGAGGGTTCGCTCGATGCGCTCCGGACGCACCCACGCGCGGTGACGCAGCTCCACCGCGACGGGGCGCGGCGCGAGGCGCTCGAGCAGCGGCCCGAGCTCGGCGAGGGCATGGTCGCGGGGCGTGAAGGCAGGCGAGAGCTGAAGGAGGAAGGCGCCGAGCCGTCCGGCCCGCTCGAGCGGCTCGACGGCGTCCAGGATCCGGTCGGCCACCGACGCCTCGAGCTCGGGAGTGAGTGCCTGACCCGACCGCGGGAGCCGAGCGCCGCCTCCGGCCGCAGGTCCGGCGGGAGCGAGTCGAGCGGCGCGGCATGACGTGAGAGCAAGCGGTGGAGCTTCACGTCGAAGGTGAACCCGGGCGGGGTCACCTCCACCCAGCGCGCCACCGTGCTCACGTCGGGAACAGCGTAGAAGCTCGAGTTCAGCTCCACTCCATCGAAGCGCTCGGCGTAGAAGGGCAGGCGCTCGCGAGCGGCCATGCCGGCCGGGTACCAGTCGGCGACGAAGCCGGGATCGGCCCAGCTCGAGGTGCCCACCACGATGCGGCCGGCCATGCGGCCAGAGGCTACGGTAGGTTTCCCTCCGCATGCTGATCGGAGTGCCCAAGGAGAGCGCAGAGGGGGAGCGTCGCGTCGCCCTCGTGCCCGAGGTCGTCGAGCGGATGGCCGGCGAGGACATCGAGATCCTCGTCGAGGCCGGCGCCGGCGAGGGCGCGCTGCTGCCCGACGAGCTCTTCGAGCAGGCCGGCGCCCGGATCGCCTCCGATTCCGCCGAGGTGTGGAAGTCCGACGTCGTGGTCAAGGTCTCGCCCCCTACCCGGGAGGAGATCGACCGGCTCGGCGAGCACAGCGTCCTGGTCGGCTTCCTCCAGCCCCTGACCAACCGGGAGGTGATCGAGGCGCTGCGCGACCGCGGCGCCACCGCCTTCGCGGTCGAGGCCATCCCGCGGATCTCCCGCGCCCAGTCGATGGACGCCCTCTCCTCCCAGAGCAACGTCGCCGGCTACCGCGCGGTGCTCCTCGCCGCCCAGGAGCTCGGCCGCTTCCTCCCCATGCTCACCACCGCCGCGGGCACGGTGCGCGCGGCGACCGTCCTCGTGCTCGGGGCCGGAGTGGCCGGACTGCAGGCCATCGCCACCTCCCGGCGGATGGGCGCCACCGTGGTCGGCTTCGACGTGCGCCCCGAGGTCAAGGAGCAGGTGCAGTCACTCGGGGCCAAGTGGCTCGAGCTCGAGGGCATCGGCGACGCCTCGGGAGAGGGCGGCTACGCCCGCCAGCTCACCGACGAGGAGCAGGACCGCCAGCGCGAGCTGCTGGCCAAGGCCATGGAGGTGGCCGACGTCGACGTGGCCATCACCACGGCGCTGATTCCGGGCCGGCCCGCACCGCTGCTGCTCACCGAGGAGGCGGTCAAGCGGATGAAGCCCGGCTCGGTGATCATCGACCTCGCCGGCGAGGCGGGCGGCAACTGCGAGCTCTCCGAGCCGGGGCAGACGGTCGTGCGCCACGACGTCAAGATCCTCGCGCCGCTCAACCTCCCGAGCACGCTGCCCGAGCACGCCTCCCAGCTCTACGCCCGCAACATCCAGTCGATCGTCGATCTCATGGTCGAGGACGGCAAGCTCGAGCTCGACTTCGAGGACGACGTGATCAAGGGGGCGTGCGTGGTGCGCGACGGAGAGGTCGTCAACGAGCGCGCCCGGGAGCTGGTCGAGGCATGAGCCTCGTCACCTCCCTGGCGATCTTCTTCCTCTCCGGCTTCGTCGGCTTCTACGTGATCTCCCGCGTGCCCAACACGCTGCACACGCCCTTGATGTCGGCGACCAACGCCATCCACGGGATCGTCCTGCTCGGCGCGGTGATCGCCGTGGGGCAGGTGAGCAGCGGCCTTTCCATCTTCCTCGCGACCGTGGGCATCGTGTTCGGGATGATCAACGTCGTGGGCGGCTTCCTGGTCACCGATCGGATGCTCCTCATGTTCGGCGGGCGCCGCCGCACGGAGCGACAGCAGCAGGCCAAGAAGGCCGAGCGCGAGGATCCCAACGTGATCAAGGTGAGCTGATGGCGGCGCTGCCGCTCGCGTCGATCTTCCAGAACGGCAACTGGGTGGCGGCCTGGTACATCGTCGCCTTCGTCCTCTTCGTCTTCGGCCTCTCCCGGGTGGCCAAGGCGACCACCGCTCGGCAGGGCAACATGATCGCCGCTGTCGGCATGCTCATCGCCTTCCTCGTGACCCTCGGGCTCAAGGACGTCGGCAACTACGGCTGGATCGCGCTCGGTGTCGTGGTCGGCACGCTCATCGGAGTCCCGGCGGCCCGCGTGGTGAAGATGACCCAGATGCCCCAGATGGTGGCGCTCTTCAACGGCGTCGGGGGCGGTGCGGTCTTCCTCATCGCGTGGGTCGAGTTCCGCCACCTGCATGGGCGCCCGCCCTTCCAGGAGGAGATCTTCTCCCTCTTTGCCGCGATCATCGGCTCGATCTCCTTCTGGGGCTCGCTCGTGGCCTTCGGCAAGCTCCAGGAGATCCTCCCCGGACGCCCGATCAAGGCGCCGGGCCAGGCGGTCATCAACGCCGCGCTGATGCTCACCGCCGTAGCCCTGGCCGTCGTCCTGCTCGCCGGCAGCACCTCGGAGGCCGTCTTCGTCGGGATGCTCGTGGCCGCCGCCCTGGTCGGGCTGCTCGCCGTGCTGCCGATCGGCGGTGCCGACATGCCCGTGGTGATCTCCGGGCTGAACGCCTTCACCGGCCTCTCGGCCGCGGGGACCGGCATCGCGCTGGGCAACACCGCGCTCATCGTCGCCGGGACCCTGGTCGGCGCGTCGGGCTCCATCCTCACCAACCTCATGGCCAAGGCGATGAACCGCTCCATCCCCGCCATCGCCGCCGGCGGCTTCGGTGGCGGCGTCGCCCAGAAGAAGGAGGGCCAGGAGGACCGGCCCGTGCACGAGACCGACGCCCAGGACGCCGCCACGCAGCTCTCGCAGGCGGGCAAGGTGGTGATCGTCCCCGGCTACGGGCTGGCGGTCGCCCAGGCCCAGCGCGCGGTCGCCGACCTCGCCAACGCGCTCGAGGAGCGCGGGGTCGACGTCGAGTACGCCATCCATCCGGTGGCCGGCCGGATGCCCGGCCACATGAACGTGCTCATGGCCGAGGTCGAGGTGCCCTACGAGAAGCTCAAGGAGATGGAGGAGATCAACCCCGAGTTCGAGGGGACCGACGTCTCCCTGATCATCGGCGCCAACGACGTGACCAATCCCGCCGCCCGCGACGACGAGGGCAGCCCCATCTACGGCATGCCGATCCTCGAGGTGGACAAGTCCCGCCGGGTCATCGTCATCAAGCGCTCCATGAGTCCCGGTTTCGCCGGCATCGACAACGAGCTCTTCCACGGCGAGAACACCCAGATGATGTTCGCCGACGCCAAGTCGGGCGTCGGCGACATCCAGAAGCAGCTCGAGTCGCTGTAGCTAGCGCTTCCCCGGGGACCCCTGGGCCGGCGGCAGCAGCAGCGCGGTGAGACGGCCCGCGCCGGCCGCCCACGTCAAGGCGCTCGTGGTGAGCAGGTGACTCCAGTTCGGGATGCCCCCGGCGGCCAGGGCTCCGTTGCCACCGCCGGAGCCGCCGGAGCCGCCGGCGCTCCCCGCGGTCCCGCCTGACGAGGAGCCCGGTGCTCCGCCTCCGGCGGCGCTCCCCGCGGCCGCCGCGCGCGCGCGGCCGCCGCGCCGCGCCACCCGCCCCAGCGGGAACGGCCGCCGGGCCAGCGCGAGCGCCGCCTGGCCCGTCACCCACACTGGGTCCTGGCTGCTCGTGCGCGAGTAGCGGACGCTTCCGTCCCCGGCGGTGAGCGAACGCAGATAGGCGAGGGGAGAGCGCGCACCGCCGCGGTGGAGGCCTTCCGGGTCGTGCCCGGTGGCCACGAGCCCCTGGACCGCCCAGGCAGTGGACTGAGCGTTCGATCCGCCGCCGGGGTTGGCCGGGAAGCCGCCGTCGGGGTTCTGGCGGTGGACGAGGAACGCGACCGCACGTCCGACCGCCGGACTGCCGCCCTGGCCCGAGGCGACGAGCGCCTGGAGCACGCCGCCGGTGTCGTCGATGTCGCTCACGCCACCCCCGCGGTAGAAGTTCCAGCCGCCGTCATGGTCGGCCTGGCGCGCCAGCCACGCTCCCGCCGCCCTGACCGGGGAGGAGCCGGAGCCCACACCCCCCGAGCGCAACCCCAGCACGGCAAAGGCGGTGAGGTTGACCTGCCCGTCGAAGGAGCCGTCGGAGCGGCGGTGGGAGAGGAGCGCGCCGATGAGGTCGCGCCCTCCGAAGGATCGCGCCGAGACCCCGGCCGGCCCCACCACCAGCAGCGTGCGCTCGAGGTCTCCCGCGCCGCTCAGGCCGCGAGCGCCCGCGCGCAGGTAGTCGAGAGCGCTGCGTCCGCCCCGGGAGGCGTCCGCGGGGTTGCGGCCCTGGGCCGCGAGCCCGAGCGTGGCCCACGCGCTGAAGAGGGAGGAGGATCCGAGGCCCGGCCGGTCGCCGAAGCCCCCGTCGCGGTTCTGGGCGTGGGAGAGGTAGGCCGCCAGGCTCGCCGCGCGGGCGGCGGGCGGCGAGCCCGCAAGGAGCGCCAGACCGGCGAGCACGGCGAGCAGCGTCGCCCCGGCCGGGGCGGAGGCGACCCAGCGGACGTCGAGGCGCCGGCGAAAGCGCTCGAGCGAGCGCGCGAGGGCAGGCCCGAAGGCCAGCGCGAAGAGGAGGTTGCCGGTGGCGTGGGCCAGGTTGAACGGGAGCGAGGTGCCTGAGCGTGCCGCGAACCACCGCCACGAGTGGTCACCCGAGTAGAGGGTCCAGTCCGAGAAGTCCATGAGTGCTCCAAACGCCAGGCCCGCGAGCGCGCAGGCGATTGCCAGTGGTACGCGACCGATGCACCGGCCGGTCATCCGGGCGAGCGCCGCGCCGCCCACGCCGACCGCGCCCCACGCCGCCATCTCCCAGGGGGTCCAGGGTCCCTGGCCGAAGAAGAAGTTCGAGGTCAGCCCGGCCACCGCTCCGATCATGAACCCCGGCGCGCCACCCAGCGCATAGCCCGCGATGAGCACGATGTCGGTCGTGGGCTTGACGTTCGGGAGCGGTGCGAACGCGATCCGGCCGAGCGCCGCGAGCGCGGCGAGCGTGCCGACCAGCGCCAGCACCCGCGAGGAGGGACGCGAGCGCTCATACCACGCGACGCCGGCGACGAGCGCAAGGCCGAGCAGGGCGAAGGAGGCCACGATCCAGGTCATGAGGCGAGCTCCACCGCGAGCTCGGAGCGCAGGAGCTCGGCGCCCTCCTCCGGGCGCAGGGCGCCGCCCGCGCCGCCCAGGACGCGGGCGGTCTGCGTCGCGAAGTACCAGCCCCCCGCCAGCACCTCGGCGGCCGGCGCGTCGGCGAGCACCGTCCCGTCCCCGAGGAGGACGACTCGCTCGGCGGCCTCGGCGGCGAGCTCCGGATCGTGGGTCGCGATGAGCACCGCGGCGCCGCGCCCGGCGAGCTCGCGCGTGGTGGCGGCGAGCCGGTCCTTCGCGCCCCGATCCATCCCCCGGGTCGGCTCGTCGAGGCAGACGACCGCCGGCGCCGCGGCATCCGTCCCTTCGCCGAGGACGATGGCCAGCGCGAGGCGCTGGCGCTCCCCGCCGGAGAGGTCGCGCGGGTGCCGGTCGGCGAGCTCCGCCAGGCCGGCGGCGGCGAGCGCCGGCGCCGGCGCCTCGTCGGCGACCCGGTCGTGGATCAGGTAGTCGTTCGGGTTCTGGAGCAGCAGGGCCACGCGACCGGCGGCGCGCACGCGGCCGCGGGTAGGGGCGAGCAGCCCGGCGGCGTGGCGCAGCAGCGTCGACTTGCCCGCCCCGTTGCGACCCATGAGCGCGACCCGTTCGCCGGGGGCGAGCGCGAGGTCGATGCCCCGCAGCACCGCCCGACCGCCGGGCAGTTCGTGCCAGAGGCGCTCGCAGGAGAGGGCGGCCGGCGGGGCGCCCCGCCGGCGGCGAGGGGCAGGGGCCGGAGCGGTCGGGCGCTCCGAGACCGAGCCGGGATCCTCGGCGGGAGGCTGGAGGCCGTGAGCGCGCAGCGTCGCGCGCGCCTCCTTGACGCCCGTGGGAGGTGGTCGCAGACCCGCGCGCGCGAAGAGCCGAGCGGCCGGGGTGGCGAGCTCCGGGCGCTCGCGGGTCGCCCACTCGAGGAAGTCCCGGGGGTCGGCGTCGCACGCGACCTCGCCGGTGGAGAAGGCGATCACCCGGTCGGCCGCCGCGAGGCAGCGCTCGAGACGGTGCTCGACCAGCACGATCGCCGTGCCCCACTCCTCGTTCAAGCGGCGAAGGAGCCAGACGAGCTCGTCCCCGGCGACGGGATCGAGCTGTGATGTCGGCTCGTCGAGGAGGACGAGCGCAGGGCGGCCGGCGAGCGCAGCGCCGAGGGCCACCCGCTGCAGCTCGCCGCCCGAGAGCTCCTGCGTCGAGCGCTCGAGGAGGTGGGCGATGCCGAGCGCGAGCGCCGCCTCCTCCACCCCACGGGCGACGGCCGCCGCGGCCCAACCGCGGTTCTCGAGCGGAAAGGCGATCTCGGACCGCACGCTGCCCATCACGACCTGGGCCTCGGGATCCTGGAGCAGCGTGCCCGCGACCGCGGCGAGCTCGCCGGGCCCGTGATTGCGCGTGTCCATCCCTCCGACCTCGACCGTGCCGCTCCACTCCCCTCCGTGGAAGTGCGGCGCGAGTCCGGCGGCGGCGCGGAGCAGCGTCGACTTGCCCGAGCCCGACGCGCCCGCGACGAGCACGAGCTCTCCCGCCTCGATCTCGAGCGAGACGTCGCACAGCGCGGGCGCCGAGGCGTCGGGGTAGCGGTAGGTGACGCGGTCGAAGCTCAGCATGCGGCGTCAGCCCTCGATGCCCCGACGCTGGGCGAACGGCAGGAGGGCAAGCGCAGCAAGCCCGCCGGCGAGCGCGAGCGTGCCCGCGGCGATCGGCGCATGCAGCGACGGGTAGGCGGAGAAGGGCGCGAGCACGAGCGCCTTAGCGATCGTCATCCCGGCGAGGAGCGCGAGCGCCGCGCCGGCGAAGGCCAGGTCGTGGCGCGACCACGGCCGATGTGCACGCGCCGGGCGCCGCGCCCCTCCGTAGCCCCGCAGCTCGAGCGCGGCCGCGAGGTCGAGCGAGCGGTCGAGCGTGTTCGCGGTGACCGCCCGCAGCAGCGCGACCCGGGGTGCGCTCCCGCCCTGGCTCCCGCCGACCGGCGGGCGGCAGCGCTGGGCGTCGGCCAGGCGCCGTGCGTCCCGCCGCAGCATGGGCAGCACGCGCAGCGCGAGCGTCGCGGTGAGCGCCGAGCGCAGCGAGGCGCGGCGGCTCATCCGGAGCACCTCGTCGGGGTCGATGCCCGCCGAGAAGAGCCGGAAGAGGAGCACGAGCACGAGCGCCCGCAGGGCGAGGATCGCCCCGTAGACCGTGGCCTCGAGCGTCACGTCGAGCGGCCCCAGCACCGGCACGGTGCCCAGACGGGCGATCACCGTGAGGCCGTTGCGCGTCACCAGCGCGTTGATCAGCAGGATGGGAAGCGCGAAGAGGAGCACCCACCAGCCGAGACCGCGCACGAGCTCGCGCCCGACGCGGGCGGCGGCTCCCGCCGCGAAGATCAGGACGAGCTCCGCTCCGAGCACGACGGGGTGGTCGAACAGGAGCGCCCCAAGCGCCAGCGAGGCGACCCACGCGCACGCCGCGCCGGCGCGGGCGGCGTGGAGGGGGCTGGCGCGACGACGGTAGATCACGGCGCCGCTCCCCCCGCGGGGACCGACCCGATCCGGCCGCCCGAGACCACGAGCGCGAAGCGGCGCGCGAGCGCCCGCTCCTGCAGCGCGTCGGCGGCGGCGAGCACGCCGCCCGCGTCCGTGCCCGTCACGAGCCACGCGGGCTCCTGCTTCTCGAAGCGAGTCGCCGCCACGAGGCCGGTACCGCCCGCCAGGCTCTGCGCCACGCCGCCCGCGGCGTTCAGGAGGGCGAACGTGCGACCCGAGCGCGCCGGGCGCAGGTAGACGCCGCTCGCCGCCGGCCCGTTCTCGAGCGGCCGCGCGGCTCCATCGCGCCGGATCGCGGTCCAGGTGCCGACGAGGACGCGCAGCGTCTCCTCCCCCGCTCCCGTGCCCAGCACCGCCCGGGCGGGCACGACGTCGATCGCCTGCAGCCGCTGAGCCACCCGGTCGCAGGCGCGGGCGGCGTCGGGCGCGCACTCGAGCCGCACGGGCGGCCGCCTGCCGCTCAGGTCGTGCGTGAACGGAGCGGGAAAGGAGCCGACCACCGCGGGGCTTCCGTTCGCACCGCTCCCGCTCCAATCGTGGCGATCCCACCAGATCCGGTCGCCGGCATGGAGCTTGGCCTCGGTCGCCCCGATCGGGGAGAGGATCCCGTTCACGAAGAAGAACCAGTCGACCGGGCGCCCGTTCTCCTGACCGCCGGCCAGCCCGTCGATGGACTGCACGAAGCCTCCACCGAAGCGAGTCTGCACCCGGAAGCGGCGCTGCAGGAAGCGCATGACGGTCTCCGCACCCGGGGCGGACGGCGCGGAGACCGCCCCCAGCTCGCGGGCGCCGAAGTCACGCGAGACCGTCAGGGAGACACCCGAGGAGGTACGCGGGCCCGCCCCCAGCCCACAGCCCGCCGCGGCGACGGCGAGCACCGCGCCGGCCGCGGCGAGCGCGGCGAGCGGCGCGATCCTCACCGCACCCGCACCGCCTCGGAGAAGCTCGGAACTAGCCCGGGCGCCGTGGCGGCGATCCCGTAGCGGTCCGGTCGGGTGGGAGCCGCGAGCCGCGCGACGCGGTCACTCCCGGTGAGCGCCCGGGCGCTCCCGAGCCGCACGGTCGCTGCCGCGATCCGCTTCGCCCCACCCTGGTCGTCGTAACCGCGAACGGTCACCGCGACCGTCGCGCCGGAGGTCACCTGCCGGGAGGACGGAGTGGCCTCGAGCGTGCGCTGGCACGAGCTCGCATTGCC
>JAABUQ010012463.1_pt1 | contig 10558 bp, 13 predicted proteins | sample 5560001 | NCBI WGS metagenome assembly JAABUQ01 (sample SAMN10711888, study PRJNA513371) | rock metagenome | isolation source: Antarctica rocks | place: Antarctica: Victoria Land, Finger Mt nord | collected 2015-12-18 | reverse complement strand
ACCCCTGACGAGGTCGCTGAGCTGCGGGGCCTGACCATCAACCAAGTGCTCGGTCTCGCACCCCCCGTGAGCGCCGCGGCCCACGTGGAGGCGCAGCCCGCAGCCACTGATCACGAGGCCGGCTGATGGCCGAGGCAAGCGCCATAACGGTCACCCAGCGGCGTTCGTCCAACGGCGCCGACCGCCGCCAGCTCGAGACCCTGCGCTCGCTCGGCCTAAGGCGTATAGGCCACACGGTCTCGGTGCGCGACACTCCGCAGGGCCGCGGCATGCTGCATGCCGTGCGCCATCTCGTGCAGGTGCACGAGGGCTCCGGCGAGCACGGACCCGGCGGGCAGGACGCACGATGAGCCCGGCGGCGCGTCGGACCCGGGCCAAGCAGCCGACCGCCAACCAGCCCCCCGTGAAGGCCGAGGAGCAGGTCCCTGAGGGGCCCGAGTCCGGGCGAGCACAGTGGGTGGGGCTGCACACGCTGCGCGCGGCTCCCGGCAGTCGACGCCCGCGCAAGCGCGTGGGCCGCGGCGAGGGATCGGGCACGGGCAAGACCTCCGGTCGCGGCCAGAAGGGTGCCGGCTCACGCTCGGGGAGCAAGCGTCGGGCCCGCTTCGAGGGCGGTCAGATGCCGATCCACATGCGCATGCGCAAGCTGCGTGGCCCGCACATGAAGAAGTCGATGCCCTTCGAGCCCTTCCGCACCCACACACAGCCGGTGAACCTGGTCGACCTGCAGGAGCGTTTTGACACCGGAGCCGAAGTGACGCTAGGCGCCCTGCGCGAGCACGGCTTGGGCAAGCGCAAGGGCATCCCGGTCAAGATCCTGGGCCAGGGCGAGCTCTCCAAGGCCCTCACCGTGCACGCCCACGCGTTCAGCGCCGGCGCGCGCGAGAGCATCGAAGCTGCCGGCGGCAGCTGCCAACTCGTTGAGCAGTAGGGTCCGGCGGCCGGGTCGCTTTCAGTGACAGGGACGGGCGCGACAGACCGTTAGAATCTCGGCCTCGCGTCGTCTGTGATCCATCCGCCCATGCTCTCGACCATCCTCAGCGCGTTCACGGTCGCCGACATCCGGCGCAAGCTCGGCTTCACCGCCGCCATCTTGCTGCTCTACCGCCTGGGCTCGCATATACCCGTGCCCGGGGTCAACCTGCACGCGGTCAACGGGCTCTCACAGTTCTCGGGTTCGAACATTTTGGGCTTCCTCAACCTGTTCTCGGGAGGCAGCCTCTCGCGCATCGCGCTGTTCGCGCTGGGCATCATGCCCTACATCACCGCTTCGATCATCCTGCAGCTGCTGCAGGTGGTGGTTCCGTCACTCGAGAAGCTCTCCAAGGAGGGTGAGGTCGGGCAGGCGCGGATCACCCAGTACACGCGCTATCTCACCGTGGGCCTGGCCTTCGCCCAGTCGATCGGCTACGTGTTCCTGTTCCACTCCCTGCAGTCGAGCTCCGGCGAGGCGGTCTTCGATCACTTCGACGCGCCGCACATCTTCATCGTGGTGGTCTCCATGACCGCCGGCACCGTGCTGCTCATGTGGATGGGCGAGCTGATCACCAATCGCGGCATCGGCAACGGCATCTCGCTGCTCATCTTCGCCTCGATCGTCTCCCGGCTGCCCGCCGGGATTCAGGCGTGGTGGACGAGCCAGGACCAGGTCTTCAAGGTGATGATGCCCTTCATCGTGCTCGCCGTGGTGGGGGGCATCGTCTTCGTCCAGGAGGGCCAGCGGCGCATCCCGGTCCAGTACGCCAAGCGCGTCATCGGCCGGCGCATGACCGAGGGCGGTCAGACCTATCTGCCCCTGCGCGTGAACATGGCCGGGGTGATCCCGGTCATCTTCGCCGCCAGCATCATGGCCTTCCCGCCCACCGTGGGCAGCCTCATCCACACCACCTGGGCCCACAGCGTGTCCAACTTCTTCAACCCCAACGGCTGGCACTACGTCGTGGGCGAGTCGCTGTTCATTATCGTCTTCACCTACTTCTACACCGCCGTGACCTTCAATCCGGTCGACCAGGCCGACAACCTGAAGAAGTACGGAGGCTTCATCCCCGGCGTGCGTCCGGGCCGTCCCACGGCGGAGTTCCTGGACCGCATCCTGGCGCGGCTCACCTTCCCGGGAGCGCTCTTCCTGGCCCTCGTGGCCGCGCTGCCCACCATTCTCATAGCCCGCACGCACGCCAACTTCTACTTCGGAGGCACATCCATCCTGATCGTCATCGGGGTGGCTTTGGACACCATGAAGCAGCTCGAGGCGCAGCTGATGATGCGCAGCTACGAGGGCTTTCTGAAGTAGCGCGCTCCCGGGCCGCGGGGCGGCGCGGTGGGATACTCTTGCGGGCCCCCCTCGCCCTGCGCGGAAAGCCCGCGCCGTGGCGAAACCCGAGCCCATTGCCACCCGAGTTGTCCGAACTTAACCTCATCCTGCTTGGTCCTCCCGGCGCGGGAAAGGGCACCCAGGCCGACCGCCTGAGCGAAGACTTCGGCATGCCGCACGTGTCCACGGGGGACATGCTCCGCGCTCAGGTGGCGGAGGGCACCGAGCTGGGACGAGAGGCCAAGGGGTACATGGACGAGGGGGACCTGGTCCCCGACGAAGTGATCGTGGGCATGATCGCCGATCGCCTCAAGGATGACGACGCCCGCGACGGATTCCTGCTCGACGGCTTCCCCCGCACCCGAGGTCAGGCCGACTCACTGAGCCAGGCGCTCAGCGAGCTCGACAGGCGTCTGGTCGCGGCCCTGCTGATCGAGGTGTCCGACGACGAGGTGGTCCGACGCCTGGCCGGGCGGCGCGTGTGCTCCAAGAATGGGCACACCTACCACGTGGAGTTCGATCCCCCCAAGCACGAGGGGGTCTGCGATCAGGATGGCTCGCGCCTGATCCAGCGCGACGACGACCGCGAGGAGACCATCCGCAAGCGGCTGGCCGTCTACGACCGTCAGACGTCGCCGCTGATCGACTACTACGAGACCAAGGGCCTGCTGCGGCGCTTTGACGGCACGCGCGCGGCGGACGAGGTGCACGATCACATCCGGGCATCGCTGGCCACCCTGCGTCTGGAGGAGCAGCTGTGATCATCCGCAAGTCAGCCCAGGAGATCGAGCGCATCGCCGCGGCAGGGGCGATCCTCGTCGACACGCTCGAGCTGGTGCGGGGGAAGGTTCGCCCTGGCGTGCGCACTGATGAGCTTGACGCCGCGGCGGAGCGCTTCATCCGGTCGCGCGGCGCCGTGCCCTCATTCAAGGGTTACCGGGGCTTTCCAGGCTCCATCTGCGCGTCGCCCAACTCCATGATCGTGCACGGGATCCCCGGCCCTTATCGACTCAGCCGCGGCGACATCATCTCCATCGACGTGGGGGTGACCCTCGGCGGATGGGTGGCCGACGCAGCTCGCACGTTCGGGGTGGGTCCCATTGCGCCGGCTGCGCACAATCTGCTCAGCGCCACCGAACGCTCGCTGCACGCGGCGGTGGCCCAGTGTCGCGTGGGTAATCGGCTCGGCGACGTCTCGCACGCCGTGCAGGAGGTGGCGGAGGAGGCGGGCCTGTCGGTGGTTCGCTCGCTCGTGGGTCACGGGGTCGGACGCGACATGCACGAGGATCCCCAGGTGCCCAACTACGGCGATGCCGGGCGCGGGCTGCCGCTGGAGGAGGGGATGGTCCTGGCCATCGAGCCGATGACCACCGCCGGGCGTCCGGCGGTTCGGGTGGCGGGTGACGGCTGGGCTATCTTTGCTCAGGACAGTTCGTTGGCCGCCCACTTCGAGTTCACCGTCGCGATCACCGCGCGGGGCCCGCGCGTGCTCACGCCATGGCACGAGCCGGCCGCCGCGCACCCCGTGTCCGGCGAGCTCGACGGTCAGGATCGGCCCGCCGCCGGCCGGCGCGCGGTGGGCTGAACGCCTCGGCCGGCGCGCAGCCTCGGCTCCGTGCGCTTGTTGCTACAGTCCAGAGTCCCGCGCTCCACGGAGCACTGTGGTGGCGCGGAAGCTCTCCGCGAGGGGTAGCGGCAGCCGTACCGGTAGCCAGAGCCGCCTCGCTTGGACCAGCCGAAAGGGATCATGAAGGTAAGACCGTCGGTCAAGCCGATGTGCGAGAAGTGCAAGATCATCCGACGCCACGGCGCCGTGCTGGTCATTTGCCAAAACAAGCGGCACAAGCAGCGGCAGGGCTAACGCGTGGCTCGTATCGCCGGCATCAACCTGCCGCTCAACAAACGCACCGAGATCGGCCTCACCTACATCTTCGGGATCGGACGCGCCAAGGCCAACGAGGTTCTCACCGATGCCCACGTCAGCGCGGACACCTATGTCCGTGACCTGACCGAGGACGAGGTCGGCCGCCTGCGCGACGTCATCGATGGCTCCCTGACCGTCGAGGGTGATCTGCGTCGTGAACGCTCCCAGGACATCAAGCGCCTGCAGGAGATCGGCTGCTACCGCGGGCTGCGTCACCGCCGGGGGCTGACCGTGCGGGGGCAGAAGACGAAGACCAACGCGCGCACCCGCAAGGGTCCCAAGCGCATGCAGGTTGCCGGTAAGAAGAAGGCGGGCAAGAAGTGAGCGCCGTGGCGGGCATGCACGGCAGCCGCTGCGCCCGCAGCCGAGCGAGCGTGGCCTGAGTGCCCGCTCCCAGGCGTCCCGCGCGCGGGCGACGCAAGCCGCGCAAGAACATTCCCGTGGGCCAGGCTCACATCAAGACGTCCTTCAACAACACGATTGTCTCGCTGACCGACATCACGGGCAACGTGCTCGCGTGGGAGTCGGCAGGGGGAGCGGGCTTCAAGGGCTCGCGCAAGTCCACTCCCTTCGCCGCCCAGGTCACCGCTGACAGCGCGGCCCGCAAGGGCATCGAGCAGGGTCTGCAGAAGGTCGAGGTCTACGTCAAGGGTCCGGGCTCCGGACGCGAGACGGCGATCCGCTCGCTGCAGGCCGCCGGGCTCGAGGTCACCGGTGTGCGCGACGTCACCCCCCAGGCTCACAACGGCTGCCGCCCCCGCAAGCGGCGCCGCGTCTAACTCCCTCCTGCTCACCGCCTACCTCGAGAACTGTAGACAAGCCATGGCCAGAGACACCAGCCCACAGTGCAAGCAGTGCCGACGCGAAGGTCAGAAGCTGTTCCTCAAGGGGGAGCGCTGTCTGACGGACAAGTGTGGCGTCGAGCGTCGTTCCTACCCGCCCGGCGAGCACGGGCGTGGGCGCCAGAAGCAGAGCGAGTACCGGTTGCAGTTGCGTGAGAAGCAGAAGGCGCGCCGCTACTACGGGGTGCTCGAAAAGCAGTTTCGAGGCTACTACGACAGGGCCAGCCGCCAGCCGGGCATAACCGGCGAGAACCTGCTCTCCCTGCTCGAGGCGCGTCTGGACAACGTGCTCGTGCGCCTGGGCTTTGCCGCCTCTCGCCGCCAGGCCCGCCAGCTCATCCGCCACGGTCACTGGACCGTCAACGGACGCCGGGTGGACATCCCGAGCTATCAGGTGCGTCCCGGCGAGGTCATTGCCATCAAGGCCGATACCGCCGCGACCCAGGTCGTTCGCGACGCCACCGAACTTACGGGTCAGATCCCTGCGTGGCTCCAGGCCGATCACGAGTCCCTGACGGCCAAGGTGCTGCGCAGGCCGGAGCGGCGTGAGGTAGCCGCCCCGGTGGCCGAACAGCTGATCGTCGAGCTCTACTCCAAGTAGCAGCCCGACCCGTGCATCGCTTCGCCATGCGCGAGGCGATGCCCCGAGCCGGGCCCGGCCGGGCCCTGGTCGCAACACACGAAACGAAGGACGCTGATGCTTGACTTCCAGATCCCCCGGATCAGCAGCGAGTCCGTGGAGCGCAATCGCGGCACGTTCATCATCGAGCCGCTCGACCGCGGGTTCGGCTACACGTTCGGTAATTCACTGCGCCGCGTGCTGCTCTCCTCGCTGGCCGGTGCCGCTGTCACCAGCGTTCGTATCGAGGGCGTCGCACACGAGTTCTCCACCATCAACGGCGTCAAGGAGGACGTGACCGACATCGTGCTCAACCTCAAGGGCGTGGTCTGCCGCATGCACTCTGACGCCACCGAGGTGGAGGCGCCGCTGGTCGTGGCCGGCCCGGGGGACATAACGGCCAAGGACATCGACCTGCCGGCGGGAGTGGAGATTCTCAACACCGACGTGCACATCGCCACGCTGGACAAGAACACCAAGCTGGAGCTGTACATGACGATCGGGCGCGGCCGTGGCTATCGCCCGGCCGAGGACAACAAGTCAGCCGATCAGCCCATCGGCGTGATCCCCATCGACTCGATTTTCTCGCCCGTTCGCCGTGTGGCCTACGCCGTCGAACCCGCCCGCGTGGGTCAGCGGACCGACTACGACCGGCTCACCCTGGACATCGAGACCGACGGATCGATCGAGCCCCAGGCCGCCCTGCGCGAGGCGGCCGAGCTGCTCATCAGCCAGCTGGCCATCTTCACCGACGCCGATCGTATCCAGGAGCTGCGCGCCGGTCCCGGCGGCCAGCTCGACGGTCACGGCGGCGGCGGAGCGGCCGCGGCCGCCGCCCTGCAGGGGGAGGAGTGGGGCATTCTCATCGAGGAGCTCGAGCTGGGGGTGCGCTCCTACAACTGTTTGAAGCGCGCCGGTATTCAGACCGTCGGAGATCTCATCTCCAAGTCCGAGAACGAGCTCAACGCGATTCCCAACTTCGGCAAGAAGTCAATCGACGAGGTGATCGAGACCCTGCACGCGCGCGGGTTGGATCTGCGTCAGGACTAGACTCGGCGGAGCATGCGACACCAGAAGACACGCCACAAGCTCAGCCGCGACAGCGCCCATCGCAAGGCCCTGCTCATGAACCTGAGCCGGGAGGTGCTGGCCCACGAGCGTATCCAGACCACGGAGGCCAAGGCCAAGGCGGTCAAGCCCCGGCTCGAGAAGCTCATCACCCTGGGCAAGCGCGGAGACCTGCACGCGCGCCGCCAGGCCCTCTCTGCCCTCGGCCATGACAAGTTCGCCGTGTACCGGCTGTTCCACGAGGTCGCCCCGCGCTACGCCGACCGCCCGGGCGGCTACACGCGCATCCTCAAGCTCGGGCCGCGCCGCTCAGACGCGACCGAGATGGTCTTTATCGAGCTCGTCTAGGGCCCGCGCGCGCTGGGCGCGGTGCCCTTCGAGCGAGCGACCGGCGGTCGTGGTCACCAGGCTCACGCTCGAGTACGACGGCGGCGCCTTCGCCGGGTGGGCGCGTCAGCCCGGGCTGCGCACCGTCCAGCAGGAGGTCGAGCGCGCGCTGGAGGCCTTCCTGCCCGCACCTGTGGAGCTGACGGTGGCCGGACGCACCGACCGGGGAGTTCACGCCTGGGGACAGGTGGCCAGCTACGCCCACGAGGCCGTGGACCCCCAGCGCCTGAACGCCCTGCTTCCCGACGACGTCGCCGTGCTCGACTCGCGCCCGGAGGCGCTGGACTTCGACGCGCGCCGCGACGCGCGGGCGCGCACCTACTGCTACCGGGTGCTGGCTCGCCGCGCACGCGGCGTGTTCGAGCAGGGCCGCGCCCTGTGGTCAGAGCGCGAGCTCGACCGTGATCTGCTGCACGCCTGCGCGGCTGCGCTGCCCGGACGCCACGACTTCACCGCGTTCACGCCCACGCGAACTGATCACGTGCGCTTCGAGCGCGACGTGCGCAGCGCGTGCTGGCGCGAGAGGGGGGACGTGCTCGAGTTCTGGATCGAGGCCGACACGTTCATGCGCCACATGAACCGGGTGCTGGTGGGAACCATGCTCGAGGTCGCCGGGGGGCGGCGAGATGCGCGTGACTTCTCAGAGCTGCTGCGGGGCGGCCCGCGCGCCCGTGCCGGCCCCACCGCGCCCGCCCACGGCTTGGCCCTGGCCTCGGTGCGCTACTGAACAGTGGGGTCGCTCGGTCCCCGGGGCAGCGCGCACCCACCGCTCACCGGTAGGCTCGAGCGCATCGCGGGACCGGCCATGCCCAGTCTGCCCGGAGTGAGCCACCGTGACGTCGCGGTCGATGGCGTGCGCCTGCACGTGGCCGAGGCCGGCCGTGGGCCCCCGGTGGTGCTGCTGCACGGCTGGCCGCAGCACTGGTGGGCCTGGCGGAGGGTGCTGCCCACCCTGGCCCGCGATCACCACGTGATCTGCCCCGACCTGCGGGGCCTGGGCTGGTCTGAGGCTCCTACTGCGAGCTATGAGAAGCAGCGCCTGGCCGACGACCTGATCGGACTGCTCGACGCGCTCGGGCTCGACCGGGTGCAGCTCGTGGGCCATGACTGGGGCGGATTCGCGGCCTTCCTGGCCGCCCTGAAGGCGCCTGAGCGCTTCAGCGGTCTGCTCGCGCTGTCCATCTCCCACCTGTGGCCTCCCGGGGGCCCGCCGGACCCGCGCCGCCTGGTCCGTTTCTCCTACCAGGGCGTGATCGCGTCGCCGTTGGGCGAGCGCCTGCTGCGCCACGAGGGACTCGCTCGCCGTTTGCTGCACCGTGCGGGGGACGGTGCCTGGGACGCCGAGGCTCTGAACCTCTACGCGGGGGTGCTCTCACAACCAGCGGCGGCACGGGCCAGCGTCATGCTCTACCGGACGTTCCTGCTGCGCGAGCTCGGTCCGCTGCTGCGCGGCGTCTATTCAGATCGGCGCCTGCAGGTCCCGACACGCATGCTGGTCGGCGACCGCGATCCCGTGATCACACCCGAGTTGGTCGCCGGCTTGTCCGAACACGCCGACCCGGGCACGGTGGCCTGGGAGGCCGGTGCCGGCCACTGGCTTCCGGAGGAGCGCCCCGAGCGGGTGCTGGCCGAGTTGGCGCTCCTGCCCTAGCCCGCGGGGGCCCGCGCGCCCTAGGCGGACAACGGGGCTATCGGGAGTGGTTGCTCACGCGGTGGTGGACCCGACGGCGTGTGGAGTGGTGCGTCCGAGCCCCGCCCGCTCGGTGGTTCGTGTGCACACGCGCGGTGGCCCGAGCGCCACCTGCCGCGCGGTAGGCCGCCCGCAGCAGCGACAGCGACTCGCGCGCGGTCTGTCCGCTCGAGGGCAGGCTGAAGTCGACCGCATCGGGCGGCGACAGGCCGATCTCCAGGTGGGGTGCGCGCGAGATGCCGACGATCCCGCAGCCCACCTGAGCGATCGGCTGTCCGGCGGTCACGTGCGTGCCCACGGGTACGAGCGCAGGTCGGGCGTGCCCGTAGTAGACGAACCGTCCGGCCTCGGGACCCGCGTCGACCTGTAGTACGGGGGCGGAGGAGCCGAAACCGTCGATGCCCTCCTTGACGATCGTCCCGGAGGCCACGGCAAGCTCCAGCAGGCGTGGCCCGCAGTCGTTGCGCCGGCCGCCCAAGTCGACGCCCTGATCCAGCGACCAGGTGCGCGGAGCGGCGACGTGCGAGAGCGGGTACAGGGGAAACGTCCATGTGCCGGGGGATGCCGGCGCGGTGGCGGGTGGAGCGGGCGGGGCCGAAGGACCTCGCGAGCCGGAGTCGCCTGGAGCGGCGCTGCCGCCGCTCGGATCGGCGCGCACCGTGGCGGCGAACAGCAGCGTGAGCAGCACGACAGCCGCCGTGATAACTGGTGGGAACGCCCAACGTCTCATAGGCCTCACTCTGTTTGCGGCCTACGGGGTTAGCTGACGGGCTAGCGCGCATGCGCCTTCCGCGGATGACCGCGGAACTCGCCCCTGATGTTGGGTCCCCCGCTCTCCGGCCCGGCCGGAGACTCGGCGCGCGGGACCCTAGCGCAGAGCAGGGTTTGAATGCCTGGTCGGCGAGATCTTTATCTCATCGGCAGGTTCGGAGGGGGGAAGCGTCGGCGCTCGCCGGGCGCGCGAGCGCCGTCGTGGCGCCGCAGGCTCCCACTATGCTCGCATCCGATGCTCAACGTCCTGCTCACCAATGACGACGGCATCGAGGCCGAGGGCCTGCAGAGCCTGCGTCTCGCCCTGACGGCGCTGCCCGATGTGCGCCTGGCGGTCATCGCCCCCGACGGCAACCGTTCGGCCACCGCACGCTCGATCACCACGCGGCGACCACTCTGGGTGGCCGAGGTGCCCTTCGCCGACGGCACTCACGGCTACGCGACCGACGGGACCCCGGTGGACTGCGTGCGACTGGCCACCCTCGGTCTGGTCGAGGGCTTCAAGGCTGACCTGGTCGTCTCGGGCATCAACCACGGCTCCAACCTCGGCGATGACATCACCTACTCCGGTACCGTGGCGGCGGCGCTGGAGGGAGTGCTGCTTGGTCTGCCGGGGGTCGCCGTGTCCCAGCAGTCGGGCAGGGGAGCGTTGGATTTCCGTTTCGATGGAGGCTTTGACTTCACGGTGGCGGCCCGCTTCGTGGCGCGCCTGCTGCAGCGCGTGGAGCAGGTGCCACTACCGGAGAAGACCCTGCTCAACATCAACGTCCCCGCGGGGACCCCGGCGGGGGTCGAGGTGACCAGCCTGGGCAAGCGCATCTACGAGGACGAGCTGCGCCTCGAGCAGGAGGAGCTCGGACCGCCCAGTCGCCGGCGGTTCTGGATCTACGGGTCTGACCCCGGCTTCGAGGACGAGCCCGGTACCGACCTGGCGGCGGTGGCGGCG
>JAABUQ010012462.1_pt1 | contig 10559 bp, 10 predicted proteins | sample 5560001 | NCBI WGS metagenome assembly JAABUQ01 (sample SAMN10711888, study PRJNA513371) | rock metagenome | isolation source: Antarctica rocks | place: Antarctica: Victoria Land, Finger Mt nord | collected 2015-12-18 | reverse complement strand
CGCCTCGCGTGCGGCCATGCCGACGGCCTCGACAGCTTCAACGCCACGGTCGTCGGCTTCCTGGGCTCGCTGCTGCCGCTGCTGCTGCTGGCCCTGCTGATGGCGGCGGGCGGTAACCCCGACGCATCCCGCAGCCTGGCCGTCGCCGTGGTCGGCCTGCTGGCGCCCCCGGTCCTGTCGCACGCCCTCGCCGCGCGCTGGGGCCGCGAGCGCGAGTGGCTGCGCTACGCCGTGTCGGTGAACTGGTGCCAGTGGGCGCTGCCGATGCTGGTCGCCGTGCTGCTGCTGGTCGTCCGCGCCGCCACCGGCGGCGGTGCCGCGTTCGCGACCCCCCTCGTCCTGCTGGCCGTGGTCGCCTACTGGCTGTGGCTGAACTGGTTCATCGCCCGCCACGCCCTGAAGCTCCCGGGCGGACGCGCCGCGCTGCTGGTGGTCCTGGTCAGTCTCGGCAGCGGCGCCCTGGTGCTGCTCCCCCAGCTCGCCGCGATCGCCCTGACGCGAGGCTGAGCGGGCCGCGGGGAACGGGAAGCAAGGTTGAGGCTCCGCCTCAAACTCCGCCAAAGGCAAGCCTTTGAAATCCATCACTTAGAGCATTTTCGGGTTGCACAGGTTTGAGGATGGCCGAAGGTGGAGCAGACCCTGATAGGGCGTCATCACCAGGCGAGCTCGGATAGCGGCCGAACCCGACAGACCTGAAGATGCTCTAAATAGGAGTTTCCAAAGGCCTCAGGCATGGCGGGTCCGGGCAGAGCCCGGCCTTGCTTCTTGCCTGCCGTCCGCTCCAGCCGGTCCGGCCCGCCCCGCTACAGGCGGGCCAGCTTGCCGTCCGGCGTGAACAGGTAGTCGCCGGGGCGGCCGAGGTAGTCGTGCAGGATGAGGAACCGGACGTTCTCGACGTTGCGGCTCATCGCATGGATGTTCAGCGCGAGGAACTCGGGCGCCACCTGCACATGCGCCTCTCCCCCGTCGCCGAGCTGGACCACGAGCGACGGCCTGCCGCCCGCGACCGACAGCGCCCAGCGCACGCCCAGCGCGGTGACGTGCCGCCCCGGCCTGACAGGGGGCTCGGCGCCGGCGGGCGGCCCCGCGGCCTCGGACGACGACACCGCGGGATTATCCAGCGGACCCGGATCGTCCTGCGCCGCGGCGGAGGACGCGGCATCCCCCGCCTGGTCGGCGGGCGTGCCCTGCGCGCCGGCCGCCGCCGTCCCGTCGGGCGCGGGCTGCGGGGGCGTCGCGGGAAGTCCGGCCCGCAGCCGCTCCACCGCGGCGGCGAGCGGATCCGTGGACACGGGGCCGGCCGTGGCGTCGGTCGGAGGCACGCCGCCGGCCGGCGGCGCGGCCACGGGGTCGGCCGGCGGGGATGACTGCGGCGCCGGCCCGGCTTCCGTCGACACGGCTGGCCTGGCGGGCGCCTCGTCCGGCATCCTGGACAGGTCCGCCCTGTGGCCCGCAACGAGCAGGTAGAGCCCGAACGCGCCCGCCGCGAACAGCCCGCAGGCCAGTGCCAGCCACCTCATCCGTCCCAGCCTCCCACGTTCGCCCCCAGGCCGGAGCAGAAAGCCCAGCGACGCGGCGGCAGGCAAGGCCGGGTCTCCCTGCGCTGCCCATTCCAACGTCCCAAGCGGGCCGTCGAAATCCTTGGGCAGCTACGCCCGGACCCGTCGAAGGCTCCTCCCCCAAGCATGGATCCTCTGGAAACCACTTGCTTCAGTAATGGATTCCAAAGGCTTGCCTTCGGCGGAGTTTGAGGCAGAGCCTCAACCTTGCTTCCTTCCTTCGCGCCCGCCCCCTGGCTCCGCCCGCCACCCCGCCCCACATGCCGCCCCATGGAACAGCACGACGTCGTTGTGATCGGCGCCGGCGCCGCCGGCCTGATGTGCGCGATCGCCGCCGGCCGCCGCGGCCGGCGCGTGCTGGTGCTCGACCACGCCGCCGAGGCCGGCGCCAAGATCCTGATTTCCGGCGGCGGCCGCTGCAACTTCACCAACCGCGACGCCGCCCCGGACCGCTTCCTGTCCGACAATCCCGCCTTCTGCCGCTCCGCGCTGCGCCGCTACACTCCCGCCGACTTCATCGCCCTGGTCGAGTGCCACGGCATCGCCTGGCACGAGAAGACCCTGGGCCAGCTGTTCTGCGACGGCTCCGCGCGCGCCATCGTCGCCATGCTGCTCGCCGAGTGCGAGGCCGCCGGCGTCACCATCCGCCTCTCCACCCGCCCCACCGAGCTGGCGCGCTCCGATCGCTTCCGTATCGACACCGACGCCGGCGCGATCTCCGCCGAGAGCCTGGTGCTCGCCACCGGCGGCCTGTCGATCCCGAAGATGGGCGCCACCGGCTTCGCGCTCGACGCCGCCCGGCGCTTCGGCCTCGCCGTAACCCCCACCGCGCCCGCGCTGGTGCCGATGACCTTCGGCGGCGACGACCTCGCCCTGATGCAGCCGCTCAGCGGCGTGGCGCTCGACACCCTGGTCAGCACGGGCGCCAGCACGAGCGTCAGCATGGGTGCCGGCACGGGCGCCCGCGCCGGCCGCCACAGCTTCCAGGAGGCCACCCTGTTCACCCATCGCGGACTGTCCGGCCCCGCGATCCTGCAGGTCTCCTCGTGCTGGCGCCCCGGCGGCGCGATCACCCTTGACCTGCTCCCCGGCCAGGACGCGGCGGCCTTCCTCCTCGGCCGCAAGCGCACCCGCCCACGCGCCGAGCTGCGTACCGTGCTCGCCGAGATCCTCCCCCAGCGCCTCGCCAACGCCCTCGCGCCCGCGGAACCCAGGCCGCGCAACCTCGCCGACACCCCCGACCGCGCCCTCACGGCGCTCGCCGCCCGCCTCAAGGCCTGGCAGGTCACGCCCACCGGCTCCGAGGGCTACGCCAAGGCCGAGGTCACTCGCGGCGGCGTCGACACTCGTGCCCTGTCGCAGCGCACCATGGCGGCCAACGACGTTCCCGGCCTGTTCGTCGTCGGCGAGGCGGTCGACGTCACCGGATGGCTCGGCGGCTACAACTTCCAGTGGGCCTGGTCGAGCGGCTGGTGCGCGGGCGAGGCGGCATAAGCAGGCAAGGTTGAGGCTCTGCCTCAAACTTCGCCAAAGGCTCGCTTTTGGAATCCATCACTTAGGTAAGTCGGTTTCCAAAACTCCTACGCTGGGAAGAGACAATCCTCGGCGGGTCCGGGCATCGCGGCCTGCCTGGGTTGCCGAGATGGGCGATGGAGGCGGAGCCCTGCGCGCCCGTCTCAGAACTGCCAGCCGATCCCCAGCATCACCACGGGATACACCGGGTGGTTCACCTCCCGCTGGATGCGTCGCCGCTCGCGCTCCGCGTCCGCCGCGACCGACGGCAGCCGCGTGAACGCCCCGCTCATCGTGTACGACAGATGCGGGTTCCCCTGCACCATCGCCCCCACGTCGAGCGACACCCGCACCCGCCCGAACACCAGCGCGCTGTACCCGAGCCCCACCACCGGCGTCACGGCGTTGAACGTGGCGCGCGCGTCGATCCGCCCGGGCGCGCCCCCCGCGACGGCCGCGTGCCCCAGCCGCAGCGTGCCCATCGGCTGCGCGTGCGCGTCGACCTGGTTGCCGTTCACCACCACGCCGGCCGACAGCCGCAGCCGGCCCCCGAACGGATACCAGTCTCCGGTCAGCCCGCCGTTGAGCAGCCGCACCGTGCCGCCGTAGCGCAGCCTCGCGTCGTAGGCATAGGCGCGCTCGCTGTGCGCGATTCTCCCGTCGAGCAGGTCCGCGACGCCGAAGCCGAGTCCGTCGATGTCGGCCCGCACCCCGAACCGCGTGGCCGGCACGCGCACGTCCAGCTCCGGACCGAACCCGAGCGTGCCCCCCTTGACCAGCAGCGACGGCGACCACCCGCCCTGCGCCCGCGCCGGACCCGCCGCCAGCATCAGGACCGGACACGCCAGGAACGCGGCGCGGAAGAACGCCATTGTGGCTCCGACCCGCCCGAGGCGGCCTGTTCAGACCCCCATGCATACCCGCGTCTGATTAACGCTTCCGGAATTCCCGGGCCGGGTCCCGGTGCGGCCCAGACCCGGCCGCAGGCACGCCCGACCCGGCACAGGCCCGCCACCGCGCCCCCTTTGGGCGCGCCGCCGGAAGCGGCTACTCTCGCCCCGCTCCCCCGAAGCCCCTCGTGCGCGCACCAACCTCCGCGACACCCTCCAGCCAGAGAACGAAGGCCGCCCCATGCCGCCGCTGCGCCCCTGCACCGTGGATCGGTCGCGCCGCCCATGATCCGGCTGGAACCCCTCACGCCCGACCACGCACCCGCCATGTTCGAGGGCCTGTCCGACCCCGCCGCCTACACCTTCCTGCCCGACGACCCGCCCGCCAACCTGCAAACCTTGCAGGCCCGCTACCGTCGCCTGGCCGCCGGGCGCTCCGCGGACGGGTCAGCCCTCTGGTTCAACTGGGTCGTCCGGCGCCAGGCCGACGGCACGTTCCTCGGCACCACCCAGGCGACGGTGCAGGGCGGGCGCGCCACCGTGGCCTACCACGTCTTCCCGACGTTCTGGCGCCAGGGTATCGGCCGCGCGGCGCTCGCCGCCACGCTCGACCTCGTGTTCGCCTCCGGGCGCGTGACCCTGGCCCAGGCCCTGGTGGACACGCGCAACCGGGCGTCGCGGGCGCTGCTCGAAGCAACGGGGTTCACTGCGGTCCGCACGATCGAGCGGGCCGACTTCTTCAAGGGCGGCGCCAGCGACGAGACGCAGTTCGAGCTGGCCCGCTCCGACTGGCGGCCCCGCCTGTAGCCGCCCCGGCCTGCCTTGCCTGACGGCGAGAAGCCGCAGTCAGGCAAGGTTGGGCTCTGCCCAAGCCCGCAAAGGGCCGAGGCCCTTTGATCCCTTGACTTAGACTCGTTTCACACCGACTGTTCGTAGCCTGTGCGGCCGGTGTGGCGGTCACCCATGACCGTGCCGGGTTACGCGGTGTAGACTTGGCCGGAAACGAGTCTAAGAAGGGGATTCTCAAGGCTTGCCTTGAGCGGAGTTTGAGGCAGAGCCTCAACCTTGCTTGCTCGGCGTCCGCTCCTCCTCGTCCCGCATCGCGTCGGGCGTGAGCGCGTCCGCCACCGCCTCCTTCTTCGCCTGCGGCAGCAGCTTCATCGTCAGGATGAACGACGACAGCCCCAGGCACACCACGTTCTGCACCACGATCGCCCACTGCCGCACCAGCACCCCGTAGGCGAGCCAGGCCACGAACCCCACCACCGTGATCAGGTACATCCTCAGCGAGATGCCCTCCGTGCTGCGCGAGCGGATGATCGCCCAGGCCTGCGGCACGAAGCTGACCGTGGACAGCGTCGCCGCGAACAGGCTCACCACCGTGACCGCTTCCACCGTCCCCACCCCTACCGCAGGAAGCCCACGATCCGCTCCGCCTCCGCCACGATCGGGTCGGCCACCGCCGCCGCTCGTCGCGCGCCGTCGCGCAGCACCGCGTCGATGTGCCCCACATCGCCCAACAGCCGCGCCGTCTCCTCGCGGATTGGCGCCAGGTGCGCCACCAGCAGGTCCGCCAGCGCGCCCTTGAACGTCCCGAAGCCCTGCCCGCCGAACTCGCGCAGCACGTCCGCCGGCTCGCGCCCCGCCACCGCCGCGTAGATCCCCACTAGGTTGCGCGCCTCCGCCCGCCCCTCCAATCCCATGACCTCCGACGGCAGCGCGTCCGGGTCGGTCCGCGCCCGGCGTACCTTGAGCGCGATCTCGTCCGCGCTGTCGGTGAGGTTCACCCGGCTCTGGTCCGACGGGTCGGACTTGCTCATCTTGCGCGCCCCGTCGCGCAGGCTCATCACCCGCGCCGCCACCACGCCGATCAGCGGCTCGATCACCGGGAAGAACTCCACCCCGTAATCGTGGTTGAACTTCGCCCCGATGTCGTTCGCCAGCTCCAGGTGCTGGCGCTGGTCGTCGCCCACCGGCACCCGCGTCGCGTGATACGCATGGATGTCCGCCGCCATCAGGTCGGGATACGCGTACAGCCCGACCGACATCGCCTCGCGGTCGCCGCCCGCCTTGTCCTTGAACTGCGTCATCCGGTTCAGCCAGCCGATCCGCGCCACGCAGTTGAACACCCACGCCAGCCGCGCATGCGCGCTCACCGCCGACTGGTTGAACAGCACGTGCGCCTGCGGATCGATCCCGCTCGCGATCAGCGTCGCCGCCGCCTCGCGCACCTGGCGCCGCAGCGCGTCCGGCTCCTGCCACACCGTGATCGCGTGCAGGTCCACCAGGCAGTACAGGCACTCGTGATCCGCCTGCAGCGACACCCAGCGCCGCACCGCGCCCAGGTAGTTGCCGAGATGAAGGGTGCCGGACGGTTGGATGCCGGAGAGGATGCGCTGCATCCCCCGCTTGTCCGGCACCACGCGGGGCGGGGTCAAGGGCAGCGCGCAGGACGCGCAGGAAGCGAGGCCGGGCTCTGCCCGGACCCGCCAAAGGGCGAGCCCTTTGGAAACCGATTTATGCCAGCAAGAGGAGTCTCAAGCCTCGCCCCGAGCGGGATCCAGGAGGCAAAGCCTCCCTTTCACCCGCAAGGCCAACCTCCCATGCTCCAGTCCCCGACTTCCCTGATTCTCGCCAGCGCCAGCGCCACCCGCCTCGCCCTGCTGCACGCCGCCGGCCTGCGCGCCACTGCCCGCCCCGCCCGTATCGACGAGGCCGCCCTGAAGCAGTCCGCCCGCGCCGAGGGCGCCACCGCCTCCGGGACCGCCTTGATGCTCGCCACCCTCAAGGCCATCTACGCCCACGCCGCCGACCCCGCGGGAGAGGACACGCTGGTGATCGGCGCCGACCAGCTCCTGACCTGCGGCGACGCCTGGTTTGACAAGCCCGCCACCCGCGCCGAGGCCCGCGCCCACCTGCGCCACCTGCGCGGCCGCACCCACACCCTGCACACCGCGGTGACCTGCCTGCGCGGCGGCATCGAGGTCTGGCACCACGTCGCCACCCCCCGCCTCGCCATGCGCCGCTTCTCCGACGCCTTTCTCGACGCCTACCTCGACACCGAGGGCGACGCCGTGCTGTCCAGCGTCGGCGCCTACCGCCTCGAAGGCCCCGGCCTCCAGCTCTTCGAGCATATCGACGGCGAGCACAGCGCGATCCTGGGCCTGCCCATGCTCCCCCCTGCTCGGCTTCCTCCGCCAGCACGGCATCCTCCCGAACTGAGAGCGAAGGCAGCAGGCAAGGCTGGGCTCTGCCCAGACCCGCCAGGGCGAGCCGCCCTGGACTGGCCTTACTGAGGAAGGCAGGTCCAGGGGCGGCTCGCCCCTGGCGGAGTTTGAGGCAGAGCCTCAACCTTGCCTCGCCTTCCTTCCTCCCGCCCCTCATGCCACGGTGCGCGCAACAAACTGCGGAGGGAGCGCGGCCATGGCCGTCGACAAGATCCACCCCGACGGCGCCAGCGCGCTCGCCGGCCTGCTGCGCGACGGCATGCTGATCCACTCCGGCGGCTTCGGCCTGTGCGGCATCCCGTCTGCCCTGATCACCGCGATCCGCGAGTCCGGCGTGCGCGACCTCACCGTGGTCTCCAACAACGCCGGCGTCGACGACGGCGGCCTGGGAGAACTGCTCCAGACCCGCCAGATCGCGCGCATGATCAGCTCCTACGTCGGCGAGAACAAGCTGTTCATGCAGCAGTACCTGGCCGGCGAGCTGCAGATCGAGTTCAACCCCCAGGGCACGCTCGCCGAGCGCATCCGCGCCGGCGGCGCCGGCATCCCCGCCTTCTACACCCGCACCGGCGCCGGCACCGCGATCGCCGAGGGCAAGGAGACCCGCTCCTTCGGCGGCCACGACCACATCATGGAGACCGGCCTGCGCGCCGACTTGGCCGTGATCCACGCCTGGCGCGGCGACCCCGAGGGCAACCTCGTGTACCGCATGGCCGCGCGCAACTTCAACCCGGTGATGGCCACCGCCGCCAGCGTCACCGTCGCCGAGATCGAGGAACTCGTTCCCCAGGGCTCGCTCGACCCCGACGTCATCGTCACGCCCGGAATCTTCGTGCAACGCATGGTCGTGGTGGGCTCGGCTGGCAAGCGCATTGAGCAGCGCACGACCCGCAAGAGGGAGGCCGCCTGACATGCCCTGGACCCGTGACCAGATGGCCGCCCGCGCGGCGGCCGAGCTGCAGGACGGCTTCTATGTCAACCTCGGCATCGGCATCCCGACGCTGGTGGCCAACCACATCCCGCCGGGCATGACGATCTCGTTGCACAGCGAGAACGGCATGCTCGGCATGGGCCCGTTCCCCTACGAGGGCGACGAGGACCCCGACCTGATCAACGCCGGCAAGCAGACCGTCACCCTGCTGCCCACCAGCAGCTTCTTCGACAGCGCCACCTCGTTCGCCATGATCCGCGGCGGCCACGTCCAGCTCTCCGTGCTCGGCGCGCTCCAGGTCGCGGAGAACGGCGACCTCGCCAACTGGATGGTGCCGGGCAAGATGGTCAAGGGCATGGGCGGCGCGATGGACCTCGTCGCCGGCGTGCCACGCATCGTCGTGCTCATGGAGCACACCGCCAAGGGCGAGGCCAAGATCCTGCCCCGCTGCACCCTGCCGCTCACCGGCGCCGGCGTGGTCGACGTCATCGTCACCGACCTCGGCGTGTTCGACGTCGCCAAGGACGGGGTCCGCCCGGGCCTCACGCTCGTCGACATCGCGCCGGACGTCACGCTCGACGACATCCGCGCCAAGACCGCCGCGAGCTTCACCGTGCACCCGGACCTGCAGGCCAGGCTCGCCGCGTAGGGCCGGGAAGGGCCGCCGCCAAGCAAGGCTGGGCTCCGCCCAGACCCGCAAAGGGCCGGCGGCCCTTTGATCCCATCTTAATATTTAGATAGAAACTTGCAGTTCCAGAGGAAAATGTGACAGGCTGGACTTTAGAAAGCGCCTGAGATATTCTTCAACAAAATAGACTCCTTATTGTATTTGAGGATAGACTTGGTAACGACTTAGAACGACAAATTCGTTATGAAGAAGGTGAAATTGCTTGTGTTTTCGACTCCGGAAGACTAGTTATCCAAGGAAAATCAAGCCTCAACGAAGTGTTGTTTGGACAAGAAGTCAAACAGTTCAAAATCGTAACAGTTTGTAATAATATCATGAGTACTACGTAATCGCAATATAGAGTTGTATATGAATATGACACGTCAGCTAATACTAAGCCTGAAGCTACGTTTAGAAGGTGGAGACTTACTGTGCTAATTATTGACTATTACCATCAGATGGACAAAATACTATTGAGAAATTTGAGCGTGTCAGATCAGAGGCTGCTTTTGTAGTTGTTCTTGCAATTCCTGATGATGAAGGTTTTCGCACTGGTCACGCGGACGAAAAAGCTCACTGAGCGCGACAGAATGCTGTACTTGAATGAGGTATGATATCTTCTGTCTTAAGCAGGGATCGTGTAACCATATTGTTAAAAGATCAACTCTATGGATCACCTGTCAGATGTTCAAGGACTTATATACATGAGAGTTTAAAGATAGAGTGGGTGAGATCGTCTTTTTACTAGTAAAAGAATTAACAGAGAGGAAATATCAATCGATTAGGCAAAATACAAGTAAGATTTCAATCTGTGAAACTACTTTCTTATATTGAAAATACAACCGTCTCTCTTTTATTTATATTTCTTAACCTGTAACCTAATAAATTAATAAAAGTTGGTAAGTTACTGATTATCTTTGTGAATCACCTTTTATTAACTCGATAATTTATGCCTTACGCCAATTAGCGCCGCTAAGGCTTATGCATCCAATCCCCCCCCTCGCGACGATAACCCGGCACGTGGCCATGCCAACCGCGCCACAACCGGAGATTGCTTCGATGATCCGCCGCACCACCCTGCTCGCCGCCACCGCCCTCGCCCTCGCCACCCCCGCCTTCGCGCAGATGGCCCACTCCGGCGCCATGCAGAGCCACGCCGCGCAGTCCGACGTGATGGTCGGCGGCCAGGCCATGTCGCCCGCCAAGACCATCGTCGCCAACGCCGTGAACTCCGCCGACCACACCACGCTGGTCGCCGCCGTCAAGGCCGCCGGCCTGGTCGACGCGCTCTCCGGCAAGGGTCCGTTCACCGTGTTCGCCCCCACCAACGAGGCGTTCTCGGACCTGCCCGCCGGCACCGTCGACACCCTGGTCAAGCCCGAGAACAAGGCGATGCTGACCACGATCCTGACCTACCACGTGGTCCCCGGCGACTACTCCACCACCAAGCTGCGCGCCCTGATCCTCGCCGGCCACGGCCGCGCCGAGCTCAAGACCCTGCAGGGCGAGCCGCTGACCTTCATGATGAACGGCTCGAGCAACATCACCGTCCGCGACGCCAAGGGCGGCACCGCCGACATCACCATCTCCGACGTCAACCAGTCCAACGGCGTGATCCAGGTCGTCGACCACGTCCTGATGCCCGCCGCCTGAAGACGGCAAGGTCACGGTGAGTGTCAAAGGGGTTGCCGCGCGGGTCTCGTAACGACGTGTGCTTATCCGGGTGTCATCAGTGTCTGCACGGTGGCTGTCTGGACGACGATGTCGCGCTCG
>JAABUQ010012461.1_pt1 | contig 10560 bp, 8 predicted proteins | sample 5560001 | NCBI WGS metagenome assembly JAABUQ01 (sample SAMN10711888, study PRJNA513371) | rock metagenome | isolation source: Antarctica rocks | place: Antarctica: Victoria Land, Finger Mt nord | collected 2015-12-18 | reverse complement strand
GCAAGCAGGACAGCAAATGGCACAGGGCGACCTCTACGAAGCTGGAAAGCCGCCTCCATACCGCTGTTACATCACCTCGCCGCCGCTCACGTCCAGCCCGCTACGGCAGAACTGAATGGCCCTGCGTCAGCACGTGGCCCAGCGGCAGCGGCTCCTGGTCGAACACGTCGAGCGCCGCGTGGGCCATCGGGCCGGAGCGCAGCGCCGCCACCAGCGCCGCTTCGTCCACCAGCGCGCCGCGGGCGGTGTTGACCAGGATGGCGCCGGGGCGCATCGCGGCCAGGCGGGCTGCGTCCAGGAAGCCCCTGGTTTCGTCCGTCAGCAGCAGGTGCAGCGACACGACATGGCTTTCGGCAAGCAGCCGGTCGAGCGGAACGAACTCCATTCCCTCGGCGGTCCGCGCCGTGCGGTTCCAGGCGATCGCGCGCATGCCGCCACCGCGGGCGATGCGCGCGACCTCGGCCGCGATCCCGCCGTAGCCGATCAGGCCGACCGTCTTGCCGGTCAACTGCATCGCCTCCGTCCGTATCCAATGGCCGGCCCGCATGCCGCCGTCCATCCGCGCGAGGCCGCGGGCCGCCGCCCACATGAGGGCGATCGTGTGCTCGGCCACCGCCGTGTCGCCGTAGCCCTTGATGGTATGGACGGTGATGCCGAGTGCCGCCAGTTCCTCCAGGTTCATGTAGCTGCGGGCGCCCGTGCCGAGGAAGACGACGTGGCGCAGCCCCGTGCAGGCCCGCATGGCCTCCGTCGGCAGGGCCGTGTGGTCGTCCAGTATGAAGTCGTACCCAGCCAGCATTGCCGGCAGGTCGCCCGGCGCCACCTGTGCCTGTATGGTGACATCAATCGCCGGGTCGCCCTCCCGGCGCATGGCGCGGAACACCTCCGCGAGATCCTCGGTCGCGTCCAGGAACAGTCCCTTCATGCCGGCCTCCAATGCTGCCCCTGATCCTGCGATGCGCGGCCCCGCCCGGCAAGGCTTGGCGGACCGGCTTGCCCCCCATGCGGCCCGGCGCTGAGCCTTGGCCCGCGCGCCGACCTCAACGCCGCTGCCGCGGCCCAAGCCCCGGCCCACGTCCCCTGGGGCGCCCGTGCCGGTCCCGGCGTCCAAGCCGGGCCGCCGCCTGGCCCGGCGGGTGTTGCGGGCGGGGGCCATTGCGGCCGTGTGGGGCGCGCTGGCGCTGGCTTTGGTGCTGGCGTGGTTCGGCCGCGACCTGCCGCGGCCCGAAGTCGCGCTCGACGCCATCCGGAGGCCGGGCCTCACGCTGCAGGACCGCGCCGGCCATGCCTTCGCGACGTTCGGCGACGTGGTCGGCGACCCGCTGCGCCTCGGCGACCTGCCGCGGTTCCTGCCCGCCGCCGCGGTCGCCGTGGAGGACCGGCGGTTCTACCGGCACCCCGGCATCGACCTGATCGGCATTGCCCGCGCGGCGTTCGTGAACCTCCGCGCGGGCCGGCTGGTGCAGGGCGGCTCGACCCTCACGCAGCAGGTCGCGAAAAATCTGTTCCTCACCAACGCCCGCACCCTGCATCGCAAGGTGCAGGAAGTGATGCTGACGCTGTGGCTGGAGCACGCCTTCTCCAAGGCGGAGATCCTGGAGATCTGGCTGAACCGCGTTTACCTCGGGTCCGGCGCTTGGGGGGTCGATGCGGCGGCGCGGATGTACTTCGGCGTGTCCGCCCGCAAGCTGAACCTATGGCAATGCGCGGTGCTCGCCGGGCTGCCGCGCGCGCCATCCCGCATCAACCCACGCAACGATCCCGCCGCCGCGGCGGCGCGTGGGCGGGAGGTGCTGGCCGCCATGGCCGATACCGGCATCATCTCCAAGGCCGAGGCGGACGCCGCCGCCGGGCAGATCGCCTTCCCGCCGCGTCCCGTCACCGCCGGCTGGTTCGCCGATTGGGCAGCGGATGCGGCGCAGGCGCAGATCTCGCCTGGCGCTGACGCCGTGCTGCACACGACGCTCGATGCCCGGCTGCAATCGGTCGCCGAGTCGCGGCTCGTGGCCACGCTTGACGGCCCCGGCGCTTCGGCAGGGGTGGGGCAGGGGGCCGTGGTGGTGCTGGACGCCGCGAGCGGCGCCGTGCGTGCGATGGTCGGCGGGCGGGACTGGCGAGCCAGTCCCTTCAACCGCGCGACCGCCGCCCGGCGCCAGCCCGGGTCGGCGTTCAAGCCCATCGTGTGGCTGGCCGCACTGGAGCGCGGCCTGCGCCCGGACGACACGGTGCTGGACGCGCCGCTGCGCATCGGCGGCTGGTCGCCGCAGAACTTCGACGGCACTTTCCACGGCACGGTGACGCTGGAGGAGGCGCTGGCGCAGTCGCTGAACACGGCGGCGGTCCGGGTCATGCAGCAGGCGGGCGGCCCGCGCGCGGTCATCGCGGTGGCCCGGCGGCTGGGCATCACCGATAGCCTACCCGACAACTTGTCGCTGGCGCTCGGGACCGGCGAGGTCGGCTTGCTGGAGTTGTCTGTGGCTTATGCCGCCTTGTTCAACGGCGGTCACGCTGTCACGCCGCAATCCATTGATACGATCGAGGCAGACCGGCATGTCGTGCGCGTGCAGCGGCCGGTGCAGGACCGCGTGGTCAGTCCCGACCTGGCGGCGATGATGACGCGCATGATGGCGGCTGTGGTGTCCCGCGGCAGCGGGCGGGCAGCGGCAGTGCCGGGCAAGCTGACGGCAGGCAAGACCGGGACGACGCAGGACTACCGCGATGCCTGGTTCGTGGGCGCCGTGGGGGGTGTCGTCATCGGCGTCTGGCTGGGCAACGACGACGGCCGTCCCATGAAGGCCGTCTCCGGCAGCGGCCTCCCGGCACGGCTGTTCCGGGACATCGCGCGGGAGTTGCGTTAAAAGCTGGCGGCTACGGCGCTCCGCCGGGCTGCAGCTTGCCGAGGCTTGCCTGGTTGGTCAGTTCGTAGGCGTCGGCCAGCAGGGTGAGCCGGGCGGTGTTCGGCAGCTTGCGAAACGCTTCAAGCAGCAGGAACTCTTCGTTGGAGGGGGCGGGGGCAGAGGCGCCGTCACCGCCTTCCAGCAGCATGCCGATGGGCACGTTCAGAGTCTGCGCCAGTCGGATCAAACGGGAGGTTTCCGGAAAGCAGGTGCCCCAAATCCAGGCGTGCACGGCGACGCGCGAAACGTGCATGGTCCGGGCCAGGCCGGCTTGCGTCAATTTTCGTTCCGCCATGATGCGGCTCAGGTTGTGGCGGAACCGGTCGCGGGACGGATCGGACCGCGGCTCAGCCTCGTCGGGCCAGCCGCTGAGCATCATCGGCTGCGCCGCCTCCTTTATGGCCCGCCCGCCTGCCGCGGCGCCGGGAGCGCGAGCAGGCTTGGCCTGTTTGGTTTGGCTAGGCATCCCGCAAAAACTCCCCCGTGCGCCTCACGCTCCTGTGACACTATATACCATCGTTGCACTATCGGTATATAGGATATTCTATTCATAGGTTTGTTACCGCCAGCGCGGCTGCGGCGGACGGCTCGGTTGCCTCAGCATGGGCAGGTTCGGGCGTGGACCGGCGTCAACCTGGCTGGGCCGGACCCAGCGTGCCGTCGAAGGCCGCCGCCCAGGCCTGGAACATCGCGTCCTGGTTGAAGTCCTGTTCCGCCTTGGCGCGATTGGCCGCACCCAGCGCCCGGCGCAGCCCGGCCTGCGCCAGCAGCGCCCGCAGTCCCGCCGCCAGCGCCGCGTCGTCCAGCGCGGTCACATAGGGCGCGTTGGCGTCCGCCAGCATCGAGCGGGTGTCGCCCACGTCCGTTGCCGCCACCGGCAGCCCGGCCGCCATCGCTTCCAGCAGCGACAAGGGCATCTGCTCGGTGTCGGACGACATGGCAAACACGTCCAACTGGTTGAACAGACGTGCAGGATCAGCGACATGCCCGGCGAAGCGGACGCGGTCGGCGATCCCAAGCTCCTGCGCCAAGCCCTCCAGCGCTGGGCGCTCCGGGCCGTCGCCGGCGATCACCAGGTGGGCCGGCCCGCCCGGCGCGGCCAGGGCGAAGGCGCGCAGCAGCCGGGCGATGTTCTTCTCCGGCCGCAGCGCCGCGACGGTGCCGACCACTGGGCCGGCAATGGGGCCGGGCCGCCCGTCCGGCTGCAGCGGCCCGGCGAACCGCGCGAGGTCGATGCCGTTCGGCACGTAGCGCAGGTGCCTTGGGTCTAAGCGCCAGACGCCCGTTGCGATCTTCCATAGCGTGCGGGACGGCAGTACGACCAGGCGCCGGCGCAAGACGAGGCGCCGCAGCCGCACCCGGCGCGGCAGCCGCCCGCCTCGGTCATCCGGCCCGAACCCGTCTTCGATGTGCACCTGGCGCACAGCCGGGGCGAGGTTGGCGACGGACCACTCGATGCTGCCCCAGTTGCTCGTCACCAGCAGGTCCGGCCGCAGCCGCCGCAGCACGTCCCGGAAACGCAGGACGTTGCCCAGCGTGTCGCCCTTGCGCACCGCGACGGCCGGGAACTCGATATCGAGCGCCGGGTCCAGCCGTTCCCGGCAGGACAGGTCGCCATCCATGGCGATGATCGCATGGCGCCATCGCCGGCCGAAATGGTTTACGATGGCGGCGAACCGCACCTGCACCCCGCCCACCGCGAAGGTGGGGAACACGTGCAAGATCAGCGGCGGGCTGGTCGGTTGCGGCATCTTGGCCTTTGCGCGGTGCGCCGCGGCGTATCGTTGCCGGATGGAAGTTGCAAGAGTGGCGTCGCCGCAACCTGTCTTCGAGAACCTCGGGCCGCCCGTGCAGACCCGGCGAATGCCGCTTGGGACTGGTTGCACTGTCCGCTAGGATACCACCGGACATACGATTGCGGGAGTGCGCCCCACTCGTTTCGCCTGCAATCGGTCCTGTGCCGCCCTCTGTCGCGTGGAATCCTTGACGATGCCTGGCGCCCAAGCTGTGCCGAATGCAAAGGTCCGGAACAGCTTACGGCGCGTGTTCCAGCACTCCGCGCTCTATGCGTTCGGCAACGTCGCCGGCCGGGTCGTCGGGTTCCTGGCGATCCCGTTCTACTCGCGGTTCCTATCGCCCGCGCAGTACGGGCTGATCGAGCTGATCGAGCTGAGCACCCAAACCATTGCCATCGCCTTCGGCCTGCAGGCCATCGGCACCGTGCTGACCCGGCTTTACCACGACCAGGCCTCGCCGGAGGCCGAGCGCAGCGTGGCGTCTACCGCGCTCATCGCCACCGCGGTGCTGAGCGCCTGCGTGACGGTCGCAAGCGTCGCCGCCTCCGGGGCGATCAGCCGCGCGGTGTTCCACACCGATGCGTGGGCCACGCTGCTGCAGGCGGCCTTCCTCGCCATGTTCTTCGCCAGCACGGTCGAGGTCGTGCTGGTCTATGAACGCATGCGGGGCCATGCGCGGTTCTACCTCGCCTATTCCCTGATCACGCTGGGCTTGAACCTTGGGCTGAACATCCTGTTCATCGGCGGGCTTGGCGCCGGCGTGTGGGGCTTCGTGTCCGGCAAGCTCATCACGAGCGTCGGCGGCGCCGGCTTCCTGGCCTGGCGGCTGCGGCGGGACGTGGGCTGGCATTGGCGCGGCGCCTTTGTGCCGGAGTTCGTCCGGTTCGGCGCGCCGCTGATCCTGTCGGGCCTGTCATACTTCGCGATCCACTTCTCCGACCGCTTCTTCCTCACCTCGGCCGTGTCGCTGGCCGAGCTTGGGCGCTACGCGCTCGCCTACCGCTTCGCCCTGATGGTCAACGGCCTGGTTGGCGACAGCTTCGCGAAGAGCTGGACCGTGTCGCTTTACCGTCATACCAGCGACCCCGGGTGGCGGGAGCAATTCGCCCGGATCGCCGCGTTTTTCACCTTCGCCGTGGCATTGGCTGGGTTCGCTATCGCGGTGTTCGGTCCCGAGCTGCTGCGCGTCATGGTGCCCGCAAGCTTCTTTCCCCCGGCGCTGCTGCTGCCGATCCTGGTGCTGGCCTATGTCGTGCGGGACGTCGCGGACTTCTTCCGCAGCCTGCTGCTGATCAACAAGCGGTCCGTCCGGGTCGGCAAGATCGCGCTGGCCGCGGCCGTGCTGAACCTGCTGGCCAACATGCTGCTGATCCCGGCCTATGGCACCTATGGCGCGGCCTGGGCGACCTTGCTGACCTGGTCCACCTACCTCATCGTCTGCTGGATCGCCGCGGACCGGGAGCACCGCTTGCCCGTCGACGTCGCCGCCTATGCCCGCCTGCTGGCCCTGGCCGTCGCCGCTTACGCCGCCGCGGCCACGATCCGCGCCGACGGCTTTGCGCTGCAGGCGGCGCTCGACGGCGCTTGGATCGCGCTGTTCGCCGCTGCCGCCGCCGCGGTGTTCCTGTCCGCATCCGACCGGCAGGCCATCCTTCGCCAGATGGCCAGCGCCATGGCGGGCACGCTGGTGCCGGAAGCGCCGGGTCCCGGGGCAGGCGACCGCCATGTCCTGATGCTCGCCTACTATTTTTCGCCGCAGAACGCGGTCGGTGCAGCCCGGCCCTCCCGGTTCGTCCGCTACCTGCGCCGGCTGGGAACGCCGGTTTCGGTGGTCTGCTCCCCGCTTCCCAAGCCCGGCTCCCGGTATGAGGAACGTCCCTCCACCCCCGCGTTGCACGGCGGAGGGCAGGGCGGCCCGGCCAGCGACGAGCTTCACGCCATTCGCGTGCCCGGCGCGTCCCGGGCGCGCAGCCAGCACAGGCTCGACGCGATCAGCCGCTTGCTCCAACTGGTGCAGCGCGTGCTGCTGCCGTATGACGACCGGCTCGCCTGGCTGCCTTATGCCTGCGCGGCTGCGGCTGCGGAGGTCACGCCGGGCACGGTGCTGGTTTCGACCCATCCGCCCGTGGTCACGCACCTCGCGGCGCTGGCGCTCAAGCGGCAAACCGGCCGGCCCTGGATCGCCGACTTCCGCGATCCGCTGCGGGGCAATCCGTCCCGGACAGCGCTCCGAGCCCGGCTGATCGACCGGGCGACCGAGTGGCTGGTGGTCCAGCAGGCCGACGCCGTGATCGCCAACACCGACGCGTCCGCCGCCATGCTGGCGCGCCGCTATCCCGCATGGGCCGGGAAGGTCAGCACGATCTGGAACGGGTTCGACCCCGAGGACCGGATGGAGCCGCTGCCCCGTGCCGACCGGGCGCGCCGGGTCATGAGCCATATCGGCTCGCTGTATGGGACGCGCACCCCGCTGCCGTTCGTCGCGTGCCTGAACCGCTTGATCGAGGGCGGGGCCATGCCGCCCGGCGCCATCCAGTTCCGTCAGGTCGGCTATAGCGATCCCGAGTGCCTCGATCCCGCCGAACCGGCCTATCAGGCCCTGCAAACGCATGGCTGCCTGCACGTCGTGAACCACATCGTCCCGCAGCGCGAGGCGCGGCAGGAGATGCTGACCGCCGACTGGCTCCTGCTGCTCGACATGAACGAGATCAATCCTGGGGTGCAGATTCCGGCGAAGACATTTGAGTACATCCGGGCCTGCCGTCCGATCCTGGCGCTGACGACGCCCGGCTCTTCGACCGAGCGCGTGTTGGCCCTGTCCGGCATCCCCCACGCCTGCGTTGATTTTGCCGCAGCGCCCGAGCAGTTCGATGCGGAGGTCCTGGCCTTCCTGCGCCGCCCGTTCTCCGACGTGGCGCCCAGCGCCCGGTTCTGGTCGGAGTTCGATGCCAGCCGCCAAACTGCGGCCTTGAGCGCGCTGATCGACCGCGTGCGCTGCAAGCCCTCCCCACAGCCGGTCGGAGCTGATCAAGCCATCGCGGAAGGCCGTCCCGCATAGGCCGGATGGGTGCTTCGATGCGCAACGCGGGCTGAAACGCGGTTTGAGAGGGCGAAAGGGTTCAAATTTTTGCCCCAACCCTGGCAATGTGCCTGGCGCCCTTGGCTCGGCCACTCAGTCGTTGAGAATATTGGCTTGGCTGGGGGACCTGGATTCGAACCAAGGCTTTCCGAGTCAGAGTCGGAAGTTCTACCGCTAAACTATCCCCCAACGACGCAGCGCGTTGCGACCGGGCAGATACCATGCCGCCCCCGGCTGAGCAACCATCCGCAGGCGATTGTGAATATTCAGCTTGCGCCCGCTATCGAACGGCGTGGACACTGGTGCCATATGGGACCTTTGAAGGGACCCCGGATGGTCGATGCGCTGCAATCGAAGTGGGATCGAGGCTCACGCCCCCCGGCGTTCGCCGCGCTCGATCTCGGCACCAACAACTGCCGGCTGCTGATCGGCGCGCCCTACGGCGGCGGCTTCCGGGTGCTGGACAGTTTCAGCCGGATCGTGCGGCTGGGCGAGGGGCTGCAAACCACGGGGAAGCTGAGCACCCTGGCCATGGACCGCGCCATCGACGCGCTGCAGGCGTGTTCGGCCCGCATGGCCCGGCGGCCGATCCGGGCGACGCGGGCCATCGCCACCGAGGCGTGCCGACGCGCTACGAACGTCGGCGAGTTCCTGGCCCGGGTGCGGGCGGAGACCGGCATCCGGTTCGACGTGATCTCGGCCCGGGAAGAGGCGGAGCTTGCCTTGGAAAGCTGCGCCACGCTGCTGACCGGCGCGGGCCGCCGGGCGCTGCTGTTCGACATCGGCGGCGGCTCGACCGAGCTGGCCTGGGTGCGCCTCGGCGGCCCCGGCGTCCGGCCAGAGCTGATCGGCTACGACAGCCTGCCCATCGGCGTGGTCAACCTGTCCGAGCGCTACGGACCCGCGGCGTACACCGCGGACGGGTTCCTCGCGATGGTGGATGACGCCGCCGCCCGGCTCGCGCCGTTCGAGCGGGTGCACTGCATCGGGCATGAGGGCCGGATGGGCGGCGTGCGCCTGCTGGGCACCAGCGGTACGGTGACGACGCTGACCGGGGTGGCGATGGGCTTGCAGCGCTATCGGCGTCCGCTGGTCGATGGCCGCGTGCTCAGCGCGGCGGCGGCGGACGGTGCGCTGGGCGTGCTGCAGGGCCTCGGGCGGGACGGGCTGGCCCTGCATCCGTGCGTGGGCGCGGAGCGGGCGGACTTCGTGCTGCCGGGCTGCGCGGTGTTCGAGGCGATCCGACGGACCTGGCCGGCCAGCGAGGTCGTCGTCGCGGACCGCGGCCTGCGGGAGGGCATGCTGCTGCGCATGATGCGCCAGCGGCATGGCGGCCCCTACCGGGCGGGGGCGCCGAGGGACTCGCGCGGCCGGGCGTTTCCCCGTACTGCATTGCCGGCATGAGCAACGACACCCCCAAGAACTCCACGGCATTGCCGTCCCGGGGCCTCTCGGTCTCGCTGAGGACGGCGCGCGGCCGCACCACGGCATCACAGAAATGGCTGCAGCGGCAGTTGAACGACCCCTACGTGCGGGCGGCAAAGGAGCAGGGCTGGCGGTCCCGCGCCGCCTTCAAGCTGATCGAGCTTGACGACCGCTTCCACCTGATCGGCAAAGGCTCGAAGGTCGTGGACTTGGGCGCGGCGCCGGGCGGCTGGGCGCAGGTGGCGGTGAGACGAGGCGCGGCCACCGTGGCAGGCGTCGATCTGCTGCCGATGGACCCGGTGCCCGGCGCCACGGTCCTGCAAGGCGACTTCATGGACGACGCCATGCCGGGCCAGCTTGCGGCGCTGCTGGGCGGCAGGGCGGACCTCGTGCTGTCGGACATGGCGCCCAACACCACCGGTCACAACGCGACCGACCACCTGCGCATCATGGCGCTGGCCGACCTTGCGCTGCATTTCGCGCTGGAGATGCTGGGGGAGGGCGGCGGCTTCGTCGCCAAGGTGTTCCAGGGCGGGTCGGAGCGGGCGATGCTGGAGCGTATGAAGCGCTCCTTCGCCAGCGTCCGCCACGCCAAGCCGCCTTCCAGCCGTAAGGAGTCGAGCGAGCTATACGTGGTGGCGACCGGGTTCCGGCCTCGTGCGGCGGGGTAGCTGTAACCGCTTGCAATTATCAGGCGTTGTGCTCGCAAACGGAGCAGATTCCTGCTCAGATTCACCGACGATAAACCAATGGGCCTACCTACATTATCTGCCACCGTGCCCGTCACAACCTTCTGTTGATGAGCACGAACCCGGATGATTGCGAGTGCCTATACGTAACCTGCAATTATTGTAATAAACCTGATGATTGCAGTTTTCTATATTTTATGGCGTGACCCCGGTTTCGAACTGAGCGACCTAACAAGTTGATGAGACGTATCCGGAGTTTCAATGACTCGCTTCACCATGGTCGCTGTCTTGCTCTCCGCTCTTGTGACCATGACGGCAACAGCCCAACAATCGCCGCAAACTACGCCGGCGGCGCCTACCATGGTCAGCACCGAGCAACTGCGCCTCGATTTCATCACTAACGAGTTGGCGGCCGAGCGTCGTTACGGAGGTGGTCGGCAACTCGTGACGTTTGGTGAGATGCGCAGTCTCCGCCGAGAGCGTGACGGCTCCGTAGTCATTCAGTTCACCGGTGTTGAGGCCCATTTGTGGCCCAATATGTCCATGGAAGCAGCTACTTACCGCCAAGAACAGTAATCGGGGCATAACCCCGGGGAGCTCTGGCTTTTTCGGCTTGTCAAATGCGGGCGAGTACGATTCGCTGGTTGCATGTCGCCGCCCGCCCGTTTGTCCGA
>JAABUQ010012460.1_pt1 | contig 10562 bp, 14 predicted proteins | sample 5560001 | NCBI WGS metagenome assembly JAABUQ01 (sample SAMN10711888, study PRJNA513371) | rock metagenome | isolation source: Antarctica rocks | place: Antarctica: Victoria Land, Finger Mt nord | collected 2015-12-18 | reverse complement strand
TGCTACCGTAGAAGTCAGACATTGCCCGGCTCGGGAACCCCCCTTGCGATCAGACGCCTACTTCGCCCCTTGTATGCAGCAGAGCGGCCTCAGTACAGCCCATCCAGCAGCGTTGAACAGCCCTGCTTCGAATGAGGACCCCAATGCACCGCACCACCCGCACCATCGCCGCTATCGTCGGGCTGATCGCAACCATGCCCATGGCCCGACAGGCTCCGGCCGCCGTGCCGTCCTCCCGCCGGGAGGTCGTCCCGCTGCAAATGGATGCCGGACGGATCAAGGATCTTCAGACCATGCTGGACCAGCACGGCTTCTCCGCTGGCGAAATCGATGGGCTTTGGGGGCCGAACACCGCGGCCGCCCTGAGGCGCTTCCAAGCTGCCAAGGGCCTGCAGGCATCGGGGCGGTTCGACCAGGCGACCCTGGCCGCCCTCAGCGCTGGGGGCGCCGTCTCGGCGTCGTCGGCCGCGGTGCCTGCGGTTCTGTCACCTGCGGTTGTGGCCACCCCCGCACCCGGCGCGCCGGCCGCGGCGACGACGACCCCCGTGCCCGGGGGCGGTCCCGGCGCTGCAGCGGACCGGACGCTCGGCACCAACGCGACCGGCACCAACCCCGCTGGTTCCAACGCGGGCGCCAATGCAGCTGGGGGCGAGAACAACCAGGCCGTGGCGACCACGAACGCCAACGCGCCCCAGCCGGCGCACGGCGCAAACTCGTTCAGCAAGGGCGAGGCCGGGCGCCGCATCGCCAGGCAGGGTTTCCAGGACGTGAGCGACCTGCGCACGGACGGCACGGGCGTATGGCGCGGCACCGCGACCAAGAACGGCCAACATGTCCAAGTCTGGCTCGACTACAAGGGCAACGTCGGCCAGCAATAGCACGGACCGCGGCACGACATGGCCGATCCCGCTCGTTGCGGCTCTACGGCCGTATCTATCTGAATGCGTGAGCAACGGCTCCAACTGGCATACCGGACATCACGCGCCTAGGCGCCGCTGCTGGGTCCGTAGTGGCACGCACAACCCTGCAACCTATCCAGAGGGGCGCCCATAATGCCGCCACCGACAGTCCCACCGCCCCGCGCGCCGAACCTCAGCAGCGCGCTGTCCCGAAACATCGCCGCCCTGAAGATGCGACGCGATGCCGCGTCGGACGCCCGCAACTGGGGCGAGCGCTTCGCCGACCTGATGACCCGGTTCGCCGGCAGCATGCTGTTCGTCTACCTGCATGCTGCCATCTATGGCGCCTGGATCGCGGTCAACCTCGGCCTGGTTCCAGGCGTGCCGCAGTTCGACAAGTCCTTCGTCATCCTGGCGACGGAAGCGTCCGTGGAAGCCATCTTCCTGTCCACGTTCGTGCTGATCAGCCAGAACAAGATGGCCGGGGCCGCAGACAAGCGGGCCGACTTGGACCTGCAGATCAACCTCCTGGCCGAACACGAGCTGACCAAGGTCGCCGGCATGGTCGCGTCCATCATGGAGCACCTGGGCATTGCGGCCTACCAGGACCGGGAAGTGAGCGAGATCACGCAGGACATCGCCCCCGAGGCCGTGCTGGACGAGCTCGAGCAGGTAGGGACCAGACCTACCCGCTAGGCACGGGCACCGGGTGCGCCGACCGGCGTTGCGTCCGGCTCACCGCAGGACGATTTCGACACGACGGTTCTGTGGCTCGCGTACACCCGCTGACGTGGGCACGAGCGGACGGGTGTCGCCAAGGCCCTGGATGTCGATCGCAGCCTGCGCCACGCCGTGGCGAACGAGCTCGGCTGCCACCGCGCGCGCGCGACGCAGCGACAGAGCTTGGTTGTAGGCGGGTGTGCCGCTGCGGTCCGTATTGCCTTGCACCCTGATCCGGGTGGTTTGCACTCGGGTGGACGCCGCGGCAGCCTCGGCGATGATCTGCCGTGCGCGCTCGGTCAAGTCGGCGCGGTCCCAGTCGAAGAACACCAGGTAGGTCCGAGAGGGTACCTGCTCCGACCTGGGAGGTGCCACTGGAACCGGGAACGGCGGCGGCGGGTGATTGAACGCGTAACGGACGGCGACCGCCACTATGCTGTGGTTGAAGTCATCGCCCTCCCGCAGGCGTGCGCGCGTTGCGACGCCTGGCGCGAAAAGCTGCCCCTTGAGGTCACGGTTTCCGGCGATGCCAACAAAGCGATACTCAAGCGTGAGGGCCAGGCCGGGGACCGCCTCAATCGGAAGCGCAACGCCAAGGATGCCTTGATAGGCGAAGTTGCCATCCGTGCCGGTGTTGCGGAGCAGGATTTGGCCCGGGCTGGCCAGGCTGACGTTCTGGTTGTGCGACACCAGGTAGCCGGCCCCGGCGCCGACGTAGGGCGTTATGCCAAGCGGCAGCGAGCCGAGGCCGACCTGGTTGAGGTCGATGTCGAAGATGGCGTTGACGAACCCGCCCCACTTTTCCTCGGCGCCCTGCACGGATTGAAAGCTGTTGCCGAACAGGGAGCCTGAGTTCCGCCCCCCAACGCCCGACAAGCTGTTGTGGAAGTAGTCACCCTCGACTTCTACGCGCCAGCCATTGCCTAACCCATAGCCGACGCTGGCCAGCAAGCGGTATCCGGGGTCGAATTGCAACCGTGTCCCACCCAGGCCGAGGTTGGGGCCGGCAGTGGTGATGGACCGCAGCGTTTCGTCCTGCAGGAAGTTCACCCCGGCGCCAACACCGACATATATGCCGCTGATCGGCTGTGCCTGTGCTGCAAGCGGGGCTGCCACCAGGGTCGCCACAAGCAGGTTGTTGCGCAACGTCATCCTAAAATCACCCAACAAGCATCCGGCCATACGGAGGCTGCAATCGCACGGCCACTGGGTCAGGGCAACTGCTTGAGGTTGGCGCTGGCCGTTGCGGTGGGTTTCTGGGTTGGGATGAGGTAACCATCCCCCGTTACGGTGGTTCATCCGGGCTTTCATTACAGGACAAGCAAGGCACTTGGCTGCTACCTGATTGACGCTACCGGAGCTTTTCGGCTTGCATCCGGCGCTGCCGTCGGCTTGTGACGCTGGCAGCTATCAGAGTCGAAAGACACAGTGTAACCAGAGATTTGCATCCCTTTTACCAGCCTCAAGCTGCACCAAAAGCGCGGATGAACCCCTATTCCATGCCTATCCACATCGAACATCAATCACCAGCACCGCATCCGGGTCGGACAGCACCTCAAGCGCGTAGTCGCGCTCAACGTCGCGCATCGCATCGGCCTCCCACCAGCCGCGGCCCAGGATGGCCTGCTGGCGCCAGGGACCAGGGTCGCCCGTCGCCTCGGCCCGTATCCAGCCGGTCTTGCGCCGCTCCGGCCCCAGCAGGCCGTCTAGGAACAGACCTGCCGACTGCGCTGCCCGCTCCTAGGTGAACACTGCGCTGCCCGCTCCTAGGTGAACAAGGGACAGATGCGGCCCTTGACCTCCCGCAACGAGTGTGACCACAGCCCCAGCGCAGCTTCCATCAAGGCACCCGACATCCCACGCACTCCAAATTGTCAGGACATAGCCAGTTGAGGACGACCTTACGCCTGTAATGCTCGCCAGGGCCGGCCCATCGCTGGGTTGCATCAGTGCGGGCCATTCCACCAGCCAATCTTCACATGATGCTTGGCGCTAGTTGTTCTGGCATGGGCCAGGAGCTGCTCCTGAGACTCGGATATCGCGTAGGGGTCTTGCCGGCCAGCGCTCCTGGCACCCTGGCGGAACCTTCGCCATGTAGGCTGCTTCATAGCATGGTGCCGATCGGATGCCGGCTATCTCCGCCGACATCGCGCGGACCGCTGAACAGGGAACAATCGGCATGATTAAGAAGTCTCTGGCGGCCATGGCCGTCATGGCTACCGCCCTGGGCGGGTCCGGCCTGTTCCAGAACACCTCCGTTGCCCAAACCGGCCCGGCCGCAACTCGGCCGGACCAGAGCGAGGCCAGCCATCAGAACAGCCCGATGGGTCCGGCCACGGCCAATCAGGACTCCGGCAATAACGGCGTCGGCACGCTGGGGTCGCTGGACAGCAGCCCCGGCAAAGCCACTAGCACCGTCGCCGGCGTGGACGGAGGCAAGACCGGCATCGGCGGGGGCAGCAGCAAGGGTGCGGCCGGGGCCATCGAGAGCGACCCGACCCAAGGGGGCGGCAAGAAGACCCAGTAGGCCGCACCGAAGGCCAGCCAAGGCCAATTCAGTCGGCAACAACGCCTCGGACCCTGCCGTAATGTAGCAGGGTCCCGCGTGTCGTGCCGGCGCCAACCACGAGCAGGAGCACACATCATGGCGGATAACCCGAGCAAGATCGCCGATCAGACCGAGGGTGCACGTTTGCACAAGACCAACAACGACACGAAGAACAATGCCAAGGCGGCTGCCATGGAAGCGCTGCAGGCCCGGCTGGCCGACGGCATCGACCTCGCGCTCGTCACCAAGCAGGCCCACTGGAACCTGAAGGGCCCGCAGTTCATCGGTGTCCACCTGATGCTGGACGGGTTCCGCGACGAGCAGGACAACTGGAACGACATGATGGCCGAGCGCATCACCCAGCTTGGCGGCACCGCCCGCGGCACCGTGCAGGAGGTGGGCCGCGAGACCAAGCTTTCCCCCTACCCGACCGACATCTACGCGATTGCGGACCACATCAAGGCGCTCATCGAGCGCTATGCCGCCTTCGCCAATGCGGTGCGGCAGAACATCGACGACACCGATGAGGCCGGTGACGCCGGCACCGCCGACCTGCTGACCGAGATCTCGCGCGGCGTGGACAAGCAGCTCTGGTTCCTTGAAGCGCACACCCAGGAGCCGAGCGGGACGTTCCGCAACTAGCCACCTGACGGCCGGTCCACTGGGGGGCCGGCCACGTCATGGCTTTCTGCCCTCGGCGCGGTGCCGGCGCGTCAAAGGGGCTAGACCGCCTGGCAGCTCACTGCCAGATGGGGCCGATCGCGGCCTTTGATCCGGCCAAGGATCGCGCTGTCATTCTGATGCGCGCTGGCAACGCCCTTCAGGGTGTCGGCAAGCCGCACTGCAAGTGCCACGATCATCTGCGTGGGATTGGCGTGACTAACGGTCGGGAACACCGAGCTTCCCGCGACGTACAATCCCCGGACGCCATGCACCTGGCACTCCGCATCGACCACCCCGTTCGCCGGATGGTCTGCCATCCGCGTGTTAGTCAGCGTAGATACCGGACCCAGGGAAAATGTGAGCATCCAGTGTGTTACGGCGCTGATCAGCGTCGAAACCCGCCGCTGATTTACACAGGGACACCCAGAAGATGGTGTACTGCCCCTCGTCCTGCGCCTCGGTCAGGGCCGGCAAGGCATCGGCCGGCTGCGTCGCGAACAGCCGCAGCACCAGCGCCAGGAAGGCTACGAGCCCAGCGTCCCAGGCGACCAGCGCCCGGGTCTGCAGGCCCAGGCTGGACGGGAGGACGGCGAAGGCTGCAGCAATTACCGTCAGCGCGGCGAAGGTACGCGGGTGTCCGCGCACCACGCGGCCAAAGTTGAGCGTCATCCGGTGAACACCTTCTCATGTGAGGCGAGGCTGGCTTCGGCGGCACCCGACCAGGGCAGGTCAGAACGTGACGGTGGTGCGCAGGCCGAGCACGGCCGCGTCGCCCAGCCGCTTCTCCGGCCGCTGCGGGTTCGGCACGCTGCCATTCGGGTTGAACACGTACTGCGCCGTGGGCTGCACCTGCCACCAGGGCGCGATCTGCGCCTGGTAGGTCAGCTCCAGCACGGACTCGTGCCGCCGCACAGGATAGAACCCGTTGGTGAACCGCCCGGTGTCGCTGTCCAGCTTGGCCGCCGTGTCACTGATGCGCGCGAGCGCGAAGCCCAGGCCGACCGTGTCGCTGGTGCGGCCGGGGATCAGGCCTTTGTAGGTCACGCCGGCGTCCACGTAGAAGTTGACCAGGTTGCGGTCGCCCGGCGCGCCCATCAGGCGCAGGAACACGCCGGCCCCCTGGTCCTTGGTGCCAGCCTCCCGATAGACGAGTTGGTCGGCGACGGCATACAGGCTGTAGCTGCCGCGCCGGTTGCGCCCCGTCGAGGCCGTGCCGGTCGGGTCCGCCAGGGAGGTGCCGGAGCCGTTGCGCCGCTGGTCGGCGAAGTTCTGCGAGTCGAAGTAGGCGCCCGCCTTGTAGGTGCCGGGCAGGCCGGTGGCGCCCTCGCCCTGGTTGATGCCGTACTGCGCCTCGGCAATGACGAACACGCCGTCCCGGAACCGGAACGCGGTGCCGGAAGGGTCTCGGTCCTGAGGGACGCCGCGGCCCGGCCCTGCCGGGTCGCCGTTGAACACGCCCAGCAGCAGGGACAGGTTGTCCCGCGGCACCCACTTCACCCGCACTCCGGGCGTGGCCAGCGGGTAGGCCGGGCCGCCGCTGGGCAGGTCGCTGCTCGGGAAGGTGCTCCAGCCGAAGGTGTGGTTGGTGAACAACCCGGCGTACTGGCTGATCATGAACTCCTGGTCGGCGGCGAGCTGGCCCGCGCGGACGGCCAGCTTCTTGTCGAACAGCACCTGCTCGTACCACAGCTCGAACAGCAGCGTGCCGCGCGGCGCCTCCAGGCTGCTGACGGTGTTCAGGTTGTTTCCAAGGCTGTTCGTGCTGAGGCCGCGGCCATGGATTTGGTAGCCCGTGGCGTTGAAGGTGCCGCCAACCAGGCCGAATGCCTTCTCGGTGTCCACGCCTACGCCGAACTGGGTCAGCCCTTCGTAGATTACGCCCTGGCGCACGCCGCCGGTGGGGTTGCCGAATACGTCGGTGCTTTCTGTTAAGCCGAAGGTGACGCCGCGGTCGGACAGCCGTGTCCGAAGTCCGCCCAGGTCGCCGAACAGGTTGCCGCGGTCCCAAATGCCCTGGGGTCCCTGCTCGCCGGGCTTCACGGCAGCCTCGCCGCCCGGGGTGGCCTGGCGGCTCTCGGCGGCGCCCGGCTCGGTCTTCTCGCTCGGGCCGGGGGCGGTCTGGGCGGCGGGGCTGCTGCCGGGTCCAGCGCCGGGAGTGCCACCGGGCTGGCGATCCGGTTGGCGAGCGGTCTGGGCGGCAGCCGGCACGGCAAGCAGCAATGCAAGGACAGCGGGGACAGCAATGCGATCAGTCATCGCGCTTGCCCTCCTCGGCCCCGGCCGGCTTGCTGCCATCCGGCTTGCCCGCGGCTTGCCCGCCCGCTGGCGTCTGCCGCACCTCTGGCATTGCAGCCTCCTTGCGTTCGCTGGGACCTGGGGCAACGCGGGCGCGGTCGCTCGTAGCCGGCTCAGGCTTTTGGTCGTCCACCTGCAAGAGGTCGTCATCCACTGTGGGGTCCATCGGACCGGTCAGGGCACTCCCCGTGAGAGGTGGCAGGGGGTAGCCGGACGGCGACGCCAAGCCGCTGAGGCTTGCGGCCGCCATGGCAGCGGTCAAAAAGACGGGTGCGGATCGGGATCGCATGGTGCGGCCTCGCTGGTCAGGCAATGGGATGGTGGGCGCTTGTGGAAGGGCATGACGATGCAGGCCCGGATGCTACCGCTGTCGCGCCACGGCCACGCGCCCGCCGCGCCACGCGCGCATCCCTGCCCGGGTCAGCCGTTCCGCACCTGCGAAAAACGCGCCGACGCCTTCGGGGCTGAGCAGCCCGCACCCGTTCAGCACCCGGGCTGTGGCCAGCAGCGCATCGGCGCCCCTGAAGCAGAGCACGATGCGGATGCTCCGGCTCCAAGCCGGATGGGCTGCGGCTGCCAGGCTGGTCCCCGCCGGCGGTGGACGCTGCCAAGCTGCGTCGCCGAGGCTGGACATCAGCCCGCCCCGCCGCCGCCGGCCTCTGTCTTGCCCACGCGCGGACGCGATCAGGGCTGGCCGGCACCAGACCGCGGCCGGCAGCGCGCGGCAGATCGCAGCCGCCCGCCGCTCGGCATCCTGGCGCAGCAGCTCGGGCACGGTGGCCACCGTTGAAAGCCGCCGGAAGGCGTTCATCTCGCCGTCCCCTTTCAGGCCAGCGCGAGCTGGACGAGGCGGAACAGCACCATGCCAACTGCGACGAGCAGGTAGCCGCGCAGCACCAGCATCCAGACGCGGGTCGCGCCCGTGATCCGGTTCGGGCCAAGCTCCTGCAAGGGCGGCATGCGCCAGGTCGGGCGCAGCGCGCGGTCCAGCACGGGCGCCACCGGGCCGCCCCTGCCAAAGGCGAGCGTCAGCCCGGCGGCGACCAGCGCGACCGCCGTGCCGCCGCCCAGCACCCACAGGATCGTCTGCCCGGTGATGTCAGGGTAGAGCACCGAGGCCGTGAGCACGACCGAGAGCATGACCAGCACGGCGATCACCGACCCCGTGAACAGGTTGGTAAAGCGCCCGTTGACCCAGGGGCCCAGCACCGCCCGGTCGTTGCACAGCAGCAGCAGGAACACGGTCGCCGAGGGCAGCAGCACGCCGGCCAGGGTCTGCACCCCCTCCGTGATCAGGCCCAGCGGCGCGCCCGGGATCAGCACCAGGATGGCTGCCGCCGCGATCAGGCCGCAGTACACCAGGTAGAAGCCCTTTGCGTCCGTGGCCTTGCGGTGCAGGGAGTGCTTGAGCTGCAGCACGTCGCCCAGCGCGTAGGTCGTGGCCAGCGACACGGCCGAGGCGCCGATGATGCTGGCGTCAATCAGGGCGATGGCGAACAGCGCCGCCGGCAGCTTGCCGACATACTTCGCCAGCCCCTGGGCGACGCCGCCTGCGTCGGTGAAGTTGCCGGCCTCCGGCTGCCCGGCAAAGGTGGCAGCGCAGAACGCCATCATGGCGACGGCGCCGATCACCACGAAGGTGATGCCGATCCACAGGTCGGCCTTCTCGTAAGCCATGAAGCGCGGCGTGATCCGCTTGTCGATGACGTAGCTCTGCTGGAAGAATAGCTGCCACGGCGCCACGGTCGTGCCGACGATGGCGATGACCAGCAGCAGCACGTCGGACAGCTTGCCCGCCGCAGGCAGTTGCGGAAGCACGAAGTTCCGCGCGACCTCGCCCAGCGGCGGATGGGCTAGGACGAACACCGGCACCAGCAGCAGGCTGCCGAAGCACAGGAACAGCGAGAAGCGCTCGAAGCGGCGGAAGTCGCCGGTGGCCGCGGCTGCCATCGTGACCGCCGCCGCCGCCAACACGCCCCACAGCTTGGGCAGGCCGAGGTAGTCGAGGCCCAGGCTGACGCCGATGAACTCGGTGACGATGGTCAGGCCGTTTAAGATGAACAGGTCAACGACGCTGAAGGCGCCCCAGAACTTGCCGAAGCGCTCCAGGATCAGCCGGGCGTGGCCGACGCCGGCGACGGCGCCCAGGCGCAGCACCATTTCCTGGTTGACGTACAGCACCGGCACCAGCAGCAGCAGCGTCCACATCAGGCTGGTGCCCTAGTTCTGCCCGGCCTGGGTGTAGGTGCCGAACGCGCCGGCGTCGTTGTCGCCGACCATGACGATCAGGCCGGGGCCGACGATGGCGGCCAGCGTTCGCAGCTTGGCGCCCAGCGTGCGCCGGGGCTGGTCGTCGCCTTGGCGTATGGTGCCCAAGGCGCCGCGGATGTCGCCTACGTGGGCGCTGTCCAGGGCGGCGGTGGGCTGGGACGGATCAGGGGGCAGGTTGGTATCGAGCATGTCTGTTCTCGCAGCCGGCTGATTGAGGGCGGGTGGGCAGGGCGCCTCCTGGCGCTAGGCGTGCGGGTTGGCAGGATCGTCCGTGTCAACCGACCAGCCGCACACGGGACGGCCATCCGCGCCCAGCCGCCAGGCGGCGATCAGGCGCCGACATGGGTTCGCCACAGCGGTAGGAGCCGCCGCAACGGCACCGGCGCAGGGCGCAGCCACGGGAAGGAAGTGCGCCGGCAGGGCGTGCCGGCGGAGGTGGATCAGGTCGAGATGGGCGGCCATCGGCTGCCTCCTTTTGCTCAAGCGTTGGCTGGAGCTCGGGAGGGCGTGGCCGCCCAGGTGTCAGCGCTTTATCGGCGCGGGCACCTCAGCGGGACCATGCGCAACCCGAGCACGGGACCAAGCTGGACGACGGCTGCGGCAGGCACGAAGCGCCTACTGTCGCCCTCGGCGGACTGGCTGCTAGGTCGGGGGGTCATGTGATCCTTGGTTGGTGGCGGGAAGTTGGTGGCGGGTCCGGCAGGGGCCGGGTGCGGAATCTGCCCTGGCGCGAACCAAACGGCTCGCGTTCAAGACGAGGCTGCCCTATACCCCCGTAGGTATGAGCGCAACCCCAAAAAGCCCTGATCCCGAAAAAGCCAAGCTGGTGAAGCGGCTCAGCCGCATCCGCGGCCAGGTGGACGCGCTGCAGCGCGCCATCACCGAGCAGGACGCTCCGAGCGCCAAGCTGCTGCAGCAGGCGACGGCGTGCCGTGGCGCCATGGACGGCTTCATCGCCGAGGTGATCGAGGACCACATCCGCGAGCAGGTGGTGGACGCCAAGGACCGGGGAGAGGCATCCCGCGCCGCCGAGGAGCTGATGGCGAGTCGCCCGGGGGAATCTCACCCCCAGGCGCTCCTAGAACCGTGCTTGAACCTCTCGGTTCACACGGCTCCCGATGTTCGGCCGTTGACGTGCAAATGTCGAACGGCTTTGCCTTGTCCAC
>JAABUQ010012459.1_pt1 | contig 10562 bp, 14 predicted proteins | sample 5560001 | NCBI WGS metagenome assembly JAABUQ01 (sample SAMN10711888, study PRJNA513371) | rock metagenome | isolation source: Antarctica rocks | place: Antarctica: Victoria Land, Finger Mt nord | collected 2015-12-18 | reverse complement strand
CCCAGGAATCCGATGACAATATGAAAATGGCCCCGATCGGGGCCATTTTCATATCGTTGCCGCTCGCCGTCACTGGCCTGCTTTCTCTCCGACCTGCTGGCCTGGAATCAGACCGCCGTTGACAGCGCCGAGCGCGTGCTCGATTTGCCGAAATCCTATTGAGGCGGCGCATGAGTGAATTCGGCATCACCGCCTACGGCGCCTACGTCCCCCGATTGCGGATCGATCGCGCGATCATCGCCGACGCGCACCGCTGGGCCGTGCCCGGACTCAGGGCCCAAGCCAAGGGCGCACGCGCGTTCACGAGCTGGGACGAGGACGCGATCACGATGGCAGTCGAGGCCGCGCGCGACGCGCTCGGTACGAAAGGTACAGGCAATCTACAGGCACTGCGGCTGGCGTCCACGACATTCCCCTATGCCGATCTCGCGAACGCCGCGATCGTTGCGGGTGCCTTGGGCGCGCCGCGCACGATCGCATCGCCGACACCGGCGGGTCGCAGCGCGCGGGCACGTCCGCGCTGTTGCAGGCCCTGCGTGGGACCGAGCGCGCGCTGGTGATCGCGTCCGATGCCCCGCACGCCAAACCCGCGAGCGGCCAGGAACTGAGCTTCGGCGCCGGAGCGGCGGCGTTCACCGTGGGCGATACGGGCGTGATCGCGCGCCTGCTCGGCGCGGCGAGCGTCACCGAGGTGTTCGTCGACCATTTCCGTGCGGCGGAAGCTAACAGCGATTACAGTTGGGAAGAGCGCTGGGTCCGCGACGAGGGCTACGCCCGCATCGTTCCCGCCGCTGTGAGCGCCGCGCTCGCCGACGCGGGGATTGGCATCGGCGACGTCCAGCATTTCATCATGCCCTCCTATCTTCGCGGCGCGGCGGACGCGGTCGCGAAGAAGCTCAAGTTCGCGGGCACGGTCGCGTCCGCCCTCGACGACGGCGTCGGCTATGCGGGCGCGGCGCACGCGCTGCTGATGCTCGCGCGAGTGCTCGCGGACGCGAAGCCGGGCGAGTGCCTCCTGCTCGTCGGCTTCGGCCAGGGCGCGGACGTGCTCGTGCTCCAGGCAACCGACGCCATCGTCGCGGCCAGGCCCGCGCGCGGCGTATCGGGCGCGGTCGCCGACGCGTTGCCGACGGACGCGTATTTGAGAATGCTGTCCTTCCACGACGGGATCGACATGGAGTGGGGAATGCGCGCGGAAAAAAGCGGCAAGACCGCCTTGACCGAGCAATATCGCGCCGCCGGTCAGATGCAGGCGTTCGTCGCTGGCAAGTGCCGGGACTGCGGCACCGTCCAGTTTCCGCAGCTCCAATATTGCGTGAACTGCCACGCGCCTTCGGATCGGTTCGAGGGCGTGTCGCTCGTGGACGCGCCTGCCGAGGTGCTGACGTCGACCGCCGACTGGCTGTCCTATCACCCCGCCCCGCCGCTTTATGTCGGCTTCGTCCAGTTCGACAATGGCGCGCGCGTGCTGATGGAGATGGTCGATATCGGCAAGGATGGGGTCGAGACGGGGCAGGCGCTCAGGATGGTGTACCGGATCAAGGAAAAGGACCGGGCGCGCGGCTACAACCGGTATTTCTGGAAATCCACGCCGATCGCGGCGGCTTGAGGACAAGGGCATGGCGACAGGCATCAAAGATAAGGTGGCCATCATCGGCATGGGCTGCTCAAAATTCGGCGAGCGCTGGGATGCGGGCTCGCCCGAACTGATGGCTGAAGCCTTCAACGAGGCGCTCGCCGACGCCGGGATCGAGCGCAAGCAGATCGAGGCCGCATGGTTCGGCTGCTACGGCGATGCGATCAATGTCGGCAACTCGTCGATCCCGGCCGCGACTGCGCTGAGATTGGACGGCATACCCGTCAGCCGCATGGAGAATATGTGCGCGACCGGCACCGAAGCGCTGCGTGGCGCGACCTATGCGGTGGCGGCGGCGCGGTCGATATCGCGCTCGCGATCGGCTCGGAGAAGCTCAAGGACACCGGTTACGGCGGGCTGCCGCCCGCGTTCAAGGGCACCTTCAACGAGGGCTGCCGCCCGCGTTCAAGGGCACCTTCAACGATCTGTGGATGCCGATGGGATCGGCCCCGGCCGGGTTCGCGCAGCTCGCGGCAGGCTACCGCGCGCGCTACGGGACGTCCAAGGAGGACATGAAGCGCGCGATCGGCCATGTCTCGTGGAAGAGCCACCAGAACGGCGTCCACAGCCCCAAGGCGCACTTCCAGAAGGCGGTGTCGATGGAAACGATCCTGAACGCGCCGATGATCTCCGATCCGCTGGGTCTGTTCGATTGCTCGGGCGTGTCGGACGGATCGGCGTGCGCGATCGTGACCACGCCCGAAATCGCCCGCGCGCTCGGCAAGATCGATATCGTCACGATCAAGGCGCTGGAGCTTTCGACGAGTTCGGGGCGCGAGACGCAGATGAGCGACTGGGACGGATCGTACGTGCCGAACACGCGCAACGCCGCCGCGCGCGCCTACAAGGAAGCCGGCATCGACAACCCGCGCGATCAGCTGAGCCTGACCGAAGTGCACGACTGCTTCTCGATCACCGAGCTTGTGACCATGGAGGACCTGTTCCTGTCCGACGATGGCCGCGCCGTGTTTGACGTGCTCGACGGTGCCTACGACCGCTCGGGCAAGGTCCCGTGCCAGATCGATGGCGGGCTGAAGTGCTTCGGCCACCCGATCGGGGCTTCGGGGCTTCGGATGGCGTACGAGGTCTACACGCAGCTTCTTGGCCGCGCGGGCGAACGCCAGCTCGCCAGCCCCTCGCTCGGGCTCACGCACAATTTGGGCGGCGTGCCCTATCAGGGCGTGGCGGCGATCTCGATCCTGGGGCTGCACTAGTGGCGGGGCTTTGGTTCGAGGAGCTTTCGGTAAGGCAGCTGTTCAAGCACGCCATCCGGCGCACGGTCACCGAGACCGACAACCTGCTGTTCTCGACGTTGACGCATAATCCCGCACAGCTCCATCTCGACGCCGAATATATGAAGGACAGCGACTATGGCCGCATCCTCGTCAATTCGACCTTCACGCTTGGGTTGATGGTCGGCGTGTCCGTCGGCGATACGACGCTCGGCACGGCGGTTGCCAACCTCGGCTGGGACGAGGTGCGGTTTCCAGCGCCCGTCTTCATCGGCGACACGCTGCGCGTCGAGACCGAAGTTGCCGAGCTGCGCGAATCGAAGTCGCGTCCCGAAGCCGGGATCGTGACCTTCATCCACCGCGCGTACAATCAGCGCGACGAACTGGTCGCATCGTGCAGGCGCTCCGGGTTGCAGCGCAGGAGGCCCGCGTGACAAACCTGCGCTCGCTGCTGTTCATCCCCGGCGATAGCGAGAAGAAGCTTAGCAAGGCCGACGGCGCGGGTGCGGACGCGCTGATCCTCGATCTCGAGGACTCGGTCGCGGCGACCAACAAACCGCGCGCGCGCGAACTGGTGGCGGCGCATCTCAACGAGAGACCGCGCGGTGGGCGGTCGAGCCAGCTTTGGGTGCGCGTCAACCCGTTCGAAACGGGCATGATCCTCGAAGACCTCGTTGCCGTGGTCGGCGCGGCCCCCGACGGGCTGATGCTGCCCAAAAGCGAGGGTCCAGCTGACGTTCTCAAGCTGTCGCACTACCTCGATGCGTTGGAGGCGCAGACCGGGGTCGAAGCGGGATCGATCAAGGTGCTGCCGGTCGCGACCGAGACCGCCGCGGCGCCGTTCACGCTCGGCGATTATCGCGCGGCCAAATCGTCCCGGCTGCTCGGCCTCACCTGGGGCGCCGAAGATCTGTCGGCGGCACTCGGCGCCAGCACCAACCTCGACGAAAGCGGCGCCTGGTCGCTGACCTATCGGATCGTGCGAACGTTCACGCTGCTCGGCGCCAAGGCAGCAGGCGTGCAGGCGATCGACACGCTGTTCGTCGATTTCCGCGACGAGGACGGCCTGCGCGCCGCCTCGCGCGCGTCGCATGCCGAGGGCTTCACCGGCCGCATCGCAATCCACCCCGCACAGGTTGCGGCGATCAATGAAAGCTACACGCCGTCGCCCTACGAGATCGCGCACGCCCGGCGTATTGTCGCCGCGTTCGACGCGCAGCCCGGGACGGGCACGGTCGGCCTCGACGGCAAGATGATCGATATGCCTCACCTGAAACAGGCGCAGGCGCTGCTTGCCCAGGTAACGACACCGGTATGAAGCGCACCCTCTTCGCCCCCGAGCACGAACAGTTCCGCGATTCGGTCGCCGCCTTCGTCGCAAGCGAACTCGTGCCTTACCATGCCGAGTGGGAGAAGCAGCAGCGCGTTCCCCGCGAAGTCTGGCGAAAGGCGGGCGCGGCGGGGCTGCTTTGCCCCGATCTGCCCGAGGACTATGGCGGCTACGGTGCCGACTGGCTCTATAATGTCGTCATTATCGAAGAGCTGGCGAAGGAGGGCATGAGCGGCCCCGGCTTCATGGTCCATTCGGAAATGGTCGCGCCTTACATCAAGGCGTGGGGGTCCGAAGAGATCAAGCGCGAATGGTTGCCCCGAATGGTAACCGGCGAAGCGATCGGCGCGATCGCGATGACCGAGCCCGGGGCGGGAAGCGATCTGAAGGAGCTGCGTACCCGCGCCGAACGCATCGGCGATCACTATGTCGTCAACGGCCAGAAAACCTATATTTCAAACGGCCAGAACTGCGACTTTATCCTGCTCGCCTGCAAGACCGATCCCGCCGCCGGCGCGCGGGGTGTCAGCATCCTCTTCGTCGAGGCGGATACACCCGGCTTCGAGCGCGGCCGCAACCTGGAGAAGATCGGCCTGAAGGCTCAGGATACGAGCGAACTATTCTTTTCAGATATGCGCGTGCCGGTCGCGAATCGCTTGGGCAAGGAGGGCGGCGGCTTCACGATGCTGATGACCAAGCTCGCGCAGGAGCGGCTGACGCAGGCCATCCGGAGCGCCTGCGTATGCGAGGCCGCGATCGACTGGACGGTCAGCTATACGTGCGAGCGGAAAGCCTTCGGCGGCACCATCGCGGACTTCCAAAACACCCAGTTCGTCCTCGCGCAACTCGCCGCCGAGACGACGTGCGCGCGCGTATTTACCGATCAATGCATCGCCGATCATCTGGTCGGCGAACTCGGCGCGGTGGACGCGGCCAAAGTGAAGCTGGTCGTCACCGATCTGCACAACAAGGTCGTGAACGAGTGCCTGCAGTTCTTCGGCGGCTATGGTTACATGCTCGAATACCCGATCGCGCGCGCCTTCATCGATGCGCGGATCACACGCATCGCGGGCGGTGCTGCAGAGGTGATGAAGCAGATTATCGGCCGCGATCTGTTCAGCCGGAACCACTAGGGCAATGGCACCCGACAAGGTCATCATCTCGTGCGCGATCACGGGTTCGATCCACACGCCATCGATGTCCCCCCACCTGCCCGTGACGGCGGCCGAGATCGCCGAATCGGCGCTCGGGGCAGCCGAAGCGGGCGCGGCGATCGTCCATTTGCACGCGCGTGATCCGGTGGACGGTCGGCCCGACCAGCGCCCGGAAGCCTTCGAACCGTTCCTGCGCGTGATCAAGCAATCCTCGAACGTCGTCGTCAATCTGACGACCGGCGGGTCGCCCTACATGTCGGTCGAGGAGCGGGTGAAACCCGCCGCCGTATGGAAGCCCGAGATCGCGAGCCTCAACATGGGGTCCATGAACTTCGGCCTGTTCCCGATGCTGAAGCGCTACAAGGCTTTCCAGCACGATTGGGAACCGGCGATGCTGGAAGCCAGCCACGATCTCGTGTTCCGCAACAGTTTCAAGGACATCCGCTACGCGCTCGATACGCTGAACACGACCGGGGCGCGCTACGAGTTCGAGTGCTATGACACGAGCCATCTGCACAATCTGCACTATTTCTGGGCCGAGGGCCTCGTCCAGGCACCACTGTTCATCCAGACGTGCTTCGGGCTGCTCGGCGGTATCGGTCCGCATCCCGAGGAGGTGCTGCATATGCGGCGCACTGCGGACCGATTGTTCGGCGACGATTATCGCTGGTCCGTGCTGGGCGCAGGAGCGTCGCAGATGAATGTCGCGGCGCAGGCGGCGGCGATGGGCGGGCACGTCCGCGTCGGCCTCGAGGATAATCTGTGGATCGGCAAGGGCGAGCTTGCGCCGAGCAACGCCGCGCAGATGACGAAGGTGCGCCAGATCGTCGAGGGGCTGGGGCGCGAGATCGCCACGCCCGACGAGGCCCGCGCGATCCTTGGCCTCAAGGGCGGCGACAGGGTCGGATTCTGATGCCGCTTCGGCTCGCAGGGAGAGGCCGATGACCAACAAGCTGGCGCTAAGCGGTCCTGACGAGTTTCTGAACCACCAGTTCGCGCTGCCGCACCAGGTCGTCGCCAGCAGCGATCCAAACTGGCGGGAACGCTATTGGATTTCGATCTTCGACACCCAGGCCAAGGATACGGTGCTGACGCTGGGAGTGGGCAAATACCCCAACCGCGATGTCATGGACAATTATGCCGTCCTCTCGCGCGGCGGGAAACAGCGCAACCTGCGCGCTTCGCGCCAGCTACTGCCGCACAACGACCGGATCTTCGCCGGGCCCTTTTCGGTGGAGATCGTCGAGCCGTTCAAGACCTTGCGGATGCGGCTCGCGGCGAACGAAACCGACGTCGACTATGATCTCACCTGGCGCGGCTCGGTCGCGCCGGCGCTCGAAGGCAATCATTTCGAAGTCAATCGCGGGCGCGTGACACATCAGATCTCGCGCTACGTGCAGACAGGGCAGATCAGCGGTACGATCCGGTGCGGGGACGAACGGATCGAAGTTACGCCCGATCGCTGGTGGGGCGTTCGCGACCATAGCTGGGGCATCCGGCCGATGTCGGGCGGACAGGGCGAACCGCCAGTGACGTCGGTGGCGTGGAACTTCATGGCGTTCTGCCCGATCCGCTTTCCCGATTACTCGGTCCACATCTATCTGTTCGAGGCGCAACCCGGCCGACCGACGCATCTGACGGCGGCGATCATGCGGCCCGAAGGGTCGGGCGCGTTCGACGATGAGATCAAGCAGGTCAGCCATGATTTCACCTGGCGCGAGCAGGCGCCGACGCAGACGCTGATCGGTGGCCGAATCCGCATCGAGTTCTACTCCGGCCGAATCATGGACGTCGATGTCAAGACCTGCTCAGCGCGCGCTTACCTGAAGGGCGGTGGCTACGACTGGTTCTTCGGCAGATGGTGGGGTGAAAACCACGTCGAGCATGACGTCTGGAACCTGACCGAGACGGCGAACCTTCGCGGCTACAACTCGCACTCCAGCGATCACCTGATCGAGGCGTCATGCGATGGGCAGACGGGCTTTGGCATCATCGAATATCTGGTGCGGCGCGGCTACGACGCCTATTCCGACGCGCACTTCAAGCGCTGAGCGATGGCCGACGAGAACGCCCTAATCGCTGGCATCATCGGGCTCATCACTGCCAATGTCGGCACTGCCGCGCACGTCGAGGTGGCGAACCTGCGGCAAATCATCGGCGGCACGTCGTCGGAAATCTGGTCCTTCGACGGTCGCTGGAGCGAGGACGGGACCCGCCACGAAAGGCCGCTTATCTTGCGGCGCGCCTCGGCGACCGATCTCGTCTCGGGCGATCGCGCCGCCGAGTTCAAGCTCCTGCAGGCGCTCGATCGCACCCCGGTCCAGGCGCCCCGCGTCTACTGGTTCGATGCCGACGGCCGCTGGCTCGAGCGGCCATCGATGATCATGGAAAAGGCGACCGGGGTAGCGGAGCGCGATGTGCTCTCGGCACGCAATCGCCAGTCGCTCGATCTCGCGGCGCGTGTCGCGATCGCCCAGCAGATTGCTGGGGCGTTGGCGGAAATCCACCGCGTCGATGCCGGCACGCTCGGCATCGATCCACCCGCGGCGGGCGCAAATCCTGCCTTGCAGCAGCTGCGGTTCTACGACGCCGAAATCGGCAATGCCGAAGTCGAGCCGATGCCCGAGCTTCGCCTGGCGTCGCTATGGCTGCGCGAACACCTTCCCAACTGTCCGGCGCGCGCAACACTGGTGCACGGCGATTATCGGCCCGCCAACATCCTCGTCGCCGATGGGCGGCTGAGCGCAGTGCTCGATTGGGAATTCGCGCACATCGGCGATCCGGCCGAGGATCTCGGCTGGTATCTGACCTCGTACTACGCCCACGAACATCTGATCGAGGGTCACTGGTCGGCCAATGACTTCTTCGCGCTTTACGAAGACACTCTCAGCGAGGCGGTCGACCGAAAGGCCGTCCGTTTCTGGGCCGTGTTTTGCCTGTACAAGCTCGCATCGATGACGATGGCGGCACGGCAGGCGTTCGTGCACGGCGACAGCAGCCGGATGGGTGCATCTGCGGATTTCATCGTGCGGCCATTGCTCGAAAACACGCTGCGCGACATGGCCGATCGTGCGGAAGCGCTATCCTCGTGAGGCCGACGCCCGACGAACTTGCGAACGGGATACGCGCGCTGCTTCGGGAAATCGCGCCCGAGATCACCTCGCCGAAAGGCGTTCGTCACCTCCGTCGCGTGATGGCGACGCTGCGCGACGCGCGGTGGAACGAGGCGGGCTTCGATCTTCTCGCCGATAATGCCGTTCTCGCCGACGCACTCGACTCGGTCCGTCTCGCGCCGGGCTCGAACGCGATCGCGTGCGTCCGCGCTGAGATCGACGAATTGCTTGCCGACAACGCGGCTCCAGTCAGCTTCGCCGCTGCCAACGAACGCAACCAGCAATTGCGCGGTCTCTTGTGCCGCAGCCTAGAAGCGGTCGGTGAAAACGATATCGTCGGCAGCGCGCCGCTCCGGCGGCACATCACGAACCTTCTAGTGCGTGAGCGCGACAGCGAGGCCGCGTAAATCGGACTCTATCGATTGCCCGCTTGCCCGTTCATCGATCCACTATTTTCGGTGAGCAACGATGCGATTGTGCGCAATTCGGTCGGCCGACGCGTGCGGATCAGTTCGCGGATATTATCCTTTACCTGAGCCAGAACGCGCTCGGTTGTCGCGACGTCTTCCGGCGCGACGGATTGCAGGATGAGGTCGTTCAGTTCGGCGGCGACATCGATCATGTGGCCGAGCATCTCGTACCCTGCTCGGTGATGAAGATGCGCTTGGCGCGGCGATCCTTGGCATCGGATCGGCGTTCGACGTGCCCCGTCGCCTCGAGCCGGTCGATGAGACCGCCGATCGAGACCTTGCCGACATCGAGCAGGCGCGCGAGGTCGACCTGCATCATACCGTCATTGCCGCCGCGCGATAGCGTACTCAGGATCGACCACTGCGACCGGGTGATACCCAGCGGTTTCATGTAATGATCCATGAGCGTGCGGCGCGTGCGCGACACATCGTGGACCAGATAGCCGAACCGGAACTGCGCTGCGGTCGGCCGTTGCGCCACCATCCTCGGCTTGGCGTCAGACGCTGCTGTTTTCTTTGCCGCCAAAGTACCTGAACTCCAGTTTCGCGAGCGACAAACCGGCTCTGACCGTGGAACGGCACTTTGGCAATGGAGTGGCGAGCACGCCCTTTCTCGCATCCGTTCTAGTTGATCGGCTTGCCGCCACCAGTCGCGTAGGTAGACACGCCAATAGGTCACATCGTATACGATCCTACCCATCGGCGGAGACAGACACCTGACCGCGCCATCTCCCATCGAGCTCGTCGACCCGGAACTGCGCGCGGGGATCGACCTGTTTTCCAACGTTGAGCTTAGTCTGCGCGAACTCCCCGAATTCCGGGCGTTCATCTCGGCTCAAGTGGAACAGGAGAATATTCCCGGGCTGGTGGAGCACCGCCTGAGGCTGGGCACCGGGGACGAGGACTTCGATATGATCGTGTGTCGCCCCGACGGGTCGGCCAAATTGCCCGCGGTCTGCTACATTCACGGCGGCGGCTTCGTCACGGGATCGGCGGCGCGGATGGCGGCCACCCGCCGGGCGTCGGCCCTCGATTTGAACGCCGTGGTCTTCGTCGATTACCGTCTCGCGCCCGAATACCCGTTTCCAGCGCCAGTTGAAGATTGTTACCGTGCGCTTGCCTGGATGTTCACCGAAGGGGCGGCGTTCGGCATCGACCCCGCACGGATCGCGCTGTCGGGGATCAGCGCGGGTGGCGGACTCGCTGCGGCGGTTGCCATCTTGGCGCGCGATCGCGGCAATATTCCGGTCATCTTCCAGCATCTGCTGTGCCCGATGCTGGACGATCGCATCGCGAATGATGGCGATCCGCACCCCTTCGTCGGCCATTTCGTCTGGACGCGCGAGAACAACCGCTTCGGCTGGACGGCTTACTTGGGCAGGAGCCAGGCGGAGACGGCGTGTCTCCCTACGCCGCGCCCGCGCGGGTCGAGACCATGCAGGGATTGCCGCCAGCCTTCATTGCGGTCGGAACGCTCGACCTCTTCCTCGAAGAGAATATTGGATACGGCGGTGACAAACCAGGCCACCGGAGCGCCGGCGGATTGCTGAGCGTGGCGGAGTAAAATCTGGCCAGTGGATAGGCTGCTCGCTTTGCGAGGCGGCCGGGATGTTTGCCGTGGAGAGCT
>JAABUQ010012458.1_pt1 | contig 10562 bp, 9 predicted proteins | sample 5560001 | NCBI WGS metagenome assembly JAABUQ01 (sample SAMN10711888, study PRJNA513371) | rock metagenome | isolation source: Antarctica rocks | place: Antarctica: Victoria Land, Finger Mt nord | collected 2015-12-18 | reverse complement strand
GCGGGAGGACGCAGGCCAGTATGCTGCAGGATATGCGGGCTGTCAAACAGCTCACCTGGCGTTCCTGTGAAGGCTAGCAGGCCATCGCGGAAGGCGACGACGCGCTGACAATATTCCGCAACGAGCGTCATATCGTGGGTAATCACCAGGATAGTTTTTCCCTGCTGCTGAAGATCACAGAGCAGGCTCATAATGCCGGCAATGGAACGGGAATCCTGGCCCGTCGTTGGCTCATCAACTATCAGGATAGCAGGACCCATCGCCAGTACAGCGGCCACGGCAAGGCGTTGGCGCTGTCCCTTACTCAAAAAGAGCGGGTCCTCATTGGCGTAGCGCACCAGGTCCACGGCCTCCAGGGTCGCCGCTACCCGCTCTCGTCTCAATGCGGGCGCCATGCCCAGATTTTTCAGACCGTACTCAATCTCATCGCTGACCCGGCGGCAAAAAAGCTGGTGATCTGGATTCTGGAAGACATAACCAACCAGACCTGGCAAGTGTGCACGGACCTTGCGCGCAGCCAGGTCCTGCCCTGATACCTGTACCCGGCCACGCGCTGCGTGATAAATGCCCGCGAGAATCCTGGCAAACGTGGTCTTCCCACTACCGTTTGGTCCCAGCAAAGCAAGCATCTCTCCACGATAGAGCGTCACATCGACGCCTTTGAGGGCCAACGTACCATCGCTATACCTGTAGCAGACGTCCTCAGCCCTGACGACAACTTCCCGCGCGGCTGTTTGCTGCTCTGCTCCTGGTGAGAAAGAGCGTTGTCTTAGTACAGACGCGAACGCCTCTTCCCCCTCTTCAAGAGTGAGCGGCGGACGCCCCCGGTACGTGTAGCCTGTACACCAGGAGATGCGTGTCAGCTCGCCCGCTGACACACCGTATGGCTCCAGCAGGGCACGCTGCGCGTAAAAATCGGCCGGGGAGGCTACCAGTTTGACGCGTCCCTCGTGGATGAGGGCGATGCGATCACAAAAGGTGGCGAGAATTTCAGGGTCCTGCTCGACCAGCACCACGGTCATGTTATAGTCGCGACGCAGGCGCGCAATCGTCTCGATGACGTCACGCTTGCCGATCGGGTCCAGGTCGCTGGTTGGTTCATCAAGGATCAGTACTGCGGGACGTAGGGCGAGAAACGCCGCGATGGCAACGCGCTGCTTCTGCCCACCCGAGAGGTCCGCCGGATGTAGGTAAGCTGCGCCGGCCCAGAGATGCTCCAGACCAACCCACCGGAGCGCGTCATGTACACGCTGCAGGATTTCATCATTGGGTGTGCCCTGAAGTTGCAGTCCCAGAGCAAGTTCATGCAGTAAGCTCATACGTAAAAACTGGTTCTCCGGGTCCTGCATGACCATACCGATCTTATGCGCGCCAGGCGCTTGCTCCGTGACAGGTTCACCCAGCAACGAGAGCTGTCCACGAAAGTGATGCGGCAGTTGTTCGGCCGTGAGACGTGCGCTATGAGGAACGATACCCAGTAGCGTGCGGCACAGCGTGGTTTTCCCCGCGCCACTCGGTCCGGTAATGCCAAAGCATGCTCCTCGCTCCACACGCAGCGAGATATCACGCAGCGTCCAGGCATTGGGCTGATCACCAAATGTCGGGTAGCGCCACCATAGACCAGTGACCTCAAACGCAGTCGCTGAGGAAACCTGCGTTTGTGACGGCGCTGCGCCAGGTTGAAGCGGCCACTGCTGCCCGTCTGATTTTTCTGTTATCATAGTCCCGTCCACCTCTGGAGCAGAGTAGTCAGTGCGGGATGGGGCCCGATTGCTATATACAACAGGCCAGGGCTGAGGGCGAGCACAGCCCAATCAATAAACCGCCAGGGGCTCGTCTCATAGAAATCCGCACTCGCTTGACCCAATGTATAGCCGCGTGCCAGCAGCGCATCACCGATCTCGCTCGAACGGCGAATCATCATCGCCACCATGGGCACAGCGATACTCCCCATATCGCGCACACGGCGCAGAAAGCCGCGCGGACGAGCATTGATCGCGCGGGCAATCTGCGCTTGATAAATGGTCTCGTAGTCGGTGATGGCCAGGTTGAGCGCGCGAAAAACAGTGCTAAGAAAGAAGACCAGTGGCTGCGGGACGCGCAACTGGCGCAGCGCTCCGATCAACTCGATATCACGGCTCGTTACGATCAACGCAATGGTACACAGGATCATCCCGGAGTAACCGACGACCTTTGTAAGTGCCAGCATCACCCCGCGATCACTGATCAAGAGTGTGAGCGGGTGAAAAAAGGCGACGCTGGCGAACGTCCAGGCGGGAAAAGGGATAAAGCGCGTCGCGACAAACGTTACGATCGTCGCCAGGAGCATCCCGCTGATAATCGTCCGCCGCCAGCGATAGTAGCCTATCACGATAGCGAGCCAGAGCACCTCCCACAATGCTACACCGATGTTAATGAACCCCGTGTAGACGGGCTGGCGTACGAGGGTAAACCGACCAGGGATAGGGGTAAGCAGGGTCCAGGTAGTAAAAAGTGCCAGCAGCGTTGGCAGCGTCAACAGGAGATACAGGCGCGCAACCCTGGTCTGGATACCGCTGGCCACAAAGAGCAGAAGAGCCAGCACCCATAAACTCAACGCTCCCAGCAGATCAGGCTGGGCAGTATTGATGGTCCGTAACTGAGCCGCCGAGAGACAGAGGACCAGCACTGTACGCGCGATCAAATGCACGCGGGCAAGGGGGGCAGTGATACGGCGGGAAAAGAGAAAAGAGCGCACATAGCGCCGTCCCGCTGGCGGTTGGAGACACGCTTCAAGGCTTGTTTTATTAGATGCAAGATGGTGTTGACGCGACAAAAAGCACCCTCCAGAGGCTGCAAACATTGTACTACAGGAAAAATCCTCCTGTCAGTATACGATAAACTGGCAGGTCTTACTACGCACTGAGTCTATATGAGAAATACACAGGCTTCATCTTTTCCATCCCGACCAGTACCTTGTACCCCTCGTCTACCTCGCCGCCAGAGGTAGCTCATATCTTTTATAGCTACTCAGCCCTCTTCCCACGCCTGCGTCTCGAAGGAAATTGTAAAGATGAGTACGCACTTTTTTCGGCCAGCGGTCGAAAAAAGTGCGTACTCATCTTTACAAACAGAAACGTGTTAGTGATGCATTACGATCCCTGTAATGTCACGGAGCCAAAGACGCTGGGATTGTTCCAATCGGTATCAGCGTTAGCGTGCCAGATAACCTTGTTTTTTACACCACTGCCGAAATCCTGCCAGACATCCAGGTCCAGGCCAAACGACATATGGGCGGCTGGCGTCACCCCCAGCGTTGACCACGGAATAGCGATCTCTACCTGATAGCCACCAGATACCGCCTGGTTAGCAAAGGTGATGCCTGTCGTATTTGTACCTTTCTGCCCTCCACTATACTGTGTTACCGTCGTTGAGTTTGACGGGAACTGGTACTGCATATCCCTACTATCATAGGCAGTACCGACGTCATACGTCGGATCGAGGTAGAGCTCTACCAGGTCGGCGTGCGCGGCATAGCTTGCGTCCTGTACTTTCACCAGCACGTAGAGATTTGTTTTATCCCACGCGCTCTGGTACGAGGCCGAGAAGCCCGAGGGCGAGCCGAGCGTATTCGCCAGCGTATAGCTCGCTGCTGTACTCCAGACAGCATCCGAGCTGCTGCCATCGATCGCTGGAGCCGTCGCCGCGCTGGCAGCCTGCGCGGCACTGTCGGAGACCGTGACATTATCAAAAGTTGCGCTATTGAGCGCGCTATTGTTATGTGCCGTAACAGCAAGACCGATATACACCGAGTTCGCCATGGCGATCGTAACCGATCCCTCCTGCGTCCAGCTGCTGCCATCCGTAGAGGTATAGCCTGTAAGAGTATTGCCTGCACGTGTAAGCTTCACCCAATAGGGTGCACTTACCGCTGAGCCTGGGGTATACGCATCAGTACCGCCTGTCGTCGCTCGCCATTGGAAGTTAGCTCCATGACCGGGTGTAATGACCATGTCTGCATAACTTGCGTCAACATTGAGCGTCTCACGGATCATAACACCAGCTTTCGCCCAGCTATCTGTATTCTGCATGCTTGCCACACGGGCTACAATGGTACCATCACCATTGAGGTGTTGGTACGCATAGTTGAATTGATCGCTGCCATTCCAGATATCAGTGCCGGAACTATTGACAGTGAAGGTACTATTTGTGTAGGTAGCGGACCCGGTCTGGCCGACAGCTCCGATGTCGCCATCCTGCCACGGTGATAGAAGCTTGCTATTTGGCAGAGGAGATGGAGTCGCGACAGGTGTCCCTTCGCTTCCAGTCGCGCTGGAGTCGCCATAGACGTAGCCGTTGCCACCCAGACCAACGTAGACGCGACCCGCGATGTTCATATCGCCATTGACGGTACTCACACTATCATAGATACCAGCGGGATAGATGGAGACCAGGTCCCAGGTAGTGCCCTGGTTGCCAGAGCGCCAGATGCCCCACTGACCGTTGATCTGCCCATTGATGTATACGGCCGGATAGGTTGAGCTGCCAAGCGCTTTGCCAAAGCCAAACGCTTTCGCCTGCTGCACTCCGCTCACCTTGACCCAGGAATCACCTTTATTGGTCGTGTAGTAATGGCGATGGGCCATCCATTGCTCAACTCCTTCCTTCCAGCTCTGGAAGTTTATCGCACACAATACTCATCTATGAACATTGCCTGTCTTTCTGAATAGAGGAGTAGATCAGAAAGACAGCCAGGCACATTGCCCGCTGATAAAAGAGAGCTACGTTGTAGCTACTTCTATCGAATAGCGATCACCAAGGAGAGCACTATAAAAGAATCCAGAATAAGAAGCAAACTCTTATGTAGCAATTTATAACTGTTAAATCCCTGTTTGTCAATGTCCTGTCATACTATAAAGAAAAGCAAGCGGCGGTCTTTGGTAATTGCATTGATCACTTTTCTCGTTTTTTTGTTATAATAGCAGCGAATTGTTCTCTCTCTTTTCCTGTGGATGTTTTTCCAAACTCTTTTCTGGCATACTTTCTACTGACACTACTTGAAGACGTATATTGAGGAGGAAATGTTGGCTGCTCGACTGACTATATTTCTTGATAATGATGGGGTGATGAATGATAATCGTGTGCGTGGACTGCAAGGGCCACCCTTCCTTGCAGAGTTCTTTATGCAGCGGCTTGGTGGAAAGTCGCTGCCGTGGATTGAAGCAAACTTTGTTGTTACCGAAGCTCTCCTTGAATCCTCATCCCTGGATGCCCGCTTCGAGGCTGCCTCCGACTATCTCGGCTTTGATCGTCAATATCAGATAGACTGGGTAACAGGGATGTGTACGCGGGTGGGGGTTGCGGTCCCAACGGAAGAAGAATGTATCAGGCTCGCGGCCGAAGCTAACGTTTTTATTAACAAGAATATCGAGGCCGCCCTTCCAGGTGCCGTAGAAACTATTCGCGAACTGTACCGTCTTGGCTACCCTTTGCACACGGCCTCAAGTGAGAACTCAAACGATCTTTTCGGCTATCTCGCGGGGATGGGCGTACGCGACTGTTTTGGCCGTCTCTACGGCCAGGATCTAATCAACGTTATGAAGGGCGGACCGCTGTATTACAAACGTATCTTCGCTGATCTAGGCATTCTACCGGCCGATGCGCTCGTTGTTGATGATAATCCACACGCGATCATCTGGGCTGTACGGGCTGGCGCGCGAGCTGTGCTTGTGCGCAAAGATGCGCAGCTTCCGCTAGAAAAAGTGTATCAGATTGACAGCCTGGCCGACCTGCCAGCACTCTTACAGCGCCTGGAGCGCTAGACCAGGATGCCTTGCAGCAAGTGACCAGCCAGCGCCCTTTGTTGAACACGTGGGAACAGGCTGGTCACTCTGGTATTATCTTCGTGGCTAACCACCTTTAACCGTAGTGAGCGCAGGCAAGACGAGTACAGCACCTACTACGCGCTTTCCGCTGCCACAGTACGCCTTTGCTAATCTTGCGAAACGATAGCAGGAACTGATCCCACCCGAAATGACGGAGATGGTGCAACGAGAATATATCATGTGCTACATTCAGGACGAGGGCCTGGTTATCGACGATTACGACCTGAAGACACACCTGGTTGCGTTTCGTCAATTACCCACAGTGTGGCTTTATCGACACCTGCACCTGATTTTTAGGAGCAGATCTAGGGTTTTGATCCGATCCTCAGGCTAACGCTATAGCGCTACGGGAAAACAGGATGGCCCTTGAGCAACTCCTAAATAACGCTGTAACTCTCAAGAGAGAGACTGATGATTGAGAATTATCATGGTTGTATGTAGGCGGCAAGTATGGTACAGTAAGCGAAAGGCGTGGCGTGGCGTGCATTCCAATAGCTCTCCATTGTCTCAGCCCCTTTACACCGATCCGTGGAGGTAGGCTTTGTGAGTAGTATGGAACCGGCAGGGGTATCCCCTCGCGAAGAATTGGAGCATCTTCGTGTTCGGGTGCTAGAGTTAGAGCAGAGGGAGCGGGAACGGCAGCGTACAGAGGATGCTTTAGACGAATGCATGCGCCTGGAAGCGCTCACCCGCGATGTAAGCCTGGCCCTGATTCAAAGCGCGACGTTGTCACACAGTTTGCAATCCTGTGCTCAGGCCCTCGTAACCCATCTTCGTGCAGCCTTTGCGCGCATCTGGACACTCAATACAGAAACACACGTCCTTGAACTCGAGGCCAGCGCGGGTATGTATACCCACCTGGATGGTCCCCATTCGCGTGTTCCGGTTGGCAGCCTCAAAATTGGTCTCATTGCCGCTGAACGCCTGCCACACCTGACCAACTCGGTGATTGGCGATCCACGTGTGAGCGAGCAGGAATGGGCGAAACGTGAGGGGATGGTTGCTTTTGCTGGCTATCCTTTGCTGGTCGAAGGGGAAGTTGTTGGTGTGATAGCCCTCTTTGCTCGTGTACCTCTTTCACCGGCGGTGCTGGATGCGATGGCTTCCGTCTCGAACGGCATTGCTCTGGGCATTGAGCGCAAGCGCGTGGAAGAAGAACGTACACGCTTGCTGGACATTGCCCAGAAGGCGCGTGTCCAGGCGGAAACTGCCTTACAGGTACGCAACGATTTCCTCTCCAGTATCTCGCATGATCTTAAAACTCCCCTTGCTACAATGCGGGGCAATATACAACTACTCCAACGCCGCCTCAAGCGCGGCGAGTCCATCGATCCTGTGCTCCTGGCGGAGCGGCTGGCTACGTTAGACGCTTCCATTATGAAGATGGCTGGTATGGTGGAGGACCTGCTGGATGTCGCAAAGCTTCAGACAGGGCAGAAGCTGGATCTGGAGATGCGCCCGGTCAGGGTCGTGACACTCGTGCAGCGGGTATGTGATGAGCAGCGTGTGCTGGCGAAGCGACATCAGATCGTGGTTCATGCCCCGATACAGGATGTTGTTGTGCTTGGCGACCAGCTCCGCCTGGATCGTGTCCTGACAAACCTGCTGACCAATGCCATCAAATATAGTCCCAGAGGGGGCCAGATAACGGTGGAAGTCGCGCAAGCGCAGGAGCAAGACCTCTCCTGGTTGGTCTTACGTATACAGGATCAGGGGGTTGGCATCCCTGCCCCGGACCTGCCCCACATCTTTGAGCCCTTCTATCGTGCAGGCAACGTAATGGGCAGCATCCAGGGGACAGGTATTGGACTGGCGAGTGTGTCGCAAGTGATCGCACTGCATGGCGGGATCATCACCGTGCAGAGCGAGGAAGGGCAGGGGAGTACTTTTATTGTGCGGCTGCCCTGTTATACTGGCGAGACGAGTAATGGGGGATGCTGATCTGCTTATCGGCAGTATTCCTGCCGCTCTAGTAATGGCGAAGCTCCCTTACAATGAGCACCCGTTGGTGGAGGACAGGTAAGCGTGAGCGCTCTCATGCCGGGTTACAGATCAAGCGCCGCCACTCCGTGCATGCCCAGCGTGAGCGATAGCTCGCCGCCGTGGTGGAGATCGTGTTCGAGCAGGTGCCAGATGATCCACTGGCGCGAGCGCGCAGGCTTTCCAGCCACATAGGGATTCTGGAATTCTTGCGCAAGATCAGCAGGGGTCCAGTGAGCGAGCGCTTGCTGGATCATTTGCCAGGTGGACTCCAGCCCGGCAACGAGTTCGGCGGCGGGGCGCGTTGGTTCGCTGCGTTCGTCCCATTCGTCGATGAGCGCCATCTCCGGTCCACCTTCGCCCATCCACCTGTGAAACCAGCTGGCGCGTGTAGCGACAATATGGGTTGCCAGCATCCCAACCGACCACATATGTGGTGCTGAGCGCAAGGTAAGCTGTGCGGAGGTAAGTGGTGTGATAGCCGTGACAAGGTGCTGCTGATACACATCCCAGCCTTTGTAGAAGTGGGTGAGCGAGATAGTGTTTGCGGTCATGAATATTTTCCTCTCAGCGAATAGTAGGTTTTGTTCTCTGTACCAATTCACCCACGGCTGCCCTGGACGGGTCATGGCTCTGGTTCAGCTCAGCGGCTACGCGTGCTCGTTCGCCAGGCACGCGATTCTGGCTCATCTTGAATTTTCCCTCCAGGCGCGTCAGCGCAATGGAGAAGCCTACCACGCCCTTCATCATTTTCTCTACAAAATCGTCGGGCAACTGCTCAAGCGTCCAGGGGGTAACAAACTGCGCCTCGTGTGTGTTCACGAGCAGGTGCAGGTGCTCGCGCAGAGCTTCAGGATCTTCTATGATGTGTGGGATGCCGTAGGCATGAACTGTGGCGTAGTTCCATGTTGGTACGCTCAACGTCGTCTCGTACCACGAGGGAGTGATGTAGGCGTGCGGCCCCTGAAAGATCACCAGCACTTCTCGTTCGGGACGAAATGTACGCCACTGTGGATTGCCCAGCGCCATATGTGCTTTGAGCGTCCCATACGGTTGAGGTTCAGTCTCCAGCAGAAAGGGGAGAGGCGTAGCAATAGGCACGCCGTCATCGCCCGTACTTACCAGCGTGGCAAAGCTGTATTCACGCATTAATGCCTGTAAGGTTGTTAGATCGTCCTCGCGGAAATGGGCAGGGATATACATGGTGTGCCTCTTTTACTCGGGTTTGCAAGCCCATGTGGTCAGGAAATGCAGCGCGGCATGAAAATCGGGCTCCTTTGTCCTTCTTTCTGCTGCAAGCTGGCTCTGTCACATGTGGTTCAGCTTCCTGCCAGGTGGGCAGCGCTTGTGCTGATTATACAGGGCGTAGACATAATTTGTCGAGAGAATATCTTTCCCATACTGAACGACGTGTGTAGTCATCAAGTGCAAAACTCCTCGATGACAGTGATGAGAATGTTGCTGCAGCGTTGTACCTGTTCCAGATCGTTGCATTCCACACTCTGATGTATACTTTGATAGTCAAAAGTGTACACTGGAAAAGACGAATGTATAAAGGAATTTATCTAAGCAGAAGGATAAAGTAAGACGAAAGGGTGAACAGTGATGACACAGGTAATGAGGATAAATGCCAGGTTGTTCAGAGATATGTGTTTCGCGCTTGAGACAGAAAGAGGCCATACGCTCCCCCTGGATATGACGGAGGAGAGTGGGGGGACTGATGAAGGGCCGTGCCCTATGGAGGCCCTGTTGATGGCGCTGGCAGGCTGCGCGGGGATGGGGGTCATTACCATCCTGCGCAAAATGCGCCAGGATGTGACCGACTACACTATTCATGTACGCGGAGAGCGCTCGGAGCTGCCGCCACATATTTTTACGTCTATCATCCTTGTGCATTCTTTTTTCGGCCACAACATCCAATCTTCAGCCGTACAGCGTGCCATCGAGCTGAACGAGGAGCGCTATTGCAGTGTCGGCGCGATGCTCAACAAGGCTACCATGATCTCGCATTCTTTCCAGATTGTCGAGATGTAAAACATATGGCTGCCTCATACACTCTCTATCACTACTACGAGACGTCCATTGGCCCATTTCGCAACCTCTCCGAACTGCCACACACTGAAGCGGAGTTGGTACAACAACAGCTCCGCCAGCAGGACGCCTCTTTTGCCGCGAAACGTGCAGGCGATTACCTGCTTATGCGACGAGAGTTAGAAAGCAAGATGCGTACGCTCTTTGCGCAAAAAGGCGGATGTCCCACGCGATCCTGTCCACATTATATGATAGTTGAGCCCTGTGCCTGGCTTCACACCTGGTATGCAGAGGTTGCATTTGTCGAGATCCCCCTGGCGAATTTTCTGCCGCACCAGGTAAGTTTTACCTATGGCGACTCTTTCCCCGCTATGCGTTCCCAGGATGGTAGATCCTATCGTGGTCAGGTCTATACTATGCATGAACTGAGCGATCTCATTGAACGCTATGGTCTCCCACAGGAGTGGAACTCTGACGGAACAAAGGGGCCGGAGCGCTATATTGAAGCTCAGGTCTGGGATGATCTCCCTCTTCGCTCGTTTCTCATTTGAGTGCTGGCTATTACGAATTTTATCGTATCCCTCAACCTCTCCTGCGCCTATGGTGCAGTAAAAAGAGGAGCATATGTGTACTGCATTTCCTGCGGCCGAAGGCCGCAGGAAATGCAGTACACATATAAAAAAGCTA
>JAABUQ010012457.1_pt1 | contig 10563 bp, 9 predicted proteins | sample 5560001 | NCBI WGS metagenome assembly JAABUQ01 (sample SAMN10711888, study PRJNA513371) | rock metagenome | isolation source: Antarctica rocks | place: Antarctica: Victoria Land, Finger Mt nord | collected 2015-12-18 | reverse complement strand
CCGTCCCCTGGCGTGCCGGCCGCCAACTGCAGTTTTACCTGCGACTGACTGACGCTGAACTCCCCGATCATCGGCCCCGGCACCCCTTCCAGTGGAACAACTGGCGTCGGCGAGGGGGTCGCCGTCGGCGAGGGGGTCGCCGTCGCCGTCGGCGAGGGGGTCGCCGTCGCCGTCGCCGTTGCCGTTGCCGTTGCGGTCGACGGTGTTGTTGCACCCCCAGTTGCAGCTGCGGTTGCGGTTGGGATTGGGATTGTGGCCGCCGGTGCCGTTGTGGGCACCGGTGGCGCTGCACCCGCTGTTGTAGTGGCCGGTGGTGCTGCACCCGCGATTGCAGTCGCGATTGGGGTTGCGGTCGGCGGTGGTGAGCTCGGCACTACGGTTGCGGTCGAAGCGGGTGCCCGTTGAGAGGGCGTTGCGCTTGGAAGACTGGTTGACGTGGTGAGTGCCGACGTGGCCACAGCCGTGGCCGTGGCCCGCGCTGGGGGGACTGTGGCGTGCGCTGGGGCTAAAGTCGAAATCAGCGTGGGTGGGGCGCTGGCGGTCGCCCTGGGCGTGGGGTTGGCAGCGAGTGCGAGCGGTGTGGGCGTCGGAGTGACCGGATTCGACGCCGGCAATTGGCCACCCGCCGCGGCGCTCACCCCGACGCCGCCGCAAAACAGCAGGAGAGTGACGGGGAGGATGGCCGCGATTATGCGAGAGACCGGCCGGCCGATGGCTGCGTACCTGTGCACGGACACGGTGGGTCTCCCGACATAGCCGTTTGAATTTAGTAGCTTGGGGTAACTGTCAAGGTGATGTTGTCGGTGTAGCTCAACGCCTCGGTCGTGTAATCAGCGGCGGCCTGAACCGTCATCAACCAATAGTGCGCGGCCTTGTCGCACAGCCCGGATTGTCCGGTGCAGCCGACTAGTGCGGATGTCGCACCCAACGCGTTGCCCGACTTGCCAGAGGCGCTCCCGCAGTTTTCGCCGGCCGTGGTGAACCCGGAGAAGTTGGTGGCACTGAGGGCGCCACCGGCAGCCGGGCTGCCAAGGGTCCCATTGTTGGTCACGCTAAGCGCGTAGCCAAACTTGCTTGCCCCGCCCGTGGCCCAGGCGGCGGCGGCGGCCATATTCGCGGTGTACGGGGTGAGGGCGAACGCACCGCTGGTCGGCTGCACGTCCACTTTGCAGTTCAGGGAATAGCCCAGCCGAGAATTGCTCGACACGCCGATGTTCAATGCCTGTGTCGCCGACGTTGCCACAGACGGATCCAGTGCTAGCGTAAAAGCGTTCACGTCCATCGAAAAAATGGCCGACTGCGCGACGTTGATGGTTGTCGAGACCCCGCCAGCGCTGAATGTGAGACTGTTGCTCGCCGTCGGGCCATCGATGGTCGCAGGCGCGGCGGTCTTGGTGGTGATGCTGGTGCTATAGGTGCCGGCGGTCGGGGTGTTGGTCATCCCGCTGACCTCGATGTAGATTGGGATGCCTGCGGCCACCGCGACGGCGCTGGTAACGGTGTAGGTCAGCAGACATGCACCCGGACAGCCGCTCAGCGCAACGCTGCCGGCGGTGATCCCGTAGTTCTTAGCGATGACCGGCGTTCCGGCCACTCCGTTGGGGACAGCCATGGTGATCGTCTTGATGGTGCCCGCGGTCGCCGTCTTGAAGCTGAAGGCGTAGGTGATGTTCGCGGCGCCCGTTTGCGTGTTCGACGCGTTCCACGCAACGCCGGTGAGGCCCGCAGCGAGCGTTGGCGTCGCGGGCAGGGCGATGCTCGCCAGGGCTAGCGCGGCCACGCTGACGACAGATCGCCAGGACTGGAGAAAAGGCTTTGGGTTCATTGGAGCTCCTTGGTAGTCGAAGTTGATGGCGATATTGAGACAGCAGCCGCCGGAGTGGCGGGTTGCGGCGGGTTGCGAGCTGCCCAGCGCCGGCGGCCGACGAAGAGGGTCAGCAGGCCGAAGAGCAGCGCGCTCACGGCCAACGCGACAACGTACGGATGGATGACCCAGACGCGCTCTTCGATGTCGAGCTGGGCAGTGGTGGAGTTGTCTCTGTTATAGGTCACTCTGGCTGGGACCGAGAACCAGCCACCGGTCACACCGGACTCCCACCTGTACACAAAGTCACGGCTCGCGCCGGACGCGACACGGGTGCGGTCCTGTACCTGGATATTAGCGACTGGCTCGCCGGTGAAGGCGTTGCGGACGTCCGCTTCCACCCAGGCGGACACCAGCGTAGTGCCAGTGTTCTTCACCCGAATCGTGCCCGCCACTTGATCGCCGATAACGACCGTCGGCAGGTGATGCTCGACCAGCTCGAGGAGGCGCAACCGGTCGCCCTCGACGGAGATGGGAATCAGTGCCGCGACCTCGTTGACTACATCCAGATGGCCGCGTGCCCGCCGCGCGGCACCGAGGCGCTCGTGGGCGAGATCGGCCGCCACGTGTCGGTGACCGGGTTGTACGCCGCACCATCCCCGCGGCCTTGCCCCGAACGGGCGTCACTCGTTCCGCCCCAGATCAGGAGCTCGCTCCCGGTCCAGACCGCCGTGTGCCCCCAGCGCGGGCTCGGCGCGCCTACGGCGGACAACGGTCGCCAGGCGTCGGTCGTCGGGTTATACCGTGCCCCATCACCAAGCGCGCCACTGGCACTCTGGCCACCCCAGATCAACATCTCGGTGCCAGTCCACGCCGCCGTGTGCCAGACGCGGGGGCCTGGGGCACCCGTCCCGGACAGGGGCCGCCAGGTGTCTGTGATGGGGTCGTAGCTGGCGCCGTCCCCGCAGTACATCAGGGGACAGGTCCCCGGCCCGGTGCCACCCCAGACGAGCATACGGCTGCCTGTCCAGACCGCTGTGTGCCCGAGCCGCCCGACCGGTACCCCGTCGGTCGACAGGAGCGCCCAAGTGTCCATGAGTGGGTCGTACCGAGCGCCGGCCACGAAGCTCGGGCGACTCGCGCTGCCCCCACCCCACACGATCATCTCGGTTCCCGTCCAGATGGCCGTGTGGTGATCGCGTGGCTCCAGCTCTTCTGGGTAGGCTAACGGCTGCCAGCTACCGTTTGTCGTCGCAGCCTGCCCAGAAGAGCTGGCACCCAGCGCTGAAGACAGGGGTCCAGTGACGACGAGCAGGACCACCACGACAACGGCGCATGACCACGGCGACATCCAGCACCACGCTTCCCGCATGTCCAGTCTGCCAGTTCTAAGACTGGTCCAGCAGTGGATCCACTGGGCTGGCCGGTGTGACGCAGGTGGTCACGCTACACTTGTGGGACTCTTTCGCCACCGACACGAGAGGTGTTTCGAGCAACAAGGTGTCTAGCCGGCGGCGGCCCACTCGAGCAGGCCATCTTCGGCAGCTAGGTCCGGGAGCGCCGGAAGGTCAGCCATTCTGCGGCGGAAGCTTTACCGCGGCGCCGACTGTTGGCGGCAGAGTTAAACGATGATGAACGGGCCCCGATTCGGCAATGCTCTTTAACGATGGTGAGCAGAGCAGTGAGAATGGAGCGGCCGGCCGATTACCCGGATGTCCCGCGGACGGACAGCCCCCCAAGCTCTTCGGTCTGGCTCGCCGGCGCGGGCAGCCTAACGCATAACTAGCGGCGCTCGCTCGCGAGCGTCGGCTTGAGTGCCGTGTTAGGCGGCGTCACGCAGCAGGGCGGCTACAAGCGCCAACGCCGCGGCGAGCAGGAACAGGTGGGCGGGCACAAACCCGCCGCCGATAAAGCGGTAGAGAATCCCCGCCGTGCCCGCCGGCACCAAGGCCAGGAGCGCCACCACAGCACCAGAGGCCATCGCGGGCCGAGCGGCTACAAGGCCAAACACCCCCGCCAGCGTCAGCAGGGTAACGGACTCAATGAGCCAAAGCGCCTGGAACGACTGGCCGAAGAAGGTTGCCAAGTTCGAGGCGGCCGCGGCCGCCCGCGTCTGGGCGAAGGCAGACGTGTGCATGACGGCATTCAACAGGAGTAGGGCTGCGGCAATCGCCAGAAGCCAGGAGGGAAAAGCAGTGTTCATCGGGGTAGCAAGTCTTCCGCCCAGTCCAGCTGCTCGGCTTAGCCCTTTGCCGCCGCTGGGCGGGCGGCCTCGAACGGCAGACGGTCAAAGATGATGCGCATGTGGCTGATCTTGCCTTCCTTTACGGTGAGGTACTCCGCCCCTGGGGCGTCGCTGACCGGAACGGTGTCAGTGTCATACATCAGCACCGCCGTCGTGTCGTTACCGAACGCCGCGATCAGGTTTGAACGGATAAGAATCTGCGCGAACGGCCCCATGAAACCACGGAACGCCTCCGCGCTCTCTAGCCGTCCAGATGGTGCCTGGCAAACGATGTCCTCAGCGATGTAGGTCATGGCCCGTTCAAAGTCATGGCTCGTCCAGGCGCGATGGTAGGCCAGCGCTGTTTCCAGGGCGGCTCCTCTGTTCTCAGTCAAGGTGGTTTCCTCCTTGTGCTCGTGTAGTAGATACTTGAAAAACGTATAGTACTGTAACCCAGTTGTCAAGTCGGTGCTACACTGATCGTCGAGATGGCCCGACAGCGAGAGCGCCCCACCGCCCGCAGTTACCGGCAGTACTGCGCCGTCGCTCGTGGACTCGACCTGGTCGGCCAGCGCTGGACGCTGCTTATCGTCCGCGATCTGCTGACCGGCCCAAAGCGCTACAAGGACCTGCTCGCCGGCCTGCCTGGCATCGGCACCAATCTCTTAGCAGCGCGCCTGCGCGAATTGGAGGAGCAGCGCATCCTCAAGCGTCGGGTGCTGCCTCCGCCAGCCGGTTCTACGGTCTACGAGCTGACGGATCTTGGCAAGTCACTCGAGCCGGTCGTCACCGCGCTTGGCCGCTGGGGGCATCGATTCCTGGGTACCAGGAGCGAAGATGAGTTCCTGTCCGCCAACGCCTACGTCCTGGCTATGCGCGCCGCTTTCCGATCTGACGCCACGGGCACTGCGACCGAGACCTACGAGCTCCGCATCGGAGATCAGGTGTTCGACATACGCGTGGCTGACGGCCGCTGCTCGACGCGCGAGGGTCAACCGAGTGTCACCGACCATGTCCTGAAGATGGACATCAGCACGCTGAGTGCCCTACTTCATGGGCAACTGTTACCGAAGGAGGCACTCACGACCGGGCGGATCGAGGTCGAGGGTGACGCAGCAGCTCTGGAGCGCTTTGTGAAGCTGTTCGCTTTGCCATCGCCAGAGCAGTTGCTGATGGCATGAGCAACCCTGGTTGGATCGCGGCCTAATCCCTGCGACTCGTCGACCTGTGACAGGGATCATGATCGACCGCTTGAATTAGTGGGCTCGCGAATCCGGCAAGCTCGGCGACGCCACGAGCCAGGAAGGTTGCACATGGCTGAAGCTGTGGCAATCACTGCCGCGGACCTCGATCCGGGCATTGGCAGCCCCCAGTCGGCAATACGGCAGCGCGGCACAAGGCGTTCCGCCGAGCTGGTTCCGCTTCAATTCCGCATGCCGGCCGAGTTCGTGCGGGCGTTCAAACAAGCCCTCGACCGTGACATTAGGTTGAATGAATTGCTGAATGCCTGCTTTCAGAAATTCATGAAAAATCCGTGAGCACGGATACGTCGTTGAGCTGATCGCTTGCGGCAAGGTCCGGCAAAGGCGGAAGGTCGGCCAAGTCGCGCAGGCATGCGAGGTCGAGAAAGGCGCGCGTCGTGACGAGCAGGCGGCGCTGGTCGAACTTGACCAGGCCACGCACGAGCAGCGTGTCGAGGGCACCGTCGCTGGTGCTGCCGCGAATACGGTCGATACCGGCGCGCGTGATCGGCTGCTTATAGGCAACGATTGCCAGCACCTGGAGCGCGGCGTTCGAGAGCGGCGCAGAGCGGGGGTTGCCGAGGTGCCGCTCGATGGACGGGGCGACCTCGGCCGCTGAGACCAGGAACAGATCGTCGCGCTGGCGCTGGACCGCTAGGCCGAGCGGTGGCTGCTCGAGCAGGTACTCGTAGGCTGCCTCAAGCCGCTCGCGCGTCATGCCCGTCGCAGCGCGCAGCTCCTTCACCGTGGCGCCTTGGCTGGCGGTCACGCACAGGATGCCGATGATGTGGGCCGCGGCGGCGCGGGTGTCGGTACGCGGGTCGTCCTCGACCACAGGCCGCGGCGGTCGGACTGACGCGACGCCAAGGGCTTTGCCGACCCGCGGGCCGAGCAGCGCGCGCGCCCGAGCGCTGCGGCGGGCGATGGTCGTCGGCTCTGCCAGTGTCAGGCTGCGCAGTACCTCGCGGCCGCCGGCGTCTAGCAGGTGGGTCAGCTCGCGCCGGGCAGCGCCAACGCCCTCGATGATCACAACCGGGGCCTTCGCCGGCACATCGATGTGACCGGCACGACCATGGCTCCGCCACGCGGGTGGCTGATAGTGCACCGATTGCCCGCCGTGAAGGGTCTCGAGCACACCATCGATTATGAGGTCGCACCAACCGAACCGGGAGTGCCACCACGCGATGTCGTCGGTGTGGACAACCTCCGCACCCGGAACAGCAGTCCGCAAGCGCTCGGCGAGCATCGTCTTACCGCTACGGCTCCGGCCGTCGATCGCGATGATCCGCAGCCAACCGACGAGCAGTCCGCTTGCGCCGAGCAACACCGCGACCAGATCCGATAGCGGAGCAACGCGCCATGGGCCAGCGGCCGGCTCGTCCGCGGCCAGCGTCATCGGCACGTCGAAAGGGTAATGCCCATTGCGCGCCGGACACGGCTGTCAAACATCGGTCGCGCGCCTGTTGGCCAACAGCCTGATCACCAACCGTCAACCGGACGTAGCGCCTCGTCTCGCAAACCGTCCTTTTTGACACACGACCGCGAGGGCCCCAAAAACAGCCTCTGAACACGTCAGCAACCCGTGTCAACAATCAACGTGGCGCACACGCGCGACGACGACGGTAGCTCCTGCGGGCGGCGGCGTGCCGCGCAATGCAGGACCAATGAGATCCATGCGTCTGATAGGCCCAAACGTGCCGTTCGGCAGAACGCCAAAGCCGCCACCCATGGACATATCGACGCGCATGAGAAACGTGGTCTCGGATTGATCCACTTGATTAGTCACGAGGGGCTCCGCAGCACTTATGCTGGCTCCAAGGCTGCTGAACGCAATGAGCGCCAGGAACGCACTGATGCCAAGGGTCGCCTGACGGGAGCAGTGGGAGAGAATCGACACCTGTAGGGGCGGGCACTAGGCAGAGGTCGTGGCCACGTACGCTCTCCTCGGAAGCAGCGCCGTCGACAGGCGGGCTCTGTTGTGTACTCGTCTATTCGTGCTGGGCTTGGAGCCGCGTCGCAACCGCGTTCGGGACCACCATGATTCCACCTTCGCCCAGGCGGATCACTTCGTCCGCTTTGACGAACGCCTCCTCGTGGCGCATCACCCGTTCCATCAACGAGGACGAGAGTGCATATGCCGTGACTTTGCGAGCGTCGTCATCAATTTCCAGGTGGGCAATAGTTCCCAGCAGTTCACCGCCTTCGGTGACCACTTTCGTACGCTCCACCTGGCTCAGCGTGGCCGCGTGCGCCAGGACGGCGAACCGCTCCTGGTCGTTCATCGCGTCCGGACTTGGCACGGTCAACGCATCGGCACCGATCGACGTCACGCTGTCCCGAGGGAGCGCCTCCGTCTGGCCCAACAGACCGCCCTTTTTCACCCGAAATCCCAACACCTGACGGAACTCGGCGTCGAACAGTACGTCGTCTACCTGCCCGATTTTCTCAGCATTGGACAGGGCCACCACGCCTCGCCCTTTGAGTTCACTAGCCTCCATCCGGACACCTCGGCTTCACGGCTCCAGGCTACACAACCATCCGGCCTGCCGGCCAGGTTCCAGTGAATTGAGAGCAGCAGGCCTGGGACAGAGCGCGCCGCGCACAGCCGGTACGACGAGATGACGCGCCGACGTTGAACGATCGCGCTGCGGCATCGAATCGAATGGACGACATCGGTGCACCAGACTGATCGACTGGCTCGCCGTCCATCGCAGCCGCCCGTTTCATGGCGCTCGAGCCGTGGGCGAATGCAAGGAAAGCCGCATGGTCTTGCACTGAGGCGCGCCCAGGCTACCCGTGCCAACGGCAGCGGGACGCCCGCGGCAACGATTCGCTTCGCCCGGTGCAAGAAAACGCGTAAAGTATGTCACTCATGACGTCCACGTCGACGGCCCAGGCGTCCAGGGCCATAGCGCGAGCCCCGCAATGCCAGGACGCGGACGTTCGCTTTCTCCGCGGCAGCGCGCACGATTTCCCGCGCCTGCTGCCGACTGATCGGTCGCCGCTCTCCACCGGCAGCGCGTTTGCGTGAGAAGAAGAGCGGCTCCCCATCGGTGAGCCCATGTTCTTTGGCCCAGAGCAACAGCGTGCCCGGCAAGTCCATCTGACCGGCGGGCAGGAAGACCTGTTTGGTCGGGCGACTGGGGTTCTTCAGGTTGGACAGAACGAGGCTGTCGCGCCGTACGTGAAGAGGGCGGAGGGCCAGCGCTTCGCTGATGCGGGCGCCGGTCGCCCAGAGTACGCGCAACAGCAAGCGGTCACGCTCGGTGCTGGCGGCAGCGATGACGGCCAGGATCTCGTCAGGGGCGAGACCTTCTGGCGGTTGCCATTGCTTGGCCATGGCGGATCTGACAGAACGTGGTTTTGCACGCGAATCTGACACATCACGTGAGGCCTGGACTGCCAACGAACGTGTCGGTTCAGATGCGCCGGCATCGGTCATGGCGTTTCAATCTTACTGAAGGCGTGTTCGGTCAGATTTGTGCAGCCGGTCCAATTGAGCGGGCCGTGACCGCCTCGTAGACTCAGCCCTCACATGACGTCGATCGAGCGCACAGCCTACCCGCGGCTGAAGCGCCGCCCGTCTGCCCAGGAGCTCGCCGACGTCTACACGCCAACGGTTGAGGATCTCGCCTTTATCCGCGCCACAGCCCGCGGGCCCTCGTCCACCCTGACGCTCGCCGTGCTGCTCAAGGTGTTCCAGCGTCTCGGCCACCTGCCACGTCTGCAAGACGTACCGTTCGCTGTCGTCACCCACGTGCGGTCGAGCCTGCGGTTACCGTCGGATACGGCGCTCGACGTCACCCCGCGCACGCTGTATCGGCATCACGAGCAGATCCGCACGCATCTTCAGGTGAAGAGCTGGGGTGCTGAGGCACGCCGCGCAACGATCGTCGCAGTTCACCAGGCTGCCCAGGTGATGGACCACCCGGCGGACCTGATCAACGTCGCGATCGAAGACCTCGTGCGTCAACGCTTCGAACTGCCAGCGTTCAGCACGCTCGATACCCTGGCGACCCACGTTCGTGCTGTCGTGCACCGGCGTTTGTTTGCGACGGTTCTCGAACGATTGTCCGATCAGCAGTGCCAGGACTTGGACGCCTTGCTGGAGAGCGATCAGCTTGGGCGGAGCGCGTTCAACGCGTTGACGTTGAAGCGAGCGCCCAAGCGGCCGTCCCTCTCTCACCTCGACGATCTTGTGGGTCACGTCCGCTGGCTTCAAGAACTCAAGGAACCGGCTGATCTTCTCGCTGGCGTGCCGCCCGCCAAGGTCCGCCATTTCGCGGCCGAGGCGCGGTCGCTCGACGCAGCCGAGCTCAAGGACATCACCGTCCCCAAGCGGTACACGCTGCTGCTGAGCTTGATCAGTCGCGCGCAGGTTCAGGGGCGTGATGATCTGGCCGAGATGTTCGGCAAACGCATGGCGTTGTTCGAGACGCGCGCCAAAGAGGAGCTCGCATTGATTCGGGAGCGACAGCGCGAGACGACCGAGATGCTGGTCGGCGCCTTCGCGGACGTGCTCGAGGTGCTCGATCGCGATCCCAGCGACGCCGAGACCGGCCCACTCGTGAAACAAGCAGTGGCGCAGCATGGCGATATTCGGCAGCTCCTGGCCAGCTGCGAGGCGATCGCGGCGTACAACGGCGACAACTACTACCCGTTGATGTGGCGGTTCTGTCGCGGTCATCGCAGCACGCTTTTCCGACTGGCCCAAACGCTACGGTTCGTCAGCACTACTCGAGATTCCTCGGTCATGGATGCCCTCGAGGTAATGCTGGCGAACGAGGACCGGAACGGCGAGCTGCTTTCCGCCACGGTGAACCTGGGCTTTGCCTCAGAGCAGTGGCAGCGCACCGTCCTGGTGCGGACCGACAAGGGACCGAAGCTGGCACGGCGTCACTTCGAGGTTTGTGTCTTCGCTGCGCTTGCCGCGGCTCTCAAGGCAGGCGATGTTGCCGTTGAAGGCTCGGATGCGTATGCCGACTATCGCGAGCAACTCCTACCCTGGTCTGAGTGTGAGCCCCAGGTAGCCGACTACTGCCAGGCGGTCGAATTGCCCGCGACGGCCGCGGGCTTCGTCAAGCATCTGCAGGATTTACTGGCGACGACGGCCAAGCGCGTGGATGCTGCGCTGCCGTCGAGTGGCCATGTCGTCATCAACGACAAAGGCGAGCCGGTGATCAAACGTGGCCTGCGCCGTCAGCCATCGGCGTCAGCCCAGGCCCTTGAGGCCGCGCTGCTGGAACGCATGCCCGAGCGCAACATCCTGGACATGCTGGCTAACGTCAGCTCCT
>JAABUQ010012456.1_pt1 | contig 10563 bp, 12 predicted proteins | sample 5560001 | NCBI WGS metagenome assembly JAABUQ01 (sample SAMN10711888, study PRJNA513371) | rock metagenome | isolation source: Antarctica rocks | place: Antarctica: Victoria Land, Finger Mt nord | collected 2015-12-18 | reverse complement strand
GAACCGAAACGACGCGCCTGGCGGGTAGTGTGTTGCTGTGGGAGCGGGGTGACGTCACCCTGCGTCTCGAGGCTGCGCTTGGACGAGACGCCGCGCTGAAGGTCGCTGCCTCAGCCCAGTAGGGCGCGCTACGTGCGCCATGCCTGACCGCGATATCCACCTTGGGGGGCCGTGCCATATGGCGTCTACTACACCGTAGAGGCCAGGCCGCACTCAGTCCCCCAATTAGACCGACTGGACGGTCGGCAACGCCCTCAGGCCTCAGACAGCGCTGTCAAAGTGCGCTCCCTTGGTGTAGCACGTGCAGAAAAGAGTGCTACACTGAAAGATATGCCGACTACCCGTCCTCGTCACTTCGTGACCGAGTCCGACGACCTCGCCGCCGCGCTGGATGCGGCCGCCCGGCGATGGCCCGGTTTGACCCGACCGCAGCTGCTCGTGCGCTTGGCGCTCGAAGGCGACCACGCCGCCCAACAGGCGCATGAGGAGCGGCGGCGGCGCAGGCTCGCCGCTGTTCGGCACTACAGCGGCATCCTCACCGGCGCCTACGGACCGGACTACCTGCGCCAGCTCCGCGAAGAGTGGCCGGCCTGATCGTCCTTGACGCCAGCGTCCTCATCGCCTACCTGGACGGTGACGATACCCGTCATGTGGCCGCAGAGACGCTGCTGGCGGGAGCTATCGACGACAACCTCGGGGCCAACCCGCTGACGCTGGCGGAGGTGCTGGTCGTGCCAGTTCGGGACGGTCGCCTCGAACCGACGCAAGCGGCTCTTCGCGACCTCGAGGTGGAGGAGTTGCCGTTTCCTCCCGCCACCGCTGTTCGCCTCGCGCAATTGCGTGCCAGCACCGGGCTGAAAATGCCGGACTGTTGCGTCTTGCTTGCGGCTGAAGACGCCGGCGCGACCGTCGCGTCCTTTGACGCGCGGCTCGTCCAAACGGCCGAGGACCGCAACCTGCCGGTCCTCGGCCGCTGACCGACGCACCACCCAGCGGTGCCGAGTCGCTCGGGTGCGCGGCCAGCCAGCGAGCCACTTCGGGGAGCGTCAGACCCTCGTCCCCGATGCGGGCCCGCGGTAACCCCCTGCCCACTTCCGGTCACACCCTTGACCTGAGCCGAGTAGACGGCGCCGGCGAGCCTGCCTGATACTGGGCACCGCCGACCTATGCCAGTGCACTCGAACCGGGGCTGGTCGTACTCCCCCACCGCATCTACGCGTCGCGTGTCCGCCTATCGGCGGCGAGTTCCGCGGGTGGACATGCGCGCCATCGTGCCTGCGCTTGGCGGGATCGCCCGCCTGGCGCCGGTGCCTCTGGCGATTGTCTTGATCGCGAGCATGAGCTGGTACCACTTCGCGTTCGCTGGCTTCGACATCGACGGACTCGTGCTCGAGACGGGCACGGGCGCGCCGGTCGCCAACGCGCGGGTCGTGACGCGCACCAGCGAGACGACAACCGATGCCGCGGGCTCCTTTCGGCTCGAAGGCGCCAAGCCTCCCGCACCGATCCAGGTGCAGATCGCGGGCTTCTACGGGACCGAGACACGCCTCCTGGACCCGAGAGCGCGGCCGGTGTTCCAGCTCGACCGGGTGCAAACTCTGGCCACGCCGACAGCGGTGCCGATCGAGACACCCGCGCCGGCGCGCGTGGAGCCCACGCCAGTGGTGCTCCCGCTGGTAACGGCAGTCCCCACACCCGACCCATCGCGACCGCTGCTGCCGGACCACCGCATCGTGGCGTACTACGGCAATCCGCTCGCCAAACAGATGGGAGTCCTGGGTGAGCTGGCGCCCACTGACATGCTGAGCCAGCTCAAACAGCAGGTTGCGGCGATCGCCGCAGCCGATCGGACCCGCACGGTCCTGCCGGCGCTGGAGCTCGTCACACCAGCGGCTCAGGCGGACCCTGGTGACGAGGGTCTGTACCGCGCGCGCATGAAAACTGAGGTCATCGAGCAGGTTGCGCAGTGGGCAGAAGCAAACCAGGCTCTGCTCATTGTCGACGTTCAGCCGGGTCGGAGCAGCGTGGCCGAGGAAGTCGATGCGCTGCTGCCCTTCCTGCGCCGGCCGTATGTCCACCTGGCGCTCGACCCCGAGTTCGCCATGCCGGCCGGAAGAGCACCCGGTGAGGTCGTCGGGACGATGGACGCCAGCGCGATCAATGGCGCGATTCGCACTCTGGCTGACCTGGTGATCTCAGAACACCTGCCGCCCAAAGTCCTGATCGTTCACCGCTTCACCGAAGGCATGCTTACCAACTATGCCGAGATCAGGCCGGATCCGCGCGTACAGGTGGTGGTGACCATGGACGGGTTCGGTCCGCCGCCGCTCAAGCTCGCCCAGTACGACGAATACGTCCACAACCAGCTGGTGGAGCGTGCGGGTATCAAGCTCTTCTACCACCACGACGTGCCGCTGCTGACGCCTCAGCAAATCGTGGACCTCGACCCGTTTCCGGACCTGGTCATCTACCAGTAGCCGCGGACTTCGCTCGCCCGGTCAGGCGGCCACTGACGGGCACTCCGTCTGGTCGGACGCGCTCCCAGCTGCGTCTTCGTGCAGACACAAGATGCTCGCCACTGTGTGGCATTCGCCGAGCGGGGCGGCCCGCCATATGCCCCACGGTGCGTGGCGAACTTGGCGCTGGCCGACAAGATCGGCGAGGCAGCCCGTCAATCCTGCGTTCTACCCTGCGCAGTCTGCAGGCTGCACCGCACGAAGTCCTCGACGACCGTGCGTTGTTCGTCGGCCCGCCAGCAGACGGCGATGACGCTGGGGTCAACGTCATCGACGGGGACGTAGGCCAGTCCGGGTCGGGCGTAGAAGCGAGCGCTGGCCTCGGGCGTGAGGCTGATGCCCTGTCCGTTCGCGATGGCCTCGAGCCATTCATCCGGACCGTTGACCTCCCGGCCGATGATGGCCGGTCGCCCGTTACGGTGCGCAGTGCCGAGCCAGTAGTCGCGCCAGCCACCGCTGTCGGCCGGCGTAGCGATGAATGGCTCGTCGAGCAGCTCGCTGAAGGCGATCCGCTCGCGGGCGGCGAGTGGATGGGAGGAGGCCATCGCAACCCGCCTGGGTTCGGTGAGCAGCGATCGGCTCTCGACCAGATCTTCGTAGTCGGGGAGCGGCATGCGCAGGAGTGCGACATCTACCGCGCGGGAGGCCAGGCCTGCGGTGGGATCGGACCAGGAACTCTGGCTCATCGCGACGCGCCAGCCGGGTCTGAGCTGCGCGAAGGCCGCGATGATGCGTGGGGTCATCTCGTTGGCGGCGGAGGCGACGAATCCGACGCGCAAGGTGCTCCGTCTTGCAGCGTCCGCGTCCGCGACGGCGACCTGGACCTCCTGCCATGCCGCCAGGACCGCCTTGACCTTGTCTTGTAAAGCTAGCCCGGCATCGGTGAGCCGAATCCCCCTCGCTTCACGAGTGAACAGCACCGCCCCGAGTTCGGCCTCCAGCTCTCTGATCTGCTTGGACAGCGAGGGCTGGGCGACGTGCAGGCGCTGCGCCGCTCGGGTCACGTGCAACTCTTCCGCGACGACCTGAAAGTAGCGCAGCCGCCGCAGATGAACATCCATGCCAAAAGACCATGACAACAGGTCTTGGACGTCGAACGGCCACGCGAACATGCTTAAGGGGTCCGGAGAGCCTGGACCAAAGCAAGGAGAGCCGCCATGAGCACCGAACCAGCCGCATTCACCAGCCCCGCCGTCGCCCTGGTCAACAAGTTCTACAAGTGCTACGCCACCGGTGACCTGGAAACGATGAAACGCGACGTCCTGGCTGCCGACGTCGTCTGGCGCATCCCCGGGCGCCACCCGCTGTCTGGCGCCAAGCACGGCGCCGACGAGATTGTCGCCTTCTTCGCCCAGCTCGCCAAGGCCAACATGAAAGCCGAAGTCGTCTACCTGTCCGGCGATGACACCCACGTCGTAGATGTCCATCGCGGATGGGGCGCCACCGACGCCGCCGGCATGGACATGTTGTGGGTTCTATTTTACCGCATCCAGGACGGTCGCATCGCGGAAGTCACCAACTTCGCCGCCGACCAAGCCCAGTCGGACAACTTCTTCTGGGCCAGCTATGACCTCGCTCCCATTCCCGCGCGCCTGGCTCAGGCCTGAGCCGGATCGGTCGCCGGCAATGACCGGTAGGCAAGCCCCCGGCGTAGGTTAAAGCGGGGCCCGATTTACGCGTTAACTCCAACCGAGCCGGCGACCGTACAGGTCAACGCGGTGCTATGGCTTGACGACGAACGTGCCGCCTGACCTGGTCCGACGCGCTCTGCTAGCCATTGGAGGGACGCCAACCGCGATACAAGTAGGTCCCGCGCCAAGCCCGCGTGGGCCGCAATTCTCAATGGTGTAGGTTCAAATCCGCTTCAGTTACTACGACCACACCTTCGGGTCCCGGCCCGAACGTGGTGTTCTCCGCCGACTCCAACAGCGACGGGGTTCGACCCGAAGGTCGTGGGCAAGTGGAGTTCCTTAGAACTCTGCCAAGGAACGGGCACGGTTTGGGTAGGCGGCTGCCCTGGCGGCTACAAGGAAGTGGTCACGACCGCTGAAGCTCGACGCCGTAGCGTAGTCCGTCGATGAGGAGCCCGACCATGCGTTGGCTGTACGCCACTCCTTCGTCCGCCACGGGCAGGCAGAGACTGGCGATGGCGTACAGGAGATCCTTCGGGCTGATGCCAGCACGGATCTCGCCACTCGCTATCGCGGCTTCGAGCAGTGACCCGAGGGCGGGTCCGAACCGCTGCCAGAAGTAGCCGGGCAGTTCGTCGAACGCCGGATCGCCAGAGTGAAGGGCCGTACCGAGTCCTCGTTTGGTCGCGACAAACTCGGTGTACCGGTGGAGCCACTTCGCGAGTGCTACGCCTGGCTCGTGCGCCGCGGCCAGCGCTGGGGCCGCAGCGGCGCAGGCATCCACCTCGCGCTGAAACACGGCTTTGACCAGGTCCGAGCGCTGCGGGAAGTGCCGGTACACCGTTCCGACTCCGACGCCAGCCAGATCAGCGATCTCCTTCGCTGGCGCGTCCACGCCTGACGTGCCGAAGACCGCCTTGGCTGCCTGGAGCAAGGCGTCGATGTTGCGTTGCGCGTCGGCGCGCAGGCGGCGCCCCGCGCGGTCGGGTGCCCCCGGACCCGCCGAGCCGGTCGAGCCGACTCAGCGTACGGCATCGGAGGAGCGCTCACCACACCGCGACCACGACCTCAGGAGAAGCAGCATGCAGTACCGCACCCTCGGCCGGACCGGCATCAAGGTCAGCCCGTACGCGCTCGGCGCCATGATGTCCGGGGCGTCGAGCGGCAACCCGGACCACGACGACTCGATCCGGATCATCCACAAAGCGCTGGACTCCGGGATCAACTTCATCGACACCGCAGACAGGTACTCGCAGGGCGAGTCGGAGGACGTCGTCGGCAAGGCGCTCAAGGGTCGTCGCGACGACGTTGTCCTGGCCACGAAGTTTTGGGGCCCGATGGGTGACGATCCCAATCAGCAGGGCGGCTCGCGACGCTGGATCATGACCGCGGTCGAGAACTCTCTGCGCCGCCTGCAGACCGACCACATCGACCTCTACCAAATCCACCGACCCGACCCCGACACCGACATTGAGGAAACGCTCTCGGCGCTCTCAGATCTGATCCACAGCGGCAAGGTCCGGGTGATCGGGTCGTCCAGCATGCCGGCTTCTGACATCGTTGAAGCCCAGTGGGTGGCGGAGCGGCGCGGCCTTGAGCGGTTCCGCACCGAGCAACCGACCTACTCGATCCTCAACCGCGGCATCGAAGCGGAGGTGCTGCCCGTCGCCCAGCGCTACGGGTTAGGTACGCTTGTGTGGAGCCCGCTCGCGAAGGGCATGCTCACCGGACGTATCCGTAAAGGTCAACAGACCGACTTGCACCGCGCCGCGATCTTGACGAGCTTCAGTGACGAGTGCCGGCTCGATGCCGTCGAGCAGATCATCCCGTTGGCCGAAGCGGCGGGGTTGCCGATGACGCACCTCGCGATGGCCTTCGCGATCGCTCACCCCGGTGTCACCAGCGCAATCATCGGGCCGCGCACGATGGAACAGCTTGACGACCTGCTCGCCGGCGTCGACGTCAGGCTCAGCGATGAGATCCTCGATCGGATCGACGAGATCGTCCCGCCCGGCACCGACGTCGGCAAACCGGACCAGTCTGCCTACCTTCCGCCGGCCCTCCAGCACGCGAACCCCCGCCGCCGACCCCCTCAACGAGCCTGCCGCAGCCTAAATATCCGTCGCTAGCGGTGAGCTTCGCCGATCGGTGTGGGGCCACAGCGGCGAACGTGAGTATGGCGCTCGACGACGACGAGTTGGCCGCCGTCCCCTCGACGAGCCCGTTTTCGCGATCGTTGCCGCCGCAGGGGCGTGTTGCATACCGACTAACCACCTAGCGCGGTTCGTCCTGGGGCCGGTTCCCAGAATCGGTGGTGAGATCCGTCGCGTCAACAAAAGGCACTGGCTGCTCGCAATTCGCTGAGCGTTTGCTGCGCGAGGTCGCTGAACTGATCGCCGTTGGTGGTGTCACTCCAGCGCTCATAGGCGATCTTCAAGGTGAGCGCGCCCAGTTGGGCGGCTACGCATGCGGTCAGGTCGGGGACGCCGCGCCGCTTGAGCGCGTCGGTGGTCGACACGGTGAGGCAGAGTCCCTTCAGTGCTTCGCGTTCCTGCAGTTCCGGGTTGGCGGCGATCACCGCCCGCCGCCGGGCGCTGAATTCACGGCGAGCGGGTATGAAAACTTCCCTTCCGATCGCGTCCAGGGCGTTGGCCACCGCTTCGAGCGGGGTCGCCGCGACGGGCGCCGCGGCTACCCCCTCGACGAGCAGCCCGGTCATCGTGTCCCCGCCAAAGAGCACCTCCCGCTTGTCTGGGAAGTACCGAAAGAAGGTGCTCTTCGTCAGCCCGGCACGCTCGGCAATGTCGATCACGGTCGTGTTCTGGTAGCCCCGCTCCGCGAACAGATCGAGGGCAGCCAGAATTAGCCGCTCCGATGGGTTCGGCTGCCAGCGGGCCACGGTGCTAGCGTACGGCACTTGGTCGCATCACGTGCTACACTGATGGGACTTGGTCCTATCATATGTTCTGTGGGAGGTCCACGCATGAGCCGAGCCATCATCCATGAGACGTTCGGAGGTCCCGAGGTACTGGAGTTACGCGAGATCCCGGAGCCGCACGCCGGCCCGGGCGAGCTCCGCGTCCGCGTCGCGGCCGCCGGTCTGAATCCCATGGATTGGCTGCTCTCCTCGATGCCCGAGGTGGCGGAGCAGTTCGGTTACACCGTGCCGTCCGGCTTCGGCTACGACTTTGCCGGCGTTGTCGATGAGGTCGGCGGCGGCACCTCGAGTTTTGTCGTGGGCCAGCGGGTCTACGGAGGCGCGCTGGGGCGTGCCGTCGCCGACTTTGTGGTGGTGAAGACGCCTGCCGAGGCGCTCTCGCCTACGCCGGAGGGCATCAGCGACGAGGTGGCGAGCACGCTTTCGGTGGCCGGGCGCGCGGCGGCCGCCGCTCTGACAGCGATCGACCTGCGGCCCGGTGACAGCGTCCTGGTCGGCGGCGCCGCTGGCGGCGTAGGCGTGTTCGTCGTGCAGCTCGCCAAGCTTGCCGGCGCCACCGTGATCGGGACCGCCGCGGAGGGAACCTTCGAGTTCCTGCGCCAGCTGGGCGCCGAGCCCGTGGCATACGGCGCCGGGCTGGCGGATCGGGTGCGGGCACTGGCCCCCGATGGCGTGAGCGCAGCGACAGACCTGTTCGGCACCGAGACGGCCGAGGCCGCGCTGGCGCTCGGCGTACCGCCCGGACGGATCTCCACGGTCGCCGCCGGGCCCAACCCTCCCGGCGGCGTGCGCGCGACCGGCGGGATCGATGCCCAACCGGACGCCCTGGAGCGGATTACCGACGCCATCCTGGCCGGCAAGATCACCGTGCCCATTGCCGCGACCTTCCCCATCGAGCAGATCCGCGAGGCTGTGACACTGCAAGCCGGACGCCACATCCACGGCAAGATCGTGATCACGCTGTAACCGCCCAGATCCACCACCGTCTGGAGTGGTTGGCCTCGCCATTTGTCATGGTGCCCGCAGCAGGGAGGGCTTCGAGTGTCGTCTGCGCATGGCTTGCCTCCGTCCGGTCTCAAGTCGAGTCGATTGTCTTGACTGACTAGACACTCTCTCATATACTGGAGACATGTCAAGACGACGGAGTGAAGATCGGCGGAACGCCATCTTGTCGGCGGCGACCCGTGTCATCGCGTCCCAGGGACTTGGGGCGGCGACGGCGACGATCGCGAAGGAGGCGGGCGTCTCCAATGGTTCGTTGTTCGTCTACTTCGACACGAAGGCGATCCTCATCAACGAGCTCTACGTCGACCTCAAGACCGAGATGGGAGCGGCGGCGATCGCCGGTCTTCCTGCCGAGAGCGGGCCCCGCGAGCAGGTCCTTCATATGTGGACCCAGTGGCTGCGCTGGGCGACGACCAACCCCGAGAAGCGGCGAGCACTTGCCCAGCTCCAAGTGGCCGATGACATCACCGCTGAGAGCCATCGGACGGGGAGTCAGGCGATGAACGGCATGGCCGAGCTGTTGGAGCGCAGCCGCGCGAACGGACCGATACAGGACGCGCCACTCGGATTTGTCCTGACCCTGACGAGCGCGATGGCCGACGTGACCATCGACGCGATGATCCGCGAGCCCGCCCTGGCCGAAGCTCACAGCGACGTCGCGTTCGACGCCATCTGGCGAGTCCTCGCCGGCACCTCCTCCCGGCTGCCGCCTGACCGCAACCACGACCGAAAGGAATCGGCATGAACAACACCGTTGAAACTCCGTCGCCCGCGAAAGCCTGGATCATCACCGGGCCGACGTCTGGCATCGGCCGTCGCACCGCGCTGGAGCTCGCGAACCACGGCACCGTGGTGCTGGTGGGCCGCGACCCGAAGAAGCTCAGCGAGGTCGAAGCAGAGATCCAGGCGCACGCCGCCGGCCGCACGGTGTCGGTCGTGTGCGATTTTTCCGACATCACCAGCCTCCGACGCGCAGCCACCGAGATCGTCGCCCTCGACCTTCCCATTGCTGGTTTGCTGAACAACGCGGGCATCATGCCGAACCCCCCCGCGAAGACCGCGCAGGGGTGGGATGTCACCTTCGCGACGGACCACCTCGGGCCCTTCGCGTTCACGGAGGCGCTCATCCCCCACCTCCCCGATGGCGCGAACGTCGTATTCATCTGCTCCGGTGTCGAGGATCCCGAGCGCAAGCCCGCGGTCTCGGCTGGCTTCCGCGGTGGGCGGTATATCTCGGCAGAGGCAAGCGCTCGCGGCGAATGGCAGCCCGGCGGCTCGTCCAATCCCGGCTTCGATGCCTACGCCACCTCGAAGCAGGGCAACCTGGCCACGGTGTTCGCGTTCGCTCGCGAGACGCCGAGGCTTCGGTTCAACGCCGTCGAACCGGGCTTCAACCCGGGCACCAGCCTCGGCCGCGACGCGAACGCCGCCCTCCGCTTCCTGGCGAAGTACGTTCTCTCGCCGCTGGCGCCGCTCATCAAGTACTGGAGTACGCCGAAGCGTGCCGCTCGTGTCATCACCGAGGTCCTGACCGCCAAATCCGATGCGACCGGGGTGTACTACGACGAGAACGGCAGGCCCATGCTTGCCTCCGCACAAGTGCGTGACCCGGCGTTCGCCGCGCGATACGTGGCCGAAACCCGCGCCTTGCTCGCCGCCGTCTCGAGCCCGGTTTGATGTCTCCACTCGCACTTGTCACCGGGGCATCCTCGGGAATTGGAAAGGCGTTCGCCGAGCGTCTGGCCGCCGACGGCTACGACCTCATCGTCGTGGGACGGCGGAAAGACCGCTTCACGGCCCTCGCCGCGTCTACCGAGTGTCGCGGTGCAGGTCGTTGCAGCCCATGCCCGATGCGACCACCGCGCGGGGAGTGCTCGGCGCAAACAGACTCCCCGAAAACGTCCGAATCCTGAACCCGTGACCGACATCGGGGTCGGGCCAATGAGCGGACAGAAGAATGTGCCCCTGAGAAACGTTGCAGCTGCACAACCCGGTGGGCGACGAGGGACTCGAACCCGCGACCTTTCGAATGTGAATCGAACGCTCTAACCAGCTGAGCTAGTCGCCCTGGAAGCGACATTGTACGAAGAGCGGGGCGATCAAGCTACCACCGAGCGCACCAAACGCCTTGCGCTGAGCGGCGGCATCGGTCGCGAATCGAGCACCGCTTCAGCGGACGCCTCGGTGGACTCGCCGTGCAGCGTGAGACGAGAACTGGGGAGCAGGTTGAGGGGGTCTACATCTAAATTTGGATTTAGCTGCCGCGGGTGGTGAAGCCGTCGCGGGTGTCGACGCCCCAGCGGAGGGCGGCGTACTCGAAGAGGACGATGAGGGTGATGACGATGAGGGCGATGTACATGCGGCTCACCTCGAGGTGGCGGTGGCAAGGACCGGGTTTGGAGCGGAGCTGGGATCGAGTCGGAGGGCCAGAGCGCGCAGGGCATGCGCCGCCCGCAGGCGAACAGCCACGTCC
>JAABUQ010012455.1_pt1 | contig 10563 bp, 8 predicted proteins | sample 5560001 | NCBI WGS metagenome assembly JAABUQ01 (sample SAMN10711888, study PRJNA513371) | rock metagenome | isolation source: Antarctica rocks | place: Antarctica: Victoria Land, Finger Mt nord | collected 2015-12-18 | reverse complement strand
ACCTGTTCACCGCCAAACTCGGACCCGGAGGCCCATGCCCACACTGCGACGAGCCCGTCCTCATGATCGAACTACAAGCAGATGATCTTGATCGCCGCGGCTCTTACACAGAAAACTTGACAGGCTCGGTTCTTCCTCTGCGTGGGTTGACCGTCACCAGGGTCTTACCCGCAGTGCTCTGCAGCGTCTGAACCTCGATCAGCTGCGCGTTATCGATAGTTTTCACGTAGGTGTCGTCGTTCTGGAACTTCACATACCCTGAGATCTGTCCGGTCACCGACGCCGTCACCGACGTCAAAGTCCCCAGCGACTCGGGGAACCCCGGCAGCGAGATCGAGTGCATCCCCGTGGTCTGCACCCCCGAGGCGGCCGACTCAACGACCGTGGGCGACGGGGTGGGCACCGCGGCAGAAGCTGAGGTGACCCCGAACACGCCGCTCACCGAACCCACCAGCACCGCCAACGTCGCCGCGCCGGCGAGCACCCGGCGATGCTGGGAACCCCGGCGACCGACCACCACAGACGTAGTGGCGGCCAGAGGGCGGAACGTCGAGGTACCGAACACGTCTGCTCTTCTCTACACGAAAGGGGCCAAGGTCGGGCAAGCAGGTTGCCCCCGCCCCTGTCGTCACCCGACTGCCACACCTGTAGCCCGCACGGCACTCACCTAAGTAGCAGGCCAGCCCTGTTCCAACCTGCCGCCAGCCTCGCTGTCTGCGTGGGCAAGAGCGATCACCATGAGGTCACGCTGGGCGCGGCCGGCAGCCGTGTGACCGACCGGCCGCGGGTGCTGGTCCGCGCCGACAGCGGCGGCGGGACGAAGCCCCGATGCCGAGCCCGACGGCGACCACCCGATCGACATGCTCTTCCAGGGCGACGACGCCGTGACCCGGGTCGTGCAGGCCGGCGACGCACTGGCCGGCAGCACCCGCCGCCTGATGGGTCCCCCGCCCACTTCCGCCGGGGGAACGCGCGGCCGGCCGTGGTGGCGCGCAGTTCCTGGCCGAGACGATCGCCAGGGTCCGCGGCGCGGGTGCGACCGAGGCACTGCTGGTCCGCGCGGACAGCGGCTGTGACGACAGCCGGTTCATCGCGGCCTGCCGTCGCGCGGGTGCGGCATTCAGTGTGACCACCCGGATCGACCCCGCGGTCGCCCGCGCGATCACGGTGATCCCCGAGGATGCCTGGCAGCCGATCCCCTACGGGGTCGCGGCGGAAGACGACGGCGGGTCACCGTCGCCAGCAGCGCCGAGGTCGCCGAGACCGTCTACACCGCGTTCACCAGCACCAAGCAGCCGGTGACCGCCCGGCTGATAGTGCGCCGGGTCCGCCGGCTGCGGGAAGCAGCGACCGGCCAGCCGCTGGACCAGCAGGCCCTTGACGTCCCGGTCCGGCGGCACTACGCGGTGCTCGCCGACCGGCTCGCGCCGCTCCTGGACGTGGAACGGGAGCACAATTGATGTTGGCTAGCGTGGGAAGAAACGAAGCAATCAACACCATTATCAGTGTCATAGCTTTAAGCATTCTGCTCGGTCTGATAGGTGTTATCATTGCCAGGTACAGCTTGGTTGCCGGACCACCAAGGCTCGGGGTTCGCAAGTCAAGAGCACGTCGCTCAGCAAGGAGCCGGACCACGAGGCAACGCTGCCGGGCGATCGGCCCCGCGAGCGCGAACAAACTGATGCAACGCCGCATGCTCGCCAACGGGCATTGCGCCCGCCCCGTCGACATCGGCTGCCACTTCCAGTCTGTCTGCAAGGTGGGAGCACGAGAGATCGGTAGTCGCCGGCCGCCCCACCCGACCGAAGCCGGACAGGTGGTGATCTCTGCCGGCCTGCCTGCTCTTACCGCGACCCGCACCGTTGCCGCCGTGCTCACCGCGGTCGTGCTGCTGGGCGTGGTCGGCCGTAGCGGCACCGGCAGCAACGGCGGACGCGCCCCGGGCCTGCTCGCCGCCAGCAGCAGCGCCGCGACGACCGGCCCACTGCCAGCTACCGCAACCACCACGGCCTCGGCCGTGGGCGGCACCCCGACCCGGGGACCGGCGCGACACCGCCCCCCACCACGACGCCGACCGTGGCGGCGGTCCCGGCGCCGGGGTGCAGCGCGCCGCCGCCACCCGCGCCCACCGGCGCGCCCCTGGTCCCCGACCTGCCCTCCACCCCGGGTGGCCGCATCACCAAGCAGATCCCCCGGCTCGTCCCCCAGGTTGGACCGCCCCGGCTCACCGGGCCCGCCGTCGTGGAGTTCGGGGCCGCCCGCGTCGCCGCCGCCTACAAGACCGCCATCGACTTCACGGTGCGGGCCACGACCGACCCGACGACGCTGATGAGCAAACGACCGACCCGGGCGACGCTCTGCTACGTGCTGCCGTCGCTCACCCCCGACGGTGTCCGTCGCCTCTACGACGCGATCGCCGGTAAGGGCACCAGCCCCGACTCGAAGCTCTACGAGCTGGTCGAGTTCCACGGGTCGGCCCTCGCAGACTACGTCCTCCGCCCGCCCTACACCCGTAACACCCTCACCGCCGCTCCGCTGCGGGTCGGGATCTGGCCGACCCGCAGAAGCTGGACCGGCTCGACATCACCGTTCGCTGTCGGCTCCGACCTCCTCCTCAGCCGGAAAGGGAAGGCACTGCGCGTCCCGGTCGACCGCGAGGCCCGGTTTTTCATGGTCCCCGACCCGGGAGCCGTGGGGGGGCTGGCCGGTCGACGACTGGTTCACGCTCACCCGCGTCGGACTCCCCGAACCCGACCCCGCCGGCTGATCACGGCCGCACCAACCGGCCCCGGCAGGTGACAGCCTGGACCGCTGGGCTACCGCCAACCTCGCGATCTACTACGGCGTCTGCCACACCGTCGCCGGCCGCGCTGGCCGCCCGCCGCGAGGGGAGGTCACCGCAACGGCGGCTTACGGGCTGACGACCACCACGATGCTCCGGGTCATGACGAGGCCGCCGCACCCGCTGGTGCCGTTCTCGCTCACCGTGAAGCGGTACCGGCCGGGCCTGCGGTACGTCACCTTGTAGGTGCTGAGATGATCGACGTTGACCGGTCGGGCCGGGGGGGGTGCCGGAGACGCTCCGCACCCGCCCGTCGTCGAGAAGATCGACCCGATGCCGGGTCGGCCGTCGCCCGCCCAGATCCCGAAGGAGAGCGCCCTGGCGCCGCCGACGACCGCCCCGCGGGTGCGGACGCGGAAGGCCGCGAGGCGTCCGACTCGCACTTGGGCGTTGAGGGGGGTGATGGTCAGCGTGAGGTGCTGACCGTAGGGGTCCGAGGCATGGGCGGCTGCGGGCGACGTCCTGGTGGCCGCCGCGGCGCTGACCGCGCCGGTCACCAGGAGGCTGGTGACTGACGCGTGGACAGCGGCTGTCAGGAGTCTCACGGCGTGCAGTTGAGGTAGTCAGTGGTCCAGCTCCCGTTGCTGACGGGGTTCCGGACCTTGGCCATGAGGCGCCCTGAGCGGGCGCCGCTGCGGTCGAAGTTCTGCATGTCGAGGAGCCCGTTCGGGCGCTGGTCGACGCGCTGCTGGCCGCCGCTGCGCCCCTTGTTGACCGCGGAACCCCAGGAGATGGGGTTGAAGGCCGCGAGCGGGCCTGGGGGTGAGCCGTTGCGCTCGGTGACGTATTCCACGTTCCGGCCGTTGTAGTAGGCGCCCGCGTTGTCGCGGCTGATGTAGTCGAAGGACGGCGTCGGCGTGGTGACCCGGGTCGTCAGGTTGCGCTCGTAGAGCGAGGGCTTGCGGGTGCTGTCGTTCCACTGTGCGAAGGCTTGGATGCGGTCACCCTGCGAGACGGCCGAGCCCATGCTGTAGCGGGTGAGCTTCTCGGGGTCCCGGTTGCCCGAGTGACCGGCCTGGATGGTCTCGTACCAGAGGAAGCGGGTCCGCGAGTTGGCGTCGTAGTACGAGCCGTCCTGGAGCAGCCCCTCCTTCGGCTTCCCCGGCGCGTTCAGCCCCCCGAGTCCGACCCAGTTGCTCGTCACCGCGTTCTTGCAGGACGCCTTGAAGGTCGGGTCGACGAAGATCGCGCTGGCCGACTTGTAGTAGGCGTCGTCGCCGGCGGTGGCGAGGGGGCCGGCCCAGTTGGTGACCGGGGTGCGCGCGCTGCCGGTGCCGCTGGTGGCGGCGTCGGCGCCGGCGCTCCCGTCGGCCGTGCTCCCGGCGTCGTCGGGGCGGGTGCACGGCGCGGGCAGGTCGTGCAGCCAGGTGCCGCCGAAGGTGTCGAGCCAGTCCTGGCGGTCCGCGCCGTCCGCGGGCCTCGGTGGGTAGTTGTAGGCGGCGAGCTGGGGGTCGGAGGCGGTGCCGGCGTCGAAGCTAGCCGGAGGCTGGCCGTAAGTCTGGACCAGCCCGGCGCCGTCGCGGTAGGCGTACACGGAGCCGCCGTCCGGCTGCGGGGCCACGCTGACGAGCTGGTGGGGCACGCAGAGGCTCAGGTGCTGCGCGTCCGGCGTGGCAGTGTCGGTGACCGTGGTCTGGTCCGGCAGCGTCGCCTGCACGTAGGAGAGCAGGTCCGTCGCCTTCGTGGCCACCAGGCCCGCCGACAGCGCGGGCGGCGGCGGCACTTGCCCGTAGGCGTACTCGAGAAAGAGCATGACGTCCTGGGCCCTGCTGGCGATACCGGCCGCCGTGGTCGGCGGGACGGCGGTGAGGGAGTTCAGGTACGAGGACAGCGCTCCGGCGCGGGCCAGCACGTCCTGCACGGGCTGGGCGGACGGCAGACCCGTCGCCGTCTGGCTGACGTACGTCGCCACCGCCTGTGCCGCCAAAACCGCGTCAGTGGCGCCGGGCGCGGGCGGGGCGAGCGACGCCGCGCCCGCACCAGTGGCGAAGGTCAGCTTGGGGCTCAGCGCGGCGCGCCAGTCGTACAGGTCGTGGCGCGCCGGAGCGTCCAGGACGAAGTCGCTCGGCAGGTCCTGTCCGGCCGGGACATCGAAGGTGAAGTTGGTGGTCAACGGCAGTACCGAGACGTCGGGAGCGGACGGCGGGGTCGGATCGCCGACGACCTTCGTGCCCAGCGTCTCGCCGCGCTGCCCTACGACTGCTGCGTTCACAACCCAGCCGCTGCTGAACGCGTACAGCGTCACGTCCCCACCGGGCAGCCAGCCTCCGCGGAGCGTGTTCGAGGGGCTGGTCACCGACAGGGTGACGTGGTGAGAGGTCGTGCTGCTGGGCATTTCGCCGGCAAGGTTGAAGTGCAGCAGCAGGTCTGTGCCGGCGCCGACTGTGGTGGTGCTCGTGGGGTTCACCCCCACAGCGCCGTCCGTCGCGGGGCAGCCGTCGGTGGCGCAGTTGCCGGGTGAGTAGGTGGCCGTCACCGCCGCGGGGAGGCTCACGCTGACCAGGTCGTCAGCAACCGCGGGTGACGCCTGGAAGGACGCGAGCGCGGCGCTGCCAAGACCCGTCATCGCGACTAGTGCCCAGCTTCGTCTGTTGCGCCGCTTGCTTGGTCCTTGTGCTGCCATGCCCTGCTCCTCGTGGTCTTCGGGGTGCTGCCGGGGTAAGACTGGACGCGGTTGACGCCAGCCTCGTAGGAGTGGCACTTCTTCCCCGCAGCCTCCATCCCTGTGGTCCGGCCGCGAACGTTCGATGAACACCAGGTGTACGACGGCACCATGTCTCACTGCCTCGAGCACACCCCGGACGTACGCCGTCGTGGGCCGGGGGCTGCTGAGGGTTCTCGGCGAGCTGGCTGCAGGCCAGGTGGGGCCAACGCGAAGTAGCGCCGGGGGGAAGCGGTCGATGCTGAGCTGGGCGACCGCGGCGCGCTGGTTAGGGGGTCTCCCAGTGCAGGTGCCCGTTGCTGTTGCTGTCCCGGCAGACGTAGGTGACGCCCTGCCCGTCGTTCCCAGTCGCGCCCTCGCTGGCGCGGGGGCAGAACTCCCCGCCGCGGATGCACGACCCCGAGCGCGTCGTGGTGCAGCCCGCAGGAGCGTCCGCGGCGGCGGAAGTCGCTGCCTCGGTCGGCGCGGCCAGCCGGGGCACTGCGGACGTCGGGGCGGCCGTCACGGGCGGCCAGGCGCCGCGGGCCCGGGTGGTGCTGACGTAGTTGGTGACCATCCCCGCGCAGTCACGCTGCCCGCTGGTGATCGCAGCGACCATCGCTTGAAGCACGACCAGCCTGGTCGCGGACAGGGTCGCGGCAGCCTGGTCGACGTCGCTGGTGATCCTCGGGTAGCCGCCTGAATGCAGGCACCCGTAGAACGCCCACCAGCGGGCCCATGTAGGACGCTGGAGTCGCCCCGTCCGCCTGCGCCAGCGTCTCGGCTGCCACCGCTGCGGGCGGCCCGGTCGGGCTCGGGAACGCCGACGGGCTCGCAGCCGACTCGCTAGCAGCCGACGGCGTCTCGGACAGAGCTGGCCCCGCGGGGACGAGGCGGCTGTCGTGTCACCTGACGGGGCGGTCGCCGCCGGCGACGTCCCCGTGGACGGTGCGCACCCGACCGCAAAGCACACGGCCCCGGCGACCAGGAGTTGCGTCCATGGGGGTGGTGTACGGGGCCTGGGCTGACGGCGACACGCCGTAGTTGGGGTGCTGGGATGAAGACGACCGACGGGTCGGTCGTGGCGGCATAGAACCCGTGGCAGGTGTTCACGTCACAGACGCAGTCCCACCGGCCCGGGCACGCGTCCGGCGCAAGGTAGATCGGGCCCGGGCGCAGCAACTTCTTGAGCCGCAGCGGGGACACCGGGAGCCCGTCGGCGGCGTAGGCCAGGGCCGCCTTGGCGACCTGGAGCGCTCCACCCGCCCGTTGTTGTCGGTGCAAGCATCTGCAGTTGGGGGGCGGCTGCCACGTTGACGCCGGAGACTGCCTCCTTGCGAGGGTGGCTTTCGCTTGTACTCATCCCACTCCACCCCGCAGGAGCACGACCAGGCGGTCGCGCTGCTCGATCGTCAGCGGCGGCGCCGAGTCGACGATCTCCCGCACACGCCGGTCGATCTGGTCCGCGGCACTCGCGAAGACCGGCGCCGCGGCCTCGGTCTGCTTCTCGGTGATCACCGGGCGCTGCCCGACAAGACGAGGCGCCCCTCCAGCAGGTGGTGCAGGCGCGCGCGCCTGCGCAGCCTCGACCCGCGGCGCAGTGGTTAGAAGGCTCGGGACCTGAGGTGCGTGCATCTGGTGACCGCGACGGATCGGCGGGGGCTCGGTGCTTCTCATCGTCGTGTCTCCCGTCGCCGGGCACCCGTGCCGGTGCCGCCCACTCGTCACACGGGAAGGGGCCCTGGAGTAGGGGGTCACTGCCACACACGAGGTCACACTCCGGTCACACGGACCTGCGATCGCAGGCGGCAGCGGCGGCCCGACGACCACGACGCTCGTGCCCTCACCGCCCGCAGGGTCGGCCGCCACAGCCCCCCTCGCCCCTCGCCGCTCCTGGCCTGGCCGCACGACGACCTGACGCGAAAGTCCACCCGACCTTCGACCCGCCGCCGACGTGCCCCCAAACCGCCCCGAGCCGATCCCTGCCCTGACCCGCGCCCCTCCCTCCCGACTCCCCGCCCCCCCTTCGTGACCCCGCCCCACCAATCAAGATCAAACAGGACACACCTCTTGCATCATGGCCTCTACTCGTCGTGACGAAATGCTGCAAGACTGTTGCGAAGGGTCTTGTCACCCCGGACCGGACCATGTCACCCCGGTGTCACCCCGCCCCAGGGAGCCCCCCAGATGACCAAGCCCCGCGCCCGCAAGCAGCTCGAGGCGAGGGAGCGGGCGCGCCTGCGTCGGCAGGCCAAGGACGCGGCAGCCGACCGTGAGGCCGTCCCGGAAGGGGCGGCTCGTGGGACGTTCGACAGCCCTGCTGCCGTCGCCGACGCTGGGCGGACGGCCGGGCCGCAGGGGGCCGGGGGCGAGCGGCCGGTGGAGCCGGTACTGGTGCAGCTTGTCAACAACGAGGGCGACCGGGCGACGGAGCTTCAGTGCCCGTGGTGCTACACGGTGTTCCCGGTCAAGCCGCGCGGCCGCGTACCGACCTGGTGCTCCCCGGCCTGCCGGCAGCGGGCCTGGGAGCAGGCCCGGGCCGCAGCATCAGGGCGCAGCGCCATCACCGTGGTCGAACGGGTCGTGAACACGCCCGTGTTCACACCCCGCCTGGTGAACGTGCAGCGGCCCCCACCCGACATCACCCGACGGTCCCCCCAGGAGTGGTCCGACCAACTCCACGAACTGGCCCGGCTCATTGACTCGCGCCGGGTCTATGACCGGGACCTCAACACCCTCGCCCCGGCACTCAGCGCCCTCGTGGCCGCCTACAACCGCCGAGGCGCCTAACCAGTGGCCCCAGCCGGTTTTACCCGTGGTGAGCGGGGTGCCGGCAGGCTGGCTGGCCACAGAAGAACGCTGGCGGTCTTTACGTCACGACGAAAAGCGGCCGTGATGCAAGAGGTGTGTCCTGTTTGATCTTGGTTGGGGGGGCGGGGTCGCAGCGGGAGGGGCGCGGGGAGTCGGGAGGGAGGGGCGCAGGTCACGGCAAGGGTCGGCTCGGGGCGGTGGAAGCACGTCGCGGGCTGGTCGAAGGTCGGGTGGACTTTCGCGTGGGGTCGTCGTGCGAACGGCCGGGTGCGGTGAGGGGCGAGGGGGGCTGTGGCGGCCGACCTCGCGGGCGGTCGGCGCACGAGCGTGCTCGTGGTCGGGCTGCACCTGCCGCCCGCGGTCGCGGGTCCGTGTGACCGGACTGTGACCTCTCGTGTGGCAGTGACCCCCCACCCCAGGACCCCTTGCTGGTGGACGAAGGACGGCACCCGGCAGGTGCCCCGCGAGGGGAGACACGACGATGAGGAACATCGAGCCCACGCCGATTCGGCGTGAGGACCAGCTGCACGACGTGGCGAGCGCGGCGGCGTACCTGCGGTGCGGTCGCCGGCTGATCTACCGGCTGGTGAGCGAGCGCAGGGTCAGGTTCACGCGCGCCGGCCGCGAGCTGCGGTTCTGGCAGTCTGACCTCGATACCTACCTCGCCAGCCGCAGCGTGCCGCCGCTGGACGCCGCCTAACAGGAACGGGTGTCGGCGCGGCTGTCCCGCCGGCGCAGGTTCCACGAGGGCGGTCGGATGGCGGTTCGCGCCGACCGACGCACGGCGCTCCCTGGACCGGCAATGCGGTACCACGCCGCCTGGCCGTCAGGTCGTTGCTCGCGACGGAGGTGACCGCCCAACCCGAGGGGGCTTCTGTGTCTTCAGTCCCGCCTCCGCCGGCCGCCAGGTCCTCCTGCTGGCCGCCGATCGCGAGGTGGCCTCCGCTGGCCCAGCTGGCATTGGCCATCCTGTGCGGCGTCCCGCCGCCGCACCGTGAGTTCCCCGCCCGATCGACGGTGCCTAGCTGACGCAACGTTCGGGGCGCCCAGAAGCCCTGACGGTCGGCCGACCCGGGGTCGAAACGGCGGTGGGCTCCGTGCCCGCTTCGTGCCCGTCGTGCCCGCTGCATGCCCGTAACAACGGATGGCCGGGGTACACAGGGGACAGTAGAAGCCGGCGAGAGGAACTGCAGCACAGGCTTTTCCTCGAGTATGCCAAGGTCAGCGCCGGTACGAGCGTCCGCCTGAAAAGCGGAAGGTCGGCGGTTCGATCCCGCCCCTGCCCACCAGCACCACGGAGTCAGCCACCGGCGGCGGCGAAGCGCCGCAGCCGGAGGCTGTTGGTGACGACGAAGACCGAGCTGCAAGCCATGGCCGCTCCCGCGAACAGCGGCGAGAGCAGACCGAGCGCGGCGACCGGGACGAGCACGACGTTGTAGGCGAAGGCCCAGAACAGGTTGCCCTTGATCGTCGCGAGGGTCCGGCGGGACAGCCGGATCGCGTCCGCGACGCCGAGCAGGTCGCCGCCCACCAGGGTCAGGTCGGCCGCCTCGATGGCCGCGTCGGTGCCGGTGCCCATCGCGATACCCAGGTCGGCCTGGGCGAGCACGGCGGCGTCGTTCACACCGTCGCCCACCATGGCGACAACGGCGCCTCCCGCCTGCAGGTCGCGCACGACCCGGACCTTGTCGGCGGGCAGCACCTCCGCGATCACGTCGGCTGCGTCGATCCCGACGCCGGCCGCCACCGCGGCGGCGGCGCGGCGGTTGTCCCCGGTGAGGAGCACGGGGCGCAGTCCCAGGTCGCGGAGCCGCCGGACGGCCTCGGCGCTGGTTGCCTTGGTCGTGTCGGCCACTGCCAGCACGCCGCGCGCTCGGCCGTCCCACCCGACGGCCACCGCCGTCTCGCCCCGCTCCTCGGCCGCGGCAAGGGCCGCTCGCAGGTCATCCGTGAGGAGCAGCCCGCGCTCCACGAGCAGCGCCGGGCGGCCGACGACGACGGAGCGACCCCCGATGTCGCCGCACACCCCGAGACCGGCGCTGCTGGCGAACCCGTCCACGGCCGGCAGCGGCCCACCGCGGGCGAGCGCGGCGATGACGACGGCGGCCGCCACCGGATGCTCGCTGCCCGCCTCGACGGCCCCGGCGATGCGGAGCAGCTCGGCCTCGTCCTGCCCGGTGCGCGCGGTCACCGTGGTGAGCACCAGCTGCCCGCGGGTGATGGTGCCGGTCTTGTCCAGCACGACGGTGTCGACCCTCCGGGTGCTCTC
>JAABUQ010012454.1_pt1 | contig 10563 bp, 13 predicted proteins | sample 5560001 | NCBI WGS metagenome assembly JAABUQ01 (sample SAMN10711888, study PRJNA513371) | rock metagenome | isolation source: Antarctica rocks | place: Antarctica: Victoria Land, Finger Mt nord | collected 2015-12-18 | reverse complement strand
ATGCGGCGTACGCAATGCTGCGTTCTTTGCTCCTCGATGAACGCGTATCTCATCGGGACTCTTTCGCAAAGAACGCGGCCGCTTTTTTTAAGATGTCGCGATCTTCGCGTAGACCAGCGTTTTCACGCCGGAGACGGCGAACCTCATCTTCAAGCGATTTACTGTCTTGCGGGACGGACTCGGCTTGCTTATGCGTACCGTACTTCTTTCGCCAGACTTGCAAAAGGTGCGGATGGACGTCGAGCTCTCGGGCGACCTGCGTCAGAGGACGTCCTCCATCTGCTATTCGTCCGACCGCGTCTCGTTTAAACTCCTCACTGAAGGAGCGGCGTTGCTTTCCCATTATACCTCGCCGTCGGCTCTTCGCCGACGCTATAGTGGTGTCCGGGAAACCGGGCCAACCTCACAGGACTTGAGCCTACGCACGATCGCCGCGAACTAAACGCGTCCGTGCAACCGCGATGCAAGTGTCTCGCCTTCTTTCGCATCGCGTCGGCTCGCTTTTTATGACGCATGACGCATGACGCATAGCGACGGTGAGGTACTCCAATGCGAGTTATTTCAATAGGGGCAGCGCCTGCCGACGTCGGCTCGGGCTAAAGTGACCGCAGTTACTCCTCCGCCGAGCACATAAGCCGGCGTTGTGGATCTAACGATAGCACGTTAGTGCGTTACTTACTTACCGTAATGATATTCTTGTCGCTACGTCAGCCGTGGGTGCGACCACCACGCAGGAACCGACGGCGATCGCTATTCCAGCGGGTACCTTAGTACGAATGTATATATCGGCCGACATGACCGACAATGCTAGTGAACATCAAGCGAAAGCGGGGGACCATTTCGACGCGATAGCTGCCTCAGACGTTGTGGTCAATGGGGTGATAGTCGTTCGTAAAAACTCGGTCGGCGGGGGTACCATCGTTAATGTGCGAAATCGTGACAAAGAGGGCTGACGATGAGCCCCGATTGGGTGTACGCTGCCGACGGAACGAAACTGCAACTGGGGCAAAATGACGCTGCCACACAGCGGGATCCATGGTGGGTAGATGATCGACTCGAAGCGTTTGGAATGGCGGGAGTCTTCAGGATCGTCAATGCTTACGTGAAAGATGTCGAGAACGTGCAAGCAACGGCAACGGCGGCGGCGGCTGGCCGCTAAGGTTGCGTTGGTAGATGAACGTGCAGTCGCTGACCAGTTCACTCTTCCGCGCCAGTAGAGTTGCTTGCCGCGACGTCCTCACTTCGCGTTTAGCGAAGAGGCGCTATATAAGCTGACGCGCCGATTCAGCGCTTACCTGAGTGCGCTCGCGATGGCCCGGCTGCGCTGCAAAGCGCGCTGCGCGGGCTAATTCGAGCAGCGCGCTGGGATCGCGACGGAGCAGTTCGTTCACGTCCTAAACGCCTTAAGGCAAAATGAGCCGCGAGCAGCGCCGCCGGCTCGACCGGCACGGGAGGCCCCACATGAACGCAGCCGCAGCGCATCCCTCGCAAAAAGCAATCGCCCGCGCAGTTGTCCGCGAATTAACCGCCTTCGCGCAGCCGATCGTCGACGTCCGCCCTCCGAAGAACGTCTACGACGTCGGCCCGTTCATCATCGATCTCGATCGCCACGAAATCACGGCCGATGACGAGCAGATCGATCTGAAGCCTCGCGAGTTCAAGCTTTTCACCGCATTCGCTCGTAACGCAGATCCGATTCCGGCATCGCATCAAAAGCCGTGCGCCATCGGCTTTTTGCGCGGCGCCGTGGTGACCTACGCACGCGTCGGCCGGCTTTTACAATCGGCCTTTTCACGATGTGACTACCTCGGTCTCCATGTTATGGTCTTAGCGGTTCGACACGGCGTTTCGCAAGTCAGCCGCGCTCCAACCGTCGCTCCGCTTTGCGGCCTCGCCCGTACTTCTTGAAAGCATCACCGCCATGGCTCGAAACAGCTGTTTGGCCGGCATCGCCGCCGACGACGTTGAGATGCTTCGCCTCGTTCTCCGCAATTCGGGTACGTCGGCGCTCGCAGGCGTCGCTGCGCTCAAGGTAAGCGAAATTGGAAAGTGCGCTCCGGATTTGATTGTCTGCGACGTCGACGCGATCGACGTCGACCCGCTCGAGCTTCTGCGAAGATTGCGTTTTGTTTTGCCCGATTGCATGATCGCGGTGTACACGGGCGTGACGACACGCGAATGGGCTCGCGATTGCCACCTCGCCGGCGCCAACTGCCTCCTCTCGAAGAAATCAACCGCGACCCAACTGACGGCCGGACTGAGCGGCGCCATCGTGACCGGCTGTTTTACTGACCCTCTTTTAGCGTCGCGTACGGCGCAGCATGATACGAATCGGATCATAAACCGCACGAGAGGCTGAATCGACGCTTCAAAAGGGGATGTGCCACGTAGCTTGACGATCGCGGATCCCGAGGGATCAACAGCGATTGACTCGGGCGGGAAAAGCTGACGAAGTCGTCTCCTCGACGTCGATGCGATCAACGTCGATCAGTGCTTCGAGGAAGGCTACCCTGGCGACCCAGATGACGAACACGCCGCGAATGAGCATGGAGTGCCGATCCGTCGCTTCTGCGCAAAGCCAAGCGGTCGAGCAGGTACGCGCCGCTGACGCCGACTCTGTCGGCTCTTGGCTGTGCCTAAATGCTTGAGTGTAGGCGCAAAGTTAAGATCTTCCGGTCTTACTACCTGAGAGCCACGGTCTCTCTCAAGCATGTTATGAAACGCGCTTGACGCGGAGAACTTCTTGCAGCACTCTGAGCGATACTTGGGAGCATTCGGAGTAAGCTTTCGGGGACGACGTTACCGGTTATGGCCGCCGTGACGCGCCGCCGTGACGAAGACGCGTGGTCTTCTAGTTTTCTAAAGACGGTGTTCCGTGTACCACGTTCAGCAACGCGACGATGCCAGCATCGTTGAAGTCACCGGCCAGCTCAATGCTTCGTCGGGAGAAGCCCTCGCGTCCGCAATAGCTCTCGCCGAGTTGACCCCTAATCGACCTATAATCGTATCGCTTACGGGTTGTTCACGCATGCGAAAAGGGCTGCGCCGCGGAGCCCCGCCGGGCGGTCGGGGCTGGAAGAGCCCTTTTCGCGTCGAATCCCCAAGTCTTATGGAGAATCCCGGATCAGATGCTCGAGCTCATGCCGCGACTCGCGCGGCTCTTCGAGCGCGGCGCGCAGCCGGTTTGCTCTTGGAACCGGGAAATAATATCGGATACTTCGGTCCTTATGAAGGCAGCTGGGTTGAGCGAACGTGCCCGGTCAGCTTCAGGGGAAGAAGCGGGCTAAGAGCGCCTGAACCGTTACGCTTCGCACCGGCGCCGTCGATGTGCGCGCGAGCGCGACGGAGCTGAAGTGCGCATGCATGTTCCGGAATGGGTACGGCGGTTTGACAACGCGCTCATTGGTCTCGTGCGCGAGTACAGTGTCACGATACTGCGCATCGGGCTCGGTGTCGTGTTCGTGTGGTTCGGGGCGCTAAAGATCTTTGGCCTCAGTCCGGCCGCCGACCTGGTCAGCAAGACGTTGTACTTTCTGCCGCCGCACATAGCCGTCGTAGGGCTAGGCGTTATCGAGATCGTGGTCGGCGCCGGCTTGCTCACGGGCTTGGCGATTCGCCTGATCTTACTCGTGTTTCTGGCGCAAATGATCGGCACGTTCTTCACGCTCGTCGTTCGACCCGATTTGGCGTTCGAGGGCGGCAACCCGTTGCGGCTCACCACGATCGGTGAATTCATAGTGAAGAATTTCGTGCTGATCAGCGCGGGACTCGTGATTTTAGGCACGGTGCGAAAGGCGCGTTCGGAAGAAGGCGTGCCCGAAATATTGGGACAAAAAGCGGAAACGGCGCCGACGCGGAACTAATGTCCCGACCGCTATCCCCGTCGCGTACGCGCGAAACCGAGCAGTGCGGCGGCCGCTGCCAAGGAGAGGATTGCTACGATGCCCCGCAGCGTTGCCTTTTTCGATTCCCGTCGGATGTTCGGCATATAGCGCAATTCGGGCTAAGTAGAGGGTGTCGGGTTCCATAGTAGGGGTGGGGTGATCTGTCGGTGCAGCGAGCTTCGGAACAGCGCCAGATGACGAGGCCACGCTAAAGTTACCGCCAACAATCCGCCATCCCGCGGCTGTTTGTACGAGTCCTCGCGGTCGTGCTGTGACACGAATTCTCGAGCGATACAAAACCGCACGCGCGGCTGCTCCCACGTGAAGCGAAGCTGGAGGTACTCGACCTGCGCGAGAGGCGCGAATTAACGGCAGCGTACGAGGCGCGCCAGCTCGATTCGTTCGTGACCTGGGCGGCCCGTCATCGGCCGCGGATCGAAGAGTCGGCGCACGTGCGGGCGGCGCGCGAAGCGCAGCGCGGGCAGCACCTCAAACGCGACGGTGAACGCAACCGCCGCGTCGGAGGCGGGCCAGCCTACCATCTCCTTCGCTATTTACCGCGATGAAGAGCACGACCGCGGCGGCCATGGCCAAGACGGAAACGATCGAAACGACTGCGATCATTGTCTTACTGAATTATACAGCGGCACCGTGTCCTCCACTTTCTTATCGCACTGGATGTCGAGATGCGACCGAAATGTCGCAATTGACGGCGAACGTCGCGAACTCGAGCGTTTTCAGGTTGACCGTCGTACCGCGACAATAGCCTCGTGGCCCGCCGGAGGAGCACGCAACGGTGCGCGTCGAGAAGCAATCGCGCGCCGTTGCGCCGGAGGTTTACAATGGGTAATTGCCGCGCACGGGGAAGCCTTGTTTACGTTTGACGATGACGACCACCGCGAGGTTAATTCTGACTCGTATGATTGAGCGCCCACTTCGCATCTGCGATCGCGGCCGCATGCTCGCAGCAGATCGCACAGTCGACGGCGTCACGATTGCAACCAGCGCGATGCGCGAGCGTAGATGCGCGACGCACAAACTCGGGCGGCAAAGCATCCTTAGGTAGAGCGCGGTCCCGGCGCGTAGCCGGGACCGCATGTCGCTTCATGCCGCAGTTACCGCATCGTCGTGCGCTTCGGTGGCGGGTTCTTGTTCCGCCACGGCAATCGGCGCGTCACGGTCCGCAGGCGAGCCGTGCAACGCGAACTCATCACCGCACTCGAGGCACGCGCCGCGCGTCGGTTCGTCCTCGTAAGCCTCAACGTCGGTATGCAAGTTTATATATGCTTGCAGATAGCGGTCAAGCAACTGTCGGAAGTCACGATTCGTCAAGCTTAACTCGCGGAAGAGATCTGCGGGTACGACGACAGCCTCGCCAGGCACCTGGCAATGCAGTCATTCGCGGTACTCGACGCGCCAAACAGTAAAGGAAAGCCCGACATACCTTCACGCCCTATTTTGCCGATTTCAATCTGCTGGCCATCTTTCATCCTGCTCACGATGGATACGACCGACTTGAGAGGGAAATAAACCTCATTAATTAGCTGTTCCGGCCTATAACGTTGTTGCCGCACAGCGAGGCGAACAATGCTGCCTTCCCTTAAGACGCGCGACGTAATAGAAGCATCGATCCCACGCAGGATCGTATTTCTCTGTATTATTCCGGCTGTTAGATAAGGTACGTCTGCAGTGGCTGCCATTTATGATGCCTAACGCAACACGAGACAACACGCGGATGACCTCGTTTTATGTATTCTACGTGCACTTCTCATTTTGCTGTGATCTGCATCCGCGTTGATTGATATTAGGCCGGGCCCCAGCTCGCGGAACAGTGCGACGGACTTTAATTGGCGAGCAGGAAGCCTCATCATCGAACGTTCCTTGTCTATCGGCTTGACACGCCCGTGTCGACAGTCTACGCGGTCGATTGCGGAGCTCAGCATGTCCCGTCCGAGCGGATTGGTCGACGCAATTGAGTCCGGTGCGCCTTCGGGAAAGACATGAAGGACGCACATCTTCTCGAAGCCCCCATCTGCCGGGCGAGCTTTCGGTAAGTTCGGTCATAACTGGTTACGACGACGCATTTGTCAAGCCGAAGCGGCGTCGTTGCTTAAGTCTTGGTCTTTGTCCTGGTCGACGTTGCCGTCAGCATCGCTGACGCGATAGGTTCGGCTTTCCGACTCGTCGTCGTAGCGAACCGAAATCTTCTCGCCGATTCGCTCGGCGAACGCGTCGATCCACGGCACGCACACCACGCGCGTCGATGACCACTGTAGCCGGGCGTAGCGCTTGCCCTCGATATCGACGGCACCCAATAGCAAGTCCGAATACTCTTTTCCGACTGACCCCATAACGTGCTCAACGGCGAACCGCTTGCCGAGCGCGGCAAAAGCCGCCGCGACGGCGGCAGCTTGTTGCTCGGCCTGCGCCCGCTCGGCTCGAGCTTGCTCTTCTTCAGCAAGGAACAGCTTAGAAGCCTCAGGCATCGTTTCTAACATCGCCTTTGCGACGTGAACGCTGATCTTGAATGTCTTCGCCCACGCGTCGTGCTTCTCGGCCTCCGCTTTGATCTCGCGAATCTGCGCGACCAGCTCCTGCCGGCGAGCAATGAAGTCTTCGCATTCGCGTTGGTAGGCGGCTTGCTTGAAGATTGCGCTAACGCCGACCGGCTCCGCGGGAACGCGACGATCATACGTCCGAAGGCGAGACTCTGCGATCCTTAGCTGCTCCGCAAAGTGACGGCGCTTCTCATCGCCTTCGCGCTCTAAGCGCGTCGTCTCCGTTCGCCAATATGTCCTCGCGTGTTGCGCAAGCTGCCGACGCGCCGCCGCGGCGTTTGCCGCGCAGCCCGGACATGCGGCCGTCTTGTAGGCGAATGCGCCGTGCTCGGGACAGTCGACGGTCGGCATCGTGTCGCTAGCGCCCGCGCGAATGCCCACGTTCGTGTTTGATTTCGGGCGCCCGCGCGAGTTCGCGTTCGACGGCACGCTCGCGCATCTGCGTGAGCTGCGCCTTGAACTCACCCGCACGTCCCAACGTCTGGTGCACGTCTTTCGAGACGCTCAACCGCTGGCTAGGTGCAACGCGCTCGAGCCGCTCGAGCTCGTTCAGAATGGCGAAAGCCGCCTTGCGTTCGTCGCGCGTGAATCCGTGCTCCGTGCCGTGCGCGATCGGCTCGAGCTTCCACCGGAGCGCCGTGACGCTTAGCTCGCGCGTGCGATCGGGAACGGTGCGCTCAAGCACGCGATAGTCGCTCGCCAATTCTTTCGATTTCGTGCGCAAGCCGAGCCCCACAAGGTCATCGTACGAGCCGACCGCCTCGCGCGAGTAGAACATGCCGTACTCGTCGGTATGCCGGGTCATCCCGACCGTCAAGGAACGCTGGTTGACGTGCTCGGTGACCAGCTGCAGCTCGGCATAGCGCGTCGAGCCTTGCTCGCGGTACTCCGTCGAACAATAGCCATGCTGCACGCCCGAGTGCTCCCGTGTATCGACGGCGACGACCTTGCCGTCGCGCCGCTCGACGTGCAGCGTTGCGTCGTGGATCGCGCGGACCGTGCCGACCGAACCGTTGTAGAGCCCGGCTTCCCGAATCGTCTCGCGGATAACGACGCGCTCGCCGATCGCGTACGCGGTCTTGCCGTCCGTCGTCTCGACGGTGACGTCGGCGCCAGCAAGGCGTCCCAACGCGCGCCACTCTTCACGTGCGAGCGCATTGATCGCGATGCGCTCGCGGTTCGTGAATGCCTCAATGCCGCACTCGACACCGCCGCGTTCGATGTCGCGCCAACGCGCGACGACGGCGCCGCGCGCCTCGTCTTGCGTCCCGAGCTCGTGAACGCAGCCGCGCTCGCGGTACGCACCGATCGCGCCCGCGACATCGCCGCGACGAATTTCTTGGGTCGCCTCGCGCTGCCAGCCTTCGCGCTGCCGCCGGGTCTTCTCGAGATCGACGCCTTTCTCGCCCACCGCCCGCTGCATGAGCGTCAGCGCACTGCCGTGCGCGACCGCCTGGAACTGCTTATCGTCGCCAAGCGCGATCACTGTCGCGCCGCACTGGTGCGCCTCGCGTAAGAGCTCGGCACCCTGCTTTGTTCCGAGCGTCGACACCTCGTCGATGATAAGCAGGTCGCGAGCGCCGAGCTTCGCACGATCTTGCGACCACTCGTAGAGTTCTTTGGCGACGGATTGCGCGGGCACGGTCGTCTCCCGCCGCAGGACGTCGACGGCGGAGTTCGCGATCGACACGGCGCGCACGTTGTAGCCGGCGCTTTCATACGCCGCGGAGACTTCGGAAATGAGCGTCGTCTTGCCGGCGCCCGGAACGCCGGTAATGACTTTAAGCCGCGAGTCGGCGGCAACCGCGTAGTCGTAGGCGCGCCGCTGCTGCTCATCTAGGCGCTCCGACGCGGGCCGTGCGATGGCCACGTCACGACGCGCGCCGGCAAGCCCCACGACGGCTTCGCGCAGCTCGTCCTCAGCCTTCAGCACCTCTCGCGTTGTCAGCCGGGTCTTGCCCCGATCGTCGCCGAGCTCGACGCTCTGTGCGACGACCTTCTCGAGCAGTTCTTGGCGCTGCTCGCGATCGATGACGCGCTCGTTGATGAGGCGCTCCGCCGCGCTGAGCGTATAGGTCGCGTTGTTCGCGGTGAGCCGCTCGAGGAGCGGTGACGGGTCGGCGATCAGTCGCGCGCCGACCACGAGGTTCTCGGCGCGTTTTACGGCCTCGCGCGCGACGTCGCGATCGCGGATCTGCTGCGAACTTTCGTAGGGACCGAACTCTTTGGTCATCGCCGCGAGCGCGAGTCCGCGGTGGACCTCGGAGGGCTTCGCGTGCTGCGGACTATCGAGGTCCATGAGCCGCGCGCCGGTGCGGTACGTTTGATACTCGACGCCGTGCCGATCGAAGACGGCATGCACCTCACTCCACGAGTTATCGTGACCGCGTAGCTTCTCGACGTCGGCTGCCGCCGCGACGCACCGCTCGCGAAACGTTTCCGGCAGCAAGCGTTGCTTCTCGCTGCGCTCAAACGGCCCAAGCCGCTCTTCGAGTTTGCGGTGCGTCAGATCCGGACCGAGGTCTCGCGCTCGCGCATATTGCCCAGGCTCGCGCCCGACGACGCGACCGCCTTGAACGTCGCCGTCGCGGCCGTCGCGAGAAGGCCGCCGCACCTCTTCATACCGCACGCCGTGTTCTTCAAATACGCGATGCGCGTTGGCCCACGATGCGCCCTCCCGCGTCACCGCCGCCCGCACGTCCGGCCCGATCGTCTCGCGCACGTAGCGCTCGAACGAGCGCTGCTTTTGGTGATACTCGACGTCGCGCGCCCCGTGCGAAAGCTCGTGCCGTGGCGCCGCGTTCACCTCACGCCAACCGCCTTCGCGCTCGGCCTCCCGGCATGCCTCGCGCATCTTCTCGCGATCTTGCCACACCTCGCGCGCGACGTGCGTTACCGGATCGACGCGGTTGAAGACGGCGTGAACGTGGTGCAAGCCGCCGACGCCGTCGTTTTGCAGCGCCGCGACGTATTGCAGCCCTTCGAAATTGAGGTGCCGGATCTGGGCATCGAGCGCCGCGCGCGCCTGTTCGTAAGACGGCCGCTCATCGATATCCCACGACACAATAAGATGGTAGAGCGGCTCCGCCGCACGGCTCTGCGAGGCCGTCGCCTGCATCTCCAAGGCTGCCGTTTCCAAGCTCGAGACGTTCGCGCTCCACACGGCAAGCGGCGGCTCGTGGTCGCGTTCATGCTCCGGTCCTTCGCGAACGATATAGTCGATCGCGGCGCCGAAGCTCGAGGTTCCCGTCATCCGCCCACGACCGCGATTTGCGATCACGTCGCGTGCAGCTCGCGCGCGATCGCGCGCATGACACTCGCGATTTCCGCCCGCGGCTCGGCGACGGCCGCGCTCATCTTGACGATCTCCGGCTGCACCCGGCGCATAAGGTCTTGCAGCGCCCAAAGCGTCTCGTGAATCTCTTCCCGATGCTGGCTCGCACGCTCATAGTTCTCGGTAAAGAGATGCGAGAGCCGGCCGGATAGTCGGCCGAGGTCCGCTTCTAAATCGCGTATCGCTTTCGGGGCGCCGGCGAGCACCGCGACGGCCGCCGACAGTTGCGCGACCTGTGAGAGGTCGACGATCGGCTGCGGCCGGCCGTCCGCAAGCGCCAACATAAATTGCGAGAGCGACAGCCCCGACGACGCCGCGGCTTCGCGCACACGCTGCGCCTCCTCCGGCGCGAGCCGCACGAGTAACTGCTCGGACCGTTTACGTCGCGCGTCGTAGGCAGCTTGCTGCTCCGGATTCTTTGCCGGCACGGCTATGAATCGTTCGCGCGCAGCTTCGCGATGAACGCCGTCAACTCGGAGAGCGCGACTTCACCGTCGACGTAACGCTGCGCGATCGCCGTCATCTCGGCGTCCACGTTGAGGCCTTCGTTATGTAAGGCTCCGAAAACATTTGCGACGCCAAGAGCGCGTTGTTCACGTAAGGCATCTCCTTCGAGATCCGCCTCATCCATGGCCGACACTGTCCCTTCCGTGGAGGCGCGAGCTTCGCGCAAGCGATGCGAGTGCCGCACCTTTTACGCTCAAGGTGGTAGCCGCCAAAGGCGGATATCCACCCTCTAGGTTCCCCCCCACCCCCCCAGCGCCGGGTGATATGCGAGAATCTTCCG
>JAABUQ010012453.1_pt1 | contig 10563 bp, 6 predicted proteins | sample 5560001 | NCBI WGS metagenome assembly JAABUQ01 (sample SAMN10711888, study PRJNA513371) | rock metagenome | isolation source: Antarctica rocks | place: Antarctica: Victoria Land, Finger Mt nord | collected 2015-12-18 | reverse complement strand
AAGAAACCATGGCGCACGCCTCTGATGAGGCGCAAACAACGTCGCTCAGCTATGACGGATCCAGCATCACGTCACGCCTCGCAAGCAGACTGTGGCGACAGAATTTTTGGTGCGAAATCCCTGTCCCAGCCATACGGCTTGAGGCTGCTTCCCATGAAGCAAACCCGAAGACGAAACCGCGAATGTCCGCGGACGAGAGGCGGGGGCGTCGGCACCAGGTGCCGGGCCGTGCGGTGCAGCGTCACCGGTCAGCCGAGCTTCAGGTTGGCCGCAGCCTGCTTTCCACGTTCTGCGACCACGTCGTAGGTGACCTTCTGGCCGTCGTTCAGGGTGCTGATCCCCGCCGCCTGCAGGGCAGTGATGTGCACGAACACGTCCTTGCTGCCGTCCTGCGGCTGAATGAAGCCGAAGCCCTTGTCGATGTTGAACCACTTCACTGTTCCGGATGCCATGTTGATCGCCTTTGTTTGGAAGGGGTCGGAAGCTAGACGAGGCTCGACCGGGTTGCCACCCCATCGAGGCTGAAACGTTCTGGCCGCGACCGATTTTTCGAGCAGTGCGGTCCATCTGCTCTGCGCTTGTGCAGGCATTCGCCAAGCAGTCAGGCACTCGGATGAGTGGCCCATTTCAAGGCTTGGGCGGAACAGCAAAGGTCAGGAAGGACAGCAATCCGGAGTCAGGGCTGTCTGCGCCCATGGGCCTTGCTGACGGTCAAATCGAAGAAGGGGCATCCGGGAAGGGCTGGAACGGCTTCTGGGTGCGGATGACAGCATGAGCATAGACCAGGAACTTGCGGGCGACGGCAACCAGGATGACCTTGGGCGGCTTGCCGGCATCGATCATGCGCCGGACGAAGTCGGCCAGGCGCGGGTTGAACCGTTTCGCGCTGAACGCACACATGAACAGCGTGCCGCGAAGCCGTTCCGCCCCGACTTTGCTCATCCGCCCCGGCCTGCGCACCGCGCTTCCGGAGCTGTGCTCCTGCGGGGACAGGCCGACAAAGGCTGCGAGTGCCTTGGGCGTGAAGTCCGCGATGTTGGGCAGCTCGGCAAGCAGGATGGCAGCGGATACGTCGCCGAACCCTGTGATGCTGCGCAGCAAGGACAGGTTCTTCCGGAGCGTCGGATCGCCTTGGATGAGCCGCAGCGCCGCTCCCGAGACTTCATCGATCTGCTGATCCAACCAGGCGAGATGGGTTTCGATGGAATGCGCGACGGAAGGAGAGGCGAAGCCCGACTTCTGGCTATTGGTCTCCTGCACGCGAGCATCCTTGAGCGCGTTGCAGCGGCGGACGAGTTCGCGCAGCTCGCGCAGATGGGGCGCGGGCGGCACCCACAACGGCGGGTTCTGGGTTCGGCAGAACCGGGTTATGACGCCTGCATCAAGCCTGTCGTTCTTGTTGCGGGCCAGCTCGCTTTGGCCGAATGCCTTGATCCTCAGCGGGTTCACGATGCTGACCTGCACGCCTTGCCCATGCAGGAGGTCGGCGAGGTCGATCCCCCAGTTGCCGGTTGCTTCCATGCAGGCGTGCAAGGAGCAGGCTGGGTACGTGCGCTGCTTGCCGAGCCAGGCCAGGAGCTGCTGGAAACCGGCCTCCGTATTGGAAAACACGGCGTGCTTGGATCGCTCGCCGGTGATGAGCATGACGTCGAACTTGAGCTTGGATATGTCGATGCCGATGACGTCCATAGAACCCCTCACGGAATGCCTCAAGTCCGCCTCTCTTAACCATCCTTGTAATCAGGCTGTTGGCCAAGCCAGCGCCCTGCATACTGTCCAGTCGAAAGGCGGCAGCAGCATCGGGGCTCCATCTCCGGCATGGGCTATTCTGCCCGAGGCATGCACAGGCTCACCGCTGTGGTATCGACGGTAGCTAATCGCAGAGAGGTGGACCCATCCCGTCGGACAATCAGGCGACGCAGTTAAGCCCGGCCTCCATCAATGGGAGACACTCTCGTCGGCGCCACTGAAACCGCGCCGCCCACTGCCACAGAACTGTCGCGGGCGGCAGGCACCGGCGGCTGCTAATTGGCACCATGCATTACGTCGCCCTTGCTACGGACTACGATGGAACCATCGCCCATCACGGCGAGGTGGACGAGCCAACGCTGGCCGCGCTCGACCGGCTGCGCGGCGCAAGCCGCCGCCTGGTGCTGGTGACGGGGCGCGAGTTGGACGACCTGCTCCGCGTCCTGCCGCGCGCGGACTTGTTCGACATCATCGTGGCCGAGAACGGCGCCGTGCTCTACCGGCCCGCCACGAAGGAGGAACGCATGCTGGCGCCGCCCCCGCCGCCGGAGTTCGCGGAGCGGCTGCGCGAGGCCGGGGTGTCGCCGCTCTCGGTGGGCCGGGTCATCGTCGCAAGCTGGGAGCCAAACGAGGCCCAGGTGCTGGCCACCATCCGCGAGATGGGGCTCGAGCTGCAGATCATCTTCAACAAAGGCGCCGTGATGGTGCTGCCCGCCGGAGTCAACAAGGAAAGCGGTCTGCGCGCGGCCTTGGAAGAGCTTGAGATCTCGCCCCGCAACGTGGTCGCGGTGGGCGACGCCGAGAACGACTTCGCGTTCCTGAACCTGTGCGGCATGCCGGTCGCCGTCGCCAACGCCCTGCCCCGGCTTAAGGAGGCCGCCGCCCTGGTCACAGAAGGCGAGCGCGGCGAGGGGGTTGCCGAACTCGTCGGGCGCTGGCTCGACAACGACCTGGCCGACGTGGACGACGCGAACCCGCGGCAGGCGGTCCCGCTCGCCGCGGCGCTGGACGGCAGGGACGGGCCTGGCCTCGACCTCGTGCCGGTGCGGCAAAGCCTGCTGCTGACCGGCACCTCGGGCGGGGGCAAGAGCACGCTGACCACGGGGCTGCTGGAGCGCCTGGCCGAGCGCGACTTCCAGTTCGTGGTCATGGATCCCGAGGGCGACTACGAGGGCCTGGGCGACGCGGTCGCCATCGGCAGCGCGACCGCCCCGCCGCGGCCAGAGGAGGTGCTGGAGATCCTGCGCAAGACCGCCACCTCGGTCGCGGTCAACCTGCTCGGCGTGAAGCTGGAGGACCGGCCCGGCTATCTCGCCGGGCTGCTGCCCGAGCTGCTCGCCTTGCGCGAGCGCACAGGGCGGCCGCATTTCGTCGTCGTGGACGAGGCGCACCACATGCTTCCCGCCACGTGGGACCCGGGTGCGACCGCCCTCCCGGGCGGCCTCAAAGGTTTTCTGTTCGTCACCGTCCGGCCGGAAGCGTTGTCGCCGCGCACACTCGACTGCGTGGACCGCGTGCTGGCGGTGGGTGCGGAAGCACGGGCGGCACTGGCCGGCTTTGCCCGGGCGCACGGCATGGCAGAGCCGGAGGGGGTGGAGGGGGTCGAGCGCGGGGAGGTGCTGACCTTATCGGTGTCCGACCCGGAGCCGCGCCGCTTCAAGGTGATCCCCGGCACGACGGAGCGCCGCCGGCATGTTCGCAAGTATGCCGAGGGCAAGCTGGGCGACGACAAGGCATTCTTCTTCCGCGGCCCCGAGGGCAGGCTGCGGCTGCGCGCCACCAACCTTGTCATGTTCCTGGAGATGGCGGACGGCGTGGACGACGCGACCTGGGACTGGCACCGCGAGCGCGGGGACTATTCCGCATGGATCGAGACCAGCATCAAGGACCACGACCTGACCGCGGAGCTGCGCAAGGTCGAGCAGGGCGCGCTGGCCGCCGGCGACGCGCGCCGGCAGGTGCGCGACGCCATCGAGCGCCGCTACACGCTGCCGGCTTAGGCGCGGCTCGAGGCCCAGGTAATGGAGCGGCGCTTGGCGGTGAGCGGCCTGGCAAGTCCTTATGCGTCCTGACCTGAGCGGCCTTGGTCGGCGGACTGGCAGCTGACTTGCCCTGTTCGGCCGAAATGGGAGAGGGTCGAGACAGATATCGTGCGCCTGTGTCTGCCCCTCTGACCAAGACGGCTTCCATGGACCCTCTTGCCCAGCCAACGAACTTCCGCAGCCTGTCGCTCAAGGACCTGCTGGAAGCGCGCGAGGCGTACCACTGGCACCTGATGAACAAGGCGAACGTCGTTGGCACCGCCGTCGGTGCCTACCTGATCCGCGACGCCGACGACGGCGCGGCCAAGGGCGGGCGCAAGCCCCGGCGCCTGCCGCGCACCTTTGAGAATTCCAGCGTGCGCGACATCTCCTGGCCCTGCGTGCTGGTCCTGGTGCGCGATTGGGTGGAGGCGAGCGGGTTCGGCGGCGCCGATGGCAAGTTCGCGCCGCAGGACATGGTGCCCAAGACGCTGTTCATGGCCGATGGCCGCGTGGTGCCGGTCTGCGTCGTGCAGGTCAGCCCAGCCGAGGCGCAGACCTCGGCGACGGCGCCGGCAGACGTGCGCTGGCCCAACAGCATGATCGGCGGCGGCTTCCCTTTGACGGTGGAGGCGCAGGGCGAGCGCCGGCAGGCCAGCGTCGGATGCCTCGTCACTGACGGGCACACGGTGTACGCCCTGACCAACCGCCACGTCTGCGGCCGGCCGGGCACGCCGGTCTCGGCGCTGACACGGGGCGGGGCGGGCATGGTCGGCCATGCCTCGGACCTTCAGCTCGCGCGGCTGCCGTTCCAGCAGGTTTATCCGGAGTTTCCGGGCCAGCGGTCCTACGCCACGCTGGACATCGGCCTTGTCGAGATCGACGACATCAACGACTGGACCAGCCAAATCTACGGGCTGGACGCGCCGGTCGGCCCGATCGCCGACCTGAACGAGATGAACCTCGGCCTGCAGTTGATCGATCATCCCGTGGTGGCGTTCGGCTCGCGTTCCGGGACGCTTCGAGGGCGCATCAAGGCGCTGTTCTACCGGCACAAGTCGCTGGGCGGGCACGACTACGTCGCCGACATGCTGATCGCGCCTGACCCAGGCGCCACGCAGACCGGGCCGGGCGACAGCGGCACGGTGTGGCACCTGCCGGTCGTGCCGCCGCGCGGGACCTCGCCGGTGCTGCGGCCGGTGGCGGTGGAGTGGGGCGGCCAAGCGCTGGCCGGTGCCGGCGGGCAGCGCCTCAACTTCGTGCTGGCCACCAATCTCGCCAAGGCGTGCGACCTGCTGGATGTGGACCTCGTGCTGGAACATAACGACGGTGCCACGCCGTTCTGGGGCCAGGTCGGCCATTACAGCATCGCCACTGCCGCGATCGAAGCCGTCAAGGGCAAGGCACTGTCTGCTCTGCTGTCGGCGAACCGGGAGCGGATCAGCTTTGTGCCCGACCAGCTCAGCGCCGACCAGATCCGCGCCAAGCTGGCCAACGGCGATTTCGTCGAGCTGGCCGACGTGCCAGACCTCGTGTGGAAGAAGGTGCCGGGCCGTGTGCCGGGCGGACGCGACGTCACGACGAACACCGGGCCGGAGCATCCGAACCACTACGCCGACATCGACCGGCCTGGTGCTGACGGGCGGACGCTGCGCGACATCTGCCTGGCCGACAAGTCTCAGGTTTCCGTTGTGGCCTGGCAGGCGTTCTACGACGGGATCAACGAGAGGGACGCACGCTCCCGCGGGCTGCTGCCGTTGCGGGTCTGGCAGTTCTTCGACGCGATCGTGGCAGCGTTGCAGGACAGCGACATCGCGCGGGCGGTGTGCGGCATGGGCGTCATGTCGCACTACATCGGCGACGCGTGCCAGCCGCTGCACGGGTCGATGCTGTCGGACGGGTATCGCGACCGCGCGGCGCCGGGTGCGAAGGGCTGGCCCGGCCACGGCGTGCACTCCACCTTCGAGGACAAGATGGTGGACCGCTTCTCGGCCCCGCTGCTGGCGGCGATCGGCGCGGCTGCGAAGGCCGGCGCGGGCGGCACGGTCCCGCTGATCGCGGGCGGCCAGGACGCGGCGTTTGCGGTGGTGACGCTGATGGACTTTTCCGCCCGGACCGTACCGCCGGGTGAGCTGTGCGACCACTACATCGCGCTCGGCGGCGGCACCGCCAAACCGGTCATCCAGGGCCTATGGGACACCTTTGGCGAACGGACGGCAACGCTGATGGCCGCAGGCGCCAACACGCTGGCCGCGACCTGGGAGGCGGCGCTTGCTGTCTCGGGCGTGACGTTGCCGGGTCTCGAGACCTTCAGCGAGCAGGCGCTGGCCACGATCTACCAGGATACAGCGTTCGTGCCATCCTTCACGCTGGACGAGATCGGCCCGCATCTGTCGGCACCGGACACGTCCGCGCCGCAACCACCCCTAGCGCAGGCGGCCCCACCCACGGCCGCCCCCGTCAAAGCGCCCCGGCGCGGAGCGCGGCGGCCGCAGCCCTGAGGGGCTGCACCGCCGGGCCATGGAGCGGGTCAGCGCCGCCTTTTAGGCTTTCGCAACGGGCAGCAGCCCGGCAAGCGCGCTGGATGCGTTCCCGCCAATCAAGCTGATGATGGACGCGGCCGATGGCGTAGACGTATCGGGGGACGTTCCCGCAAGTCCGGCGGACCCGCCGGCTTGGCCCGCGGACAAGCCAAGGTTGGCGAACGCCTGGTAGAGATCCTGCGACAGCGTCTCGAACAGGGCAGCCAGGTCAGGGGTGCCCGACGCGGCAGGCATGAACAGCAGCCCGTGCGCGGCGTTCAGCCCGGTGATGATCGGTGTCACCGTGCCGGTCGCCGGGTCGATCTGATCCACGGACGTGCCGACCGAGGCGTACAGGTCCTTGGTGTTCAGCCCATCGACCTTGACTGCCAGGATGTTGTTGTCGTTCTGGTTGGACACGTAGAACGTGCCCGAGGCCGCGGTCGGCATGATCACGTCGTCGGGCGAGGTGGAACCGGCGGGCAGGGTGACGAAGCCGGTGCTCTGCTGCGTGGTGCCGGGATTGCTGATGATGGTGAACGCCTTGTCCGCCTCGCCGGTGAGGATCAGCGAGCCGTCGGGCATCGACTTCAGCGAGTCCGGGTCCGTCACGGGGAGCGGCTGGTTGGTCTCGCCCGTGAGCAGGTTGGTGCCGGTGTCGCCGAAGCGCAGCACGTCGGTGGTCTGCAGCGAGCCGAACGGCGCGGTGCCGTTGGTGAGCTGCTGGACCACGGCATCGCCGGGGTTGACGGGGTTGGTGTAACTCAGGAACACCTTCTGGCCGACAAAGGCGACGTCGTCGTAGCCGCGGGTGGAGTCTGCCCCATAGGCGTAGGGCACGGCGTAGCTCAGCGGCGCGCTGACCTGCTTGGTCGCGGGGTCGATCAGGGTGACGGTGGAGTTGCCGTCCTGGTTCTGCAGCGCCCAAACGTCGCCCGTGGCGGGATCGACCTTCAAGCCGTCGGCGAGGCCGGGCAGGGTGTAAGTGTTCTGCGCGTTGCCGAGCAAGTCGTATTGCACGATCGTGCTGCTGCCGGCAGAGCCGTCGCTCTTGGCGCTGTCGCCATACTCGACCCAGATCGAGCTGCTCCCTGCCGTGATGGAGTCCGGGGACTTGGCGCCATCCGGCGCGGTTGCGAAGATGCTTGTGCTTTGGACGGTAGGCATTGGTATCCTCCTCGTTCTGCGCTGCTGCGCTGTAGCGACGAGGAAGCGTACACTGTCTGGTCTTGGACGGGCGTTAAGCTACGCTGACGTTCCTGTTGCAGCACCGGGTCACCGCGATGCTGTCACGGGTGGCCTTGACTGGGAGATCCCTCCCCGCTCATGTCCGGCGACACGCGATAAGGACCGCACCCCGCTGGTCGGAAACATGGAGGCCGGGCCACCGCCTTACGGCGGACAGGCTTGGGCACCGTCCTCGCTCAAGGCTTTGCTCGACCGTGCCCGGACGCAAGGACTACTCGCACTGCCGGGGTAGCGGCAGGGGGCATTCGGCGGCGGCGTCCACCCCAGGGGCTACGCGTGAGATCGCCCAGGTAGTTCAGTCTGGTCTAGCAAGTTTATTGTGGTTGATAAAACGTGCATGTGCGGAACGTAGATGATTGCAGGCTGGCTAACATCATTCAATCTAATTCAACTTAGAGTTTTTCATGCATAGCTCCTGCCCTCCACCCTTAATCTCACGATCCAGGTGCATGGTTTTAGCAATTACGCGCCGGAGTCTTGCGATCCAGGGAGCAAATCGCGCCCTGGCCGGCGTACTTCGGCATCGAGTCTTACGAACTAGGAAAACTGACACGGTGGCCAGCCAGGTTTTGCAAGCTCGCAGGCGCCCGTCCGGGCTGTACTTATTTCTCAGGAATTGAGTACAGAAAAAGAGCTTAAGCTGTTGGCGAGATTGGGTTAAGTGTCAGGAGAACATGCCTCCAGCTTCCCGAACCCCCGCGCTCGCCTACCTGCGCACTTCCAGCGCCACAAACGTCGGCGCCGACAAGGACAGCGAGCAGCGCCAGCGCGTAGCGGTCGCCGCCTACGCCAGGCGCGCCGGGCTGGAGATCGTGGGCGAGCACTACGACGCGGCGGTCAGCGGCGCCGATCCCTTGGACGCGAGGACAGGGTTCACCAACCTCCTGGCGCACGCCGAAGTGGCGGACATCCACGTCATCCTTGTGGAAGCGGCGTCGCGGTTCGCCCGCGACCTCATGGTGCAGGAAACCGGACACGCCATGCTGGCGCGTATGGGCATCATGCTGGTGGCCGCGGACGACCCGGACGCCTTCACTGCGGACACGCCCACCGCGGTGCTGGTGCGCCAACTGCTCGGCGCCGTCAGCCAGTTCGAGCGCGCAACCTTGGTCGCCAAGCTCAAGGCGGCCCGCGACCGGCGCAGCGCCACGACGGGCTGCCGGATCGAGGGCAGGCCCGGGCACGCGGCAGCATCGCCCGACCTGGTCAGGCATGCGCGCCGCCTCGCGAGGCGCAGCCCACGCGACGGCTCCAAGCGTTCGCTGCGCGACATTGCCGCAGCACTGGAGCAACTCGGCTACGTCACAGCCAAGGGGCGGCAGTTCGGACCGGGACAGGTGAGGCGGTTACTGATGGCCCAGGTCGCTCCAGATCGACCCTAATCCGTCCGATGTCTCACCCCGGATTGCCGTGGAGCTTTCCAGAAACGCGGAAACCTAGTCTTTAGCCGCTCAGCTGATATAGAGACAAGCCGGGCTGGGTCGGGGATGTCCATGATTTCCTCAAATCGGATCAGGCGGTGCGCCCTCCGTGCGACCTCCTCCTCGTCGAGGCGGTTGTGGGCTTCACGTATGGCGGGAGTGCGTTCCTCCCTGAAGCGCCCCACGTCGGAAAGCCAACAGTATGCGAGGGCATCTGCTCGCGTTGCGCCGATCCAACCGGGCATCATGCGTGGATTTTCCATGTGTTGGTGGGCCAGTTGAGTAACCGGGGCAGATCCCCGGGCGAGGTGGTTGCGCTGGATACATAGGCGTGATTCACAGCCGGCATGTCGTTGCCGGACGCAGCATCGCTGGAGGGGTTCTCGCTTGCCGAGTTGCGGGAGATGGTCGGCCGTCTTATCGGCGAGGTGCGGCGGCTGCACTCGGACAATTCGGCCCTGCAAACCAAGGTGGACGCGCAGCAGGCGATGATCACGGCGCTCCGTGCTGAGAACCAGGCGTTGCGCGACGAGGTGGCGCGGCTGAAGGGCCTGCCGCCACGGCCGCCGTCGCGACCGTCCGGCATGGAACAGGCGACTCAGCCAGGGGCGGCCAACAAGGATGCGAAGCGTCTGAAGCTACCGCGCGGCGTCAAGCGCGATGCCCAGGCGATCACCGCCGAGCGGGTGCTTAAGGTGGCCGTGCCGGCCGGCTCGCGGTTCAAAGGTTATGAGGACATCCTGGTGCGCGACCTGCACCTTTCGGCCGAGGTGGTGCGCTACCGACGCGAGCGTTGGGTCTTGCCGTCGGGCGAGACGGTGCTGGCCGCCTTGCCGGCGGGGATCGTCGGCGGGTTTGGGCCGGAGCTGCGGCGCTTCGTGCTGGCCCTGCATGCTCAAGGGCAGGTCACGACGGAGCGGCTGGTGGCGTTGCTGAACGGAATCGGGGTGGAGATTTCCAAGCGCCAGGTGGTGCGCCTCTTGACCGAGCCGCTCGATGGCTTCGTGGCCGAGGACCAAGAGGTGCTGCGGGCCGGCTTGGCCACGGCGCGCTGGGTGACGGTGGACGACACGGCGGCTCGGCACGCGCACAAGGACGGGTTCACCACCCAGATTGGCGACGACCGGTTCACGGTATTCCGGACCGGCACTTCGAAGTCGCGCGAGACGTTCCTGTCCGTGCTGCGTGCCGGACACACGGACTACGTCGTGAACGCAGCGGCGTTGGATTACATGCGCGGGCACAGCTTGTCAGGCCAGGTGGTCGCGCAGTTGGACGCGCATCTGGCCAAGCGGTTCGCCGACACGTCGGCGTGGTCAGCGCACCTGGCCCGGCTCGGACTCGACACGCTTGCGATCACGCCTAACCCCGTGCAGGTCGCCACCGAGGGCGCGCTCTGGGGTGCCGTCTGCCACCACGGCCTGCTGACCGAGGCGGTGATCGTGTCCGACGACGCCGGGCAGTTTCGGGTGGGCACCCACGCGCTGTGCTGGGTGCATGCCGAGCGCCTCGTGCACAAGCTGGTGCCGGCCACGCCCGAGCAGCGGCAAGCCGTCGAGGTCACGCGCACGCTGATCTGGTGGCTGTATGCCGACCTAAAGG
>JAABUQ010012452.1_pt1 | contig 10563 bp, 10 predicted proteins | sample 5560001 | NCBI WGS metagenome assembly JAABUQ01 (sample SAMN10711888, study PRJNA513371) | rock metagenome | isolation source: Antarctica rocks | place: Antarctica: Victoria Land, Finger Mt nord | collected 2015-12-18 | reverse complement strand
CGGACGCAACGCCCGCCGAGAGATTTTCTTGCCTTGGAAACATCGTCACGTTGGACGGCCCACGACTATCGCTTGGAGCTGTCAAAACTTGCCTCTGCGGGTAGTTGCCCGTCTACAATAGGTCTTGAGTGCTGCCGCACAAAACCACAGTTAGTGCAAGCAAAGCTATAAACAGGGTAGGCACCGGAATTCACCAAAGGTATGACGCTTGTGACTTCTGGCTTGTCCATGAGATACCATTTGGTGTTACTGCAAAAAGGGCAAGAAGTATTGCCGGTTCTAAAGCTCAGTTTGTTTTGAACGTCGGTGAGAAATACTTCATCCGCGTCAGCACCACTGACCGAAGGGAGTTCATCAATCAACCGAGCGTCCTCCGTATGAGAATTTAGGATAGGTCGTAGTTGCCGGCATAGATTGCACTTCCTGGCTCAGCATTCACTAGCCTGCCAATTTCTACCGCACAACGCCTCTGGCACCGCCTACAATGCCAGCCGGGGCAGCTTTTCCCTGGCGAACACCGGATTGGGCTTGTAGTCAGCCACCATCGGCTATACCCGGTCGAGTGCCTGGTGGACGCGGTTGCGCTTCGCCGTAGCTTGGTGAAGTCGGAGTCCCGCATGACGCATTTTAGCCGGACTGGGCGGATTACCCCGCGCGCCTTGGTGGCGGCTGCTGCATAATACCGTAAATGTCGATCATCAACTCCTTCCGCCTTGTGGCGGCTCCCCCCAATCCAGCTGGCCGCCCGTTTCTGGCGATCGGCGGCGCGGCCATCGTGGTCGGCCTGCTGTTCGCGCACTGGCTGGCGTGGCTGGGGCTCGTGTTCACGCTGTTCTCGCTGTACTTTTTCCGCGACCCGGCGCGGGTGCCGCCGCAACGGGTCGGGCTGGTGCTGGCGCCGGCCGACGGGCACGTGGTTTCGGTGATCCCGGCGGTGCCGCCGCCGGAACTCGGGCTGGGGCCGCAGCCGCGCTGGCGGGTGGCGATTTTCCTGTCGGTGCTCGATGTCCACGTGAACCGGATGCCGGTGGACGGCACCGTGACCCGCATTGCCTACCGCCACGGCGCCTTCGTCAACGCCAGCCTGAACAAGGCCAGCGAGCGCAACGAGCGCAACGCGCTGGCGATCCGGCTGTCCGACGGGCGCGAGATCGCGGTGGTGCAGATCGCCGGCCTGATCGCCCGCCGCATCCTGTGCCACGTCCACGAGGGCGACCCGGTGCGCGCCGGCGAGCGGTTCGGCATGATCCGCTTCGGCAGCCGCACCGACCTGTACCTGCCGGAAGGCGTGCGGCCGTTGGTGGCGGTGGGCCAGACCATGATCGGCGGCGAGACGGTGCTGGCCGACCTGGCGGCCGCAGTTGTCTGACCGCCCACGGCGGCCGGGCCAGCAAGGCCTGACCCCCAAGCGGGTGGCGCTGGCCGAGGCGAGGATGCGCAAGCTGCGGCAGCGGCTGCGGCCGCGCAACCGTCCGCGCTTCAAAGGGCCCTCGTTCAACCGGATGCTGCCCAACATCCTCACCATGCTCGGGCTTTGCGCCGGGTTGACCGGGATGCGCTTCGCACTCGACGACCGGTTCGGCGCGGCGGTGGTGGCGATTGCCGTGGCGGCGGCGATCGACGGCATGGACGGCAGGCTGGCCCGGCTGCTCAAGGCAACCTCGCGGTTTGGCGCCGAGTTCGACAGCCTGGCCGATTTCCTGTGCTTCGGCGTGGCGCCGTCGTTCGTGCTGTACCTGTGGTCGCTGCACACGGCGCGCGGCTATGGCTTCATCCCGTGCGTGCTGTTCACGGTTTGCATGGCGCTGCGCTTGGCGCGCTTCAACGCCTCGCTGGAGACAATGGATGGCCACGCGGGGGACGGCAGTGCCGCGCATCCGGCCTACACCTATAATTTCTTCGTGGGCGTGCCGGCGCCGGCCGGGGCCGGGCTGGTGCTGTTGCCGCTGTTCATCGGTCTGGAGGCGCATTCGATGCACTGGTATGGGCTGCTCGCCGTCGTGCAGTACCCGCTGTTCAGCGCCGTGGCGCTGGTGGTGGTGGCGCTGCTGCTGGTCTCGACGCTGCCGGTGTGGAACTTCAAGAACTTCAAGGTGCCGGCCGAGTATGTGCTGCCGCTGCTGCTCGGCACCGTGCTGTTTGCGCTGCTGCTGGTCGCCGATCCCTGGGCCGGGCTGGCCGCGGGTTGCCTGATCTACATGGCCATGCTGCCGTTCAGCGTGCGCAGCTTCCGCAGGCTCAGGCTGGCCGCCGAGAGCGCCCCCGAAGACATCGATGCAGCCGTGGCGCCGTCTGTACGCTAGGCTGGACGCCCGCGACCCAGGGAAGGAGATTTCACATGAGCTTTGCGCAAGCCCCGCTTGACCGTCCCCCGCTTGACCGTCACGGCCTACGCCTTTCCCGCGGGACGGCGCTGGCGCGCAACTGGTGGGCCTTGGTACTGCGCGGCGTCGTGGCGCTGGTGTTCGGCGTGGTGGCGTTCCTGATGCCGGTGACGGCGCTGGGCTCGCTGGTCCTGGTGTTCGGCTTCTACGCGCTGATCGACGGCGCGTTCGCCATCGTCGCCGCGGTGCGCGCCGCCAGCCACCATGGCCGTTGGACGACGCTGCTGCTGGAAGGATTGGCCGGCATCGCGCTCGGCTTGGTGGCGATCCTGCTGCCCGGCCTCGCCATCACCGTCTGGGTGCTGCTGCTCGCCGCCTGGGCGTTGGTGACCGGGGTGCTGCTGCTGGTGGCGGCGTTCCACACCGGGCATACCAGCTGGCTGATGGCGCTGGGCGGCGCAGTGTCGCTGATCTGGGGCGTGCTGCTGGCCTTCAACCCATTCGGCGGCGCAGTCGTGCTGACCATCTGGCTTGGTGTCTACGCGGTGATATTCGGCTGCACCATGATCGCCCTCGGCGTGCGGCTGCGTAACCGCCACACCGCAGCTGACGTCTACTAGCCAGGCGGGCGACTCTACCTTTGGCTTTGTGGTCCAGTGCGGTCCACCTGCTTGAGGCGCTTGTCCCTGTAACGCTCCGAGAACGCATTCCTGATAGCCTGGAACATTGACGGCGGCAGATGGCCATAGTGGAACACACCTGGCCGATTTGGAATTTGCCTGAGATCGGTGGGCCAAGTGTCGAGATTGTATTCCGAGTACAGGACCCACTGGCTACTGCTATCCAGCCCTGCCTTCCGCTTCACGTCGTCCGGTAACTCGATACCATCTTCGTCACCAGTGGGCCGCGTATGCGAGATCGGAAGGTAGAGCACAAAATCCTCGGGGCGTCCCTGACGGCGGAAGGTGGCCACTACACATGCCGGATGATCCTTATCCGCCGTGGTGGCGCTGCCGCCATCAGGGATCGACCGACGGTGCCAAAGATACTCATAGCGGACTACGAGGCCCACGGTCAGGTCTGGCAGAGGCACTTCAGTTCGCTGCGTCCAGGTAGTTGAAGCGGGGGTCCATCTCCGTTTCGGCGATCTGGCGCGCTAGCCACTCCGGCAGATCCTCGGTGGCACCTACGACACGGTCACGCCGCTTCATGCGGGCATATTCATCGGCCGCCACAATGACCACAGACGGCTTATTGTAGTGCATCACTAGAACTGGCTCTGGAACGCCGCGCGAGCCCTCAGCTATCTCGCGATACGTGCTGAAGTTTTTAGAGACCTCGGTCGAACTAATCTCTGCCATAGTTACCTCGAATGTTCTGTAACAACATGCGCAACATGTTGTGGAACATCAAGTGCATCGGCGTCCGGGAAACTCCAGCCGCCAGACACCTTCTTGGCCCACAGACTTAGCCAGCCAGCATCGCCGTCACCATCGCGGGATCGACCGCCTCGATGGCGGTGTCGCGCCAGGCCGGCCGGCGGTCCTTGTCGACCAACACGGCGCGCACGCCTTCGGCGAAGTCGGGGTGGCGGGTGACCCGGCAGGCCAGCTCCAGTTCGGCCGCGAACGCCTGCGGCAGCGTCAGCCCGCCGCCGCGTCGGATGGCGGCGAACGACCAGGCGACGGCGGCCGGCGAGGCCGCGCGCAGGCTGGCCAGCGCCGCCGCGGCGAACTCGCCGTCTTCGCGCGCCAGCCGGTCCACGATCCCGGCGGCGTCGGGTGCGGTGAAGCAGCGTTCGATCGTCGGCAGGTGGGCGGCCAGCGAGAACGGCGGCAACGCTCCGACGGGCGGCAATGCGGCGATGCCGTCGCACACCAGGGCCGCAGCCAGGGCCAGAAGCGCGTCACGTTCGACGAGATGCGTGGCAAACCCGGCGTGTACCGCGTCGGCTCCGAGCAGCCGGTGGCCGGTGAGGCCCAGGAACAGCCCCAACCCGCCCGGCATAGCGCCAAGCACATGCGTCATGCCAACATCAGGGAACAGCGCGATGGTCGTCTCGGGCATGGCGAACATGGCCGCCGGGGTGGCGATCCGCGCCAAGCCATGCACCGACAGCCCGACGCCGCCGCCCATGCAGACGCCGTCGATAAGCGAGACCACCGGCTTGGGATAGGAGGCGATGGCCGCGTCGAGCGCGTATTCGGCGGCGAAGTAGCCACGGATGGCGGCATCGTCGCCGGCCCTGGCCCAATCGCGGGCGGCGCGCACGTCGCCGCCGGCGCAGAACGCCCGGCCCTCCGCCTCGATCAACACGATCTCGACCCTGGGATCGCCCCGCCAATCCTCCAAGGCTACGGCAATGGCGTGGATCATCGGCAGGTCAAGGGCGTTCATCGCCGCCGGACGCGCCAGCCTCACCCGGCCGGCCAGCCCGTCGCGCCGAACATCGACGCCGGAGCCGGCCGGACCGGGTGGCGGCATCTAGCGGCGCGGCCGGGTCAGCATCCGATGCACCAGGCCGAGGCCGGCGCGCCGCATCACCGGACCCAGCAACACCGACATCACGGTGGCTTCCGCCAACTGCGAGCGGGCCTCCTCGCGCACCAGCAAAGCCTCCCGCTCGACCCGGCCCGGCTTGCTGAACAGCGCCACGGCGCCGAGCGCCAGCGCCACGATCAGATCGAACGCCGCCACAATCAACGTCGCGAACAATGCCCCGACCGCGGGCGTCAGCGCGAGGGCGACCGCCACATGAACCGCCGCGAACAGCGCCAAGGCGAAAATGGCGGCGACGACGGCGTAGATGGCGCGGTGGATTTGGCGGCTGAGCAGGGTCTGCAGCCGCAGCTTCTCCGCCTGGGCCGCGACCTTGCCGAGCTGGACGACGCGCATCGCCACCTAGCGGGAGAGCCGGCCGAGCAGATAACCTGCGGCGGCTGCCACAAGCACCGCCGCGATCGGCATCTCGCGCACCTGGCTGGAGAAGTTCTCGGCCTGGTCGTGCGCCATGTCGCTGGCCTGGCGGGCGAGGTCCTGGGCGCGTCCGGCGGCATCGGAGACCATCGGCGTGACGCGCTCGCGCATTAGCTGGTCGACTTGGCCCCTCAGCTCGTTGATCTGGGTATTGGCGTCCGCTGAGGCGCCGCGGATGCGGCTGGCGGTCGAGGCCATGGCAATCTCCTGTGTTGCGTTGTGTCGGCTGTGCAACGCAAATACGTGAGCGCGGGTTGCGCATCGGTGGGAGCCGGCACTTGGGGCCTGAAGCATGACGGCCCCGCCGATCGCCGCCTTGCGGCAAGTTTGGCATCATCGCCATGGCGCGCCAACGCTGCGCGGCGTGACGCTCGATGTGACGCCCACGGAGCATCTGACGTTGCTCGGCGAAGACTCCGGCGTCGCGTTGCTGCTGCTGGCGGGTTTCGTTGCAGCCACGTCGGGCAGCGTCTTGTTGGATGGGCGGGATGTCGCCGATGTGCCGCCGCATCGCCGCGGGGTCGCCGTGGTGCATCGCGGGTTGGGGCTGTTCGAGCGGATGAGTGTTGCCGGCAACGTCGGCTTCTCCGGCGGGTCGCCGCGCGCCGTCCGGGCGATGCTGCGGCTGGCCGGACTGGACGCCTGTGCCGACACGCTGCCACGGACGCTCGATGCCGCGGCGCGGGTGAGGCTGGCGATTGCGCGGGTGCTGATGCAGCGCTCGCCGTTGCTGCTGCTGGACGATCCGCTGGCTGGGCTGGACCCCGTGGCCCGCGGATCGGTATGCGCCTTCGTGACCGCGGCGCGGGCGTTGCGGGAGTTCGCCATTGTCCATGCCGCGAGCGACGCCGATGCCGCGTTCAGCGGTTTCGGCGTGGCGCACGAGCGGCTGGTGGTGCTGGCCGGCGGCTTCGTGGTCCAGGACGGAACGCCGCGCGCCGTCTACGACACGCCCGCCAGCGCCACCGTCGCAAGCCTCACCGGCCCGCTCAACATGCTGTCCGGCACGGTGCTGGAAGAGTTCGACGGCGAGGCGCGGGTCACGCTACAGGATGGCGCGGTGGTGTCGGCGCGCGCCGAGGGGGTGGGCGTCGGCGATGCCTGCGTGGTGTGCGTGCGGCCGGAGCGGATGGCGCTCGCCGCCGAGGCGCTGGCGGACATCGGCGATGATGCGTTTGCCGCCACGGTGCGCGACGTGGCGTTCCATCGCGACCATTGGCGGGTGCGCCTGCAACTTGGCGTGGGGCAGGGCATTGAACTCGTCGTGACGCGGCCGGCCGGGGTGCCGCTGGGCAGCGTCAGGCCGGGCGTCGTGGTCGGGGTCGCCTGGCAGCCGCACCATGCGGCGGCCTACTCTTACGGTCAGGTGAGCGGAGCGGCGGTTGCCGCGCAGGTTCCCGGCGATTACCGTATTGTGACTGCTTCGGCGCCTGTTCCAGCAATCGACGTTCCGCCACCCAATGTTCAGGACCCGCGATGAGCTTGCGTAACGCCTTCATGGGCTTGGCCGCCGCCGCGACCGTCCTGGCAGGCGGTCCGGGCCTTGGCGGCGCGGCGCAGGCGGCTGACCTGGTGGCGGCGATGCCGGATGCGCTGCTTGGCCCGGTGCTGGCGCAGGCGTTCCTGCAGCCGTTCACCAAAGCCACCGGCATCGCCGTCAACACCCTGCCGTTCGACGGCACGGTCGAGGCGGCGCGCGCCGGTCATGCCGACCTCGCCGTGGTCGATGGCCCGGTGTTGTTCGACGGCTGCAAAAGCGGGGTGTTCGCCAAGCTCGACTGGGACAAGCTGGGCGGCCGCGCCCTCGCCCTGCCGCAGACCGCCAGCGACTGCGGCGCCGGCGCGGTGCTGCGCAGCACGGTGCTGTCGTGGAACCGCGACAAGTTCACGGGCACGCCAACCTGGGCGGAGTTTTGGGACGTGGCCAAGGTGCCGGGCAAGCGCGGCCTGCATCGCGGCGCCCGCTACAACCTCGAAATCGCCCTGCTGGCCGACGGCGTGGCGCCGGGCGACATCTACAGCACGCTGCGCACCGATACCGGCATCGACCGCGCCTTCCGCAAGCTCGACCAGCTCAAGCCCTATGTGGTGTGGTGGACCGACGCCAGCGAGGCGCCGCGGCTGCTGGCCTCCGGCGACGTGCTGATGACCAGCGCCGCGGCCGACCGCATCGTCGCCGCCGTACGCTCGCCCGACCCGCAGGCGCACCACAACTTCGCGATGCAGTGGGCCGGCGACATCAACGAGGTCGAGAGCTGGGCGATCCTGGCCGGCAGCCCGAACATTCCGGCGGCGACCAAGCTGCTGGCGTTCGCGGCCGATCCCAAGGTGCAACATGCGTTGCCGGCGCTGGGCGCGTTTGGCGGCACCACCCTCGGCGCCGACGACAAGCTGCTGCCCGAGTTGCTGGCGGTGTCACCGTCGGCGCCAGCCAACCTGGCCGGCGGCCTGATGGTGGATGAGAGCTTCTGGCACGACAACGGGGCCAAGCTGGACAAGCAGTTCGACGCCTGGGTGGCCAGGTAAGCCGCCGGCCTGCCGCATGACGCAGCAGGCCGGGTATCCGATCAGGCGGCGCGTTTCGCCATCTCCAGCGCCTGCCAGACCTTCTCCGGGGTTGCCGGCATGTCGATGTGGGTCACGCCGGAGGGCGCCAGCGCGTCGACCAGCGCGTTGATGACGGCGGGCGGGCTGCCGACCGCGCCAGCCTCGCCAGCCCCCTTCACGCCGAGCGGGTTGGTCCCGCACGGCACCTCGATCAGGTCCACCTCGATGTCGGGCAGGTCGTCGGCGCGCGGCATCGCGTAGTCCATGAAGCTGCCAGACAGCAACTGGCCCGAGGACGGGTCGTAGGCGGTGTGCTCGAGGATCGCCTGGCCGAAGCCCTGCGCCACGCCGCCATGCACCTGCCCGCGCACGATCAGAGGGTTGACGGCACGGCCCACGTCGTCGGTGACGCTGTAGCGCAGCACGGTCAGCACGCCGGTGTCGGGATCGACCTCGACCTCGGCGATGTGGCAGCCGTTGGGGAAGGTGTGCGCGTCGATGTTGGCGACCTCGGCGGCGTCCAGCGTGGTCACGTCCTCGCCCGCTGCGGCGCGCTGCCGCTGCGACGCCGCCAGCGTCACGATGTCCATGCCGCGGTCGGTGCCGACGATGGAGAACCGGCCCGCCTCGAACACGATGTCGGCGGGTGCCGCCTCCAGCGCCTCGGAGGCGGCCTTGCGGCCCTTCTCGATGACCGAGGCGGCGGTCAGCAGGATCGCCTGGCCTTCCGAATACAGGCTGCGCGCGCCGCCGGTGCCGCCGCCGGTCGGGATAGTGTCAGTGTCGCCCTGGCGAATGCGGACGCGGTCGCCGTCCACGCCCAGCTGATCGACCGTCAGTTGCACATAAGCCGTCTCGTGCCCCTGGCCGGTCGACTGGGTGCCGACGAACACGTCCACGAAGCCGTCCTCGGCGAAGCGGATCTCGGCGCGCTCGGTGGGTGAGCCGCCGGTCGCCTCCAAATAATACGCCATGCCGATTCCGCGCCGCTTGCCGCGCGCCGCCGACTGCGCTCGCCGCGTCTCGAAGCCCGCCCAGTCCATGGTGGCGAGCGCGTGGTCGATCACGGTGCGGAAGTCGCCGCTGTCGTAGACCTTGCCGACCGGGGTGGTGTGCGGCATGGCGTCCGGCGTCACCATGTTGTCGCGGCGGAACTGGGCGCGGTCTAGGCCCAGCTCACGCGCCGCCGCGTCGACCAGGCGCTCGACGATGTAGTTGGCCTCGGGCCGTCCGGCGCCGCGGTAGGCGTCGACCGGGACGGTGTTGGTGAACACGCCGACCACGTTCGCGTAGACGCCCTTCATGTTATAAACGCTGGCCAGCACGCCGGTCCCGGCCAGGGTCGGGATGAACGGGCCGAAGGTCGAGAGATAGGCCCCCATGTTGGCGACGTTGCGGGTGCGCAAAGCCAGGATTTTGTGGTCGGCGTCGACCGCCAGCTCGCCCAGCGTGATGTTGTCGCGGCCGTGCGTGTCGGCCAGGAACGCCTCGCTGCGCTCGCTTGCCCACTTCACGGGCCGGCCGAGCTTGCGCGCGGCGTAGCAGGTCAGCACGTGCTCGGCATACAGGAACAGCTTCATGCCAAAGCCGCCGCCGACGTCGGGGGTGATGATGCGGAAGCGGTCCGGCTCGACGCCGAACACCGGCTTGGCAATGAGATCCTTGAGCAGCCAGCCGCCCTGCGTGTTGGTGCGCAAGGTCCAGCGGCCGGTTGCCGCGTCGTACTCCGCCTGCGCCGCCCGCGCCTCCATGGACGAGGCGACGACGCGGTTGTTGACGACGGTGAGGCGGGTGACGTGCGCGGCTCCGGCGAACAGCGCCTCGGTCTCGGCCTTGTTGCCGATTTCCCAGTCGAACACCTGGTTGTGCGGCACGTCGTCCCAGACCTGCGCGGCGTCGGCGTCCAACGCGGCACCGAGGTCGGTGATCGACGGCAGGCTGTCGTAGTCGACCATGATCGTTTCGGCGGCGTCGCGGGCCGCCTGCTGCGTCTCGGCCACGATGAACGCGACCGGGTCGCCGACGTGGCGCACCTGGACATCGGCCAGCACCGGATGCGGCGGCTTGGCCATGGCGGAGCCGTCGCGGTTCTTCAGGTTGACCGGGCAGGGCAGGCCGCCGATGCCGTCGGCCTTGAGGTCGGCGCCGGTGTAGATCGCGACCACTCCCGGCAACGCGGCGGCGGCGGCGGTGTCGATGCCGGTGATGCGGGCGGCGGCGTGCGGGCTGCGCAGCACCACGCCGACCAGCGTGCCGGGCGTGTTCATGTCGTCGGTGTAGGAGCCGGCGCCCTTGAGCAGACGCGGGTCCTCGACGCGGCGGACGTTCTGGGCCATGCCGAACTTGGTCATCGCTGATCTCCCTCTCAATGGCTTGGTGTCACCGCAGCATGTGCGGTGGCGGCTGAAGAATCCAATGCTACGCGGCAGGCGTGACGTGCGCGGGCGGCCGCCGCTTGCCGCCGAACCTTGCCTTGGTACGCTCGCGCAGGGTCTGGAAGGTGACATACAGCATCGGGATAAGGAAGATGCCGATGCTGCTGGCGCCGATCATGCCGGCGAACACCGGGGTGCCAATGGCGTGCCGGCTCAGCATCGAGGCGCCCTGCGCGATCACCAGCGGCACCAGGCCGAGCACGAAGGCGATCGAGGTCATCATCACCGCGCGGAACCGGGTGCGCGCGCCCAGCTCGGCGGCCTCGCGGATGGAGTGGCCG
>JAABUQ010012451.1_pt1 | contig 10564 bp, 12 predicted proteins | sample 5560001 | NCBI WGS metagenome assembly JAABUQ01 (sample SAMN10711888, study PRJNA513371) | rock metagenome | isolation source: Antarctica rocks | place: Antarctica: Victoria Land, Finger Mt nord | collected 2015-12-18 | reverse complement strand
AGCAAGAAGTACCTGTACCAGTACGTGGCGATGTTCGAGTGGGGCTACAATGCCAAGCGTGCGACCACCGAGTTCCTGAGGGCATTATTGAGTGTGGAGTCTGCCACCAAGTGCCCTACATGAGCCAAGATGTTTAATTTAAAAGGATCTATGATTTATCTTACTTTTTCTCCCATCATGTTGTACTTCTGGCCATCAAAGTTCACGAAAACGTTGGCCGCTGTCGCGATCTCGTTAATCTCTTCGAGATCGGCGAAGTGTTTCTTGCAAACGGATTCAATAGCCTTTCGCATGATTATTTCTTTCTGTTTTCTCGCCTGATAAACGGTCAGTCTGGAGGCTTCGGCCTTGGCCCGCTTCATCGCCACGTTCAGATCTTGAACAACCGATGCACCGTCAAGTGGCCCTCTTCTAGCCTTCGCATCCGCCCTAGCTTTCGCCTCGGCCAATGCTTTTCCACGGGCGAGCTGCTTGACCGTATCAATCTTTCTACAGAAGACCACGAACGTGAACACGACCTTGTCCCGGTAAGGGCCCTCGAGCACGCGAACTTCGGCCAGATCGGCATCCTTGTATTGTTCGTATTTTCTGATGAAAAGTATGGGAGTATTCGCGTCGATCAGTGCGGCTTTGCCGCTGTTGGTCAATTCTCTGAGGCCGGTCTGGTCGTTTGCCACCAGGAATTTCTCGAGATCCTGGACGCTAAAGTAGTTGGATCCGACGGGCACGACATCTCTGATGCCGCCCAAGACCAGCCTGTCGCCAGGTTTGGGGTCATAACCAGCCACGTAGTCGGAAGCTTGACCGATGGTGAGGGCCGCGACGATCAATATGACAATCATTGTTGCTTTCCCGTAAGAGCAGATGGTTCAGATGGATATCATAGCCACCCGCTAACCTGCTGTAAATCTAATTTTTCAACGGACGAGCCGAGGGTGCGCCAGCGGATGCTGGCACGAGCCAAGCACCCCCCCACCCCAGCCCTCCCCCGCGAGGGGGGATGGGGCGGGATGCGCGGGCCCGGGGCATCTCTGGCCCCCTCTCGCGGGGGAGGGCTGGGGTGGGGGGGCCAGCGGTGAGATCGGGCTCTTGCCAGAATCCGCTGGCTGCACCCTGAGCCGATCGCCGAATCGAGCTGGTCGATATTTTGCTTGCGTCGGCCCCATCCGGCCCTTACAAATGATCTTCCGACGCAAGAGGCGGGGTCGAGGTTGGCTGGTGGCCTGGCGTCGCGACTGAAGTCGGCGGCCCGGGATCATCGAAGCGGGGGGACGGGACGGATGAGCGATCAGCAAGTCGCCGGGCGGGCTCGCGCCGCGCTGGATGCGGGCGAGGGGATCTTGCGGCTGGCCCCGACGTGGGTGCCGCGTTCGTTCTTGATGCCCGGCGGCCGGCTCAAGCTGGCCCCCCAGGATCTTTATGCGCTGGGGACCCATCGGGGGGGGATCGACGAGCGGTGGTTCTCCTCGACGACCGCCGCCGCCAACGAGGGGGCGCCGGCGGACGAAGGGTTGAGCCACGTCGTCCACGACGGGGGCCGGTTCACCCTCAAGGATGCCATCGACGCCCACGGCCCGGAGATGATCGGCCCGGCGATGTGGGACAGGTACAAGAAGTGGCCGGTCTACAGCAAGTTCTTCGACAACCTCGGCCCGATCCCGCACCACATGCACCAGTCGGCCGAGCAGGCGGCCAAGCTCGGCCGCGAGGGGAAGCCGGAAAGCTACTACTTCCCGCCCCAGTTGAACTGGACCGGCAACCACTTCCCCCACACCTTCATGGGCCTGGAGCCGGGCACGACCAAGGAGGAGTTGCGGAAGTGCCTGGAGCGGTGGGACGAGGGGGACAACGGGATCCTCGACCTCAGCAAGGCCTACCGGCTCAAGCCGGGCACGGGCTGGCTGATGCCGTCCCGCGTGCTCCACGCCCCCGGGTCGCTGGTGACGTATGAGCCGCAGTGGGGCTCGGACGTCTTCGGGATGTACCAGTCGATGGTCGAAGGCCGCCGGGTCCCCTGGGACCTGCTGGTCAAGGACGTGCCCGAGGACAAGCACCACGACCTCGACTACCTGGTCGACCAGCTCGACTGGGCCAAGAACGTCGATCCCGAGTTCAAGGCCCGCAACTACCTCGAACCGATCGTCTGCGCGGGCTCCGAATCCGAAGGATACGTCGATAAGTGGATCGTCTACGGGACGTTCGACGGCAAGCAAGTCTTCTCCGCCCGCGAGCTGACCGTCTATCCCGGCGGCTCGGCCACCATCAAGGACGCCGGGGCCCATGGCCTGGTCGCCACCCAGGGGCGGGGGACGATCGGCAAGCTCGAGGTCGACACTCCGGTCTATATTCGATATGGCGAGGTCACGAAGGACGAGGTCTTCGTCGCCGACAAGCGGGCCAAGGAAGGCGTCCCGTTCCGGAACACCGGGACCGAGCCCTTCGTCAGCCTCCGCTACTTCGGCCCCGACGTCCACCCGAGCGTCCCCGCCGTGGGCGATCACCTCAAGGTCCGCTGAAAGGAGTCGACATGGCCACCGCGTTGAATCCGCCCGAGGTCGTGCGGGAAGATCAGGTCTTCACGATCGGGAATGTCGCCTGGGAGCAGTACGTCGCCGTCAACGACGCCCTCTCCGAGCACGCCGGGCTCCGGATGATCTACCTCGACGGGAGTCTGACGCTCTTGAGCCCAACCCGGCGGCATGACTGGTATTCGATCCTCTTCGATCGGATCATTACAGCGGTCGCCACCGGGTGCGGGATCGTCTGGGACGTTGCCGGCTCGGCCACGTTCCGGGCGGAAGACCTGAAGGCCGGTGTCGAAGGGGATCAAACCTATTACTTCGGGGAGCATGCGGTCTTGATGGGCGGCCCGGTGGAGATTGACCTCGCGACGCAACCGCCTCCCGACCTCGCGATCGAGATCGAGTACACCAACCCGGCCGCCCACGCGATGGTGATCTACGACCGCCTGGGAGTGCCCGAGGTCTGGCGCTACAACGTCAAGCGGAAGGCGCTGACGTTCCTCCATCGGCGGCCGCAAGGCGGCTACGAGGCGGCTCCGCGGAGCCAGCATCTGCCCATGCTGGGCCCGGACGACGTGCTGGGCCAACTCCGGTTGGCGGAGGAGATGCGGCCGTTGTCGGCGTGGGTCGGCCAGCTTGCGAGTTGGGTCCGGGACGTGATCTTGCCCCGGGTCGTCGAGGGTCGTTGAGGCCGGTTCGGGGGGGGTGAATAGCGATGATCGACCCGACCTCGGGCGAGTTTGGCGCCCTCCCGGAGGGCCTGGCCGAGCGGATCAAGCCCGAGCTGGCCCCCGGCGAGGTTCTCCACTGGGCGGCCCGGTCGAACGCCAGGACCGGCACCGGGGAGTATGGTGGGCCCTTCCAGGCGCTGCTCTGGGGCCTGGGCCTCGGCCTGGCGAGTTGCGCCGGGTTCGCCCTCCTGGCCCGCGACGGCCCGACGATCCGGGCCTACACCAACCCGATCGCGATTTGGAGCATCCTCGCGGGGTTCTCCGGCCTCGTCGGCCTGCTGATCGCCGTCTTCGGGGCCCTGGGGCGGCGGGCCGAGATCCGGCGCCAACGACTCCAGGTCGATGCGATGACCGACCGTCGGGCGATCATCTGGACCCCCGAACCGGGGTCGGAAGCCATGCTCGTCCAGATCGTCGCCTGGGCGGCGATCAAGCCGGAGGAGATCCGCCGCTCGCAGTTCCCCGACGGGTCGGGCAGCGTCCTGTTCCGCAACGCTTATCCCGGGCCCCCGGGCTTCCTCGGCGTCGAGGGCGCCCGCCGGGTCGAATGGCTGCTCCGCGAGCCGATGGGGTCGAGGATCGACGACCAGACGATTTGACGATCGATGGCGAGGGTTCGCCTCGGACTTCCGCATCCCACCCGTTCTCCGAGAGGAAAGGTCGAGCCATGAGCCTCGCCAGCCATCCCAATGCCTTCCCCAAGCTCCACAACGCCGCCTGGCCCGGGGTGGTGGGCAAGGGGGACGGGTCGGAGCCGCCGATCGACCTGGACACGATGCTCGACCTGACCGCGGCGGCCGAGGTCGACGGGATCAAATTCGACGGCGTCGACCTGTTCCTCTTCGACCCTCACGTGAACATCGACTCGTCGGACGATGCCTTGAAGGTCCTGGCCGACAAGGTCCGGTCCCGGGGCCTGGCGATCGGCTCGGTCGTCGCGCCGATCTGGCCGCCGACGGGCGGCGGGCCGGCGATGGACGAGGGGGAAGGGCGGACGAAGTTCCTGGAGCAGGTCGAGAAGGGGTGCCGGATCGCGGCCAAGCTCCGCGAGCTGGGCGTCCGGCCTTACGGTGTGGTCCGGTTCGACTCGGCGACGTCGGTGGCCGACTGGTCGCTCGACCCGGTCGGTAACCAGGCCAAGGTGGCGCAGACGTTCAAGCTCGCCGCCAAGATCGCCCGCGACCACGGCGAGAAGCTCGCCGCCGAGGGGGAAATCTGCTGGGGCGGGATGCACTCGTGGCGGACGATGGTCGACCTCCTGGAGCGGGTGGGCGAGCCCGAAACCGTCGGCTTCCAGGCCGACATGGCCCACACCCTGCTCTACACCCTGGGCGAGAACGCCCCCGAGGACCGGATCTTGCCTGGAGGGTTCGCCTGGGACGATCCCGCGGTCCTCGACTCGGCCCTGAAGACCTTGACCGACGCCCTCCGCCCCTGGACGATCGACTTCCACGTCGCCCAGAACGACGCCACCGTCTTCGGCTCCGGCTCTCACGACCACACCGGCCGGCACTGCCTGGCCACCGACCCCGCCGGCAAGCTCGATATCGCCCGCCACGCCGGCTACTGGCTCCGCGACGATGCCGGCCACTTGACCAAGGCGTTCCGCCACATCTGCTGGGACGGCTGCATGTTCCCCAACGCCGTCATGATGCGGCCGAAGACCTGGAATGATATCCTGGCCGCCATGATCGCCGTCCGCGACGCCCACGGCTGGGCGGAATAGCGGCCGAAAGCTCGCCGGAGCGACGACCGACATCCCCTCCATCGGAAGCCCAAAGGCATGCCTAAACCCCTGAGAATCGGCCTGGTCGGCTGCGGCTTCATGGGCCGGACCCACTCCAACGGCTACAAGCGGGCGAATGACTTCTTCGACCTCGACTATCGGCCCGTCCTCAAGGCGGCCTGCGGCCGGTCCGAGCCGGCGGCGCGGGCCTTCGCCGACCGCTGGGGGTACGAGTCGATCGAGACCGACTGGCGAAAGCTGGTCGCCCGCGACGACATCGACGCCGTCGACATCTGCACGCCCAACAACACCCACGCCGCCATCGCCATCGCCGCCGCCGCGGCGGGCAAGATGGTCCTCTGCGAGAAGCCGCTGTCGATGGACCTGGTCGAAGGCCAGAGGATGGTCGACGCCATCGAGAAGGCGGGCGTGCCCAACACCGTCTGGTACAACTACCGCAGGGCCCCCGCCGTGACCTTGGCCAAGCAGTTCATCGACGAAGGGCGGCTCGGCCGGATCTTCCACTACCGGGCCAGCTTCCTCCAGGACTGGACGATCTCCGCCGAGCTGCCCCAAGGGGGCGCCGGGCTCTGGAGGCTCGACGCCGCCGCCGCCGGCTCCGGCGTCACCGGCGACCTCCTCGCCCACTGCATCGACACCGCGCTCTGGCTCAACGGCCCGATCGCGAGCGTCACCGCCATGACCGAGACCTTCATCAAGGAGCGCAAGCATACCCTCACCGGCCAGGTCCAGCCCGTCAAGATCGACGACGCCTGCGCCTTCCTCTGCCGGTTCGACAACGGCTCGCTCGGCCTCTTCGAGTCGACCCGCTACGCCCGGGGGCATAAAGCCCTCTACACCTTCGAGGTCAACGGCGAGAACGCCTCGATCAAGTGGGACCTCCACGACCTCCACCGGCTCCAGTTCTTCGACCACGGCGACGACTCGATCACCCGGGGCTGGCGCTCGATCCACGTCTCCGACGGCGATCACCCCTACATGAAGCACTGGTGGGTTCCCGGCCTCCAGATCGGCTACGAGCACACCTTCGTCCACCAGGTGGCCGACTTCCTCGCCGACCTCGCCCAGGGCAAAGCCACCAGCCCCACGTTCCGCGAGGCCCTCGCCACCCAGGCCGTCTGCGACGCGGTGCTCGACTCCGCCGACCTCGGCCAGTGGCAGGCGGTGGTCCCGGTGTGAGAGGATTGGATTCGTCCGTGCGCATCTTCGCCATCTCGAGAACTCGGAGCACCCTCTGGGGGCAATATGGACGGGACCATCGATTCGCTCCTGGCAGGCTTGACCTTCTACCATCGGGTCCGCATGGACGAGGGGATCCAGACCGGGATCTCGAGAGATCGGGCCGAGATTCTCGAGCGGTTCGAGATCGTTGGGGAAGAATATGACCCCTACGTCGCCTGGTACGTCGAACTCCGATGCGAGGGTCAGGGTTTGCCGGAAATGGCGGAAGAGGCCAGGCAGTGGTTCCTCGAACTTGGACCGGTCGCCTTTGACGGGCTCGAACGCCTCGCGAGCTCGATCGAGGCCGGGAGCGATCCGACCGCGGTCCCCCCGCTCATCTGGTCCGACTTCTCGTCGTCGCCTCCGGGAGTGGCGATGAAGCTCGTCACCGGCGCCCTTCGGCAGGACGATGCTCATCACCTCCCCGACCGCTTGCGATCGGTGGGGCGGCACTGGACCGCGCTGATCCTCGGCCTGGAATCCACGCTCCACGAGGCTCATTGAGGTTGGATCGTGGGCGGGACGATCCTGGATACGAACCTGTTGATCGGCCGGTGGAAGCGGTCGCGACGGCTCCCATTGGCCGACTACCTCCCATCGGATGCTCGCGAGTGGGCCGACGGGCTGATCGCGCTCCATAAGACCAACCTGATCGTCTCCCCGGTCTACCTGGAATTCGTCGGAGGGGCGGTCGATCGTCGCGAGATGAGCCTGACCCTAGCCTTCCTGGAGCGGTTCGAAGTCGCCGATCAATGGCGGATCCGCCCCGAAGATCTGGCCGAGGCGCGGAGGCTTGCCGAGCGAATCCCGCCCGGACCGAAGCCGACTCCCCGAGGGGCGGCCGATTGCCTGATCAGGGCCCTCGCCATCCGACTGAGGTGCGTGGTCCTGACCGATGACCGAGGGATGCCGCGTGGCTGAACCTGGACCGAAAGGCGACCGATGAAGACCGGCATGAACCTGCTGCTCTGGACCACCGAGGTCACGCCCGAGCACGATGGATTGCTCGAACAGCTCAAGGAGATCGGCTTCGACGGCGTCGAGGTCCCGATGTTCGAGGTCGAGGATGCGGCCCCTTACGAGCGCCTGGGCAAGCGGCTCCAATCCCTCGGCCTGGGGGCGACCGGCGTGACCGTGATGGGGCCCGAGGCCAACCCGATCTCGCCCGACCCGGCGATCCGCCGGGCCGCCGTCGACCGGCTGGCGAAGGTCCTCGACCGGGCCTCCGCCTTCGGCTGCGAAGTCCTCGCCGGGCCGACCCACTCGGCCATCGGCGTCTTCTCCGGCCGGGGGCCGACCGACGACGAGTTCCACCACGGCGTTGACACCCTCCGCCGGGTGGCCGAGAAGGCCGAAGCGTCCGGCGTGAAGATCGCGGTGGAGTACCTCAACCGGTTCGAGAATTACTTCCTGACCACCGCCGCCCAGACCTCCGGGTTCGTCAAGGCCGTCGGCCACCCCTCGCTCGGGATGATGTTCGACAGCTTCCACGCCCACATCGAGGAGAAGGACCAGGCCGCCGCCATCGCCTCCTGCGCCGCCGAGACGATCCACTTCCACGTCTCGGAGAACGACCGGGGCACCCCCGGGACCGGCCAGGTCGACTGGGAAGGCTATTGGTCCGGCGTCAAGGCCAGCGGCTTCGACGGCTACCTGACCATCGAAGCTTTCGGCAACGCCCTGCCCGCCATCGCCGCCGCCACCAAGGTCTGGCGGCCCCTCTTTCCCGACGCGATCGGCTTATGCCGCGAAGGGCTAGAGTTCATCAAGCGGAGTTCGGGCCTGAAATGACCCCAGAGGCCGGACGGTAGGGCCATCCCCTCAAGATTTGCGCTTCTTGGTGGAGAGGCCGTTCGACACCGGCTTGATTTCAAGGTCGGTCACAAAAAGCAGGTCGATGATATTCAACGTGTCATCGGGTTGGACGATGAGCACGGTCCGACCGCTGGGGACGGCCATGATGAATTCCCGATGCACCACGGGGATCGACCGGCCATCCGCCAGGTGAATGTCGAACGGCCGGAATGGCTGGGCCTCGTAAGCCGGCCGCATCTTCTCGATGGTCATCGCGATCGCTTCCGCTGGACCAGGGAGACTCATGGCGGATTCAAACATACCGGAAGCGTCGCTCGAAGTCCAGGAGATCGGGGGGTGAGGCGTCAGCGAGCGGGATTTCGGGCAAAATCCCGTCCCGGAGCATCGTCGCCATGCGACAAGCGGTCATTATTGATGACCCGCGATGCGAGGGCTTTCACCCGGGCGATCGATTCTTCCCGGGTCGTGCCGGAGGCGAGGATCCCGGGCAGGGACGGAACCTCGGCGATCCGGCGACCATCGTCTTCGCGGTCCAGGTCGATTTCTAAGTTCATGGGCATGCTCGAATCGAAGGGCGACGCCGGCAGGCCGATCGATGCGGCCTGCCGGCGTCGCGCGGGAGGTCAGACCCCGACGGTCCTGCCGCCGCCCCGCCCGGCGCGCTTGCGGCCTTCCTCGGTCAGCTCTTTCTTGCGGAGGCGGATCTTGGTCGGGGTGATCTCGACCAACTCGTCGCCTTCAATGTATTCGAGGGCGATTTCGAGCGACATCAACCGGGGGGGCTTGAGGAGGACGTTCTTGTCCGAGCCGGAGGCCCGCATGTTGGTCAGCTTCTTCTCCTTGCACGGGTTGACGACCATGTCGTCGGCCCGGGCGTTCTCGGCGATGATCATCCCGGTGTAGATCTCGTCGCCGGGCTGGACGAACATCGTCCCGCGCTGCTGGAGCGAGTCGAGGGCGAAGGCGACGGCCTGGCCGTTGACCATGCTGATCATCACGCCGTTGCCTCGGCGGGGGATCTCGCCGCGGAAGGGCTGATACTCGTGGAAGTTGTGGTGCATGATCGCCTCGCCCTGGGTGCCGCTCATCAGGCGGTTCCGGAGGCCGAGCAGCCCTCGGGCGGGGATCACGAACTCGCAGTGGGCGTAGACCCCCTTGACGTCCATCCGGAGCAGCTCGCCCCGCCGGGCGCCGACGAGCTCCATCACCGGGCCCATGTGGGACTGGGGGACGTCGACGACGAGGTATTCGTAGGGCTCGTGCTCGACCCCGTTGATCCGCTTGAGAATGACTTCGGGCTTGCCCACGGCCAGTTCGTACCCTTCGCGGCGCATCGACTCGATCAGGACGGACAGGTGGAGCAAGCCTCGGCCGGAGACCGTGAACGAGTCGCGGGCGTCGGTCGGCTCGACCCGGAGGGCGACGTTGGACTGGAGCTCGCGGTCGAGCCGTTCTTTCAAGTGGCGGGTGGTGAGGAACTGGCCTTCGCCGGTCAAGGGGGAGTCGTTGACGGTGAAGAGCATGCTCAGGGTCGGCTCGTCGACCTCGATCCGAGGGAGGGCCACCGGGGTCTCGAAGGCGGTCAGGGTGTCGCCGATGTCGACGGCCGAGGCCCCCACGACGGCGACGAGGTCGCCCGCGTCGGCCACCTCGACGTCGACCCGGCCCAGCTTCTCGAAGACGAGGACGCCGTCGGCGGTGCAGGGCTTGTTCACCCCGTCGGCCTTCATCAGCATCAGCTTCTGGCCCTTCTTGACCCGCCCCGAGGCGATCCGGCCGATGGCGATCCGGCCGACGTACTCGGAGAAGTCCAGCGTGGTGCAGAGCATCTGGAACGGGCCGTCGGGGTCGACCTCGGGGCCCGGCACGCGCTCGACGATCAAGTCGAGCAGGGGCTTGATGTCGCCCGAGGTGGCGTGGGCGTCGTGCGAGGCGAAGCCCCCCTTGCCCGAGGCGAAGATGTAGGGGAAGTCGAGCTGCCCTTCGTCGGCCCCGAGCTCGACGAAGGTGTCGAAGATCTCGTTGAGCACGTCGTCGGGGCGGGCGTCGGGCCGGTCGATCTTGTTGATGACCACGATCGGCCGGATCTTGTTGGCGAACGCCTTGCGCAAGACGAACTTGGTCTGGGGCATCGGCCCTTCGAACGCGTCGACCAGCACCAGGGCGCCGTCGGCCATCTGGAGGGTCCGCTCGACCTCGCCGCCGAAGTCGGCGTGCCCCGGGGTGTCGATGATGTTGATCTTGGTATCGCCGTAGGTGATCGCGATGTTCTTGGCCAGGATCGTGATCCCGCGCTCCCGCTCCTGGGGGTTGGAGTCGAGGATGCAATCCTGGGTCAACTGCGAGGCCCGGTACTGGCCGGACTGCCGCAACATCACGTCGACCAGGGTGGTCTTGCCGTGGTCGACGTGCGCGATGATCGCCACGTTCCGGATGTTTTCGCGTCGAGTCATGGGGTCGAGTCCGCCAAAGGGGAAGGGCGGGCCAAGTGGGTTGGATAGGGCGCGGGGAGGGCTCGGCTGATTCGG
>JAABUQ010012450.1_pt1 | contig 10565 bp, 11 predicted proteins | sample 5560001 | NCBI WGS metagenome assembly JAABUQ01 (sample SAMN10711888, study PRJNA513371) | rock metagenome | isolation source: Antarctica rocks | place: Antarctica: Victoria Land, Finger Mt nord | collected 2015-12-18 | reverse complement strand
GTCCAGCTCCCCGTTGCCCATCCGCCAAAGCAGATGCGAGGTCGAATCCCCTTTGAAACCAAGGTTGACGGCCTGCCGATCGCCATAGAACCGCCGCCAGATCGGCGCGAAGTCCCGCCACTCCTCCTGCCCGTTCAGCTCCCAATCCTGCGTGATGCTATCCCCCAGCCAGATCAACTCGACCCGGCCGCGCCGAATTTCCGCCAGCTTTTCCAGATGCCGCGCCCGCCACCAGGGCGTATCCATCCGCGAGATCGGCGTCGCCGCCACCGCGACGCGGTCGGTCGCCCCCAGCAGCCCGGCCGCCGGCACCAGCAGCAAACTTCGCCGGCGCATCAGGCCAGCAACAGGTAGAGCGCGGCCCCGGCGCCGAACACCACGCAGTAGATCGCGAACGGCTTCAAAGCCCAATCGTCATGCCGGCTAAAATACCGCATCAGCAACGCCGTCGCGATCCACGCCGTCACCCCCGCCACCACCGCCGCGATCACCGCTTGCTGCAACACGCCCGGCGGCACGCTCGCGTGCAGCAGGTGCGGCACCTCCAACACCGTCGCGCCGACGATGATCGGCAACGCGATCAAGAACGAGAACCGCGCCGACTCCAGATGGTCGAACCCCCGCAACAAGCCGCCCACGATCGTTGCCCCCGATCGCGAGATCCCCGGCAGCAGCGCGCCGCACTGCCAGATGCCGATCGCGAGCGCATCGATGGCCGTCATCGTGCCGATCGGTCGCGACCGGGTCGCCGTTCCGCGCAGGCGCTCGCCGAAGAGCAGCAGCAACCCGTTCACGACGAGGAACCCGCACGCGAACAGCGGCGTGGCGAACAACGCGCGAAAGAAGTGGTTGAAGACGAAGCCGAGGATGACCGCCGGGATTGTCGCGATCACGATCAGCAACAGGAGTTGCCGCGCCTCCGTCCCTCGCGCCCCCCCATCGATCCCCAGCACGCCGCGCACCAACCCAAGCCAGTCGCGCCAAAAATAAATCAGCAGTGCGGCGGCCGTGCCCGTGTGCAACAGCACCAGGAATGGCAGGTATTCCGGCGACCGTTGGTCCATCGGCCACCGGAATAGCGCCGGGACCACCACGGCGTGTCCCAGGCTGCTGATCGGAAACAATTCCGTCGCGCCCTGGAGAATCGCAATCAAGATCGCATGCAACGTGCTCATGCGATCTCAACTCGCCGATGTCGCCCCTGATGGCAAGCCAAGCCGCGTGACGTTTACCTGATCTTCAACATTTCCCGTCAAAACTCGCCACACCTATCGGAGCGAGTGATGCCGTCGACCTTCCCGCCAGCCAACGCCCCGACCGTAAACGCCCCGACAGCAGATTCAACGAACGCGAATTCATCGAGCGATTTGCCACACAGTCTCGCGTCGGCTCCGGCCATCCTCGCCGATCCTTCGACGATCGGGGGAGGCTTGGCTTGGTCATCCTGAACCTCGTTCCGGTCCTGGACCTGCCCGCTGCCTCGCCGCTCCGGGCGATGCTGATGGAACATCGCGGCAGCGACGTCGAGGTCGATGCGTCCAACGTCGAGCGCCTCGGAGGCCTGTGCCTGCAGGTGTTGCTCGCGGCCGGCCGGACCTGGACGCTCGATTGCAGAATGTTCCGATTAATTAACGCTTCTGAGCAGTGCCGGGGAGCGCTGGGCTTGACCCAGGCGGCTTCGGCCCTTGGCGTGGAGGAATGAATGGAACATCTCGTACTCACGATCGACGATAGTAGGACGATGCGGGACATGCTCCGGCTCACCTTGACCGGGGCCGGATTCCGCGTCGTCCAGGCCAACGACGGCGCGCACGGCCTCGAAGTGCTCGAAGCCGAAAACCCCGACCTCGTCGTAACCGATATCAACATGCCGATCATGGACGGCTTCGGCTTTATCGAACACGCCCGCCGCCTCTCGGCTCATCGCGTCACCCCGATCCTCGTCCTGACCACCGAAGCCAACGCCGAGAAGAAGGCCCGCGCTCGCCGAGCCGGCGCGACAGGCTGGATCGTCAAGCCGTTCAATCCCGAGAAACTGGTCACCGTCCTGCGCAAGGTGGCGCCGTGACGATCGACCCGATGGTGGCGATCAAGCAGACCTTCTTTCAGGAATGCGAGGAACAACTCGCCGAATTGGAAACCGGTCTGCTCAGCATCGATAAGGGCGATCACAGCCCGGATGTCGTCAACGCCGCCTTTCGCGCTGTGCATTCCATCAAGGGCGGAGCAGGCGCTTTCGGCCTCGATGACCTCGTCCGCTTTGCCCACGTCTTCGAGACCGCGCTTGACGCGCTCCGATCCAACAAGATCACCGCCGAACCCGCGATTTTGCGCATTTTCCTGCGCGCCGCCGACCTGCTCGCCGACCTCGTCCGCTTCGTCCAGGGCCGCGCCGAAATCGACCCGGCGCGCAACGCCGCCCTCGAAGCGGAACTCGCCTCCCTGACCCCCCAGCCAGCCCAGCGAGCCCAGATCGACGCGGATTGGGACGCCCTGATGGCGTTCGAGCCCGTCCGCATCGACCAGCAGACCGCCGGCCAAGCCTGGCAGATCCGCTTCCGCCAGCACTCCTCGCTCTTCGCCAGAGGCAACGAGCCGCTCGTCCTCCTGCGAGAACTCGCCCGCCTCGGCACAGCCCGCACGACGATCGATGACAGCCAGCTACCCGGCTTGGACGAGATGGATCCGGAAACGGCCTATCTCGCTTGGACCATCGAGCTGACCACAGAACATTCCGAAGCTGACATCCGTGAAATCTTCGAGTTCGTTGACGCCGATTGCGATCTCGAAGTCGCGGCCTTCATCGCAGCCCCACCGCCGCCGGCCGTCCCGGGTACCTCGCTGGAAGATTTCGTTCCGGTTAAGGTCGTGATCGATCAGCCCGCCCCCGCTCCCGTTCCTGCTTTCGTTGCTGCTTTCGTTGCTGGCATCGCCGAAGCGCCGCCGACACCGCCGGCCGCTCCCGCCGAAATCGCCAAGCGCTCCGACAGCACACCGCCCCCGCGCGCAACCATCCGCGTCGACCTCGACCGCCTCGATCGCCTGATTGATCTCGTCGGCGAACTGGTCATCAACCAGGCCGTGCTCGCCCAACGCGTCACCGAATCCGGGTTCAATCGCTCATCCAATGTCGCCGTCGGGCTCGAAGAACTCGAGCATCTCACGCGCGACATCCAGGACAGCGTCATGGCGATCCGCGCCCAGCCGGTCAAAGCCGTCTTCCAGCGCCTCCCACGCCTGGCCCGCGAAGTAGCCGCCCTGACCAACAAGGAAGTCCGCCTGGTAACGGAAGGCGAAGGTATCGAAGTCGACAACACGGTCATCGAGCGCCTGTCGGACCCGCTCACCCACATGATCCGCAACGCGATCGATCACGGCATCGAGACGCCGGAACAGCGGATCGCTGCCGGCAAGCCCGCCGAGGGCACCGTGCGAGTGGCCGCCCTCCATCGCTCGGGCCGGATCGTCATCGAAGTCGGCGATGACGGCGCCGGAATCGATCGCCAGCGTGTCTTGACGAGCGCGATCTCGAAAGGCCTCGTCCCCGTCGACGCCAGCATGAGCAACGACGAGATCGACAACCTGATCTTCGCCCCTGGCTTCTCCACCGCCTCCACCATATCGGACATCTCGGGCCGCGGCGTCGGTATGGACGTCGTGCGCCAAAGTATCCAAGCCCTCGGCGGCCGCATCTCGATCACCACCGTCCTAGGCCGCGGCAGCACCTTCTCCCTCAGCCTGCCGCTGACGCTCGCCGTTCTGGACGGCATGGTCGTGGGCGTCGAAGACGGCCGCTTCGTCGTGCCGCTCACCGCCATTCTCGAAACCTTCCAGCCCAGCGCGATTCGCATCCACCAGCTCGGCGCCAACCTCCAAGTCGCGTCCATCCGTGGCAGCTACGTCCCGCTAAGAGACGCCGGCGTGGCCTTAGGCTTCCGCGACAAGACTCCCGACCCGGCCACCGCCGTTGCACTTCTCGTCGAAGCCGAAGACGGAACGCGCGCCGCGTTGCTGGTCGACGTCATCCATGGACAGCGACAGGTCGTCATCAAGAGCCTCGAAGCAAACTATCGCCATGTGCAGGGCGTGGCCGCCGCGACGATCCTCGGAGACGGCCGGGTCGCCCTGATTCTCGACGTTGCGGCCATCGTCGATACTTCCGCTCGCAAGGTTGACACCAGCGGGCTCGTCGATGCTTGACGTTCCTCTTCCTTCCGCGCAACGAACTCACCCGGCTTCCGCTCGCGCCAATCGTGAGTTTCGCTACACCGATGCGGACTTCCACGCGATCTCCGGGCTGCTGCGCAGCGAGGCCGGCATCAGCCTACCCAGCGGCAAAGCCTCTCTGGTCTACTCGCGCCTAGTCAAGCGCCTGCGCGCCCTGGGTCTCGACGACTTCGCCGACTACGTGAAGCTGTTGCAGAACTCGGCCAACGGCGGCGAACGCCTCGAAATGATCACCGCACTGACCACGAACGTGACCCGGTTCTTTCGCGAGCCGCACCACTTCGAACATTTGCGAGACAGCGCACTCGCGCCCTTGCTGGCAGAAGCACGCAAGGGAGGGCGTATCCGCCTCTGGTCATCGGCTTGCTCGACTGGGCAGGAGCCGTATTCCATCGCCGCCGTCTTGGCCGGATCGTTGACCAAAGCACCCGAGCTCGACATCAAGATCTTGGCGACCGATATCGATCCGACCGTTATCGAGCACGCCAAGGCTGGCCGATACGACTCGATCGACGGCGTTCCCAACGAACTTCGCCGCTGGTTCCATCAAGACGCGAACGGTTGGCAGGTCGACGAAAGCCTGCGCGCGATGGTCACGGTCGTCAGCTCAACTTGAATGCACCCTGGCCGATGCGGGGACCGTTTGATGTCGTGTTCTGCCGCAACGTAGCGATCTATTTCGACCACGATGTGCAAGCCCAGCTTTGGGCCGCTTTCGCCGACGTGATGCGGCCGAACGGATTTTTCTACATCGGCCACTCGGAGCGCATCAGCGGCCCAGCGGCAATTCGTTCCGATAACGTTGGGATCACGACCCATCAGCGCCGGGGAGAAAACCGATGATCCGCACGCTCGTCGTCGACGACAGCCCGGCCATGCGCGCCCTCATCGCCTTCGCGCTGCGCCGGGATCCGATGATCGAAGTCGTGGGTGAAGCGTCCGACCCGCACGATGCGAGAGCGGCCATCAAGGCGCTCTCGCCCGACGTGATCACCCTCGACGTCGAGATGCCCGGGATGAACGGGCTCGATTTCCTCGAGCGCCTAATGCGCCTGCGCCCGACGCCGGTCGTCATGGTGTCCAGCCTTACCTCCGAGGGCACCGACGCGTCGTTGCGCGCCCTCGCTTTGGGCGCCATCGAATGCGTGCCAAAGCCGCGACCCGGCGGCTCGTTCGACGAGGTCGCCGTCGCAGTCCGCGTCGCGGCGACCGCGCGCGTTCGTCCGCTCGCGGCCAAACCCGTGCCCGCCAAGCTGGAGCCGTTCCGTGGCGAGGGCGTCGTCGTCGCCATCGGCTCTTCGACGGGCGGGGTCGAAGCCTTGTCGGAAATCCTGGCGGCGTTTCCGGTCAATTGCCCGCCAACCCTGATCACCCAGCATATCAGGCCGGCCTTCACGCGGAGCCTCGCCAAGCGGCTCGACAAACTATGCGCCGCCAAAGTCGCCGAAGCGCGCGATGGCGAGCTCCTCAGCACCGGACGCGTCTACATCGCTCCCGGCGGCACCGCCCACCTCGCCATCGCCGGCAACACCCAGCTGCGTTGCGCGCTGGTCGACAGCGCGCCCGTCAACGGACATTGCCCTTCGGTCGACGTCTTGTTCGAATCGGTCGCGCGGCATGCCGGCGCCCGTTCCGTCGGCGTCATTCTGACCGGAATGGGTCGCGACGGTGCGACAGGACTGCTGTCGATGCGAAAGCAAGGCGGCCGCACGCTTGGCCAGGATGCCGACAGTTGCGTTGTTTACGGGATGCCTCGTGCCGCATTCGAAATCGGTGCGGTCGAGACACAAATTCCCCTGAGATCGGTCGCAGCCAAGACCATGGCTGCGGCCGCCACACTGACGGTCGGAGCAGTATGATGCCCAGTGCAGCAGCGCTGAAAACTCTCGTGGTCGACGATCAGCAAACGATGCGCATGCTCGTCCGCAGCGGTCTTCAACAGCTCGGATTTCGTGAAATGAATGATGCCGCCGATGGGGAGGCGGCACTGCAACTCGCCGCGCAGACCCCGCCCGACCTCGTCATCACCGATTTCAACATGCCGAAGCTCGACGGACTCGGACTTCTCCGCGCTATCCGCGCATACCCTCCCACCGCCAAGACGGCGTTCATCATGCTGACAGGACAGGGCGACAAAGAGATCGTCCAGAAAGCGATCCAGTATGGCGTCAACAATTTCCTGATCAAACCGTTCAACATTGCGTCTTTGCGCGGCAAGATCGAGGCCGTTCTCGGCCCGCTTACATGATTGCAAACGAATGCCCGGCGCTCGAGCAACGAATTACGATCAATCAAGGTGAATATCGGATCCACTCGTCTCCGACTGTCGTCCTGACTACGCTTCTTGGCTCGTGCGTCGCCTTGTGTTTGCACGATCCGATCGCTCGAGTTGGCGGGATGAACCATTTTCTGCTTCCAGGCACGGACGCGGCAGACGATCGGGAGGGCCAGTCGCTCCGCTATGGCGCCTACGCCATGGACTTGCTCGTCAACAACCTGCTGATCGAGGGAGCCAAACGTCATCAGCTCCGCGCCAAACTATTCGGCGGGGCAAGAATGCTTGCCGGCTTGACCGACCTTGGATCGCGCAATGCGGATTTCGCCGAGCTGTACCTTCGCCGCGAGAACATCGCCTTGGTCGGTGGAAGTTTGCGAAGCGAACGTGGCCGTCGGGTCGAGTTCTGGCCTTCTACTGGCCGAACCCGCCAGCTTCTTATCGGCGCCACGCTGGCCGTCGAACGCGATCCGAACCCGCCTGTAAATGTCGGCGCGGTGGAGCTGTTCTGATGCAGCGCCCGGTCAAGGACGTGTTGGCGAGCGTTTCTTGCGAGTTGGCGAGCCTGGCCAGCCTGACCGCTGCCTTGCAAGCCCAGCTTTCGCCGCTCGATCCGTCTGCCCCCGACATCGAGGCCCTCCAGAGCCTCGACGCGTTGACGCAGACCCTGAGCTGTCTGGCCGGTTTCGTATCGACGATCGGACCGGCCATCCCGTCCTGCTGCGACGTTGTCTTGGATACGGCGATATCCGAGATCCATCTGTTCGCCCTTGCGCAACGCCTAGGTGGCGGTGGCCACCAACTCGGTAATTCGGAGGAGACCTGCGAATTGTTCTAGGCCGCACCACGTTTGCAGGCTCTCGCCCGTGCCTGCCCGCGCTTCAGTCGAGCGCGATCGTGGTCGCTAGCAGAGGCCACGAATGCGGTTCGATCGGCGATCAAAGCGGGAGATCCCACCGCAACTATATAGTCTTTGAGCAATGGGCGCTCATCGCCACATCCTCGTGGTCCAATTCTCGCAACGCCGCGTGGGCGGCCGATGTCTGGCGCAAGACGTCGGCAGCCGGCACGAGAATGCGTCGCAGCAACGGCCCGGCGGTCGTGAGCAACGCCATGCCTTCGCCAACGAATTCAGCCGAACACGCGTCCTCGACGGTTGCAGCGGGGGCGCCGCTGAGGGTGGCCACGAGCGCCCGATCATGCACCGTGGCGAATGCATGAACACGCCGAAGCGCCGCTCTGAGCCGAGCTCGGCGGACGACTTGACCGACCGGTTCCAACGCATCGTCCAGATAAGGATCGGGCGCCGACAGCCGACGGCGGATCGTATCGGCCATGCCGCCTTCGGCACGACCGATCGTCCGGCCCGACACCATCACGACGATTTCCTGAGCATGACGAATACGCGCGTCGATCCGGCGCAACGCCGCCACAAATCGACGATCTTCGGCCAGCGGCGACGCCGGCATTCCGCCGACCCGGCGATAGGCATCGAGCCGAACCGCCAAGCTCGCCCCCGAGTGCTCGCTATGACGCGGCCACGGATCCCACGGGTCCGGGTCGATCCGCGCCACGATCTCATCCAGCGCGCGTGCGTAGGCCCCCTCGAGCGCATCATTGTCGTGCAGCGCCGGCGGTATCCGGGCCGCGTCGGCCGGGTCGAGCGCCACGCGACCGGCTACGAGGTCCAGGCCGTCGTCAATGTATTGCAGGGCCGTCGCGATCCAGTCGGGGGGCACATGCCCGTCCGCATCGGTCGTCAGCAACACGCCGTCCGGCCGCAGGAAATCGGCCGCATGCTCCATCGCCATCCGTCGTGCGGCGCCAGCGCTGGCGCACTCGGCCGGAAAGTCGTGCTCGATCACGTGCACCGGCACGGCCAGGCTGGGCTGGAGCGCGCGAATCACCGTGGCGGTCGCGTCAGTGGTGTTGTTGACGAGCAAAACGATCGCATCGGCCTGCACTCCGGCCTGACTCGCAATGGCCGTAACGCAGCCGCCAATGCTCTCGGCCTCGTCCTTGACCGGAACAGCGACGACGGTGCGGAGCTTGAGCACGAGACGGATCTCCGGATTCGATCAGCCGGATGTTGTGGCAACCGAAAGAAGGGCGAGCATCAACACACGACACGAATTCGTCAGGGGGACGTCAAAAAGGTCTCAAATTGCTGCGTGAAACGATCGATGAACCCGGCAGCAAGCTGGAAACCGGCCGAGTCATCGTCGATCAGGCCGGCATATTGCGATCGATGCGCGGCGATGGCGCGCCGCTTGGCGGGCAGGGTGGCGCCAATATCGAGGCGGTAGCCATTCGGAGCAGGGCCGCTCAACACGGCATCGACGGGCAACGTCCATCCCCACACCGGATAGGCGAGGTGGAGCGCCCCGGTCTGCCGCGCCGCTTCGGCCGCCATCGCGTGGGCGGCGAGGTGATCGCAGTGAGGATCGTGTCGCCAGGGCGCGAGCAGCGCGCCGCACGCCCAACGATGCAAAAAGCCGGCAATGGTCGCCACAGCCGTCGCAAACCCCTGGCCGTGCAGCGGCGCCGCGGTATCGGCCAGGCGCATGAACGCGAGCCGGTCCGGCTCCAGGCCGAGTGCCGCCGCCGCCGCCGCCGCTTCCGTTTCCCGCAGATCACGCAGCCGGTCGGGCGGATACTGCCGCGAGCCAGGGTGCGATCCGGCGCCATCGGTCAGCACCAGAACCGCCGGCCTTCCACCCGCCGCCGCACATGCCGCCAGCAATCCGCCGCAGCCGAGGCTTTCATCGTCGGGATGCGGCGCGAGCACGAGGGGTGCCCGCCCGCCCAGGATGATCTGCAAGTCGGCCACCGGAAACGACAGCATCGCCCGGTGCGCCTCGCCCGCCGTCATGACGCCGGGGCTTGCTGCAATGTCCAAGCCGCTGCCTCGACGAGCACGAGGTCGGGCGCGGGTTGCCTCAGGTAGGTCGCCAGATCGCGCATAATCCGTTCGGCCGGATGGGGCGCGACGAACGCCGCCAAGCCGAGCGCACGTTGCGTGAGCCGGATCGCGTCCAGGCCCGCATTCTCCACGGCGATGCGCGCGAGGTTGACGAGCGCCACCCGCTCGGCCGCCTCGCCGCTTTCCGCCTCGGCGAATTCTGCGGCCCGCGCGACCCACAGCCGGGCCGTCTCCTGCGCGATGAGCAACTCGCCGAACCGCGCCAACTGCATCGTCGCCTCCGCCTGGCCACGGCGTCGCAAGCCCTCGCCGACGATCTCGACCAGTGCGTCGATGCCGCCCGAGGCCGCCGCCGAGCCGCGCCAAGCGCCGCACGAGAACTCGGGCTCGCGCAGATAATCGCCTTCTTCGCCCAGCCAGAACAGCACCCGCGCGCCGTCCAGCGACACGGTTCCGTTCGCCGCCGCGCGCATTCCCTGCAACCCGGTCACCGCGCGCACCTTCTCCGCTCCAGACAGCGCAACCACGGCCATTCGCGTTCCGCCCACGGTGTCCGCCGTGACGAGCGCCCGCGTGCAATGCCCGGCGCCGCTACACGGTCCTTTCGAGCCCACAAGCCCCTGTCCCTGCACGCGCAGCCCCGGCCGGCCGGGCGGATCGGTCACCCACAGTCCGAACAAGTGGCCGGCGAACACGTCGGCCGCGGCCTGTGCGCGCTGTTCCGGGGCGCCGAAGCGCTCGATCAGCCGGAGCGCGTTGACATGCGCCTCGAACAGCCGGGCGACCGCGAGATTGCCGCGGCCAAGCAGGCGCAGCGCGTCGCGGACCAAGGTTGCGCCAGCCGGCTCTGTGCCAGCGCCGAGGCCGCCCAGACGCGCCGGCAACGCCGCCGCCAGAACGCCTTCGTCACGCAGCGCGGCCATCTCGGAAACCGGAAACGATGCCGCAGAATCGTGCCCTGCCGCTTGCGCTCGCAGCATGGGCAGCAGGGCCGATACCTTCTCGACAAGGCCAGCCGCGCGTCCAACCAGCAGAGATTTGGAACGTTTCTCGGTCACGCGCTCCTGAACGTCGCGATCGTAGGCGAGTTGCCCCGCCTCATCACGCGCTTGACAACCCGGTCCCGCGGGGGCACGCGAG
>JAABUQ010012449.1_pt1 | contig 10565 bp, 14 predicted proteins | sample 5560001 | NCBI WGS metagenome assembly JAABUQ01 (sample SAMN10711888, study PRJNA513371) | rock metagenome | isolation source: Antarctica rocks | place: Antarctica: Victoria Land, Finger Mt nord | collected 2015-12-18 | reverse complement strand
GATCCTGGGGTTCCTGCGTGAGGAGGTGCCCAGAAAGTGGAATGCCTATTGCGATGCGGTAACCGACAACTTCCGCATCATCTCGCCCAAGGATTTTCGGGTTCTGACCTGAACAGGGTATATCGAGGAGAGCTGGGAACTCGTGCTGATCAATGACGGCAGCACAGACGCGACGCTTGACGTCATGCAACGCCTTCGTGCGCAAGATGGACGGGTTGCCATCCTTAATCTATCACGTAACTTCGGCAAGGAGGTTGCGACCACCTCCGGCCTAGATTATGCGCGTGGAGATGCCGTCATCCTGATTGACGCAGATCTTCAGGACCCGCCGGAGTTAATTCCCGAGCTGGTGGTGTGGTGGCGACAGGGGTTCGACACCGTCTATGCCCAGCGGCGACAACGTTTTGGTGAGACCTGGATCAAGCGTGCGACGGCGTCGGTGTTCTATCGTGTCCTATCGCTGACCGGACCGGTGAGAGTGCCGCATGACACCGGCGACTTCCGGTTGATCAGCCGGCGGGTCGTGACGGCCCTAGGAAAGTTGCGGGAGCGGCATCGGTTTATGAAGGGCCTGTTCGCCTGGGTAGGGTACCCCAGCCATGCGGTGCTGTATGATCGGGCGCCCCGGAATGCCGGGCACAGCGCCTGGAGTTACTGGAAGCTCTGGAACCTCGCGCTCGAGGGCATCACAGGCTTCACCACGGCGCCATTGCGCATGGCAACCTATGCCGGTTTGATAATCGGCACTGGCGCCTTGGTGTATCTGGTCGAGATTGTTCTGAGTACTTTGCTATTCGGCAACCCGGTCTCAGGCTACCCGAGTTTGCTAGCAGTTGTCTTGCTGCTGGGTGCGACGCAGTTAGTAACATTAGGTATCATTGGCGAGTATCTGGCGCGGGTATTCAACGAGGTGAAGCACCGGCCGTTGTACATCATAGAACAGTTTCAGCCAAGCAACCCACTGGACAGCAAAAACGTGGTGGATCGCACGACCGACGCTCTGGCCTCCAAATGACGACAGCCACACTCGCGTCAGCGGGCGCGGTCGTACCCATAGCGGATCGGCCTCTGGCGTGGGTCGAAGCGGCGGCGGCCTTTTTGTTGGCGACACTGGCATACTACGCGCTACAGGGCGAACTACCGTATCACGACGCCCAGCGTTTCACTGACCAGGTCGTTGGTGACCGCTTTGTGTGGGACGTTGCACATATCCTGCTTCAGCCCGTGGCGGTGTTGCTGCATCGCTGGACTGACGCCGACCCGGTTAGCGTCCTGAAGGGCATGAGCAGCATCTCGACGGCAGCAGCGGTTGGTCTGTTTCATCTGTTGCTTTTGCGCCTCGGCCTACCGCGCTGGCAGGCCGTGCTCGGGACGCTGTTGTTGGCGGGCTGCTGCAGCGTGCTCACGCTGGCGCCGTCGGCACATCCCAAGCTTGTCGCCTTCCCATTCGTCAATGGCGCACTGCTCTGCTGGTGCATGGCCGAACGCCGGTTGTCACGCGGGGAAGGACCCGCCAATGCGTTGTTGCTGACGGGCGGCGCGCTACTGGCAGTTGCGGCCGGGTTCCTTGCCAGCGCGCTGGCGACGGCGCCATTTGCCGCGCTTGCGATACTGTTCGCGACGCGGCGTGGTGGCGCCAGTTGGAGCCTGGCGCTGGGACAGACGACCCTGATGGCCGGGGCGTGTGGTCTGGTGTTCATCGCGATCGTCGGCGCGGGCTTTGTGTTGCTGAGCGGGGAGCCGCTCAGCATGGCGGCGCTGGCCGGGTCGGTCGGCAGCAAAGCGAATTTGCGCCCGGCCCCGATCCCTTTGCCGGTCCACATGGCGCGTGTTGTGTTCGGCACGGCGAACAATTTGGTCGCTCTGCCCAATTTGGGCGCGACGGCACAGGCTGCAATGCGCGGGCAGATCCCGACGTTGGCACCCTATGCCGGATTGCTGCCCATCCTGGGGTTGTTCCTGCTGGCTGGATTGTTAGTTGGCGTCATTTATTTACGGACCGGCTGGGCGATGCTGCGGGACCGGGCACTCTTAATGCCGGTGGCATTTCTGGGCGGCGCACAGGCATGGACGATCTGGTACGGGCTGAACGATCCTGAGCACTGGTTTCAGCTCACCGCACCGACGATCCTGCTATTCCTGCTGCTCATGCCGCCAACTGTGGTGAGGTGGGGCTTGCCGACCTGGGCCATCATCGCCACCACCGCAAACTTGGCTCTATTGGCGATCCCGGTGGCAACCTTCCCGCTCGCCCAGCATGAGGCGGAACTCCAGGCTATGCTCGGGCCACAGGACCTCCTGCTGTTCTTTGCCAGCTACCCCGGCCAACCCTATGTCGGCTTCTTCAACCTGCCCACCTTGCGGACGTTGCGCGTGGACCTGCAGTTGCTCGAGCCTGGCGCCACGGCGGATAGCATACTCCGTGAGGCAGATCAGGAGATCGCAAGAACCTTGCAGGCCGGCGGGCGGGTGGTCGTTGCTAGTATGCTGGACCCGCTGGACTGGGAGGCGCCATGGATGACGCTTCTTGCAAAGGGCGTGACCAAACCGCGGCTGCTGCAGATGCTGCTGTCATCCCGGACCGCAAATCCGCTACCGGACCTAGGTGGCATCAAAATGTGGCAGATGCGCCAGGCAGCACCTGGATAGATTGCAATACGAAATCACCATAACTCTTGCGTAAGCGTCATGCGCGGACGCCTAATGGAGCTTTGTTCAGCCTCGACGTTCCTGGTATACTTCAAGTAAGGTTTGTGAGAAGCAGCATTCTTGGCCTGTGTAACAGGCTATCCGCAGGAAAACCTATGAAGCCCTTTCTGACACTTAACAGCTTTGCCAAGACCAACGATCCAAGCCTAGCCAAGACCAGCATTACGCGTTGGGGATTGTATGGTCTGGCAGCAGGAACGCTTATTTTGGGGACGCTGGCGCTGTCGGTCGCTTTCATCTTCGCCGTTGTCATGAACGACCCGCAGTGGGCTTCGCCCTACTGACGTGCTGCCCGCCTCAATGACCCGTCAAATCATCCAACGCGTCAAACTTCCTGTGGCTTGATCGAACTCACGCTTGCTCATCGACACGACCGCCACCCTCGGCCTCCTTCGGCAGAATCATTGGAGAGGGTGCCCAGCGACAGAGGTGAGTCGCTGAATACCCATTATGACCACTGCGGCTCAGGCAGTGCTGAAGCGTCTGTAGAAGCTTGTTCCTGGACCTCAGATAAGGTGGTTCAGCATTTGGCCCGGCGGCACGAGGCGCCTCCGGCAGAACCCTCGCCAGGTTTTGCTGCCGTTGCGCCGCCGCTCCTGGCCTGGCGACGGCTCCTTGGGCACCGTTGGGGCCCTTGCGGCCGGCTGCGGCGTCGCGGTCAGGTCGGCCCACGCCAGGCCACGCTTGGCAACGAAGGCGCTTGCGAGCAGCCCCGCGGCGGCGCGTTCGCCGTCATATGGCGAGGCCAGCCGCGCCAGAATGCCGCTGAGCCTCGCCTGCTCGCGCGGCGTCAGCGCCTGATGCCCGGCGCAGGCGTGATCGGGATGTTCTGACAAGTTCACCTCCATCTGTCGGTGCGTAGGTGGCCCGGTTCGCCGAACCCTGCGCAGCAGCTATGGCGTTCCATGCGTCACTCCTGCGTGCGTCCAAGCTTGCGGTCGTGCGGGGCGATGTTTCCTTGCGCGGCTTGGCGGCAAGCCTCCGGGCCGTGTGCGTGATGCGCGGCGGCCTGCTCCAGGGACTGCGACGCCGCAGAAAACGCGTTTTGTAAAGCCGTGCCGGCCGTGGCTCCGCCTGTGAGAACGGCCAAGGCGAGCAAGGAGGCGAGCAGGGCATATTCCACAGAAGTCACGCCGCCTCGATCTGCCCACAAGCCGCGAGAAGGCTTGGGCGCCGCTTGAGCCGCGCGCCCGCAGCACCCGGCCTTGAACATTGGTTTGAACAGCATTTTGTCGTCCTAGGCAGGAGTGATCTCGAACAAGGGGCGGGGCCACGCCCTCGCTTTGGGCTGCCTTTCCCGCTCCAGGCCCAGGGTGGGGTTTGCCGGGATGCGGGAAAGGCTGGCCCCCGAGCCGCTTAGGCGGCGCTGCGAGCGGCGCGGCGCCGGAACAGGCCGACGCCGGCAAGGCCGGTCCCGAGCAGGGCGAGCGACATGGGTTCGGGAACGTTGCTGACCGACGCATCGAGGCTCAGCCTCGCGCTGCCGGTCGTCTTGATGGTGACCACCTCGGTCAGGGCGAACGAGCCGTCGGTGACGGCGAACGCCGTGGCGCTGCTGCCCAGGTTGACGCTGCTCAGCAGCGTGCAGCCGACGGCGCACCCTGGGTTGTTCAGGGTGTTGGAGTTGTCGAGATACGACTTGAGGCTGACGTCGGCCGTGCCGTTGGCGATGTTGCCCGTGAACTGGGTGAGCCAGTTCGACGCGCCGCGCGGCGTGGTGAACTTCGTTCCGGTCAAGGTGATGACGAGGGTACCCCCTGCGTTGCTGGAAAGGTCGAAGGTCGCGAGGTCGATGTAGTCCGGGGAGAACAGCTGGGTGCCGATGCTGTTGGCGGTGAAGTTGCCGACCGTGACAGCGGCAAAGTTGTAGGACCCGCCGGTGGAGCCGAGCGTCTTCTGCTGGAAGTTGGACTGGCTGCCCGACTGCACGGTGAGGCCGAGCATCGGGGTGGCCTGTGCTCCGCTTGCGGCCGAGAGGGTGGCGGCGAGGGCCAGGGCTGAGGTGAGGAGGAACTGACGCATGGAGGCTCCGGGGTTGAGGATCACTGGCGATCTGCGGGCCACCTCGCAAATTCGATGCCGCATAGTAACATCAATGACTTATAACTTTTGACATTTTGACACAGGCATGTGTAAAATTTAATAACAATATCGTAATTATTAGCTTAGCATTCGTGTTAAACCTGATGTGCTGCTCGCTGGCGTAGGTGCGTGCATCGTGCCAACGCTCATGCTGCAGCGCAGCAACGCCGAATCCGCATTATGGAAAGGTGGGCGCAGTTGCGGGGAAGCATCTTAGAAGTCGCCAGGCCCGGCGGCGGGCGGAGCTGCGCCGGGACTTGGCCGGGGGCAGTATTCGGGTCCGGCCGGAGGCGCCCAGGCTGGCGCGAGAACTTGAAGAATTCGTTGCGCTTGGCGGCGGATCGGACCTCGCCAGCCGTCGAGGCCGTCTGTCGGATCATTCGGCGGCGCAACTCGGCCAGCTCGGCACAGGTAGTCTCCTTCCCCCGCTCCTGTTTGGAAGATGTGTGCCGTTGTGAGCAAATCCGTCCGCTTGTGAGCAAGTGCAGGGACGGTCGCGCGGCGGCAGGTACCCTTGTGCAAGGCAAGCTTTAACATGGCGGCAAAGAACGGCCATGTTAAAGGCACGTCGGCCCAGCTTGACCCAGTGTTGTCATTTGTGACAACATGGCACGGATGGTCAGGAACACCCGGCCGATCTCCTGGATCAGGGCCGCCCGCAAAGCGTTCGAGGCATTCCCACAGGCTGCCCAGGTCGAGGCCGCGCAAGCCCTGACGGTCATTGCCGAAGGCGGGATGCCGGACGTGGCCAAGCCGCTTAAGGGCCTTGGCGCAGGCGTCACGGAGCTGGCCTTGCGCCATCGTGGCGACGCTTTCCGGGTGGTGTTCGCCATCCAGCTCGGCGCCGACGTTTGGGTGATCCATGCGTTCCAGAAGAAGGCCAAGAGCGGCATCGCCACGCCGCAGGCGGAGATCGACGTGGTGCGCGAGCGGCTGAGGCGGATCAAGGAGGGGCTATGAACGGGGATGACGACCTGGCAGTGGTGCGCGGCAGCGGCAACGTGTTCCGCGACCTTGGCCTGCCCAACCCGGACCTGGAGCAGCTGCGCGCGATCCTTGCGGCCCGGATCGTGCGGGTGCTGGACGAGGAGAGGCTGACGGTGCGCCGGGCGCAGGAGCTGACCGGGGTTGCGGCTGCGGACTTCTCTCGCCTGCGCCGGGCCAAGCTCAGGCGCTTCACCGTGGACCGGCTCATGGCGGTGCTGGACCGGCTCGGCCAGGAGGTGGAAGTGGCCGTCACCGTCCACCCCAGGCCCGCCCGAGGCGACACGGCTCCGGCAGCGCCGGTCGGTTGAGCGGAAGGGGGCAAGCGCCCTGTTCAGCTTCCGCAACCAAACAGAATCGCTTGACCACTACGGCTGCATCCAGCACGTCCATATATGGACGCGCTGACACGTAGGATGGTCAACATGCAAACAGTGGCCATCGTCAGCCAGAAGGGGGGTGCTGGCAAGACCACGCTCGCCATACACCTTGGCGTAGCTGCCAGCGCCGCGGGTTTGGTGTCCCTGATCGTGGACACCGACCCGCAGGCCACGGCGAGCAAATGGGGCACCTGGCGCGGTGGCGGCGATCCCGAGGTGATCGACTGCGCCGCACACGCCTTGCTGCCGAGGAAGCTGCAGCAGGCGGCCGGGCTGGGCGCGCAGTTTGCGGTGATCGACACGCCGCCCCATGCCGACATTATGGCCCGCGAGGCGTGCCGTGCTGCTGACCTCTTGCTCGTCCCTTGTCGCCCCCGGGCCTTCGACCTGGACGCGATCCAGACCACGGCCGAGCTGGTGAAAGCGAGCGGTAAGCCGGCGTTTGTGGTTTTCACGGCCGGCCCCCCACGGGCGCCAGTCCTGTATGCCGACGCGGGCCTGCTCGTGCGGCAGTTCGGCTTGCATGTCGCGCCCGTCATCCTGCCCGACCGGGCCGCGTTCCATCACAGCACCGAGCGGGGCAAGACAGCAGCCGAGATTGAGCCTGGCGGCCGTGCGGCCAAGGAGGTTGCAGCCCTTTGGGACTGGTTGTGTCAACACGTCAGACTGTCAAAAAGTAAGCAGGTCAACACTTGAAGGAGGACGGTATGAGCCGGTTCGCGGGATTGAAGCAGCAGCGCACGGCAAGCTCGGCCGAGACGGCCGAGCTGCCACAGCCAGCCGCAGCCAGCAACCGCGCGAAGAAGCCGCGCGAAGGAAAGAAGCTGGTTGGAGGGTATTTCAGCCAGGAGTTAAGCCGAGGCATTAACGTGCTCGCGGCCGAGCAGGGCACCAGCGTTCAGGCGCTTCTAGGCGAAGCGATTGACGACCTGATGCGCAAGCATGGCAAGCATCCCTTTGGTGAGCGGTAGAAATACACGTCATCATGCTTACGTGTTGACACGCTAACATAGCAGAGTGCAGGCTAGGGCTTCCGTGTCACACTGACGCACGGTGCCAGGCTGCTATGGGCTGATTTCCCCGATAGCCTCGACCCGGCCCTCACGGATGTGTCATGGTTGCAAGTGCCGCGCGTAGTGTGCGGCAACATCGCAGGAGCTTGGACCACCCAGCACCTAGAAATGCCAAGGCCCGCCTTTAGAGGGCGGGCCCGGGACACCCAGCCGAGGCTGGAAGGATTCTGCGGATCTGAACAATCAGCAGAATCCCTCAATCGGCTGACTTTTGCAAGCCCTGTCTTGCCACGGCTTTGCACGTCCTGGCGCCAGCCCTCCCAGCACCTTGGCCCCACCGAGGAAGGGACTGCTTTGCCTGACGTACAGCCTGCCATGCCCAGCACCGGACGCCCTGGCGCCCGCGTGCGCCCGAGTGCCCCCAACCCCCACCATCCCCGCCCCTGGCGGCGGGGCAGCGTGTTCGGCGACGGCCCGCGCCGGCCGCTATCGGCCGACGAGCGCCGCATCTGGCTGGCCCGCGCCGAGCTGGAGCGCAAGGCCAGGCGGCTGACCGCGCTGCACGTCGATGTCGCCTGTGCCTTGCTGAAGCGGCTGGGCGTGGAGGGGCAGTGCGACCCCGCGCACGCCACCTTGGCGGAGGATGCCGGCTGCGACCCGAGCACCGTGCTGCGGGCGCTGAATGCGTTGCGGGAGGTAGGGTTGGTGACGTGGGAGCGGCGGCTGGTGCGCCGTTCCTGGCCTGTGGGCGGGCGGGGCGCCACGCGGGCGGAGCAGACCAGCAACGCCTACGAGCTGCTATTGCCGGACCGGCCGGTTGCGCCACGCGAGGAACGCCGGTGCAGTACCGCGCGCTGCCGCCCAGACTGCGACCGGCAAGATGCCGGAGAAACCCCTTCTCGGTTTATTCTAAGAGGGTTTCCAGAGGTGACTGAAGCCGAACTGCAGCGACTCAAGGCCATCCAGACGGCCCGGTGGGCACAGCTTGACGCCAAATGGCACGCCGAGCGCGCCGATCGGTGGCGCAGGACGGGCTGAAAGCCACACAGGCTCCCGTTCACGACTGGGCTGGTGCCACGGTGCTCGGAGCCGTCAAGGACGCACGCCTTGCGTGCGCCGCTACGCGGTGGCCTACGGCCATCCTTGACCGCCCCTGCGCGCCGTAGCCGCCTGATAGCGTCGGGACGAAAGGCGTCCCGACCTTTCAACCCGTGGCCTCCGGCCCGGATCGAACAAAGAGCTGACAAGGAAGAAAGTAGCTGAGGGTCAGCCCGGCAACCTTGCTTTGCAAGACAGAAACACACAACATTCAAATAATTCGTATTACTAGGAATCGAGGCCATGCGCGTGACCACGGCGGAGTTCATCAGGGGCTACGGAACGCTGGCCGACAAGGCACTGACGGAGCCAGTCACCATCACCAAGAACGGCCGGGACCGCTTGGTGCTGGTGTCGGCCGACGAGTATGCACGGCTGAAGCGACGCGACCGGCGCGCGATCCTGCCGGAGGAACTGACGGAGGAAGAGATCACGGCCATCGCTACGGCAGAGATGGACCATCAGCACGAGCACCTGAACGAGGAGGTCCGCGGCTGGCAGCCCTGAGTTGACGAACTGGCCCGAGCCGGAACCCGGCTTGGTCATCCGCTACGCCTACCTGTGGCGACGCGAGCAGGAAGCCGGACGGGAGGAGGGGGTGAAGGACCGGCCATGCGCCATCGTGCTTGCGTTGACGGGCAAGGAGGATGACCGGCCGCGGGTGGTCGTACTTCCGGTCACGCATACGCCGCCACAGCCACCGACCGAAGGAGTCGGGGTAGGTTGAGGATATGGACGGAAATCGCCCACAAGAGGATTCAGGCAAGAAAGAGTGTGTAAAAACAACGGTTTGGCACTTGGAGCCGTTGACTAATGAGGCTCGGCGATAGCTCCGCTGTCAGCAGGTTCACCATGCTGTCCACAAATGGCTCTGCCGATTACCCAAAGAGAACAGCATCTTTCCAATGAGATACGGGCGAGGTTTTGCTGTCCAGCAAGGTAGACCTTCATGGACACCATCGAGCTGGGACGCTGCTGCGGCTTGTGGGTGAGTTTCGCGCTTATCCTCAACCAACCCCGAGTCGAGCTACCGACGGCTGCGAAGCGGCGGCTTGGGCTGGACGAGGAGCGGTCCTGGGTGGTCACGAGCGAGACCAATGTCTTCCTGTGGCCCGGCCCCGACCTTCGCTTCCTGCCCGGGCGGGGACCGGAGAGCGCGGCCTATGGCGTGCTGCCGCCGGACGTGTTCCGGGTGGTGCGGGATCGTTTCCTTGCCGGGCTACGGGCGCGACGAGCGGCGACCGTGCCGCGCACAGAATAGGCCCAGTGACTGCGACGGTGTGCGTTTTGTCCACCCTGCCTTCCTCCTGCCCAGCTTATGCGGCGTCGGCGTCCCTGTCCGCCTCGAAGACGCGCAGTCGGGGCAGAAGGCCCAACGACGCGAAAACGTACGGTAGCGGCTTGCACGCAATGTTATGGGTCGAGGTAGGCGTTGCAGCAAACCCATGATCCAGCAAGGCCCGGCCGAGATGAGATAGGCCGAGACGCTGGTATTGCACGCAGTGTCATTCCCCGCGTTAGACCCCTCTTTTGCTGCGTGCAATACACCGGCCCCGACGGCGATATCGCGGCCATTCCGCCTTGCATTCCATGATTGCACGCAATAAATCGCCAACTCAGACCGAAGTCGAAATGGAATCAGCCTTTTCCACCCGAGATCGCCTGGATCCGACCCGTGTTCTCGTTTCTTACCGTACGTTTCCGTAGCGATGGGCCTTCCGGCCCCAGTCCGCGGTGGCGCCAGGCGGCGGTGAGTTGTGCTGGCGTGCGGGCGTCGGCGCTGCTGTCTTCGTCCCGTCCGCCCCTGAGCTGGTCGGACAGCTCCATCATGGCGCCGAGCAGGGCGGCGCGGTCGTCGTGCAGCAGCTCGACAAGGCCAGCCTTTTGGACGAGGCCACCCAGCTCGATGAGCTGGCGTGTGCGTGCGCGGCGTTCCTGGACCCAATCGCGGGTGTCGTGCAGGGCTTGGGCGCGCTCGACGCGGTTCTGCATGATGCGGATGCGGCTAAGCTGCGCCGTTGCTGCTTGCAGGTTGTGGAGCAGCGTCGCTGGATGCTGCTTTCTTCCCCCGCTTGCCCCCTTGTTGAAAGACGGCCTGGCCTCGTTCGGTCCACCTCGCGACGGCCTCGGTTGACTTCTTGGACTGCTCGACGGCGGCGAGCAGGGCGCCAGCTAGCCGCCATTATTCATTAGACCGAAGCGACCCCGGGCAGAGACAGGCGTTTCTCGCGTGATGGTTGTGCGGGCGTGCGGGATCGTTGCCACCTCGGGGGTGGCATGCTGTCGGCGCGACACGGCG
>JAABUQ010012448.1_pt1 | contig 10566 bp, 12 predicted proteins | sample 5560001 | NCBI WGS metagenome assembly JAABUQ01 (sample SAMN10711888, study PRJNA513371) | rock metagenome | isolation source: Antarctica rocks | place: Antarctica: Victoria Land, Finger Mt nord | collected 2015-12-18 | reverse complement strand
CCACCAGCGGTTTCCGCGCGTATCGTCAGCCAGCCCCGACCCGTGGGACGTCACCGGTCCACCTCGCCGAAGACGGGATCGAGCGAACCAATCATCACAACGAGGTCGGCAATGAGATTACCGGGTGCCATTGCCTTGAGCGCTTGCAGATTGTACAGCGAAGCCGGGCGCGTGCGGATGCGCCAAGGCTTGTTGTTGCCGTTGGAAACGAGATAGTATCCCAGTTCACCGCGTGGTCCCTCAACGGATTGATAGACGTCACCGGGAGGAACGCGAAAACCCTCGCTCACTATTTTGAAGTGGTGAATGAGGGCTTCCATTGAGATGGCGATGGTTTCCTTTGGCGGCGGCGCAACTTTGGCATCGCTAACCATCACCGGACCATCAACGAGATTCTTTCGAGTTTGCTCGATGATACGCAGGGATTCTTCCATCTCATCCAGGCGCACGAGGAACCGGGCGTATGCGTCGCCCTCCGTGCGCGTTGGGATGTCGAAGTCATACTCTTCATACCCGCTGTACGGGAACGCTTTGCGAACATCGTAAGCGATTCCGCATGCCCGTAATATCGGTCCCGTTAAACTCCACTGCGCGCACTGTTGCGCGTCCAGAGTGCCGACGCCAATGGTGCGATCCTGGAAAATCGGATTGCGCTGCAACAGGGCGCGCAATTCTCTGATGCGGCCGGGCAGCTTTGCGATGAATGCATCCAGCTTTTCAAGGAATCCTTGCGGTAAGTCGCCATTGAGTCCGCCGATTCTGAAATAGTTTGGATGCATGCGCGCGCCGCCGGACGCCTCGTGCAAATCCAAGATGTTTTCGCGCACGTCGAAGCAGTAAAAAAAGATTGAAAGAGCTCCGAGGTCGATCCCGTGAGTGCCAAGCCATACGCAGTGTGAAGCGATACGGGTTAACTCGGCCTGCATGACGCGAATTTGTTTGGCGCGCTGCGGAATGTCGGGCGTGATGCCTAAGAGTTGTTCCGCCGCCAAAACGTAGCACAGCGCATTTGAAAGAGGGGCCAGGTAGTCCATACGCTCGACGTTCGTTTGCGCTTGCGTCCAGAAAAGATTCTCAATGTTTTTCTCGATGCCGGTATGCAAGTATCCGATCTCAGGCTCGGCTTTGGTGATGTTTTCGCCCTGGATTTCAAGCATGATTTGCAGCACTCCATGCGTTGAGGGGTGCTGCGGGCCCATGGAAAGCACCATCGAGTTGTCGCCCCGCGACACGATGTCGTCTTCTAAGGGAAATGTGCTCACGCTCACGACGGCGCAATCTCGCGATTGCGGCGCCGCGCGATCTCTTCTTGCAAGGCCTGCGCGGTGCGCCCCGCGGGTGGTGTTCCGGAAACCACGTTGCTTTTCAGCGCAAAGCTAGGACGCGGCGATTTTTCTCTGGCAGGTCCGCGCAAGGGGTAGTCTTTACGCAGCGGATGCCCTTCCCAGTGATTGGGCATTTGAATACGCCGTAAATCCGGATGCCCTTCAAAGCGAATGCCGAACATGTCCCAGATCTCTCGCTCGGCCCAATCCGCGCTTTCCCATAAGTCGGTTACCGTGGGAAGCGATGGAGCGTCATGCGGAACTCCGCACAGCACTCGAGCGCGCTCCGGCGTCCCGACTTGCGAGCACGAAGCTACGCCGCTTGGTATTTTGAGCAGGTGGTACACGACGTCAAAGCGGGGCTCGCGCTGCAAGTAATCGACGGCTCCCAAGTCCAACAGCATGCTGAAGCCCTCCGCCTTGAGGGTTTCTAAGCGCTCCCGCAGTTGCGTCGGTTCGACGCGCTCGATGCGTGCATCGGCAATCGGCGGGCGCACGCTCGTGGGATCCATCGCCGAGCCGCCCATCGGCGGGGTCTGACTACTTGGCACGTTGAGGAGTCTCTACGTCTACGACCGAGTTAGGACGCCGCCGCGTCCGCCTTCGCGAATTTGCTGCTGAATCAAATTGACAGCATAGAGCAAGCCGTCGGGGGTCGGTGGACAGCCCGGGACATAGACATCGACCGGCACGATGGTGTCCACTCCCTGGACGATCGCATAATTGTCGAACACTCCGCCGGAACTGGCGCACGCACCCATCGAGATGACCCATTTCGGATCTGCCATTTGATCGTATAGACGCTTGACGACCGGTGCCATTTTCTGCGCAACGCGTCCGGACACAATCATCAAGTCGGCTTGCCGAGGCGACGCGCGAAAAACTTCCGACCCGAGACGCGCGATGTCGTATTCGGGAGCGGTTGCGGTCATCATCTCGATCGCGCAGCATGCCAGCCCCATCGTCAGTGGCCAAACGCTCGAACTCTGCGCCCAGCGCGCCACGTCATCGAGCTTAGCAAGCAGGAACTGGCCCGGGCCTACCTCCACACAAAGCCGCCCTTCTTCCAAACGTAGGCGTACCCAATCGCCAGAACGATCACAAACGCCATCATCTCAACCAGTCCAAAGATTCGCAGGGCGTGCATCTCGACCGCCCAGGGATAAAAGGACGCCGCCTCAACATCGAAGATTACAAAGAGCATGGCGATAAGGTAGAAGCGGATCGGGAAGCGACCGGTCACGGCAGAGGTAGGTTCGATGCCACACTCGTACGCTTGCGACTTTTCCGCATTTGGCTTGTTATGAGCGAGCACGCCCGGCAGAACCGAGAAAGCGAGCGCCATGAATACCGCCACCGCGAGATAAATTGCTACCGGACCATAGGGATTCATAGTTTCTAGAACATTTCACAACCTGGTGCGCAGCCCCTCGAAGGTGACCGACAAGCGCGACCAGACATCGAACGACTGCGTTATATTAAGCGACCAGGAGCGTCATACTCGAGACCCGGTTGAAGGGTGCTCAAATTGGAGTGCAATTAAAAAATGAAAATGTTACTGCTCGCGTCAGTTTTATTGCTCGGCGCTGCCAGCAATGGCGGTGGCTGCGGATACGATCCTAACCGGATCGGCATTCAAGAGTACGGATCGGTCGTTGGCCGCGTCATCGACGCCAAGACACAGGCACCTGTGGGGAACGCCATCGTTTCCGTTGGCTCGACGCTTACCGCTAGTGCCGGTGCTCAGGGTGAGTTTACGCTGCAGCGGGTACCGATCGGTACCCAAGAGGTTACCGCCACGGCGGGTGGATATCTAACCACCAGCGTGAAAGCCGTTGTCGTGAAAGATCAAACAACCCAGGTAGATTACATCAGGCTCACGCCCGTGCAATAGACGTGCTGATTCCAGTACTAAACGCTCTTTGTGCGCTAGCCGGGATTGGCCTCGTCTGGATCGCGTTGCGCGACGTGTTCCAATCGGTCATCGTTCCTCGCGCAGTAAACCGCCGTTGGCGTATCAGCGTTCATTTAACGCGGAGCTTATGGCACGTATGGCCCAGAATAGGATGGCGCATCCAAGATGATGGAGCTCGGGAAGACTTCCTGAGCACCTTCGCACCCTTCACGATGATTGCGATGTTTGCTGCCTGGGCACTGGCACTCATTGTTGGTTACGGGCTCATCCTGTACGCGATGCGAACGCAACTGCAACCTCAAACCGTCTCACTGTTTGGGGCACTGTATTTTGCGGGGACCTCGTTTTTAACCATTGGCTTCGGCGACATCACCGGTTCCACCGGACTCGCTCGCCTCGTTTCGCTGTGTGCCGGAGCTTCCGGCCTCAGCGTCGTGGCCGTGGTAACGGCATTCCTTTTTTCGATTTTCGGGGCTTTTCAACGGCGCGAAGTCTTCGTCGTTTTGCTTGGCGCGCGAGCGGGTGCTCCGCCAACAGGTGTCGGCTTGCTTTCGATTCACGCCTACGCAGACATTCTCGACGACTTGCCGGCGTTTCTCCGGCGAGGGCAAGCGTGGACCGCGGAGGTGCTCGAAAGCCACCTTGCCTATCCGATGCTGGCGTTTTTTCGTTCCAGTCATGACTATGAATCGTGGGTCGGGACGCTGGGCGCTTTGCTGGATGCCTCCGCATTACTGTTGACGACCGTCGATGACGGAATGCACGGACAAGCCGGTATCATGTACGAAGTCGGGCGGCACCTCACGCATGACCTCGTCAACTACTTTGGCTTGACGACGGGCACGCAAGTCGGCGTCGAATACTCGGAATATCTCAGCGCGCGAGAGCGACTTGCAGCTGCCGGCTTCAGGCTGCGTGAAGAAGAGACCAGTTGGCGCGCCTTTTCGGAATTACGCTCGACGTACGCGTCGGGACTCAATGCGATGGCGCTTTTTTGGCACATACCGCCCGTGCAATGGATCGGAGACCGTTCGCTGATTAGCGCGGAGCACGTTCGCCGCCAGATGCCCGTTTAGGCTCCTAGCACCGGCAGTTGCGCACGTGCGCACGCAAAAATGGCCTGGCGTCATCGATCGGCAACGCGAAACCGATGGAGCGCTCCTCATCGAAGCGCGATTCGGCAATACCGACGACTTGGCCGTTCTCCGCGCGAAAAACGGGGCCACCGCTTTCTCCCGGAACGATAGGCAGATTTAGTTCAATGGCATGCTTGCGCAGACTGGAGATTCGTCCGGCGTAAATGGAGCTGGTCGTTCCCAAACCTTCTTCCTCAAATGCGTCGGGGATGGGATACCCGATGATGCCAATCGCCTCACCCGGCAGCAGGTCCGCCGATTTGCCAAGTTCGGCGGCCGGAAGATTGCGGCGCGTGAGCCGAATAACGGCGATATCGAGCTTTCCATCGCGTCCGGTGACGGAGGCGGAAACGCGCTGGCGTCCCCCGATCGTCGCGCGTAGATTTCTGGCGCCTTCGATTGCATGCTCGACGGTGATCACGTCGCTCCCCCAAGGCCCGCTAGACACAATGACGCCGCTCGCATACGCCTCTTGAAACTTCTCCGGTGAACCGCCGTCTTGATTGGGGACCCGCATCGTTAACAAGACGACGGAAGGACGCAGCCCTGCCACAATGTGTGGAAAATCATCACTTCCTCGGTGCGCCGCGCACCCGTAAAACACGAATAAGCAGCAGGCTGCCACAACCGTTTTCACGCCAGCAGTTCCGCGAGACGGGCCTTAAGCGCTTCGACTCCCTCGCCGCTACGGGCACTGATGCATAACGCGTCCGCTTGCGGCGAATCGATTGCCACCCGATCGCATTTATTGAAAACAAGCAGCCGGCGTTTCGTATCCAGGTGCAGATCGCGTAAAATGGATTCCACACTCGATTTCTGCCGTGGCCAATCCGGATGAGCAATGTCGACGACGTGCACGAGCAGCTCCGCATCCTCAAGCTCTTCAAGGGTCGCGCGGAAAGCCGTTATCAGCTCTTGCGGCAGAGCGGTAATGAAACCGACCGTATCCGCAACGCGTGCCGCAACATTCGGTGCCAGATAAGCGCGGCGCAGCGTAGGATCGAGCGTGGCAAATGGCTGATCGGCAACCAGCGCATCGCTTTGCGCAAGGCGGTTGAGCAGCGACGACTTTCCCACATTCGTGTATCCGACCAGCGCGATGAGCGGTTCCCGATGCGGCGCGCTGCGGCGAGTGGCGCGAGAACGGCGCACGTCTTCCAGCGCTTCGCGTAATTTTGATATCCGCGTACCGATCCGGCGGCGATCCACCTCCAATTTGGTCTCGCCGGGCCCGCGAGTTCCGATGCCTCCGCCCAACCGCGAGAGATCGGCCCCGGCGCCGATGAGATTAGATTGCCGATAGCGTAATTGCGCCAACTCTACTTGCAGTTTGCCTTCCCGGCTGCGCGCATGTTGCGCGAAGACGTCCAAGATAAGCATGGTTCGGTCGATGATCGGCACGGCGATGCGCGCCTCCAAGTTTTTGCGCTGGCGCGGACGCAATTCGTTGAGGAAGAAAACCACCTGCGCACCGGTGTCCTCAACCAGTTGCGCCACATCGTCAACTTTTCCGCGGCCTATCAGGCTCGCAGGATCGACGGAGGTGCGACGTTGCACGATGCGATCGACTACCGTTGCGCCGGCCGCCTCGATGAGCGCTTCAAACTCCACGAGCTCGGGTTCCAGCGGACGCTCGCGATCGTGGGTATCCACCGCGACCACCAGCGCTCGGGGTTTTAGCTTGTTGTTTGCTTGAAGCGTGCGATGAGCCAGGACAACCCCTCGTTGTAGCGCGGCCCGGGACGGTAGAGCACGTCCGGCGGGTCAATGAAGAACACGTGGTTGCGAGCAACGGCATGAAGCGAGCGCCACGGTTCACTTTGCAAGACGTCTTGCAGATGCGTCTGCCGGTCACTGATAAGAACGTCGGGTTGCAGCCGTAACAGCGCTTCGGCACTGTAGGCGCCGTATGCTTGTTGCAACCGGTCCGAGGCGTTGCGGCCGCCCGCCAACTCGATCAAGCGCGCAATGTACGAACCCTTGCCCACCGTAATGATCGGGTTTGTCCCAAGCACCACAAAACAGCGGACTCCTCGGCGAGTTCCGTTGCCTGCTTGCAAGCGCGCCGTCGTCGCCCGCAACTGTTTGGAGACGGCTCTGGCTTCGCCCGATCGGCCACTCAATCGGCCGAGCACCGTCAAGTCGGCGAAGACGTCGTCGAACGAGTCGTCGTTCATCAAGACGGTGGCAATGCCTAGGTTCCGTAGCGGCGTGGTGAGCCGCGCTTGCGCCGGGATGCCAACGACGAGGTCCGGATGCAGCCGGACGATGCGCTCGATATCTATGGTTGAAAAAGAAGATACTTTCGGCAATCGTTGCACGGCTGGCGGGTAGTTTGCGACTTGGTCCACGCCAACGATCTGGGAGCCGGCGCCGATGGCGAACAGATCTTCGGTGAGCGATGGAATCAGCGAAACGATCCGGCGATGCGCTACCAGGTGCCTCCCCGGGTTTTCGCGCTGCGCGCACGCGTTCAATAAGGAAAGCGCAAGCAGCAGCGTCGCGCAGGTTCTCAGGGCCGGCCGCATCGCCGCGCACTGTTCCCGCAAGTAGGAAGCGACGCCTCTGCTCCGGTAATGGCAGCATTGCGCGTTTGCGCGTGGGAAGCCGGTGCAAAGCCGGCACGGTCGCGCCACTGTAAGCGGGGAGCCGCTCGAACGTCACTGTTTCCAAACGGAAGCGGGAAGGCCCGAGCATCCGGTAACGATCCGCAAGTCAGGATACCAACGCAAACGCTACAATCACCGCACCTCGCGTTAAAGGTAGGTATTCTGTGAAGTTCTCCATACTTGCGCGCAGCGCGTGCGCGCTGTTCTTAATGACCCAGGGCGCATTCGGCATCGCCGATGCGCAGAGCACACCATCACCGTCTCCGTCGCCCTTACCGGAAATCGGCCACGTTATAACGAGCGACCGCCACGACGAAACTCTGAACCAAACGGCTCGTACGACGTACACAGTAACGAAATCGGATATGATCCGGCACGGCTTCCGCACGATTGCCGATGCACTCGAAGACTTGCCGGGAATTAACTTGGCGCGCTACGGCGGTACCGGCTCGCTCGCCACCGTCGGAATCCGCGGGACGCTTGGAACGCAGGTACTCGTTTTAATCGACGGCATGCCGGCGGGCGGAATTCAAACCGGGACCGTGGATCTCAATTCCATTCCGACCCTGGGCGTCGAGCGCATCGAAATCGTCGAAGGCGGGGGGTCGACACTCTATGGCTCGGGCTCCATCGGCGGAATCATCAACATCATCACAAGGCCGCTGGCGGGGAAACCGATCGTCGAAGTGCGCGACGGTTCTTTCGGCGATCGGATGTTGCGCGTGGAAACCAAACACGTGTCCTTCGAGCGAGGCATTGCGGCGAACAACTATCCTTTGCCCGGGGGCTCGCGCCAAAATTCGGATTCTGAAGTAACGGCAGGTCGATTTGCGCTTGACGGAGTTCTTGGGAAGGCTGCTGCGGAGTTTTCCGGTGGAATCGTCGCGCACAGTCTGGGTGCCCCCGGCCCCTTGCCCGCAACATTTTCAGCACCGGGGCGTCAAAACAGCGTCGATAAAGACGCGCGTTTGGCACTATCATGGACACGCCCGCGCGCCCAGACGGTGCTCGAACTCGGTGCGGCAACGCAACAGATTGCCTTCACGTGCAATGACCGGTCCGATCCCAATTGTTTTACACCCAGCGGTTCCTTCACAACGGAAGGCCGCGTGCAGATCAGCATACGCAACTCCCTCATTGCGCCCCGCGGACGACTCACGTACGGGCTCGATCTCGCACACGGTGCAGCACGCGTCGACGACGGCGCCGGAAACATCGCCGTGCACCCGTTCGCTCAAACGGCGGTCTACGCACAGCAACAGTTCATCTTGCGCTCCAATGCCCGAGCGTATATGGGACTGCGCGCGGAGCGAGACGGCGCTTTGGGTGGCGAGTTTTCGCCGTCGGCCTTTCTCCCGCGCTTTCGTTGAAGGCCAATTACGCGACCGCATTTCGCGCGCCTAGCATCAGCGATCTCTATTATCCGTCCTTCTCGAATCCGCGTCTGCGGCCGGAACGCACGCGCGTTGCGGACTTCACGCTGTCCGACGCCGATTTATTGGGCGGAGTCTCCATCGGCTGGTTCAGCATCGCGGGCAATAATCTCATCGCGTATCCGCCGCCGTTGTTTATGCCGGTGAACATTCAACACGCTTCGATCGCCGGTTTGACGCTGGACGCCCGCACGAAACCTTTTCATCGCGTTTTCACGCGTCTCAATATCACCGATTTATATCGCGCCCTCAACATGGGTACGGGCGCACGTCTCACCGGACGCGGTCCAGTCTTAAGCGCCACCGTTGAAGTGGGATTTCTGGGAGCGCCGCGCGCGAAGGTCGAAAGCGCCGGCATACTCGCTCGCAGTCTCGGACCGCGGGGCTTGCTTGATGCGACGATGCCGCAGTACCTGAACTCCGTCGCCTACACGCGGATCGACGCGTATGTGCGCCTTCGTCTCGCTTCCAACGCCATCTTAAGTCTGCGCGGACAAAACTTGGGCAACGAACGGTACTCCGAGGTAATTGGTTTCCCATCTCCGGGGCACAGCTTCTTTATAGAGCTGTCGACGCGCTAAAGCGGTGCCATTCCGCCTGGCAGCGATCGCCATCCTGGCGGCCGCAGCGATGATGATCAGCCTGCTGGTTGGCGGAAGTTACCTCTCCGCGTCGACGATCATCTTCTCGCTATTCCATCCCGCAACGCCGGGAGATGCGGGGAGCATCATCTGGCAACTGCGTTTCCCCCGTGTCTGCATCGCGGCGGTTGTGGGTGGAGCGCTCGCGATCGCGGGCGCGGTGCTGCAAGGGATGTTGCGCAATCCGCTGGTCGATCCGTACCTCACAGGCGTGAGCGCCGGTGCGGCGGCGGCCGTCGCTATTGCGATTGCCATCGGCGTCGCCACGCCCGTATTGCCCGGAGTCGGGTTCGTCGCTGGCCTGGCAACGGCTCTTGTGGTCGCCGCATTGGCGAGACGCGGCGCCGGCATCGATGCGCAACGCCTGATCTTGGCGGGCGTTTCGCTATCGGCCCTGTTCTCCGCCATTGTCGCGCTCGTGCTGACGCGCCTGCAACAGGGGGGTTATGCCGAAACCATCATCGCCTGGCTGGCCGGTTCCCTTGCTGGACGCGGCTGGCACGAGCTCTGGGCGGCCGTTCCCTACGCCTTTGTCGGCCTGCTGCTAGCATTGGGCAGCGTGCGCGCGCTCAATGCGCTGCGCTTGGGGGACGTGCGCGCCGCCGCTCTCGGAGTGAACGTGGACCGCGCCCACTGGTTCATCTTGTGCGCTGCAGCGATGCTGACTGCGAGCGCCGTTTCGCTCTCCGGTATCGTCGGCTTCGTCGGACTCATCGTACCGCACATTGCGCGCCGGGCTATTGGAGGCGATGCGCGCCACGTCATCGTTGCTTCATTGATGCTCGGGGCGGGATTGATGGCGCTGGCCGATGCGGCCAGCCGCGCCTTGCTGCCTCCACTCGAAATTCCGGTGGGCGTTTTGCTGGCCTTCATTGGAGTGCCCACCTTCTTGTATTTATATTTGCGTTCCGACCGTGCCGGTTCGTGGCTGTAATCGTCGCGAACGATCTGCGGTTGCGTATTGGGAAACGGCCGTTGCTCGACGGATTATCCTTCGGCGTGGAAAAAGGCGAAGTCGTCGCAGTGTTGGGCGCAAACGGGGTAGGAAAAACAACCCTGCTGCGCACCCTTGCCGGCTTGCATCCTGCCGCCGCGGGTTCTTTGCAAATCGCCGGGCGCGACATCGCCCCGTTGACTGCACTGGAACGCGCGAAGCGAGTGGCGTTCATGACCAGCGACGATGCAGCGTTAGAATCGCTGAGCGTGCGGGAGGTGGTGGCGACCGGACGGTATCCGCATCACCGGTGGTGGGAGTGGTCGTGCACGCGGGGCGACGAAGAAGCGATCGATGCGGCCTTAGACGCTGTTGAAATTCGAGATCTGGCCGAGCGCGACTTGCGAACCCTGTCGACCGGCGAACGTCAGCGGTGTTGGCTGGCGCTCGGGCTAGCGCAGGGTGCGGGGATACTCTTGCTCGACGAACCCACCAGCCATCTCGACATCCGATTCGCGCAACAGATTCTGCACTTGCTGGGAGGTCTGGCCAAGTCCGGCAAGACAGTGGTGG
>JAABUQ010012444.1_pt1 | contig 10571 bp, 10 predicted proteins | sample 5560001 | NCBI WGS metagenome assembly JAABUQ01 (sample SAMN10711888, study PRJNA513371) | rock metagenome | isolation source: Antarctica rocks | place: Antarctica: Victoria Land, Finger Mt nord | collected 2015-12-18 | reverse complement strand
GCCCGGAGCCTACCTCTCTATGACACGATCACGCCTGTCTGACCGCGCGCCCTCCGGTTTCACCCTGATCGAGCTGCTGGTCGTCATCGCCATCATCGCCGTGCTGATCGCCCTCTTGCTCCCCGCGGTGCAGGCGGCGCGCGAGGCCGCCCGGCGCTCGCAATGCATCAACAACCTTAAGCAGATCGGCCTGGCCTGTTATAACTACGAGTCGGCCCAGGGTTCCTACCCGATGGGGAACGTGACGGTCCCCTACATGACGGCCGAGTCACCGAAGCTTTGCGACGGTAAGTATCAGAGGACGTACTCCGCCTTCTGCTTCATCCTGCCCTACATGGAGCAAGGCGCGAGCTACAATTCCTACAACTTCAGCATCACCAACCTCCCGGCCCCCGGTACCACCGTCAGCGCCCAGAACACGGCGGGCCATCAGCGGATCGCCTCCTACGTCTGCCCCTCGGACAGCCCGGCCGATCCCGATCCGCCCGGCGACGTCGAGGTCAACCAGGGCTCGTACGCGATGAGCCGCGGTCAGGAGGAGAACATCTACTTAAACTGGGCCCTTACCTCCAACACGCCCGACACCACCGCCCCCTATGCGAACACCTGCAACTGGGGCGGCGGCGATGGCATGTTCGGGCCCGAGGGCTCGGTCAAGGTCGCCGACGTGATCGACGGCACGAGCAATACCTTCCTGCTCGGCGAGATGTCGCGGTTCCCGAGCGAGCCGCCGGGCAACAACCCCTACAACTTCATGAACTACACGGGGGCCTTCCAGGGGCCGCCCTTCGGGGCGCCGAAAGGGGCCTCGACCTGGCCGGGCGACACTCGGCCGACCACCGGCGCGTTCGTCATCCCCAAGCTGAATTCCCCGCCCGACAAGACCGGGGTCCTGATCTCGGCCTGCTTCGCCAACGCGGCCCAGCCACCCGACTGGTTCCAGAAGAACACGGCCACCGGGTTCCTCGCCTGCCAGCAGTTGGGGCAATGGGCCTTCCGGAGCAACCACCCCGGCGGGGCCAACTTCGCCATGGCCGACGGCTCGGTCCGGTTCGTCAAGAACGCCATCGCCTACAATATCTACCGGGCGCTCGGGACCAGGGCCGGCGGCGAGATCGTCAGCGCCGATTCCCTCTGACGGACCCGTTCGCCGATGCGTCGCGCCGCCCGGATTCCCACCCCCGGCCACCCGGACCCGAGGAAGCGACATGCGAGCCATTCTCGTCGGCCTGGCCACCTTCTTGCCCCTCGCGTGGCTGGGCGGCTGCGGCTCCAGCAATCCCACGCCCGCCGACGGGCCTTCGGTCTACACCAAGGACAGCTCCAACGGCGCGGCCCGCAAGCTCGGCAAGGGCAACAAGACCCCGAGCATCCGGCTGAGCAATGAAGGTACCCCGCCGAAGTAGAAGTCGATCCGGGTTCCCATCGGGTTCACTCCTCGGCGGCTTCCTCCTCGGGCTCGGCGACGGCGGCGACGGCCGGGTCGATCCCGAACCTCGGGGCGAGCTCGGGGGCGAACCGGACCAGGTCGCGGCGGACCCGGAGCAGGGCGAGGTCCTTGGCCTTGGCCTCGAGCATCACGTCGAAGTCCACCAGGTCGCCGGCCAGGCGGAGGAAGGTGGTGAACTCGAACGGGTTGACGAAGTCGGCGTGGCCCGACCAGATCGGCGGCAGGCTCGCCGTGGTCGCCTTGCCGGTCTTGCGGTCCTTCCGCTTGACCTCGCGGAACTCGGTCCGAGGGGACGAGTAGTGGACCTTGGGCCGGACCCCGCTCGGCCAGGTGGCCAGGAACCTCGCCAGGGTCGCGCGGAGGTCGAGCCCCTCGGGGTTCAAGCACCAGAAATGCTGGTGGTCGAAGATCAGGGGGACGCCCGTCGCCTCGTGGATCCCCAGCACGTCCCCCGCGCCGAAGCGGATGTCGTCGTTCTCCAGCACCAGCCGGCGCCGGACCGGCTCGGGCAAGGTGGGATAGGTCTCGCTCCACCGCCGGCAAGAGCTGGGGCGGTCGCCGTAGGTCCCGCCGACGTGGATCACCAGGACCGCCTCGGGCCCCAGCCCCATCCGGTCGAGCATCTCCGCCTGGGCGATCAGGTCGGCCACCGACCTGGCCGTCAGCTTGGGGTCGGGGCTGTTGAGGATCACGAACTGCGAGGGGTGGAACGAGAGCCGGACCCCCCGCTCGCGGGCCAGCCGGCCGAGGTCCGCCAGGTCGCTCGAGCACTCGGCGATCTGGCCGTGGAACTGGGGCAGGTCGGGGTGCGTCCCGTAAGGGCAGAGGTCGGACGACATCCGGTACATCCGGATGTCGATTTCGAGCATGTAGTCGAGGATCGCCCGGACATAGTCGAGCGAGACCCGGAGGTGCGGCCCGCTCCGCCACCGCCTGGCGTCGTTGCTCTTGAGCTCGGGCCGGCCGAGCACCTTGACGGGGAAGCCCAGCCTCAGCGGCGACGGATCGGGTTCGGTCATGATCGGTCTTCCCAGCCTTCGAGATCGGCCGCCCGCCGCGAAGGACCCGGGTTGGCCTCCCCCCGATCCGGCGAATATATCCGGGCGAGGTCGCCGCCCCGAAGCCGCCTGGCCTCGCGATTGGCTTCGTTTGTCCCCGGCACGGCCTCCGACCGAGGCGAATGGCGTTCCGATGATCCGCCGCCGCGAAAACCCCTCGAAACCCCCCTCCCGCGATCCTGCCCGACGACAAATCCCCCGATTGGGTTCGTCTTTCCCTGAGGGTCGCCAGCCCAGCCCGAGATCCGTCGGGCCGGGGCGATTGGGTTCGTCTTTCCCGAAAGGCCCGCTCCGCTCCCGGTGGTCGGGTCGGGGTCGTTCCGAGGCGGAGGATCGACCTGGGAACGACCCTGGCGGTTGGGTTCGTTCGGGAACGTCGGGGCCGAGCCGGCCTCGGCGACGCGGACGCCCGGCCGGGCCAAGGGTCGCGGGGGCTCGGGAGGGTCTTCCCCGATTCCCGGGCCGCATCCTCGATCCTGGTGTAAAATTGGGAGCCTTGAGGAACTCTGGAAGTCTCGATCGCATCCAAGTTTGGTTGACGGAATTCTCGGGTCGTTGTTAAATGGCATCAAGCTCCGGCGACCAGCCCGTTGCGCACCTCGTTTGAGTCGCCGCCCTCCAGCATCCGATTCGTCCGCCGACTCGATTGGGAGATTGGCCCGTGAGCACCCCTCCGTCTCGTCGCCTGCTGCTCTCGATCGTGCTGGGGACCTTGGGCGCGACCGGCGCCGCGAGCCGGGGGCAGGACCCCGCGCCCGGTGCTTTCCCGCCGCCCGAGCCGATCCCCGTGGTCACGCTGGGCCCGACCCTGAAGACCCACCCGGTCCAGCGGACCCCGAGCGGGTTCGTCGACCAGGCCAACAAGAAGGCCACGTTCAACGAGCGCTGGGTCGATGCCTCGGTCCTGCCCCGCGACAAGCAGGACATCTGGGTGCTCGACTTCGCCTTCAAGCCGCTCCGGATCCTGACCGTCCAGGACGGCAAAGGCCGGCGCGACGTCCACTACATGTACTATCAGGTCATCAACCGGACCGGCAAGGCCCGGATGTTCGTCCCCCAGTTCACCCTCGTGACCGACACCGGCAAGCGGTATGAGGACACCGTCCTCCCCCAGGCCGTCAAGCAGATCCAGATGCGCGAGGATGGGTCGATCACCGACCTGTACGGCGCGGTGGATATCATGGGGATGGTCCCGCCGAGCAACCGCCAGGGGGTCGAGGACGCGGTCTTCGGCGTGGCGATCTGGGACGGCGTCGACCCCCACGCCGATAAGCTCACCGTCTTCGTCCGCGGCCTCTCCGACGGCTACCGCCAGGACCCCCCCGCCGAGGCCGGCGGCAAGCCCGTCGTCCGCTACAAGGCCCTCCAGATCGACTACATCCGCCGAGGGGACGAGCACGACCTCAAGGAGCGCGACATCACCCTGGCCGAGCCGCCCTACGACTGGACCTACCGCTGATCGCGCGCGTTAGATCGACGTGTGAATAAGTTTTTTTGGTTCATATGTCGATCAATGATCGGCATACTTCGCCGGGTCGGCCATGCCGAGCCCGGCGAAGGCGGCCAGGCGGAGCGAGCAGGAGTCGCACCGGCCGCAGGCCAGCCCTTCGGGCGAGGGGTCGTAGCAGGAGTGGGTCAGGCCGTAATCGAGCCCTAACTCCAGCCCCCGGGCGATGATCCGCTCCTTGTCCAGCGCCAAGAGGGGGGCGTTGACCCGGTAGCGCCCGGCCCCCTCGACGCCCGCCTTGGTGGCCAGGTTGGCCAGGGCCTCGAACGCCCGGAGGAACTCCGGCCGGCAATCCGGGTAGCCCGAGTAGTCGACGCAGTTGACCCCGATGAAGAGGTCGAACGCCCCCAGGGCCTCCGCCCAGGCCAGGGCCAAGGACAAGAACACCGTGTTCCGGGCCGGAACATAGGTGATCGGGATCCCCTCGGCCATCGCCTCGCCCGAGCGGTCCTTGGGCACGGCCAGGGCGTCGTCCGTCAGCGCCGAGCCGCCGAAGGCGCGGAGGTCGATGGATTGCTCGACGTGCCGGGCCACGCCCAGGGCCGATGCCACCCGCCGGGCCGCCCCGGCCTCGACGGCGTGCCGCTGCCCATAAAGGATCGTCAGCGCGTGGCAGGCGAAGCCCGCCGCCTTCGCCTCGGCCAGGACCGTGGCCGAGTCGAGGCCGCCGCTGAGCAGGATCACCGCCTTGGGCGGCTCGGTCATGGTCGCGCCTCGGAAGGTCGGGCCTGCCCCTGGATCGACCGCCCGGGGCGGCCGTCCCCGATTGTCGGGCCAGGGGGCGGCTCGACGCAAGCGGGCGATGCTCGCCCGTGGACCGCCGAGGCGGCGCGGCCCGGCCTTGGCCTTGCCAGGGTGGGTCCGGGCGGGGTACATTGAGGGCTTCCCCGGCGCAACCGGCTCCGGGCGAGGGATTGACAGGCGGTTTCGGCGAGGGGATCGGCGATGGCTCACAAGAAGGGGCAGGGTTCGAGCCGCAACGGGCGGGACTCGAAGCCGAAGATGCGCGGGATCAAGCTGTTCGGCGGCCAGTATGCCAAGGCCGGCAGCGTGATCTGCCGCCAGACCGGCACCAAGTGGCGGCCGGGCAAGAACGTCGGGCTCGGCCGCGACTGGACGATCTTCTCGATGATCGAAGGGACCGTCTTCTTCGATCAGGATGGTCGGCGGATCAACGTCGTCCCGCTCGACTTCGCCGGGGTCGCGGCCAACGGGACTTCGGCCGCCCACGCCGCCGTCTGAGCGATCGGGACGACGCCGGGACAGGATTTAAGCCGCGATGTTCGTTGATCGGGTGACCATCTTCGTCAAGGGGGGCGACGGCGGCAACGGCTGCCTCGCCTTCCGCCGCGAGAAGTACGTCCCGCGTGGCGGCCCCAGCGGCGGCGACGGCGGGTCGGGCGGCAGCGTCGTGCTCCGGGCGGTCCAGGGGGTCACGAACCTGGCCCACCTGTCCTCGCAGCGGCACTGGAAGGCCGACCGGGGCGAGCACGGCCAGGGGTCGGACTGCTTCGGCCGGGGGGCCGAAGACTTGACCATTGACGTCCCCGCGGGCACGATCATCCGCGACCGCGACCGAGGGTACCTCCTCCGCGACCTCAAGGCGGTCGAGGACCACGTGGTCGTCGCCAAGGGAGGGCGAGGGGGTCACGGCAACAAGTTCTTCAAGACCAGCACCAACCGCGCCCCCCGCCAGTTCGAAGAGGGGGAGAAGGGCGAGGATCGCTGGATCACCCTGGAATTGAAGGTGATCGCCGACGTCGGCCTCGTCGGCCTGCCCAACGCCGGCAAGTCCACCCTGCTGTCGAGGATCTCCCGGGCCCATCCCGAGATCGCCAACTACCCGTTCACGACCAAATACCCCAACCTCGGCACCGTCCACGAAGGCGACCGGACGTTCGTCGTGGCCGACATCCCCGGCCTGATCGAAGGGGCGCACGAGGGGCATGGCCTGGGCCACGAGTTCCTCCGTCACGTCGAGCGGACCCGGCTGCTGGTCCACCTGGTCGACGCCGTGCCCGCCGACGGGTCGGACCCGGTGGCCAACTACCGGACGATCCGCGCCGAGCTGGAAGCGTACAGCCCGGCCCTCGCCGCCCGGCCCGAGCTGCTGGTCATCACCAAGCTCGACCTGACCGGCTCGGGCGAGGCCCGCGAGCGGATCTCGGCCGAGCTTTGCCGCGAGGTCCTGCCGATCTCCGCCGTCACCGGCAAGGGGATCCCCCCCCTGATCCACCGGATCGGCCGCTTGCTCGACGAGGTCCCCGCCCCCGCCGAGCCGCCGCCCGTCCTCCGGACCCGGCCGCAAGACCGGCCCGAGCCCGAGCCGGTCCCGGCCTGGGCCGACTCGGACGATTGATTGGCCTTTGATGAGGGGCATCCCGGCGTGACCCGGATCGTCGCCGACCTGGGCAACTCCCGGCTCAAGTGGGCCCGGGTCGGCCCCGGAGGCCGCCTCGGGGCGACCGTCGCCCTGCCGGCGAACGATCCCGGGGCCTGGGCCTCGGCCTGGGAATCCTGGGGGCTGACCGAGGGCGGGCCGACGACCTGGGCGGTCGCGTCGGTCAACCCGCCGATGGCCGATCGCTTGGCCCGGTTCCTGGAGGGGCAGGGGGCCGGCGCGGTCCGCTGGTTCCGCTCGGTCGCGGCCGTCACCGACCGCCACGAGCTGGAAGGGGCCGAGACCGGCGGCGCCGACCGGGCTTTGACCGTGCTCGGGGCCCTGGCCCGGCGAGGGGGTCGCGGGCCCGGCCTGGTCGTCATGTGCGGCACGGCGGTGACGGTCGAGCGGATCGGGGCCGATGGGGTCTGGCAAGGCGGGGCGATCGCCCCCGGCCTGGGGCCGATGGCCAACGCCTTGCACCTGATGACGGCTCAGTTGCCGAAGGTCATCCCGGCCGGCCCCCCTGCGGCCTTCGGGCGGGGGACGGTCTCGTCGCTGGAGGCGGGCATCTACTGGAGCATGGTCGGGGCGATCCGGGAATTGCTCACCCGCCAGGCCGACGGCCTGGACCCGCCCCCCTGGGTGATCTGGACCGGCGGCGATGCCCCGAGCTTCGCCCCCTGGATTGACTGGCCCGGCGCCGAGGTCGTGGCCGACCTCGTGCTCGAAGGGCTGGCCGGACTCGCCTGGGGCCGACCGTGACGCCTCGGGCGAGCGTGGCCGAGGTGTCCGCGCCCGGCCGGGGGGCGATCGCCACGCTCCGGGTCTGGGGGCCGGACGCGGTGGAGGTGGTCGCCTCGGCCTTCCGCCCGATCCGAGGTCCGGGCCTGGCCCAAGGGCCCGCCGGTCGCCCCCGGGTCGGCCGGATCGGCGCGGGGTTGGGGGATGAAGTGGTGGTGGTCGTCCTCGAAACCGATCCGCCCGAGGTCGAGGTCCAATGCCACGGCGGGCCCGGCCCGGTGGCCCTGGTGGTGGCCGCCCTCGTCGCCGCCGGCGCGACCCTCCGGCCCCCTCGGGCCTGGGCCCGCCACACCTGGGGCTCGAAGCTGAGGGCCGATGCCGCGCTCGCCCTGGCCGGGTCCTCGACCCTCCGGGCCGCCGCCATCCTGCTCGACCAGGCCGAAGGGGCGCTCGACGATGAACTCCGGGCCATCCTCGATTTGGCCGATGACGATGCATTGGAGCGGTTCCTCGTTGAACGTGTCGCGCCGGAAAAGGGTGACAGGCACCGGCCGAGTACAGCCGGAGCCAGTCCCCTTTTCCTCGACCGCTCCGATCAATCGGGGACCGCTCTGACGGCCCTCGATGCCCTGATCGCCCGGGCCGAGGTTGGTTGCCGATTGGTGACGGGCTGGCGGGTGGTCCTGGCGGGCCGGCCCAACGTCGGCAAGAGCCGGCTGCTGAACGCCCTGGCCGGCTTCGACCGGGCGATCGTCGACCCCCGGGCCGGCACCACCCGGGACGTCGTGACCGCGGCGACGGCCCTCGGCGGCTGGCCCGTCGAGCTCGCCGACACCGCCGGTCTCCGCCCCACCGCCGACCCGATCGAGGCCCAAGGCGTCGCCCTCGCCCGCGCCCACCAGGGGGCGGCCGACCTCGTCCTCGTCGTCCTCGATCGCTCCGAACCCTGGGCGGATGACGATTGGTCGATCCTCCAGACCCACCCCGGCGCCCTCGTCGCAGCCAACAAGTCCGACCTCCCCGGAGCCTGGCACGAGGCCGACCTCGGTGCCCTCCCCGTCTCCGCCGAGCGGGGCGACGGGATCGGAACCCTCGTCGACGCCCTCGCCGCCCGCCTCGTCCCCGAAGTCCCACCGCCCGGCTCCGGCGTCCCGTTCCGATCGATCCAGGTCCGGCGGCTCCGGGCGATCCGCGACCGGCTCGCCGCCGGGGATTGCGACCGGGCCCGGAGGTCGCTGGGGCGGTGGTTGGACAAATCGGGATGAGAAAAAACCAGTCGCACCTCGGTCAGAATGACGAGTGGCGAGAATCTTTGTGCGGGTTGCGTCGGATAATCGTGAGAGTCGGAAGAATCTGTTTCGTCTGGTTGCGCGGATTAGTTGACTGGGGTATACTTTGGTCGTGGCCTGGTCAGACGTGCGCTAGATGCGGGCTGGGCCCAGTCGATTAGGGAGGGTCGCCGATGGCTATCCGCCAGATCGTTGCGTTGAGACAATTCGGGTTTCAGGGCAGCCAATCGGATTTCCGTAGAATCCTGATCGAGGTCAAGGCACTGAACTACCCCGACATCAGCGACGAAGAGTTGACCTACACGCGAGACGAAGCTGACGTCTACTGCATCAAGGTGCGGGCCCGTGTTGGGCTCGACAAGTTGCCGAGGCCGTTCATCCTTCGCAGCCTCATCGGCATTCGTAAGAATCCGATGAGAGTTTGACAACGTGGGCCGGGTCAGGCCACGGATGGCCTGACATAACCGATCGACATCGAATCGTGCTGCGAGGTGAACAGGTCGCGGGAGGCTCGCCTTTGATCGAGGATCAGCTTTTCGAGGTCGTCGAATCGGCCCTGGACCCCTTGGGCTTCCGGATGGAGGAGGGGGAGGAATTCCGCGAGCCGGCGTTGGACGTGCTCCGGTATTACCGGCGGCCGGTCCGGTTGCACTGGCTGCCGCTGTTGGGGCGGTCGCAGGCGGTGGTGGCGGTGGCCCGGCAGCCGGTGGACGTGGGGTTGTCGGGCTCGAAGGCGGATTACGGGGCCTTGATGATCCGGCTGGCCCTGGCGGCGAGCGGCCGGTTCCCGCCGGGCCGGGCCTTGGGGTACGGGAGTATCGGCCTGACGGCGGTGGTCCTGACGCCGGAGCCGATCGGGGCGGGCGATGATGAGCTGCTCAAGGGGGCGCTGGGGGTCGGCTCGGGCCGGTCGAGGGCGGTCCCGCTGGGGGTGATCCGGCTCAACTTGGGCCAGGAGGCGATGGCCCACCAGCTCTCCGGCGGGCCCGAAGGGCTGTTCCCCGAGCCGGTGGCCCTGGCCGATGCGCTGACCGCCCGGTTCCGCCGGTTCGTCCCGTTGATCGAGTGGGATTGACCCCGGGCGGGGGCTCGTTCGGGTGGCGTCGAGGGCCGGCATGGCTTACGATCCTGGGTGCCGGGCGGGACCGAGGGACGGAGGCGAAGGCGTGAGCGTGGCGGAGGCGGGGCCGGCGCCGACGGTGGCCGAGCTGGGGCGGATCGTCCGGGGTGTGGACCCTTCGGCGTTCGTGGTCCCGGCTCGGATCGTCAGGCGGGCGATCAAGCATGTCCGTGGCCTGCCGGCGGTCGTCTTCCGGGTGCCGCACCGGCGGAGCTTCGTCATCGGCGGCCGGGCGGCGGCCGAAGGGGGCCTGCTCGCGCCCGAGGAGCTGGGGTTGGAGCCCGGGGCGCCCTTGCCGGCGACGGTCCTCCTCCTGGCCGAGCCGGAGGACGACGAGCTGGGCGACCGCCCCCGAGCCGAGGTGATCCGCGAATACTGGCGGCGGCTCTACCACGCCCGGATCCACGTCGAGCTCGAGCGCCGGGTCGCCTCGGGGGAGATCGGCCCGCTCGGCCTCCGCGACCGGATCCGGCGGATCGACCCGACGGCCTTCGAGGAGGCCCGCTCGGTCCTCGACGGGGAAGACTCGCTCCTGCCCCCGCGCGACGACTCGGGCGTCTACGTCGAGTTCGCGGCGACCTACCTCGAGCTCCGGGCGTTCGCCGACCACCTGATCCCGGCGTATTTCCCGGCGATCCGGGATCATGAGGCCGTCGAGGCCGCCCTGTCGGAGGACGTCGACCCCGGGGCCTTGCTGGAGGCGACCCGGTTGCCGGGTGCGGCCCGGCCCTCGGAGTCGTTCCGGCCGGCGGACGAGCAAGGCCCCTTGGCGGCGGACGACCCGGAGCATGAGGCCCCCTCGGGCGAGCGGTATCGCCAGCTCCTCGGCCTGGCCGACCGGGCGGCGGCCAAGGGGAACCTCGTCCGGGCGGCGATCTTGAGGACCCAGGCCGCCCGACTGGCCGGGCCCAGCCTCGCCGGCCAGGCCCGATCGGCCGCCCGCAAGGCGATCGAGGGGCTGGCCGCGCGGCTCGGGTCGGCCCTGGGGCTGGAGAGCGGGGAGTTGGCCGAGTGGCGGAAGGC
>JAABUQ010012443.1_pt1 | contig 10573 bp, 13 predicted proteins | sample 5560001 | NCBI WGS metagenome assembly JAABUQ01 (sample SAMN10711888, study PRJNA513371) | rock metagenome | isolation source: Antarctica rocks | place: Antarctica: Victoria Land, Finger Mt nord | collected 2015-12-18 | reverse complement strand
CCGGATGAGTGTCTGGCTCTCTCAAGAGGGGGCCGGTATGCTGGCCGTTGCTGATGATGCGCCCGGCTTCCGCGGCGGCGCGCACCGGCCCCTGCTCCCACCCATCCCGGATGCTTCCCGAAATGGCGCACGACATCGCGGCCGACACGGGCGAACGCCTCCTCGACCTGGGGCACCTTTCCGGCGGGATTGGCCACCACGTCATCAACGCCTTCAGCGCCGTGGTCAGCAACGCCGAGATCCTGCGCCTGACGGCCGGCACGCCCGCGGCGGTCGACCCGGTTCAGGTGGCCGACACCATCATCCGCACCGCCGTCGACGCCGCGGCCGTGGCGCGCCGGCTGATCGACTTCACCCGCCCGGTGACCGCCATCGGCGAGGCGACGGTGTCGCTGGAGCAGGTCGTCGAGGGCGTCATCGCCGAGGGCCGCGCCCGGGAACTGCCGGGGGTCTCCTGGGAGGCCCAGGCCATGACGGTCCCGCGGATCAAGGGAGATGCCGAGCAGTTGCGGTCGATGCTCGGCCACCTGATCCTTAACTCCCTGGAGGCGATGCCCGAGTCGGGCGGCTCGATCACCATCTCCACGGCGCTGGACGACCGCGGCTGGGTCTGCCTGGAAGTGCGCGACACCGCCTCGGGGATGTCCGCCGAGTCGCAGTCCCGCGCCGTCGAGCCCTTCTACACGACCAAGCCGGGGCGCTTCGGCGTCGGCCTGAGCATCGCCAACGGCATCTGGCGGCGCCACCGCGGCACGCTCGCCGTCCGCAGCACGCCCGGCGAGGGGACCCTCGTGCGCCTCTGCGTCGACCCCGGGGGCGATCGCCCCTCGTACATGCCCCGCTGATCGGCCGATGCGTCCAGGGCCGCACGACCCCCGGAGAATCCCCCTCCCATGACCACCACCTTGACCGTGCGCGACGAGTCGCCCGGCGGCGGGACGCTGCACGAGGTGACGCTGGAATTCCTCGACGAGACCATCAGCGTCCGCGAGCTGATCCGCGCCCGCATCTACCAGGAAGTGCAGGACCACAACCTCCGGCAGCATGTGGCCGGCCCGTATCGCGGGCTCGTCCAGCCCGAGGGGATCGAGCGCGAGCTGAACGGCGCGCGGCCCGGCTCCAGGTCCCGGCCAGTCGACTGGAAGGCGCAGTTCGCGCGGGCCACCGAGGCGTTCGACGCGGGCCAAATCCTGATCCTGATCGACGACCGGCAGGCGGAGTCGCTCGACGAGACGTTCACGATCCGCCCCGACTCCGACGTGAGCTTCCTCCGCCTGTCGCTCCTCGTCGGAGGTTGACCCGATGGCCGTGGAGACGACCGCCGAAGAATGGATCGAGGAGTTGACGCGAGAGAAACCGCAGGGCAAGCATGGCGGTTGGTACGGGCTGAAGCTGGAGGACACGGAAGCGGGGGCGAAGATCCTGACGCTGGACCGCGAGGCCCAGGCCAGGCTGGTCGCCGAGCTGGTGCCCCGGATGATGCTCTTCGATCGCGCGGCGGAGGCTCATCGCGCGACGTGCACCAGTTCTCCAGACGCCGAGTGGAAGGCGTCCTGGGTGGCGTTGTGGACCCCCCGGCACTACGGCGAGCTCGTCCTGCACGGCCTCCTTCGCCGCAAGCTGCCCCTCCTGGAGGAGGTCGTCGTCGGCCTGCTGGAGTGGATCGCCGAGGCCGAGTTGCCCAGCACCCTGCCCTTGGCCGGGATCGCCTCGGCCGCCGAGTCGATCGCCGGGGCGATCGGGATGGACGATCGCCGGCGCCTCGCACTGATCCGGGCCGCTTCGAAACTGAGAAAGGAGACTTACGACCCCACCTGCCGCAAGGTGGCCGACCGGCTGGAGGCGCTGACCAGCGACGGCCCGCAGGTCACCCTCGACCCCGGTGAAGCCTGGTCGGACGCCGCCCTGGCGGACCTGGCCGCGATGGCGGCCGACAAGAATCGCCGCTGGCGCGAGCTCCTGGCGCACTGCCAGAAGGCCAGCGGGGGCAAGCCGACCGCGAAATGGCTCAAGGCCGCCGGTCCCTTCGTGGAGGCTGTCGGACACGAGGCCCTCAAGGCCCACCTGAGGCGCTGGCTCCCGCTGGTCGACCGGCCCCGCACGAGGCCGATTGAGCGCGAGCACGCCTGGGAGACTGACGAGAACCAACTGATACGACCCGCGCACGTCGAACTCCTCAAGGGGCTGGCCTGGTGCGCCGGACTCACCGAGGACCGCGACATGGCGAGGGCTCTAACGGTGCTCGCCCTGAGCGCCTATCGCAAGGTCCCCAGGCGCGGTCCCCGGCTGGTGACGCTCGGGAACGCCTGCGTCTCGGCCCTGGGGATGATGCCGGGCACGGAGGCCGTCGGTCAGCTCGCGCTCCTGAAGGTGAAAATCAAGTTCGGCACGGCCCAGAAGGAGGTCGAGAAGGCCCTCAATGCGGCGGCCACCCGTGCGGGCATCCCCCGCGAGGAAATCGAGGAGCTGGGCGTGCCCGCCTACGGCCTGGATGCCGTCGGCCGCAGGCGCGAGGCGTTCGGCGACTACACGGCCGACCTGGTGATTGAGGACAGTGACGTGTCCTTGCGGTGGTCCAAGGCCGACGGCAAGGCGCTCAAGTCGATCCCGGCAGCCGTCAAGAAAGATCACGCCGAGGACGTCAAGGAGTTGCAGGCGGCGGCCAAGGACGTGGGCAAGATGCTCGCCGCGCAGTGCGAACGCATTGACAACCTGTTCCTGGCCCGCAAGTCGTGGCCCGTCGACGCCTGGCGCGAGCGCTACCTCGATCACCCCCTGGTCGGCACCATCGCCCGCCGCCTCATCTGGCAGTTCACCGCCGACGGGCGGACGGCCGCAGGCGCCTGGCACGATGGGCAGATCCTCGGCCGCGACGGCCAGCCGCTCGGTGAGTTCGCGACGGGCACGACCGTCTCCCTCTGGCACCCCATCGGGCACCCGGCGGAGGACGTGCTCGCCTGGCGCGCCTGGCTGGAGGGGCGCGAGGTCCGCCAGCCGACCAAGCAGGCGCATCGCGAAGTCTACGTCCTGACCGACGCCGAGCGCCGCACGGGCGTCTACTCGAACCGGTTCGCCGCCCACGTCCTCCGCCAGCACCAGTACAACGCCCTGTGCGCCGCCAGGGGCTGGAAGAACCAGCTCCGGCTGGGGGTCGATGCCAGCTATCCCCCCACGGCCTTGCACCTGCCGCAATGGGGCCTGCGCGCCGAGTTCTGGGTCGAGGCGGCCGGGGAGGATATGAACGAGGCGGGGACGTATCTGTATCTGGCCACCGATCAGGTCCGGTTCTATCCCGAAGGCGCCGCCGGTCGGACCGCGCACGCGGGCGGCGGGGGCTACACCGCCGACCGGGGCCGCCCGGACGAGCCGACGCCCCTGGTGGACGTCCCCGCGCTGGTCCTCTCGGAAGTCCTGCGCGACGTGGACCTCTTCGTGGGCGTCGCCAGCGTGGGGAATGACCCGCGCTGGGCCGACGGCGGCCCGAATGGCCGCTATCTCGACTACTGGCGGGAGTACAGCTTCGGCGACCTGTCGGCCACCGCCCAGACCCGCAAGGCCGTGCTCCAGCGGCTCATCCCTCGCCTCAAAATCGCTGGGCGCTGCTCGTTCGCCGACCGCTTCCTCGTCGTGAGGGGCGACCTGCGGACCTACAAGATCCACCTCGGCAGCGGCAACATCCTGATGGAGCCGAACGACCAGTACCTGTGCATCGTGGCCAAACAGGGGGGTGATGCGGCCGGCACGCCGATGTTCCTGCCGTTCGAAGGGGATTCCACACTCTCGGTCGTCCTGAGCAAGGCGTTGCTGCTGGCCGACGACGCGAAGATCAACGACCCCACGATCACCAGCCAGATTGGCCGGGCCTCCTGAGCCGAGGGTGGCGTCGCCCGCGTGCCGTGTTCATTCAGGCCCCGCCGACGGGCAGGCGGACGGTGACGGTGGCGCCCTGCCCAGCCTCCGGGCCGATGGCGATGCTCCCGCCGAGCCGGGACACCAGCTCCCGGCAGGTGGGCAGACCGAGGCCGCAACCCCCGTCGCCGTCGCGATCGTCCCTGGGGAGGCGATAAAACGGCTCGAAGACCTTGTCGCGGTCCCCCTCGGGGATTCCCGGGCCGGTGTCCGAAACCGTCAAGGTCCACCAGGCCCCTTCGCCGCGCACTGCCGCGACCACGGAGCCGCCCGCGGGGGTCGACTTCAGGGCGTTGCCGATCAGGTGTCCGGCGAGCTCGCGGCAGACTTCCGGGTCGGTGACGACCCGGGCGTCTGCGTCGGGGCCGTCCAGGGTGCAGCCCCACGACAGGCCGCGGGCCTCGGCTTCAGGGCGGAAGCGGCAGTCGATCGCGGCGACGACGCAGGACAGGCCGACCGTTTCGAACCGGGGGGAGCGGGCCCCCCGGGCCAGTTGCGCGTAGTCGAGGTAGTCGCGGGTCAGGTCGAGCAGGTCGTCGCACAGGCCGGCCATCGTCCGGAGCTGCACGCTCTGGTTCACCGAAACCGCGTTCCCGGGGTCCGAAAGGAGGCCGCCGACCTCGGAGCGCAGGGAGGCGAGGGGCTTCGACAGCTCCTCGCCGAGGCATGCCAGCAATTCCGGCAGTTGGTCGCGGTCGCGGTCGTCAACGGGGGCGGGGCCGTGGGGCACCGGAGGGCGGCCATCGGGCCTCCCCGGGTCGGGACGCTGGTGCATGGGGAACTCCCGATCCGGCCCCGTCAGCACACTTCGATCTGGTTGGTCAGCGCGGGGCGCCCGTTGGTCAGATCCATGACGGCCTGCTGCGCCAGTTGCTTGGCGTGATAGGTGCGGGAACGTCCCTGCAAGATGATGACGCCCTCCGAGCAGACGACCTGCAAATCGCGGATGCGCCCGCAGGCCCTCCGCTCGATGCAGCCGTGGAGTTGCTCGGCCAGGTCGTCTTTTCCCAGGGTCCGGCTGGGGCGCCTGGGGTCCGTCCATGTGTCGTGCGCGGTCATGTCGAGCCACCTTGGGGATTCGGCGTTCGCGTGAGACCATCCGTTGATCAATCGGAGCCGAAAGGCGAGGCGAGGACAGCCGTCAAGGGCCGGAGTGGAAGGGTTGAAACCCGCCCGAAGCCTCCGCGTGGGAAACACGAGGCTCGGGCCAGAGTCGGCACCTCAGGGAAGAACGGCCCACGGCGAATTCCGGGACCGGGGCCGGTCGCGGAATGGGTTGACCTTAACGAGTGCGCGGGGCGTTGTCAAATCGCCTCATCGGGCCTGGGGCCGCGGTGGCCGGGGTAGGGGCCGCCGTGCGGCGGGGATTCCAGAAGTTCGTCGGCCTGGACGATGGACTCGGCCAGCTTGGCCATCGCCATGCGTCGGTCCTGGCTCTGCCGCTGCAACAGGCGGAACGCTTCGGGCTCCGAGAGGCCCCGGCGGGTCATCAGGATGCCTTTGGCCCGCTCGATCAGCTTGCGTTCGCGGAGCGTCCCTTCCAGGGCGGAAACGTTCTCGCGCAGGGTGCGGACTTCTTGCGACCGCGCGACGGCGACCTGGATGGCGGCGTGGAGGCTGGGGCTCGTCACCGGCTTCAAGAGGTAATGGACCACGCCGTCCTGGACGGCCTGGTCGACGAGGTTGGGATGGCCGTGTGCCGTCAGGATGATGACCGGCGTGCCGGGGTCGTGCGCGATCTGGCGGGCCGCCGAAAGGCCGTCCAGGCCCGGCATCTCGATGTCCATCAGGACCACGTCGGGCAGGCTCCGTCGGCAGACGTCGATGGCGCGATGGCCGTCGTCCACGACCGCCACGACATCGTAGCCCAGGGCTTCGAGCTGGCCTTGCAGTCCGGCGGTCACCTGGCGCTCGTCGTCGGCGATGAGAACCTTGCAGCGGGGGGTTGTCGTATTCGTGGGCATTCAGGTGGTCTCCCTGCGGTGCGGCGCCCGACATTGGGCAAGGCTTGGGCCGTTCTCCCATCGAAACAACCCGCGCCCGAGGGCCCTCACCAGGATCCCGCCGCCTGCCCTGGAGTGCCATGAGGCCCGGCGGCGGAAGTCGCGGCTTGACGGTCAAGGGACCTCCACGCACAATTCATACCCAAACCGGGGGAGACGCCGTTTGGGCCGGGAGGGCGGCCCGGAGGACCCCGCGGCCCCGGCCTCGCGACCGCAAAGGAGCCCCGTGACGCGTCACGCGATCCGACCGCTCGGCTTCGACGACCTGGCCCCCGGCGACGAGTGGGAAAGCCCGGCCCGCACCGTCACCGAGGCCGACGTGGTCGCCTTCGCCGGCCTTTCCGGCGACTTCAACCCCCTGCACGTCGACCACGAGTCCGCCAGGCGCGGGGCCTTCCGGGGCCCGGTGGCCCACGGCCTACTGGGCCTGGCGTTCGTCAGCGGCCTGGGCTCGCACGCCCCTCGGGTCGACACCCTGGCCTTTCTCGCCATCCTGGAGTGGAAGTTCCACCGCCCGATCTCCTTCGGCGACACCGTTCGCGTCATCAGCCGGGTCGTCTCCATCGAGCCCCGCGCCCGGGGGCGCCGCGGCCTGGTGACCTGGCATCGCCTCCTGCTCAATCAGCGTGACGAGGCGGTGCAGGACGGGCTGACACAGACCCTCGTCCGCGCCCGGGGCCTTGCCGAGACCCCGCCCGACGACGCCTTGACCTCCCCCGATGGCCATGAAGTGTGAGAGGGCGAGGGAAAAGGAGAAGGAGGCCCCGCGTGTCCCGACGATACCGCACCGAGATCGTGATCCCCGCCGACCGCTTCGTCTGCCTCCAGCTCCCCGACGACATGCCCGAGGGCCTTGCCATCGTTCTCGTCCGGGTGGAAGGCCCCGGCGACGATGGCGATGGCGATGGCGATGGTGACAGCGACCCCCCCGCCGAGGGTGATCCCGACCGCGAGGACATCGAGTGGTGGGACGACTTCGATGGGGGGAACGCGGGGCTTTCCGGATAAATCGGTCGGATCTCGCCTCAGCGCTCCGGCAGCGGCAAGGCGGCGAACGCGCGCACTTGCGCGATGATGGCGGGCTCCGTCGGGAGGCGCTCGATGCTGCTGGCGCCGAAGAACCCGGCGATGCCCCGGGTCCGCCGGAAGACCTCGGCCACGTCGGCCGGCTCGGCGATCGGCCCGCCGTGACAGAGCACGAGCACATCGGGCCGCGCCGCCCAGGCCGCGTCAGCCATCGCCTGCACGCGCGCCGCGGCCGTGGCGAGGTCGGGGGCCGACTTCGCGCCGATCATTCCCTTGGTCGTCAGGCCGATGTGTGGCACGAGGATGTCCGCCCCGGCCTCCGCCATCGCCCGGGCTTCGGCTTCATTGTGCACGTAGGGGCATGTCAGGAGGTCCATTGCCCGCGCCTGCGCAATCATGGCGACTTCTCGGTCGTATCCCATCCCGGTTTCTTCGAGCCCCTGGCGATACGTCCCGTCGATCAGGCCGACCGTCGGGAAATTCTGGACCCCGGCGAACCCGGCCTCGCGGACCTCGACCAGGAACCGCGCCATGACCCGGAAGGGGTCGGTCGCGCAGACGCCGGCCAGCACCGGCGTGTGCTCGACGACCGGCAAGACCTCGCGCGCCATGTCCATGACGATCGCGTTGGCGTCGCCGTAGGGCATCAGCCCCGCCAGGCTCCCGCGCCCCGCCATGCGGAACCGTCCCGAGTTGTAGATGATAATCAGGTCGATCCCGCCGGCCTCCGCGCACTTGGCGCTCAGCCCGGTCCCCGCCCCGCCCCCGATGATCGGCCGCCCCTGGTTCACCTTCCGGCGGAAGTGATCGAGGATCTCCATTCGCGATGGTGTCGGCATCAAAGCTCCCTGGTCGTGCCGTCGGTGCGCCCACGCCGCCTCCTCGTCGACAACGCGGCAATGAACAAGAGAGGGATCACGATCAAGCAGGCGAGCAGGCCCATATCGGTCAGGGCCTCGGCCATCCGGCTGGGGACGCCCCCCGTCCTTCCACGCGCGACCGCCAGCGCGATTGCGGCGACCGCGACCGCGGCGATGAGCCTTGCCAGGAACACTCGGGGGCGGTCCCGACGGATTCGATGCCGCCACCCAGGGGCGAATTCCTCCCGCGGCGCGCTCATCGCGGACCCTCCCGCAAGGTCCCTGGCCGGCCCATCAGTTCGAGCAGGCAATCCGCCGTCGCGTTGGCGAAATCCGGATCGTTGATGTGTTCCTCGCGGGCGACGACCCGGACGTTCGCGAGACCGGCCAGTCCGGCGGTGATCTCCGTGAACAGGGCGGCATCGGCCTCGGGGTCGTGGAAGGGCAGGCCGGGGGCGTCGAGGGCGGAGACCCCTCGCAGCGGGAGCAGGACGACAACCGGGCCGGTCGCCCGGCCGAGCTTGGCGGCAATCCGCCGGCCCAGGGCGCGGTTCTCCTCGGGAGTCGTCCGCATCAGGGTGACGTTCGGGTTGTGCGCGTGGAAGTGCCGGCCGGTGAAGCGATCCGGGACGGTGGCCCTCGGGCCGAAATTCACCATGTCGAGCGCCCCGACGCTGACGACCTGCGGCAGTCCCCGGCGCGTGGCGGCCTCAAGCCTGTCGGGCCCGGCCGACAGGGTGCCGCCGACCAGCTCATCCGCCAGCTCGGTGGTGGTCAGGTCGAGCAGGCCGGCGACCACCCCGTCGCGCACCAGGCCCTCCATCGCCATCCCGCCCACGCCCGTGGCGTGGAAGACCAGCACCTCGCAACCGTTCTCAACGAGCCGCGCCCGGGCACGATCGACGCAAGGGGTCGTCACCCCGAACATCGTCGCCGCGACGATCGGCCGGGAGTCGTCGTCCGAGTCCGGCACGACCGCGCCGAGTCGGACCATCCCGGCCATCGCGGCGGCGGCGTTGGCCAGGACGGTCCTGGTCAGACGGTTCAGCCCGGCGAGGTCGGCCACGGGGTGGAAGGTCGCGATGTCGCTGCCGCCGACGTAGGGGCGCATCTGGCCGCTGGCCAGGGTGCTGACCATCACCTTGGGCCTCCCGAAGGGGACCGCGCGCATCGCGGCCGTCCCGATCGTCGTCCCGGCCGATCCGCCCAGGCCGAAGACCCCTTGCACCTTCCCCATCGCCTCCAGGTCCGCAACCAGCGCCGCCGCCCCCTCGGCGGCCTTCGCGACCGCCTCGCCCCGGTCCGCGAGGTCCGCCTCGGTCGACCCGGCGCGTCGCAGGACTTCCGCGCGAACGACGTCCGGCGCGAAGACCGGCGGGCCGAGCGTCCCGGCGTCAATCACCAGGCACGCGATCCCCTCGGCCCGCAAGCGGTCGCGGACGAAGGCGAACTCGTGTCCCTTGGTGTCCATCGTCCCCACCAGCACGACCGGCATCGTCCCGCGTCCCCCGTGCGCGTCGTTCTCTCCCGAACCCTGGTCGGAACGGGCGTCGCGCGCCATAATCGGCGACGCAATTGGAACATGCCCCGACCCGGCCGGGAACCCCCCGGCCTCCCTCCCGAGGTGCATCGAGCCGATGGGCCACTTCTCGAAGCGGAGCGTCGCGGTCGTCACCGGCGGTGGCCGGGGGATCGGGCTCGGAATTGCCAGGGCCCTGGCCGGCTCGGGCCTCAAGGTCGCCCTGGCCGACGTCGACGGCGAACTCGCCAACCACGCCGCGGACGGCCTGCGTGCCGAGGGCTTCGAGGCGATCGGCCTGGCCCTGGATGTCGCCGAGGCGGCGGGCTGGGCGCGGACGGTCGCCGATGTCTCGGAATGGTGGGGGGGAATCGACGTGCTGGTGAACAACGCCGGGGTCAGCCCTCGCGGCACGGCCGAGTCGACCGACGAGCCGGGCTGGGACCGGACCTTCGCCATCAACGTGAAGGGCCCCTGGCTCGGGATCAAGGCGAGCTTGCCGACCCTCAAGGCGAGGCGAGGGGCGATCGTCAACATCGGCTCGACCCGCTCGACTCGCCCGAGGCGTGGGCTCTGTGCCTACGGAGCAAGCAAGGCGGGCCTCTTCGGCCTGACCCAGCAGGTCGCCATCGAGTACCTCGCCGACGGCGTCACCTGCAACATGGTCGCCCCCGGCTGGGTCGACACCCCCGGCGAGCGCCTCCTCCAGGCCGCCCACGGCCGCCCCGACTTCCCCGCCGGCCTGCGGAACCTGACCACCCCCGAGGAGATCGGCGCCGCCGTCGTGTACCTCGCCTCCGAAGCCGGCCGCCGCGTCAACGGCATCATCCTCTACGTTGACTCCGGCATGCACGCCGCCGACGACGTGTCCATGATCTACGACGGCCCCGACGACACCGTGACCGCCAATCCATAGGCTCGGAAATCGATTTGCTGGAGGGAGTCACCCAATGGCGACCGTCGAACTGCCCCCAGTGACCCTCGCCACGCCGGTTCCCGAGCAGCGCATCACGTTGCACGGCGTCGACTGGGCGACCTATCAGCGCCTCGTGGAGATTATCGGCGACCGGCCGATCCGCAAGGCCTTCAACCGGGGAGTGCTGGAACTGATGTCACCCGGGAAGCCTAACGAAGATTACAAAGCCCTCATCGGCGAATGGGGAATTTCTCAAAACCGGCTCTCGCCAGGGGTCGTTGGTGGACAATTCGCGTCGAGGCGTGTGCAATCGTGTGCGTGATCCCTCGATCGGCGCTGA
>JAABUQ010012442.1_pt1 | contig 10573 bp, 20 predicted proteins | sample 5560001 | NCBI WGS metagenome assembly JAABUQ01 (sample SAMN10711888, study PRJNA513371) | rock metagenome | isolation source: Antarctica rocks | place: Antarctica: Victoria Land, Finger Mt nord | collected 2015-12-18 | reverse complement strand
GCGGGGTCCAAGTCCGGGGGCAGGGCGCCATCCTGCACTCATCAACTCGCATTATGCTTGAGCCGGGTCGTGCCTGGACCCTGCTCATGCCTGGACCCTGCTCGAGCCACCCGCGCCTGCACTAGCTGGCTTGTGTACACCTTGTATATTGAAATTTAACAGTTGCAGCCGGAACTGAAAACGAGTCACATGCATGATTGTGTTCTGTGGTCGGGTGCAGGTGCAGGGCCGGGTGTGGCATCAGGGCAACACACCTGCAGGTACGCGGCCGCCTCATCAAGCGCGCGCGCAAAGGCCGCATGCGCGCTGCGGGATACCTTTGCGGCGTGGCGCCCGGCGGCCAGGCCCGCGCGGAAGGGCGCCGCGTCGGCCGCGCGCAGGCGGCCGGTCTCGCCGGTCGCAAAGTAGCGCACAAAGACATAGCCGGGGCCTGAGGCCATGTGCCCTGCGCAGCAGGTGAGTGCGCCATGTAATATGCGTAAATGTATGCAACGGTCATTCGCCAGGTACACCACACACGGCTGCACGACCTGATGCACCTGTCAGCACACTATGCATGGCAACCTCTGCTGGCACTGTGTACTGTTGAGATTACGCCCAAAAATAACTCCGTCTTGTGCTGTACCCCATGTTCCTTGCATCAGCTGCCACAAACCACACATTTGTGCACCCTGCAAGCGTGAGGCGAGCGTCCGCTCTGAGCCCGAATGGCAGGCCTTGTCAGCTGCCATGCCGTCGAGCACCCTGACGCAGGCCCGCGCGCAAACAGCGGCAGGCCCGCACCGAGCTTCGCAAGCTTCGGCGCGGCGGCCATGGCGTCCGCCGGTGTGACGATCAGCGCCGGCCATGCGTTCCAGCCCTTCTCGCGCGCCCACACCACGCAGCCCAGGCCGCGGCCCGCGGCCGGCACGGCCGCGCCGGCCGCCGCGCCGCCGCCCGCGGACGCGGCCAGGAGCGCGGCGGCGCGCTCGCGCAGCGAGCTCCCAAGCGGCTCTGCCAGGCGTGCGAAGCGATTAGGATTGAAACGTGCCTGCCCTGTTGCCAGTGGCCGCACGCCGCTAGAGCACAAACGTGCTCAATTACACATGTGTTGTTATGTCCGGATCAAAAAGAGCTTGCAAGAGGCAGGGGATGGCTGCTGTACAGAGCGATCATGCCAATGCTGCGTGCTGCCAACTCCTCTTTGCATGCGGGGTAGCGCTTGCAGCAGAGCATGATGGGGTAACGGTATGGAGCCGCGCGGCGGCCGCACCCGCGTCGGCAGCGCCCGCGGCCGCCTGCAGCTGGGAGCTCAGGCGGCGCAGCGAGTCCGGCGTCGGGGGCGGCGGCGCCTCGCCCGGCGCGAGCGCCAGGCGCACGCGCTCCGCGGCCAGCCACACCGTCTCCTCGTCGCCGTCAAAGTAGTTGACCTGCGCGCGCGGCTGTCAGCGGCCTGGTGCTCGGGTGCACCAGGTGACTCACAAGAGACAAACAGGATGCGCTTGCAGCTGGGACTGGGACTGAGCGCTGGCACGGTGCAGGAGGCAACAGCTCGACCGCTGGCGCTGTGCAGGATCGGCTCAGCTCTATGGGCATGTCCAATCAAGCAGCTGACTTTGTAAGTTAAGTTGGTTGTCAATGACTTTGCCAAGCGTGCCGTGTGCTGCCCGCTGCCAGCGTCGTACGCGCCGACGGTGCCGCCAAACCAGGCGCCCTCGTCCGGCCACCACAGGCTCACGCGGCGGCCCACCAGCGCCTCAGGCGCCACTGCCGTCGCCACGTCCAGCCTGGCAACGTACACTTCACTTGTTCGTGTGTTTTTGTCCAAATCGACAGTTGCGCATGATAACAAAACGTTGCTGGGGAGAGCAGGGCGCGCACTCGTACAGGCGCGTGAAGCCTCCGCCGCGCTCCTCGAAGCGGGCCGCCGCAGCGGCCAAGCGGCGCCCCAGCGTGTCCGACGCCTCACCTGGCTCACCGGGCGCTCCGGCGGCATGCGCCGCCTCAGCGGCGGCCCCGGCCTCGCCGGCATGCGCAGCGCTGAGAGCACAGGCGCCTGCAGGTGCGGCGCTGCGCACGCGCGGCTGCGTAGCCGGGTCCGCTTCTGGCCCCGCGGCAAGCGCGGCGCCCGATGTCTGTGCAGTCGCGGGTGCAGCCGCGTGCAACCCACGTCGGGCGGCCTGTCCGGTCTCGAGCGCGGTCCCGGTCTTCGCGACCGGCGCGCCTCCCGCCCCGGCAGCGCCTGTGGGCCGTGCGGTGCCCCGCGCGCCGCGCTGCTCGGCGGGGCTTGCAGCTGTTGGCTGCTCAGGTGTTTGAGAAGGCTCTGATATGGGCGTGCTGGCCGCAGGCCGGGCCACGGCGGCCTGCGCTGCGCCTGGCGGTGCGGACACGGCAGGTGCTGCTGCTGCTGGCGGCCCAGCGCGCTCACCGTGCGGGCCCGGCGCAACTCCGCCTGCAGCTGCTGCGCTCACGCCGCAGGTCTGAGGCAGCCGTTTGCGCAGCTGCGCGCCGGTGGTGACAAGCACGCTTGCCGTGGCCAGGGCTAGTGCGCTCGCAGCGGCGCCCTCAGCGTCAGCTCCGCTGGCCGCTGCTGTGTGCGCCCTGCGCGGCCGCTTGGTGCAGGCAGCGTGGTAGCTGCTGTCTGCACCACGGGCGCGCTTGGGGGGGCCCATGCCAACTGTGGTGACCTGATGTCAACTCCACTTCACCAGAAGCGACTGCCCAGGGCTGCCTAAGTGAGCTGCGCGGGCTGTGGCAACGCGTGCCTTGCAGTGACTGACTGCGAGGCCCCTTTCAGCCCCAAGGCAATGTCATGTGGATGGCAGCCCAGCTGTGGTGCTGGACACACGGTTTACACTAGCGCCTTTGCTGGACAAAAGCATCGGCTCTCTACTCCGCAGCTGCCTTCTGACCTTTTACACTTTGAGCGATGCCAGCGATGTTGTTCCCCTGGCCCTGCTGCGCATGCTGTGAGAGTAATGCTCTTCTTTTTTTGCGTCATTAAATGCAAGGTTCTAGGCCAGGCTGCATGCTTGAATTTACAAAAAGTCCATGTGCACTTGCATGACATCCAGCGCCAGCACCTCTGCTGCCTCGGAGCAGCCCGCCAGGCTGGCCAGGCTGGGCACTGTGCGCCCGCCGTCTCCATGCACGAACTCCTTGATGTATGTGCCGGCCTGCGCTGTGCAGCTCCGTCACACACACTTTCTGTGCATCTGCTGGCACAGCTGGGCTGCCGCATGCAGACTGCGGGTCAAGCATAATAACATATTTTAGGACGGTCTATGCAGTCATCCCCAGCGCCTGCTCAAGCAACGCGGCCCGGGCCACACGGCGGTCATCACCGTGCAACAGAATGGCGAGCACACGCGCAGTACACATTTATTGTGCTCTGGTGCAGCAAGCAGGCAGAAGGGAATGCCAGCCGCTGTTGCGTCTGCATGCCACACTGCCAGCCTGCACAGCGCATGTCGCAGGCCCTCCACAAGCCTGCGGGGCACGAACTCGGGGCGAGGCCGCGGGAGGCGGGCGGCGCGCCTGCGTGCGCAGCCGCAGGACGATGCCGTGCGGGTCGCCTTCGACGGCCGTGGCGGCCATCTCGTGCACCATGCGCGGCCGCACCTGCCTCCGCACGGCCGGCGGCGTGCCGTCAGTGCACAATCCTGGGCGGGCGCTTGCGCAGAGAAACTGGCACACGGCGCACTGCGCGCCCGCCACTGGAATGCGTCCACTGAACCAGCTGCGCACAGCCGATCCTTGGCCCAAAACGTATACATACTCGTCTGCTCGACAGCGGACGGTGGAGAGAGCGGGGCGGCGGGCGGCGGGCGCCCGGCGCGCACCAGCAGAGCGCGGCGGTGCGCGACGCGCTCGGGCGTGGTCTGCTGCAGCAGCAGCTCGCGCGTTGCGCTGAGGCGCGCCAGCAGCGCCGGTGTGACGGGGGCCGACAGCCGGCACGTGACCTCGTACGACTTCTGCTTCTCCGCCTCGCCCGCCTGCGCGGTGCGGGCTCTCGCATCAGTGGAGCCAGCGCCGTGTATAAGAGCAGGGTTGCAACAGGTAGCCTTACCGTAACCCGGCCTAGCCCGCCTGCGCGCGGCGGCGTGAGCTCATCCAATCGGTGGAGCTAGTGCCAAGGTTTGGAATAGGGTTGGGGTGGGTGGCCCTACCCTAACCCTACCCCTTACAGCCTAAGCAGATGAGCAGGAGTGGGGAGGCGAGTGACACGCCTTCGCCTGCCTCGGTGCGAGTGTGATGGCCACACAGCGGGGATGCGCAGTCGGAGGCGCAACAGAGGCCCGCCGTGAGCCTTGCGCTCATAAGCAGCCCTGGGGCAGCCTGTGATCATGCCTGTGGCACTCACGTCGAGCGCATGCTCTGCCAGGCACCGCTCCCCAAAGACCCACAATGTCCCGGGCTGCTGCATGCACCACGCCCGCATGTTCGGATACTCAAAAAGACATAGGGTGGGAAGGCGCTATCTGGTGGCGGTTAGCCTCCGCTCCATCTCCCGAGCACAGCTAGTGAACATTACAACAGGGACAGATACGCGATACGGCACGCGCCTCCAGGCTGCGGCGCCCACTTCAAACCCACAGTGAGCTGACAATCAGCTCATGTCGAGACAAGTGACAGCTGGGGCCGTGCGCCTTGAGCTGCGCGAGGGCCTCCCGGCCAAGCTCGCACAGAGCTGATGATCAGCTCATGTCAAGACTGCTAAGTACCGGGGCCGCGCGCCTTGAGATGCGCGAGCGCCTCCCGGCCGACCAGGCGCAGCCGCCGCGCCTCCACGCCGACGCCCGCCGCCGCGAGCGCGGCCGCCGCCGCGTCCAGCTGCGCCTGGCCGGGCGCCGGGCTGCGCGCGTTGTGCGCCTCGAGCACGAACGGCCGCCCGTCGCCCAGCATGCGCACGTCCAGGTCCTCGCGGCCTGCCGCGTCGCCGGATATCGCTTTCCGCCCCAGCGGCGTGGATGAGGCGCTGCTGTGACAGCCAGTCTCAGGCCGGAGCGCCCGCCCGGCTCGCAGCGCGCGCAGCGCGGCGCCGCTTTATGAGCCAACCGATTTGCATTGCATGCAGGAGGCCGCATCTCCTCGGCCACCTCGCCAGTACTCGCAGCTGCTGCAGGACGAGCGGCGCACGCTCGCCTGCGAGCGTGCCCGAGCGCGTGCACGCACGCAGGGTTTGCCCGCGCCCAGCTTGCAGCGCTGCGAGTGCAAACCAGGTGACCGAGGAGAGGCGGCCTCCTGCATGCGGTGCAGACTGGCGGGCGCCGGGCTAGGGTCAGGGTCTGGCGGCAGACCCGCGGACAAAAACTTCATGCCGTCGCAGCGCAGCACCGGCGCCACGTGGCGCTCAAGCTCCTCTTGCACGCTGGTGCGGCCCAGGCGCGCGCCCTTGATGAAGAAGGGCGAGTTGCTCACATCCCTGCGCGCCAGGCAGGGTTGGGATTGGGCTCACGCCCAGCGCTCGCGTGGCTGACCATGCATCACACGCGACAGCGTGCGCGTCAGCCTGCCCGAGCAGCAGAAGAGCAGTGCTCCGCCGGCAATGTCAGTGCATATCAATCAACCATATCACCTGAGTATGGGCGGCCCACTGCTCCAGCGCACTGCTGCAGTCGCAGGTCGCGGCCAGCGCACCGCTCTAGTTTCAGGTAGCGGCCAGCGACGTACACGGGTTCCCGGCGCACGCGCAGCGCAAGCGCCACGGGCGCAGCCGGCGCCCGGGGCGGCACGCACGCCTGCGACCAGAGGCGGTCTCAGGCGCTGTACGAGCTGCAGCCAGGGACAGCACATCGATGCTTCAGCCGCAGCGATGCTCGCCAGGGCGCTCGCAAGGTCCTTTCCCTTGTCCTGGTTTCCATGGCCTGCGGTGGGCAGTGAAGAGGTGTACAGGCTTAGGGTTAGTACGTATGCCTGCTTGCCACGCCACAGCTCGCTGGAGCAGCCCCGCGCAAGTGCAAGCCAGCGCCCGCGCAGGACTGCAGCACAGCGTGTGTAGCGCACACCTGCTCGCCGAGCTTGGCTTCTGGGTACGCGCGCAGCTTGGTGGCGAGCTCAGCCGTGGCGGTCCGCCCTGCGCGCACGCAGTGCGTCGATACAAACAGGATGTTACCAACTGGTGATGTGATGGGACAAGTGCAGATCACCGCACTGCTAATGCAAGGCACTGCTTCGCCGAAACGTCGATCTATCTCTTACATCGAGCTTGTGAAACACACAAAACTATTGACGTGTGTGGCTCGCCTAACAGCAGCTAGTGTGCCTGCACGCGCATTTAGCTGGATGCCTTTCATTTTGGAGCACCCGCACGTCACATGTAGCTGCACACTCACTTGCACCCATATGAACACCACATGAGCCAATACACAGTATGCACCCCAGCGTGGCGCACCAGGGCGCACGATTTCGCCACTGCCGCGCTTGCGCTTGCGGCGCCCACCGCCGCTTGCAGCAAACAGAAAGTCCACTTCACCCGCGCTGGCAGCGTGCAGGTATGCGAGGCCTACACGCACCTGCACCGGGCAGCAAACAGTCAAGCATCCATGTTGAGTCCTGTCCACGACATTTGTGCAAAAGGCAAGAGCAATGCAGTTTACATTGGCAGCAATGCACTGGGTGGTCCGTACACTAACACTTCAGTACATGCCGGCATGCAATGTGCGTTCATCATATGTGTATGCGCCTCGCCATAGCCAGGTAGTGGATGCGCAGCCTGCCCTTGTAAAGCAGGTTACCTGTCACCTTAGCCCGAAGGACAGAAAGCATGAGGGCGGCACATTGCTCGACGTAGCATGCGCAGTAAGCAACAGCTTGTTTCAGCACAGGCTACCCTGTCTTCAGAGCATTACAGCAGAAACTCGCCAAGGCGCATGGGGCGCACGGGCGCGTCGGAGGCCAGCGCAGCGCCCAATTCGGCGGCCATCAGCGGCCCCAGCGCCAGCCGCGCGGCTACCTTCAGGTCGGTCACAAACCCGCCCGGCGCCCAGGGCGCCTCCGCGCCGCCGCCGCCCGCTCCGGCGGCCGCGCCCGCGCGCGCGTCCGGGAGCGCGCGGCGCAGGTGCAGCGCGAGCGTGTGCTGCCGCAGCTGCGTGGCGGCCGGCAGCGAGAGGTCCAGCGCCAGGGCTGCCAGCGCCTCGCCGTGCCCGGAAGCCCTGCGCATTGGGGGTGCATCATCACAAGGTATAATTACGACCATGACATTCTACGGTAAAAACTATTTTCGATATTACAATGTGTTTATTAATGGAAACCATTTTTTAATCTACTTAGATTTAGGCAAAAAAGAATTGTTATACAACGGTAACTGAAAATTTATATATTTATCTGGGCTTGCATCTGCTTCGCACGACATGTATGTGACACCTGCGCATCTGATAGCAACCTAGGTCAAGGGTCCTATGCGTCAGGGCTTGCATGCGGCGCCCAATATGACATGCACCCTGTGCATGCATATTGTCGTATGTACGCATCAGGCTTAAAGCAGCACTGCAGGGTGGGGCACCAGCGCACCTGACAGCGGCGGCCAGCGCCGCAGGCGTGCCGGCCGCCTGCGCCCGCCAGGGCGTCCCCACCGCGTCGTCCTCCAGCCCGGCCAGCACCGCGGCCTCCGCCTCCGGCGCGAGCGCCCGCTCGCGCGCCTGCCCAGGGCCCCGTCTCTTGTGTATTGCATGCAAGGTCCACAGAAGTCCTCTGAACATAATTCCACTGGAGTGCTGACTGCTTGGGCCTTTGGACTGCAGTTCGGGCTGCATCCACAGTCATTGCGAATCAGACGGCGTCCCTTATGCGTGTCCTCACCGCGACGCCAAAAACATGGACCAGACGAGGCGCACTGTATTTTAAGTTTCAGCTTGGCAGCTCATTCTGCAAGCGCAGCCACCCACCTGCAGGATGCCAAGGCACGCGGGGCACGTCTTGTCCTCCGCAAACGCCGGCGCGCTCGCGGCTGCCGGCCGCTCTGCACCTGCCCCTGCCGCTTCGGTCACACCGCCGCGCCCCGCCGCCGCGTTGCTCGCCGGCTGCTCCGTCTGTGCAGCAACCGCGCTGGCAGAGGGGCCTGCTGAGGACGGGCTTTCACAGCCGCGTGGCTGCGTCAGGCCGCTCGCCGGCTGCTTCAGGCCGCTCGCCGGCGAGGGCGGCTGCTGTGGAGCTGCTGCAGCAGCGCCGGATGCTGCAGCGAGAGCTGGCGGCTGTGCTCCGTTGCTGGGGGCCGCCGCGCTGCTCTCAGGCCTGACATCTGCGCTGTCAGGAGCTTCGGGAGCGCCAGCTGGCGCGCCGACTGGCGTGCACGCAAGAGTGTGGCCTGAGCTTGCAAGCTGGTCCATGGCAGAGGCTAGCTCGTGAACAGTTGGTACGGGCAGCGCGTAAGCCTCGCCGTCCAGCACGCCCAGGAACCGGAGGCAGCACCGGGGGCACACCTGTTGTGTTCAAGGATAGTCAGCACAGGATGTAGTCCAGTGCAGCAGACACACACGCAAGCGTAGCTTGAAATTATAAACGACAGCAAGTCTGCGCACATGCAGGCGCAGCAGCTCCTTCAGCACGGGGATGCATGCGCTGCGCTGCTTGCCGAGCAGGCCATTGATGCATCTGGTGAACGCAGCTGCGAGAGCAGTGCGCCCAGCCATGCGGCAGGTCTGTTGGGCGGCTCCGCACAGTGCTGATACGTGGGAATGTGTGAGGCCTTGCAGCACCTAACTCTGGGCTACTCTTGCACTGTTCGTTTTGCCAAGTTGGAGTGCACGTGCGAGCTGTAAATCTGGCTTGCATGCAGCATGCAGCGAGCCGGAGCTGCCCTTTGCAGGCATTTCAGCTTTTGTGTGTACTGATAATGGACTCTACAATCCATGTCCCTCAGCAACATGCAACCGCACTAACCCGACTCAGAACGCGTTCCAGACACAGCCATGCAGCGGTACCACCCAGTCTGAGTGGCGCTCAGCCAGGCCAAAGTAGGCTCCGCATCACTTCCGCGCAACCCCACTCTTCAACGCTTCAAAGCGCTTAGCCAGATCACTGTACTCGTCGCCACCTGCGCGTCGCAAGCATAATGAAGTGCTCTGTCGCTATGACTTTTCACTGCTCTCGCACTGGCGAGAAGACAACGTGGTTTCACAGGTGGCCAATGCGCTGTGCATGCGCCTGACACTAAACAAACTCTCAAGGCAGAGAAGCACAACTCATGCGTGCACTACGTATGCGTGTGTCAGGACGCAAATGCCCGCCGCACGCACCGCCGGAGCTGCTGCCGGCGCCGCCTGCAGAGGGCCCTGCCGGCGGCCGTGCCGCGGGCGGCGGCGGCGGCGGCGCCGAGGGCTTGCCCACCTGCCCCACGCCTCAGCCTCAGCACCACAACAAGACACATAATTTTTTTTTTGGTCAAGGAAGAGACCAGTGTCTTCAAACCTAAGACGAGACTGCTTTGACTCGCCACGCAGCAGCTTTGTCCATCAGCGACAGACAAGGCAGACATCATACAAAGCCAAACAACCCTCTGGTCCATCGCATCACCAATAACCTGGGAGCATCATGGGCGGGACAAAGCAGACAGTGCGATACGCGATCGGCGCGCCTGCTGCGCATCCGACTTGGAGGGAGGCCCGGCCGCGGCATCGTAGCTGCGCTGGATGGCGGAGTCGCTGCGCTTGGTGAAGCGGCCGGGCGCGCTGTCCGGCGCGCCCGCGCCCGGCGCCGCCGGTGCGCCGCCATCGCCGCCGCCGCCAGCACCTGCATGGCATGGCCTGCACATGGATGACCCGTCTACGAAGCTTCTCCCACCTCAAACCTAGGGTGAGAATCACACGTTGTAACAGCCACACAGCTGCCAGGCAGCTAGAGCCTCCTCAGGAGGCCTGCCTCCCCGGGGCTGCGACCGCCGCCCAGCGAGCGGCCCTCAAAAGCAGGCGCGGCGCGCGCTATGTCTGCTGGCACAGCAGGCAGGGCAGCGGGGCCGCACCGGGGGCCTGCCGCAGGGCGGCCTCGTCCACGGCGGGCGGCTGGCCCTGGCGGAAACCCTCGCCCAGGCCGAAGCCGCGCGGCAGACCCGCCTCCGGGGGGGGCGGCGGCCGGGCGGCCTCGACCGGGCCGCTCGCCGCGGCGGCCGCCGGGTCTCCGTCCGCGGCGCGGCCCTGCACAGCTGCCATGCATCAGCGCCCATGTGCATGCGATGTCCCCGCACTGTGAGCGTGCAAGCGGCAAGTGCAGAGCACTCGCGCACCCAGCCCGTGCGCCACCCGCCACCCCTACACCGTCTCAAGCCGAAGGCATGGCCTGCATGCGCCGACAGGCAAGCGCTTCGCACTCTGCCTCGCAGAGCATGTCTGCAAACTCACAAGGGAGGGGAGCAGCACCCCTGCGCCAGCTGCTCCGTGTAAAAAAGGCAGCCGGAGCACGCAAGGAGGCGGGCCGGACGCCACGGGCGAAGGGGCGCAGCGCCCGGCGCACCTGCAGGCTGTCGGCAAAGCGCTGCGCGGCCTCGGCGGCCGCCATCGCCTGGCTGGCGGACAGGTGCGCGGCGGCGGCCGCCGCCGCTGCATCTGCGTACGTTGCGGCCGGGGGCGCCTGGCCGCCCATCACGCCGCCCCCGCCCACG